>Ga0209148_1000850_pt1 | contig 21509 bp, 18 predicted proteins | sample AraplaCol_mMF_r2_2_FD_184288 | JGI IMG/M metagenome (GOLD analysis project Ga0209148, IMG submission 184288) | Arabidopsis root microbial communities from North Carolina, USA - plate scrape CL_Col_mMF_r2 (SPAdes) (version 2) | ecosystem: Host-associated > Plants > Roots > Endosphere | place... | reverse complement strand
CAATCAACATCTCCGAGGTATCGCCCTTGCGACGGACGGCTTCGGCGTAAAGCTTGCGGAACTGGCGCTCGCCGATCGAGCCGTAATAGCCCTTCAGGCGCTGCTTCGCCATCAACTGGATGCCGAAGTCGGTCGGCTTCTTGCGGCGCTGGCCGTGCTGGCCCGGGCCATATTCGCGGTTGTTCAGCGGGCTCTTCGGGCGGCCCCACAGATTGACGCCGAGGCGGCGGTCAATTTTGTGCTTGGCTTCAATACGCTTACTCATAACTTATCCTTTCTCGCGCGTGGCGATGTTGTTGATGTCCCGGCTGTCCGTCCCGGTGAGATCCGGCGGCTGGGCAGCAGCGAAGACGCGCTGCCCGGCTCGAGAGCGGGCGGACTATAGCCAGCGAGAACGGGAAGTCAAGGCAAGGAAGCCCGCAAATCCGCCGGATTAACTGACAAATCGCGGGCTTTGAGAGATACTTGGTCAAGGAATTTATACTTATAAAATCGCCCGCGCCGAGTCCAGCCAAACCTATTTCACATCAGGATTGAGGGAATATGTCGCCAAGGTGCTGCCCTTAGCGAGGATATAGGGCCGGATCGCCCGCAGCGCCGCCGCGCCATCGAACTTGCCTTCCACCGGCAGCTTGCCGACCGAGAGGGCATAGACCGTCAGGGTATAATGATGCAGCCGCTGGTCGTTCCAGGGCGGGCACGGGCCGTCATAGCCCGCATAGTCCCCCGCCATATCGCGATTGCCCGCCATGAATGGACCGTAGTCATTGAGCCCGCGGCGGCCATGATCGGTCGCCAGTTGCGGCTTGCCCTTCGGTACCAGCTTGTCGCCTTCCGCCCCGGCCTTCAGCGCCGTCACGGTGGCGGGGATATCGACCAGCACCCAATGGGTAATGGTCCGGCGCGGCGCCTCGGCCGCAATCACCTTGCCTTCCTGATTGGCGGTCGAGAAGTCGGCCGGCACATCGGCATCCTGCAGGACGAGGGCGAAGCTGCGGGTCCCATAGGGGCCTTTGCTCCAACGGACCGCCGGGCTGATATCCGCGCCCATGGTCATGTGGCCGGCGGCGGCGGGTTGGCAGAAGGCCTGGGCATCGGCGAATCGGCCCTGTGTCAATCCATCGATCCGTACCTTCAATTCCTTGACCGGTCCCTCGGCCACGGCAGGCAGCGCCATCGCGGCAGTCATCATGGCGACACAAACGGCGGCCACGGGCAAAATGGATCTCATCGTCAGAACTCCTTGGCTGAAAGACGGCAGCAATGACGCCGTCCCCGCTCCGCCCTATCATGCCCGATCCACTCAGCTAAATGCCCGATCCGCGCAAAGAGCGCTGGCGCCGCGACAAGGCGCAAAGCTAGGATCACGAGAGCCTCAACCAGCAATGTGCATGTCATGGCCGCCCATCCGCAGACTGCTTCATCGCCTCTGGCAAGCACGGCATTGCCGGTCGTGTTGCGCGAGAAGCTGCGCCGACAAATCAAGAGCGTGCTGGGCGCGGATTTCGACCGCCATATCCCGACGACGCTGGACGACACCTTCCAGCCGATCACCGGCCTCACCAGCGTGATCACCCGGCGGCGCGAACATCTTGCCAAACTGCATCTCAAACAGGCTGTGATCGGCATCATCCTCGATGGCAGAAAGGAGGTGCATGTCGCCGGCGAAGCCTGGCATCTGCAGCCGGGCGACTGCTTCCTGCTGCCAGCGGGGATCGACCTTGATGTCGTCAACGAGCCTGATGAGCGGCAGGGTCTCTACCGCGCGATCGTGCTCAACCTGCCGCCGGCCTTGGTGCTGCGCGCGGCTGCCGCCTATCCCGACGCCATTGGCCACGCCGATCCCGCCTCGATTGCCGCCAGCCCGATCCTGCCGTTGACCCCGGCAGCCCTCGACAGCCTCGTTCACGCGGTGCGGGAGATCGTGCTGCGGTCGTCCACAACGGCGACGATACTGGCGACACAATTGGTCGAGCACCGGGTCATCGAAGTGATGCTCCATTTCGCCGACCGCGTCCTGACGACACCGGCCGCCCTGCCGCGCATCGGCGACCGCGCAAGGCTGCATCTGCACGGCAGCCCCGATCGGCCCTGGACCGCGGCACTGCTTGCCAGGGAACTCCATATGAGCGAGGCAACCTTGCGTCGTCAGTTGCGGGCAGAGGGCCTCGGCTTCAAGGAACTGCTGGACGACGCCCGCTTGGGGCTCGCAAAACGCCTGCTGCCGGACCGCAATCTCTCGATCGACAGCATCGCCCTCTCCTGCGGCTATGCGGCGCGCGGCAAATTCGAGCAACGCTTCAAGAAATTGACCGGCCAGACCCCACAGGGCTTCCGCCAGGGTCTGGTCTGAAACAAAAATGGCTGACGAAATGTCAGCCATTTTGTTCCCTCAGACGCCGGGCGGCAGACCTCCGCCTGCTTGGCCCCGCGCCACTCGCCCGCAGTTGCAGCCGAAAGAGCTAAATCCAGCTAAATCAGGCCGCCTTGCCGGGCTTCTTGCCGAGAATGATCATGCCCAGCACATCGTCCTGGCTGACATCGGTGACATTCTCAGTGCCGACCAGCTTGCCGTTCTTCATGACGGTGACCCGGTCCGCAACTTCGAAGACGTCGTGCATGTCATGGCTGATGAGGAAGATGCCGATGCCTTCCTGCTTCAAGGCCAGGATCGTGTCCATCACCATGCGGGTTTCCGCCGGACCCAGCGCCGCGCAAGGCTCGTCCATGATCAGGATGCGGGCGTTGAAATAGAGCGCCCGGGCAATCGCCACGGTCTGGCGCTGGCCGCCCGACATCGAGCGCACCGGCTTCAGGATCTCTTTAAAGTTCGGATTGAGGCGCGAGATGATCTGGCGCGCCTCATGCTCCATGCGATGCGAATCCAGCGTGCCGATCGGCGTACGCAATTCACGGCCCAGGAACAGGTTGCCTGGCGCATCGATATTGTCCGCCAGAGCCAGGGTCTGGTGGATGGTCTCGATGCCGGCGGCGCGGGCATCGCGCGGCGTATGAAGATGCACGACCTGGCCATTGACCAGGAACTCGCCCTCATCCTGCGGATAGACGCCGGAGAGCATCTTGATCAGGGTCGACTTGCCGGCACCATTATGACCGAGCAGGCCGACGACTTCGCCGTTGTAGAGATCGCAGGACATATTGCTGACCGCATGCACGCCGCCGAAGCGCTTCGAGATGTTACGGACTTCGACGAGCGGTGTGCCGCGATCGGTGGTGCTGGCTGACATGGTGGCGCCTCCGCTCATCGTCCCATCCTCTTATTGTAGACCGTATCGAACCAGACCGCGCCGATCAGGATGAGGCCGATGAAGATCTGGCGCTGGGCACTGGAGACATCCAGCAGCACCATGCCGTTATCGAGGCTGGAGATGATCAGCGCGCCGATGACGGCGCCGGGGATCGTGCCAAGACCGCCGGCCAGCGAGGTGCCGCCGATGACAGTCGCGGCGATGACATAGAGTTCCTGCAACGTGCCGATGGAATTGGCGCCGGAATTGAGGCGCGCGGTGGTGACCACGGCGGCGACGGCGCTCAACGAGCCCATCAGTGCGAAGATCGAGATCAGCAGCCGCCTGGTATTGATGCCGGAGAGCAGGGCTGCCTCCGGATTGCCGCCATAGGCAAAGACATAGCGGCCGAACCGGGTGCGGGTGGCGACGAAAGTGAGCACGATCATCACGGCGATCAGGATCAGCACCGGAATGCCGATCCCGGTACCGATCGGATTGCCGTCAGCATCCTTATGGGCCGGGTCGGGATAGGAGTTCATCGTCCACACGAAAGCGGCGATCGCCACGCAGGCAACGGCAACCTTCAGCACCTCGGCCCAAACGGGGGTCTGGTTGGAGCCATAGCGCTTGCGCTGGCGCCGGGTGTTATAGGCGTTGAAGATTACCCAGATGCCGGCGATGACACCGAGGACGGTGCTGGCGGTCGTGCCGATCGCCCCGCCGATACCGCCGCCGAGCCGCTCATAGGTCGGGTTCAGCGGCGAAATCGTCTGGCCATCGGTGATCAGGAAGGCGGCACCACGATACATCAGATAACCGGCCAGCGTGACGACGAAGGCCGGGATGCCGGCTAGCGTCACCCAGGAACCCTGGAAGATGCCGACGGCAACACCAAGCGCGATGCCGACAATGATACTGACGATCCAGCCGATATTGCTGTCATTGCCGATGACATGCACCTGGACATAGGCGGTGACCATGCCTGTGAAAGCGAGCAGCGAGCCGACCGAGAGATCGATCTGGCGGGCGACGATCACATAGACCATGCCGCAGGCCATGATTGCCGTGACACAGGTCTGGATCGAGAGATTGTAGAGGTTGCGGGGTGTCAGGAAGATCCCATCCGTCGAGATCTGGAGCACCAGCCAGATGACGATCAGCGCCAGCACCATTGAGCTGAAGCGCGGATCAATCCCGAGTGTTCGAAAAAAACGCTGCATCACGTCCCCGCGAAGAAAACCTTAAAGGAGAGAGTCATCTAGATAGAAGAACGGCGGGTGTGAGAGGCCTTCGCCGCCTCGAACACCCGCCGATTTCAGATCAGAAAAGCCTTACTTGCAAGCCTTCGGCGCCGAAGCCGCGTCGACATTGGCGCAGACCTGCTCCTTGGTCGCCCATTTCGCTTTGATCACCACATCCAGATTATCCTTGGTGATGGCGATCGGCGTCAGGAATTTCGATTCCATGGCGATATGCTTGCTGCCCTTATCCCAGCTCTGGGCACCGGGGACTGCCTCCGGCTTGGTGCCCTTCGCAAGCGCCACGGCGATTTCCGCCGCGTTCTTGCCAAGCTCGCGTGCATCCTTCCAGACCGACACGGTCTGCTGGCCACGGGCGATGCGGTTCAAGGCGGCGATATCGCCATCCTGGCCGGAGAGCGGAACATTCAACAGGTTCTGCGCGGCGAGCGCCGCCGCAGCACCACCGGCGGTGCCGTCATTGGAGGCGACCACGGCATCGACCTTGTTGCCGTTCTTGGTCAGGATTTGCTCCATGTTCTTCTGGGCGTTTTCCGGCGCCCACTGATCGGTGTACTGCTCACCGACGACCTTGATCTTGCCGGCATCGATGGCGGGCTTCAGCACTTCCATCTGGCCAGCGAACAGGAAGTCGGCATTGGGATCGGTCGAGGCACCCTTGATGAAGGCATAGTTGCCTTCCGGCTTCACCTTCTGCACTTCACGCGCCTGCATGCGACCCACTTCGACATTGTCGAAGGTCAGGTAGAAGACCTTGGGATCCTGGATCAGACGGTCATAGGCGACCACCGGAATGCCCTGCGCTTCCGCCTTCTGCACCGCCGGCAATACCGCGTCGGCGTCCCAGGCAAGCACGATCAGCGCATTGGCGCCCTTGGTGATCAGATTGTCGATATCGGAAGCCTGCTTCTCGTTGGAAGCCTGGGCATCGGCGCTGATATACTTCACACCCGCCGCCTTCAGCGCCGCCTTGATCGCGCCTTCATCGCGCTTCCAGCGTTCTTCCTGGAAATTCGACCAGGACACACCGACCACGAGATCGGCAGCCTTGGCCGCTGTTTCTGCGACCATCAGCATCGCCGTCGCGGCCGCACCCAGTAGCGCTAGTTTACGAAAGTTCATTTCTTTTGCCTCCCATGAAAGAACTTATTTGTTAGCGGTGACATTGCCTGCATTTAAGGCAGAAGGCGAGAAACTGTCAACCGGACTGAACGACAATCTAGCGCAGAACGCGAAACGGCGGCAGTAGCGAAGATGTGTAACGATTTATCTGCCGCTGCAGAACTTTTCAGCCCTCGGCGGCGTTCTTGCGTGCTTGGCGTAAGGTCGCCAGTTCCTTGACGACTCCATGCAGGGTGCGGATTTCCTGCTCCGTCAGATTCGCCCGGTGCCACATATTGCGCAGATTGCGGATCATATGCGGGCGCGCCTCTTCATTACGCAGGAAGCCGCAGGCGTCCAGTTCGCGCTCGAGATGGATGAAGAAATTGAGGAGCTGGTCCTTGTTGGCCGGCACCGAGCCATTCAACTCCAGGATGCTGCCCGGCGTCTGATCACCCGCCTGATACCATTCGTAACCGACAAGCAGGACCGCCTGGCCGAGATTGAGCGAGGTGAAGTCGGGATTGAGCGGCACGGTGAGCAAAGTATCGGCGAGGCTGAGATCATCGTTGATGAGGCCGGTGCGTTCTGGCCCGAACAGGAAACCGACCTTGCCACCGGCTGCAGTCTGCTGGCGCGCCTGCTCGGCAGCATGACGGGCCGTCACGATCGGCTTCACCATGCGCCGGTCGCGCGCCGTCGTCGCATAGACGAAATTGAGATCGGCCACCGCCTCGGCCGTGGTGTCGAACACCTTGACCGGCGGCATCATCTCCAAGGCGCCGACCGCCGCGCGCTCGGCCTTGATATTCGGCCAGCCGTCACGCGGCGCCACCAGGCGCAGATCGCTGATGCCGCAATTCATCATGGCGCGCGCCGCGGCGCCGATATTCTCGCCCATTTGCGGCGTCACCAGGATGATGGCCGGGCCAGTTGCCACAGCAGCTTTGCTTTCTTCGCTCACGACTTCTGCGCCTTCAGAAGCTTCCAGGTGATGGCATCATTAAGCGCCTCATAGGAAGCATCGATGATATTGCCGCTGACACCCACCGTGCTCCAGCGCTCACCGGTACCGTCGGCGCTCTCGATCATGACGCGGGTGATCGCCTCGGTACCGGCCTGCGGCGTCAGGATGCGCACCTTGAAATCGACCAAACGCATATCGGCGAGCGCCGGATAAAGCGGCAGCAGTGCCTTGCGGAGCGCCGTATCGAGCGCATTCACCGGACCGTTGCCGATCGCCACCGTCATGGTCTGGGTACCATGCACGTCGACGGTCACGGTCGCCTCGGATTCCGTGATCAGTTCACCGCGCACATTCCAGCGCCGCTCATCCATGACGCGGAAACGGCCCAGCTTGAAGAAATCCGGCACATGGCCCAAGGCCCGGCGCGCCAGCAGTTCGAAGCTTGCCTCGGCGCCGTCATAGGCATAGCCGTCGAATTCGCGCACCTTCACCAATTCGACGAGACTTGCCACCTTCGGATCATTGGCTTCGATGGTGAGGCCGATCTCGCGGAAGCGGGCCATGATATTGGCGCGGCCCGATTGGTCGGAAACGACGATGTGGCGGCGATTGCCGACCAGGCCCGGCTCGATATGTTCGTAGGTCTTCGGGTCCTTTTCGACCGCGGAGACATGCAGGCCGCCCTTATGGGCAAAGGCGGCATCGCCGACATAGGCGGCGTGACGGTTGGGCGCGCGATTGAGACGCTCGTCGAGCAGGCGCGAGATATGGGTGAGCTGCGCCAGATCCTTGTCGCTGAGCCCGACCTTGAAATCGGTCTTCAGCATCAGCGAGGGGATGAGCGAGATGAGATTGGCATTGCCGCAGCGCTCGCCGAGGCCATTCAGCGTGCCCTGCACCTGGCGCACACCGGCGCGGATCGCCGCCAGTGAATTGGCAACGGCATGCTCCGTGTCGTTGTGGCAATGGACGCCGAGATGGCTGCCGGGAATCTTGTTGGTCACTTCGCCGACGATGCGCTCGATCTCATGCGGCAGCGTGCCGCCATTGGTATCGCACAGCACCACCCAGCGCGCGCCATTCTCATAGGCCGCCAGCAGGCAATCGAGCGCATATTGCGGATTGGCCTTGTAGCCATCGAAGAAATGCTCGGCGTCCAGCATCACTTCGCGCTTGGCCGTCCCGTGTTTCGTGGCATTGGCGTGAACGACACTTTCGGCAATCATGTCGATGTTTTCGCTACGCGGAATGCCGAGCGCGACGTCGACATGGAAATCCCAGGCCTTGCCGACCATGCAGACGGCCGGCGCCTTCGCATTGATGAGACCGGCAAGGCCCGGATCATTGGCGGCGCTGCGGCCCGGCCGCCGCGTCATGCCGAAAGCCGTGAAAGTGGCGCGGGTCAGGTGCGGCGGCTCGGAGAAGAACGCGTCATCGGTCGGATTGGCGCCCGGCCAGCCGCCCTCGATGTAATCCACCCCCAGCTTGTCCAGCGCCTGGGCAATCGCCGTCTTGTCGCCGACGCTGAAATCCACGCCCTGGGTTTGCGCCCCGTCGCGCAGGGTGGTATCGAACAGATATACGCGTTTATCGTCAGACATGATCCTACCTCTATAGCCGAGGTTTCACCATATCGACCGGGCGTGGTCAACCGGCGCAACGGCAAGCCAGATTATCGACCGGGCCTGTGGTCGGCATGGCAGAAGAGCGCCGCGGACGGTAACGGCAGCTGCCCGATGGAGTCCGGTATATGCTTGATTTGACCCAGCTTTGGCCTTTCATCCTGGCCTGCCTCGCCCTCAACCTGACGCCCGGCGCCGATATGACCTATGTCATCGCCCGGTCGGCCAGCCAGGGCCGCAATGCGGGAATTGCCGGGGCCTTCGGGGTGACGGCGGGCAGCCTGGTCCATAGCCTGTTGGCGGCCTTCGGCGTTGCCGCCCTCCTGCAGCAATCGGCCAGTGCCTTCCTGGCGGTGAAAATCGTCGGTGCCGGCTATCTGCTGTTCCTTGCCTGGAAAGCCTGGCGGGCGCCCACGCGGTCGCTTGACCTGAATGCGGTCGGGCGTCGCCTGAAGCCGGAACGCTCCCTGCTGCGGGTATTCGGCGAGGGTGCCTTGACCAATCTCCTCAACCCCAAGGTGGCGCTTTTCATCCTTGCCTTCCTGCCGCAATTCGTCGATCCGCATCGCGGCTCGGCCGGCATTCAGATCCTGTTCCTGGGACTGATCTTCAATGCCGGCGGCACGCTGGTGAATTGCGCCGTCGCCATCTTTGCCAGCGGCACCGCGAGCCTGCTGAAGCGGCGCCTTGCCGGTAATTCAAGCCGGCTCGGCCACTGGCTCAATCGCTTTACCGCCGTGATCTTTGTCGGTCTCGCCGTGCGCCTGGCGCTAGTCGAACGGCGATAAATCTCGCCAACCGTCTCGCAGCACCCTCACCCAGAGCGCGGGGCGAGGGCGATCCGAGCCGCAAACGGAAAAACTAAACCCGCTTCCAGGTCGTCCCCTGCGGGCCGTCTTCCAGCATGATGCCCTTCGCAGCGAGTTCATCACGAATGCGGTCCGCCTCCGCGAAGTTGCGGCTCTTGCGGGCCGCCAAACGCGCGGCGATCTCAGCCTCGATGGCGGCGGCATCCAACTCACTGCCGGTGGTATCCTGCAGCCAGGCCGTGGGATCCTGCTGCAGCAGGCCGAGCAGCGCACCGGCCCCCAGGATGCCGGCTTTGGCTCGCGCCCGGTCTGCTTCCTTGGTCGCCTTGTTGAGGCTGGTGACCAGTTCATGCAATTCGGAGAGGGCCAGCGGCGTATTGAGATCATCGGCCAGGGCCGCCACGACCGTCTCCGGCACAACCGCCTCGACCGCGATGTCGCCGGCCTTCTGCAACGCGCCATAAAAGCGGTTGAGGGCTGCCTTGGCCTCGCCCAGGCCCTCGCGCGTGATGTCGATCGGCTGGCGGTAATGGGCCGACAGCAAAGCGAGCCGGATTGCCTCGCCGCGATGCCCTTCCTCCAGCAGCTCACGCACCGTGAAGAAGTTGCCCAAAGACTTGGACATCTTCTGACCGTTCACCTGCACGAAGCCGTTATGCAGCCAATAGCGCGCGAGATGCGACGTGCCATGGGCGCAACGGCTCTGGGCTATCTCGTTCTCATGATGCGGGAAGGTGAGGTCGATACCGCCGCCATGAATGTCGAAGACATCGCCCAGCAGATCGCCCGCCATGGCCGAGCATTCGATATGCCAGCCGGGCCGGCCGCGGCCCCAGGGGCTGTCCCAGCCGACCTGTGCGGGCGTGCTCGGCTTCCACAGTACGAAGTCGCCGGCATATTTCTTATAGGGGGCCACCTCCACGCGGGCACCGGCGATCATGTCGTCCTGGCTGCGGCCGGAGAGCGCGCCGTAATCCGGCATCGAGGGCACGTTGAAGAGCACATGGCCCTCGGCGACATAGGCATGGCCCTTGGTGATCAGCGCCTCGATGATGGCGATCATCTGCGGGATATAGGCGGTGGCCTTCGGCGTCTTGTCGGGCGGCAACGCGCCCAAGGCCCCCATATCGGCATTATAGGCATCGGTATAGCGCTGGGTCAGGGCCGAGATCGGCTCGCCGTTCTTGGCCGCCGCGTCCATGATCTTGTCCTCGACATCGGTGATGTTACGGACATAGGTGACATGGTCGCGACCATAGACATGGCGCAGCAGGCGATAGAGCACGTCGAAGGCAACGACCGGACGGGCATTGCCGATATGGGCGAAGTCATAGACCGTGGGACCGCAGACATACATGCGCACATTCTTGGCATCGATCGGCTCGAAGACCTGATGTTCGCGAGTCAGCGTGTTGTAGAGATGGATGGTCACGCGGTCTGTCCTTCTATGGCGCTATTGCCGTTTTCTTTATCCGTTATGCCGTCTCGCCGCGCAACCGCTTCAAGGCGCGGTCGCGGCCGATCAGCGGCAGCAGCACTTTCAGTTCCGGTCCGTGATCGGCGGCGGTCAGCGCCTGGCGCAGCGGCATGAAAAGATCCTTGCCCTTGCGGCCCGTGGCCTTCTTCACCGCCTCGACCCAGCCGCCCCAGGTATTGCCGTCCCAGGGTTCTGCCGGCAGCAGCTTGGCGGCCTCGGCGGCGAAACCGGCATCGGCGATCACCGGCGTGACCTGGCCGCGACAGACCTGGTGCCAGAGTTTCACATCCTCGACCTTCTCGACATTGCTGCGGGCGGCTTCCCAGACGGCGGCATCGATCTCGCCCAGGCCCAGCGCCTTCAGATGCGGCTCGGCTGCCGCGAAGGGCAAGGCATGCAGCAGGCGGGCATTGAGGTGGCGCAGTTCCGCCGGATCGAAACGCGGTGAGGTCTTGCCGAACTTGGAGAGGTCGTGACCCGCCAGCAGATCCTCGAGGCACGCCGCCGGCGTCACCGGATCGCCCGTGCCGATCCGCGCGAGATAGGCATTGATCGACATCGGCTCCAGGCCTTCGGCCCGGAGGTCGCCGATCGACAGCGAGCCCAGGCGCTTCGACAGCCCCTCGCCCGCCGCATCGACCAGCAAAGGGAGATGGGCGAAGTCGGGCGCCTTACCACCTAGCGCCTCGAAGATCTGGATCTGGGTCGCCGTGTTGGTCACATGGTCGTTGCCACGGATGATATGGGTGATCGCGTGGTCGATATCGTCCACCACCGAGGTGAAGGTGTAGAGATAGGTGCCGTTGGCGCGGATCAGGACGGGATCGGACTGGCTGGTCTCGTCGATATGCTGCTCGCCTCGCACCAGATCCTTCCAGGTGACCTGGCGATGCTCGAGCTTGAAGCGCCAATAGGGCTGGTTACCGGCAGCCTCCAGCTTGGCCCGATCCTCCGCCGTCAGCTTGAGCGCCGCGCGGTCATAGATCGGCGGGCGGCCCTGCTGCAACTGGACCTTGCGCTTCAGCTGCAATTCCTCGGCGCTTTCATAGCAGGGATACAGCCGGCCGCTGGCCTTCAATCGCGCTGCCGCTTCGTCATAGCGGGCAAGCCGCTCGGTCTGGCGCTGGAACATGTCCCAGGTGAGGCCGAGCCAAGCGAGGTCGATCTCGATCCCCTGGGCAAATTCGGCGGTCGAGCGTTCGAGATCAGTATCGTCGAGGCGCAGCAGGAATTGCCCATTGTGCTGCTTCGCGAACAGCCAGTTGTTCAGCGCGATATAGATATTGCCGACATGCAGCCGACCCGTCGGGCTCGGCGCAAAGCGCACACGCACAGTCATTTCAAATCCTTGTCTCAGGTCCCTTTCACCACTGCCCCGGAGGCGCGGCGGGAGGGAGCCAGCTCTCCGCCCGGCAACTTAGCCAAGGCCGACCCGAAGTCAACGTGGCGCCCGCGAGAAAGGGAAAACGGCATGATTCGTGCTCGGGAATCAGGCAATTCCTGGGTTAAAATCGCCCAAAGGCCTCAACAGGAGACGAGACCATGCCGCGCCGGCCCCTTTTTACCGTGCTTTTTTCCTGATCGCCACACTGGCCCCCCTCGGCCCGATCTCGCCGGCCTTCGCCCAGCAGGACGTGCCGGAAACCCCGGTCACCGCCCCGCTCGGCCAGCGTTTTATCCTGATGGTACTCGACCAGCCGGACCGCGATCTCAGCCATGGCAGCAGCAAGATCAACATGATGTATGACACCAAGACCGGCCGGTCCTGGGTGCTGCAATACACGGTGAAACCCGGCAGCAATGAGCAGGGCTATGTCTGGAGCGAAGTGCCCTATGCCGCCCCGCCCAAATAAGCGCGGCGGCACGCAGCATTGTCGAACTATTTCCGGAACAGAAATTCGCGGCCGACCTTGACCCGCTTCTTGCCGTCGTAATCGATGATATCGGCGGTGGCGTAGGTCTCGGTCCAGCGCTGCGGCAGGAAAGAGCCGGTGCCGATGACATCGATCGGCGCATCGGCCTCGGCCATCACCTTGCACTTTGCCGGATCGAAGCCTGAAGAGGCGACGATGCCGACCCGATGGAAACCCTCACGGTCGAGCGCATCCCGGAGATACCAGATCGCCGCGGCCGAGACTCCGGCGCCGACCAGATGGCGTAGTTCTGTCTCGTTGCGATAGCCGCGAATGGCATGCGGACAATGCCGGTCCATCACGGCGTAAGAAGCTGTCGGATCAAGCCCCTCTATGAAGCGGCTGCCCGGCGTATCGATGCGGACCGAGAGCTTGCCCTCGCTGGCCAGGCGCGGGAAGCGCCGGCAGACGGTCAGGGCGTCCGTGGTCTCGCGGGCAAAATAATCGACCAGCACCGTCATCGGCTGGTCGGGGAATGTCTCGTGGAACATCTCGGCGGCGCGCAGGGTCGAGCCGGCATAGCCGATCAAGGCATGCGGCATGGTGCCCAAAGCATGCTCGCGGCCAAAGTAACGCGCCGTCGCTTCCGTGGCATTGCCGATGAAGCCCTTGGCACCTGACTTGCGCTGTGCCCGGGCCGAGCCGACGCTGGCGGCATAGGCCATGAGCTCGGCCATCTCCAGACCAGCGCAATGCCTGGCATCCATGGCGATGAAGGCGACCTTGGCGAGATCGGTGCACATCGTATAGGCGTTGAAGGCGGCGACACAGGCGGGCCCGAGCTTCTGCAGGAACAGAGTCTCGAGGTCAGCGAGATGCACCAATGATCCATGCAGGTAGAGCAGCGGCTCACCGGCACCGACCCACTTCCCTTCGGGATAAACGAGATCGACATCAATCCGGGTATTGCGCTCGGCGGCAATGCGCTGCAACCAGTCGACGGCAATGCGCGGCGCCGAGACGACGGGACGGCGCATGAAGACGGCATAGGTGACCGTGGCATCGCCGAATTTCTGCACGACCGCCTTGGTCTTCAGGAAATACTGATCCGTCCAATCGGCAATCGTGGCCGCATTCGGACCCGATGCGGGACTGCGACCCCGCTCATCAGGACCCTGCTTGTTCTGTGTCGTCACGTCTTTCGTCGTGCCTTCAGCACCAGCGCTCATCGGATCACTCCCTACGCTGTCATGCACCGCTCAAGCGGAAACCCTTCCGGCACCGGGATGCCGGAAGGGATCGATATCAGGAGGCTTCGGCGATCTTGCGGCCGTAAGACAGCCGCTCCGCCTTGAGCTGCTCGGCAATCAGGAAAGCCAGCTCCAGCGCCTGGGTGGCGTTGAGGCGCGGGTCGCAATGGGTGTGATAGCGATCCGCCAACGCTTCCTCGGTCACCGCCTTGGCGCCGCCGATGCATTCGGTGACGTCCTGGCCGGTCATTTCGAAATGCACGCCGCCGGCATGCGTTCCTTCCGCCTGGTGCACGGCGAAGAAGCTGCGCACTTCGGCGAGGATGCGGTCGAAGGGCCGGGTCTTGTAGCCGGTCGAGGACTTGATGGTGTTGCCATGCATCGGATCGCTCGACCACACCACCTTTGCACCGTGACGCTTCACGGCGCGGAGCAGCGGCGGGAACTTCTGCTCAACCTTGTCATGGCCCATCCGCACGATCAGCGTCAGGCGACCGGGGATGTTCTGCGGGTTGAGGATATCGATCAACCGCAACAGATCGTCCGGGTCCATCGACGGGCCGCATTTCAAGCCGAGCGGATTGTTGATGCCGCGCATATATTCGACATGCGCGCTATCCGCCTGGCGGGTGCGGTCGCCGATCCACAGCATATGCGCCGAGCAGCCATACCACTTGCCGGTCAAGCTATCGACGCGGGTCAGCGCCTGCTCGTAGTTGAGCAGCAGCGCCTCATGGCTGGTGAAGAAATCGGTCTCACGGATCTGCGGCACCGTCTCCGAGGTGAGGCCACAGGCGGCCATGAATTCCAGAGTCTCGGACAGGCGATCGGCCAATTCCTTATAGCGATGGCCAAGCGGGTTATCGGCGACGAAATCCAGGTTCCAGCGATGCACCTTGTGGAGATCGGCGAAACCGCCCTGGGCGAAAGCGCGCAGCAGGTTGAGGGTCGCGGCCGACTGGTTATAGCTCTGCACCAGCCGTTCCGGATCCGGCACCCGGGCTTCCTTGTTGAACTCAATGCCGTTGATGATGTCGCCGCGATAGCTCGGCAGCTCGACGCCATCGATCACTTCTGTCGGGGCCGAACGCGGCTTGGCGAACTGGCCGGCCATGCGGCCGACCTTGACGATCGGCAAGGCGGCGCCATAGGTCAGCACAACCGCCATTTGCAGCAAGACACGGAAAGTATCGCGAATGTTGTTGGCGCTGAATTCGGCAAAGCTCTCGGCGCAATCCCCGCCCTGCAACAGGAAGGCCTTGCCTTCCGCCACATCGCCCAGCGCCTCGGTGAGACGCCGCGCCTCGCCGGCAAAAACCAGCGGCGGATACGAGCGCAACCGCTCCTCGACGCCCAGGAGTTTGCCTTCATCGGGATATTCCGGGACCTGGCTGATCGGCTTGCCGCGCCAGCTTTCCGGAGACCACTTCGCCGTCATTTTAAAAATCCTTTCCAACCTGACACACCGGATATACGCCGGAAATTCCGGCCTTTCAATGCGCCAGGGGATATGGTTAACGCATAGCGGTCGCGCTCAACCGCCGGCAGATGCCGCTATTCGGGACCTATTGGGCCAGGCCTGGCTGCAACCCAGCTTCCGGCTGGGGCGGTTCGGGGTCCGGCTCCCTGACCCGCATGGTGACGAATTCCTCCGCCGCCGTCGGATGGACCGCGACCGTCTGGTCGAACTGGGCCTTGGTGGCGCCCATTTTCACGGCGATGGCGATCGCCTGGATGATCTCCGGCGAATCCAGCCCGACCATATGGGCGCCCAGCACCACCTGGCTTGCCCGGTCGACCACCAGCTTCATCAGCGTGCGTTCGTCACGGCCGCTCAGCGTATGTTTCAGCGGCTTGAAATCCGCCTTGTAGATATCGACGGCGCCATAGTGTTTGCGGGCATCCGCTTCGCTCAGCCCGACACAGCCGACCGGCGGCTGGGTGAAAACGGCGGAGGCGATGGTCTTGTGGTCCATCGGCCAGGGCTTGCCGCCGAAGACCGTATCGGCGAAGGCCATGCCTTCCTTGATGGCGACGGGGGTCAGGTTGACCCGGTTGGTGCAGTCGCCGATCGCATAGATATTGTCGACCGTGGTGCGGGAATAGGCATCGACCTTGACCGCCCCATCCGCAGCCACTTCGACGCCCGCCTGTTCGAGACCGAGCCCTTTGGTCTTCGGCCGGCGACCGGTCGCATAGAGCACGCAATCCGTCACCAGGGTCGCACCATCCTGCAGAAAGACATGCAGTTCCGCGCCACGCTTCTCTATCGTCGCCACGTCGCAATTCAGCCGGAGATCGACCCCTTTTTTGCCGACCTCCTTTGCCACGAAATGACGCACATCGTCATCGAAACCACGCAGCACTTGCGTGCCACGATAGAGCTGCGTCACCTGGGCGCCCAATCCGGCAAAGATGCAGGCGAATTCCAGCGCAATATAGCCGCCGCCCACCACCACCACGCGATGCGGCAAGTCGGGCAGATGGAAAACGTCATTCGACGTGATGGCGTGCTCGATCCCCGGCAGGTCCGGTTTCTCCGGCCAGCCGCCGGTGGCGATCAGGATATGCTTCGCGGTGATCTTGCGGCCACCGACCTCAACTGTGTTGCGGTCGACCAAGACAGCACGCTGCTCCATCAACGTCACATTGGAACCGGCCAGCAGCTTCTTGTAGATGCCGTTGAGGCGATCGATCTCGCGGTCCTTGTTGGCGATCAGCGTCGCCCAGTCGAAATGCGCCTCGCCGATGGTCCAGCCGTAATTGACCGCATCGGCGAAGTCCTCATGGAAGTGGGAGGCATAGACCATCAGCTTCTTCGGGACGCAGCCGCGGATGACACAGGTACCGCCGACCCGGCTTTCCTCCGCAATGGCTACTTTGGCGCCGTAGGCCGAGGACATGCGCGCTGCCCGCACACCGCCTGAGCCGGCGCCTATCACGAAAAGATCAAAATCGAATGCTGACATGCCGAAGTTCCCGTCAAATGAGGGGTCATCCTAGCAGCCCACTCGACCAGATTCAAAGCAGGGGAATATCAACTGGCGCCCGAGGGCCTTTTACAAAATTCGGCAATGACGCGGATTGATCAACAATGTGACAGTCTCACCCGCGGCGAGCGGCCGTTCTCTGGGACTGGCAAGGCTGAGCAGCCTGTCCCCGTTACGCAATTCCATCTGGTAACGGGCCATGGCCCCCAGATAATCGACATCGATGATCCTCGCCATGAGGCCGCCGCCCTGCGGACCGGCGATGGTAATTTTTTCCGCTCGTACCATCACGCGAACTGAGTCACCGGCCTTGACCGACCGGGTCGCCCCGCCCACCAACAGGCTGTCCCCGCCTGCCAGCGAAACGGCGATGTTATCTCCCCGCACCTCTCGCACCGCGGCCGGCAGGAAATTGGCATTGCCGAGGAAGCTTGCCACGAACTCGCTGCGGGGTTCCTCATAGACCTCCGCCGGCGGCCCCATCTGCTCGATGCGGCCCTTGTTCATCACCACGACAAGGTCAGACATGGCCAGCGCCTCCCCCTGGTCATGGGTGACGAAGACCGTGGCGACGCCAATGCGGCGCTGGATGTTCTTCAGCTCGACCCGCATCTCCTCGCGGAGATTGGCGTCCAGGGCTGAAAGCGGTTCATCGAGCAGCAGCACGTCGGGCTCGATCACCAGGGCGCGGGCCAAAGCGATGCGCTGCTGCTGGCCGCCCGACAGCTGCGAGGGGAAGCGTTCTTCGACACCAGGTAGGCGCACGATATCGAGTGCCCGCTTCACCCGGCGGCGGATCTCGTCAGCGGCGACCTTGCGATATTTGAGGCCGAAGGCGACATTGGCGAAAATGGACTTGTGCGGAAACAAAGCATAGTTCTGGAACACCATGCCGAGATTGCGTTTGTGGATCGCCACCTCGTTCATGCGCTTGCCCTTGATCAGCACCTCGCCGTCGTCCGGTGTTTCCAGCCCGGCGATCATCCGCAGGGTCGTGGTCTTGCCGCAACCGGACGGCCCCAGCAAAGTAACGAAGGCGCCCTCCGGCACGCTGAGATCGATGCCGTCAACGGCGGCCGTATCCGCGGAGAAACGCCGGGAGAGGCGACAAAGGGTGAGAATATTCATGTCGAGGAGTCGCTCGGAAAGGCTGATCGCAAAGCCGGTGACGGATGAATCCATAATCGCCGAGAAAATGCCTGGGCGCCGGCGGCAGCCCAGGCTTGTGAGTTGTTCTCAAGCACGCGGGGATGTTCAAGCACCCTTGGAAATACGGTCCCATTCCTTCTTGAAGGCATCCTGGTGGGCAAACCAGTATTGCGCCTTCTCCCAAACATAGCCCTCGAACTTGCCGCTATCGTCGTAAGCCGGCAGCTTCTTGATCTTGTCGGTCATCGGCACCTTGGTCGGATCCAGCGAGGACGGATAGTTCTGGCCCTCGGCAATTGCGATCGCCACTTTCGGCTCGATGCAGAAATTGATCAGCTGCTCGCATTCCGGCATCGGGCTACCGTTAAGGACAAACAAGCCTTCGATCCAGGCGAAGCCGACCGTGCTGTCGAAGCCGATGTCATGTCCGTCCTGTTGCAGCTTGGCGATGCGGCCCGACCAGCCGTCGGTGACCACCGCCTCCTCCTTCGCCATCAGGTCGATGAGCTCCTGGCCGGAACTCCAATATTTGACGACGAGATCGCGCTGCTTTCGGCAGGCCTCCCAGACTGCTTTCATGTCCCGGGCATTCTGCGGGTCCTGTCCGAGATGGAGCGCCGCCATCCAGGCCCTGGTCTCGAAGTGATTGTAGGCGATCATCCTGCCCTTGTATTTCTCGTCGAACAGAAGATGGACGCCCTTCGCCTTGGCCTCGTCATCGGAGATGTATTTGCGATTATAAGCAAGGCCAGTCACGCCATAGTCGAACGGCACGGCCGATAATGTGCCATCCGAGGCGCCGCGGAAGGTATCGAGCGTCTTGCTCAGGACATTTTTTAGATTGGGGATATTGGCTTCGTTGATGCTCGAGCCATAGCCAAGCTTGACATAGCGGTAATAGTCATAGACGCCGTTCACCAGGAAGACATTGTAGTCACCAGGCTGCGCGGCTTTGACCTGCGACAGAAATTCCGTCGTGTCACCGAACTCGCCCTCGACCACCTTGATGCCGGTCTTCGCCGTGAATGGCGGAAAGGCATTGTTATGGAAAGCCTCGGAGACAATGCCGCCCCAGCCATCGAAGCGCACCTTGTCGACACCGGCCGCCAGGGCCTGCCGGCTATAGCTGGCCAAGGGCACGCCGACAACGCCGATCGCAGCAGCCATGCCGCCGATGATGCGCATTAGAGAGCGGCGATCGATATCTCCGGTCTCAAAAGCTTCCAGCAGGCGTTCATATTTTTTATCGTCGCCGAAACCCATGTCACCCTCCGTTCAATGCCGGCGCGCCGCCGGACCATACATATCCCCAAGCCTCCGTCCGCAGGACCTCACCCAAGCCGGGCGAGGCGCCGCATCGCATAGCTGCCGAGCAGCGGCAGCAGAATGGTGATGGCAATCATCAGCGCCCCCAGCGCGTTTATCTCCGGGCTGATCGAAGTTCGCAGCATGGCGAAGATCTTTGTCGGCACGGTCTCGATACCGGGGCTCTTCCAGAACAGGGTGGCGGTGATGTCGTCGAAAGAGAGGGTCGCCGCAAAGAGAAAGCCGCCGATGGCCGCAGGCGCGACGAGCGGCAATGTTATCTCGCGAAAGGTCTGCAGCGGCCCGGCGCCAAGAGTCTGCGCCGCTTCTTCATAATGTTGGCGCAGGCCGATCAGGCGCGCCTGCATCACCAGCACGACATAAGGAAGTGCCAGAACCGTATGTCCCAGCAGCAGAAGCACGAAGCTGCGCGGCTGATGCAGCAGCTTGAGGACCAGCAGCAGGGCGACAGCCAATACCACTTCCGGCATCAGCATCGGCAGGCTGAGCAGATTGCCGATCGCCGCCTTGCCGGGAAAGCTGTACCGGACCAGTGCGATGGCGGCCATAATGCCGATCAGCGTCGCAAGCGTCGCCGAACTCGCTGCCAGGATGGCGGAGGTGACGAAAGCGTCGCCAATGGAGTCATTTTCAAACAGTCTGCCGAACCATTGCAGACTGTAGCCTTGCATCGGGAAGGACCCGGTCGAGGCGGAATTGAATGCCAGCAGGATGACGATGATGACCGGAGCAAACAGGAAAAGATAAATGATGCAGCCGAGCACCCGCAGCAGATTCCAGGTGAGGGATGGTCGCTCAGCGCGAGATCTCGCGGTACTCATTTCGCGAAACTCCGATAGACGTCGTTGAGGCTCATGAAACGGTTATAGGTGACGACGACAAGGCTTAGAGCCGTCAACAGCAGCAGTGAGAGAACCGAGCCGGTCGGCCAGTCGAGCTGGTCGATGGTGGCGTCGTAGATCAACTGTGCGAAAAACGACGTATCGGGACCGCCCAGCAGGCTCGGTGTCACGAAACTGCCGGCCGCCAGGATGAAGCTGAGCAAGCACCCGGCCCCCAATCCCGGTAGCGACAATGGCAGGGTTACCGCACGAAAGCTCTGCCAGGGCGAGCAGCCCAGGGTCTTGGCTGCCGCCTCGATGTTGCGATCGATGCCATCGAGGCTGACATAGACATTGATGATCATGTAGGGGAGGTCGAGATAGACCAGGCCCATGATGACCGAGAAGTCGTTATAGAGCAGGTTCAGGGGTGCATGAATCAGGCCCAGCGCCATCAGCGTCGCATTGACGAAGCCTTGCCGGCCCAAGACATTGATCCAGGCAAGGCTACGGATGACGATGGAGATCCAGAACGGCAGGAACAGCAGGAGCAGCAGCAGCGACTTATTGCGGACACGACAGCGCGCCAGGAAATAGGCCGTCGGATAGCCGAGGATCGCGCAGATGATAGTGGTCACGCCCGACATCGCAAATGTGCCAGCCAACCCCTGCCAGTAGAACGGATCGCTGAGCACGCTTTGCCAGTTGTCGAACTGGAAGGCGGGCATGTCCCGGCCATCGGCGGTCCGCAACCAGAAGGAATAGACAAAGATAAGGATGAGCGGCGCCAGAATCAGGAACAGCAGGGAGATCAGCGCCGGAGAGAGCAACAGGAACGGCCGGTACGCCGCTTTCTCACGCAATCTCCTGGTCTTGTCGCTCTCCCCAACCTGCCATTGGCTTCGGCGACGGCCGATCACGCCCTTGGCATAGGTCGGCGGATGTCCCATGGCGGACATGATGACTCCCCTGCACAACTTCCCCGTCTGCAGATGATGTCGTGAGAGCAGGTAAGCCCGAAGACGCAACCCGGAACGGCGCGATCCAGCGCCTGTCCGGTGCGTTATTTTCGCATCACGACCCGATCAGCAATGTGATCGTGTCGATGCCGCGTTTCGGGGAGATTTCGAACCGCAGGAATCGGGTTACTGTTGTAACCCGATGAAGGTCACTGAACGGTTCCGGCCGTCACAGAATACGGCAGTGGCGCGGCTCTATCTGCAGCGTCACCACCTCGCCCAGATCGAGTGCGCGATCTTTCAGGCTGACTAGGCTCAGCAGCTTTTCGCCGCCGCGCAATTCCATCTGGTAACGGGCCATGGAGCCGAGATAATCCACGTCGACGACGCGCGCTTGCAGGCCCGTCATCTGCGAGCCGGCAACGGCGATCTTTTCGGCGCGCACAACGACGCGCACCGGCTCGCCGATCGCGACCGGGCGCGCGGCATCGCCGACCAGCAGCCGATCACCGCCCTCCATGGCGACGATCATGCCGTCATCGGTGATCTCGGACACTACCGCCGGCAGAAAATTGGCATTGCCGAGGAAGCTTGCCACGAACTCGCTGCGGGGTTCCTCATAGACCTCCGCCGGCGGCCCCATCTGCTCGATGCGGCCCTTGTTCATCACCACGA
>Ga0209148_1000849_pt1 | contig 21522 bp, 21 predicted proteins | sample AraplaCol_mMF_r2_2_FD_184288 | JGI IMG/M metagenome (GOLD analysis project Ga0209148, IMG submission 184288) | Arabidopsis root microbial communities from North Carolina, USA - plate scrape CL_Col_mMF_r2 (SPAdes) (version 2) | ecosystem: Host-associated > Plants > Roots > Endosphere | place... | reverse complement strand
GGCGCGCACGCCGATCATGTGATCTCGTTTGTCCGCCACCACGGCCGCGCCGCAGCGATTGTCGTGGTCGGACGCCAGTTCGCGCCGTTCACGCAAGCGGGGCGCGAGTGGCCCACGCTGGAAGGCTTTGACGCAATTGTCGACATCAGCGGCTTCACCGCGCCCGGCCTTGCGGGCAATGAATTGCCGCTCGCGCAGGCGCTCCGTGATTTTCCCGTTGCGGTCATCGAGGCGCGCGCAGCCAGCGCCGTCAGGCCCGGGCGGCAGCGCGTACGCGCCTGACGCTCACTTGCCCTCATCCTTGGTCAGCAGCAATTGCCCGCGCTTGCGGATGGTCGCCTGCGCCATCTCGGCAAAGCGCTGCAGCAGCCACGGCAGCACCACCTCGACCTTCACATGATCGTCGGCGACGTCGACCTGCCCGCTCGCGATCTGGCCGAGCGCGCGGATGCGGAAAGCCATGCTGTCGCCGCTCCAGCGCTCCTCCTCGACCTGCATCACGGGAATGCTCGCCGCGGCGCGGCCAAGCCCGGTCTTGAGCCGGCGCACCGCCTCCTCGCGACCGAGGCGATGCGGAATGGAGACGACAAGCGGTGCTGACATGATCCTGGCCCGTGATGAGTGATCCTCACATAGTCATGCCTGATAGAGCCGCAAAGGTTCCATGCAAGTTGGAGCTGTCGCCCCGTTTCAAATCCGGAACTTTAAAACATGCGGCAAGTTGCCTCCGCACAACGGGACAGGTTGCAACGACCCTTTCGACAAAGGGCTGGAGGAGATTCGCATGTCTATCGGTACGATCATTCTGATCATTCTGGTTATCGCGCTGCTCGGCGGCTTCAGCGGCATCGGCGGCGGCCCGTTCTACGGCACCGGCTATTACGGCGGCGGCGGCCTTGGGCTCGTCATCGTCATTCTGCTGATCCTGCTGCTGATGGGCCGGATCTAGGTCGAGATCTCGTAGGGTGGGCAAAGGCGCTCCTGCGCCGTGCCCACCTTCCATCTCCGTAACAGGCAGATGGTGGGCACGCTTCCGCCTTCGCTCTGCGAGCTACGGCGGACAAGTCGCTTTGCCCACCCTATGGGAGTTGCGCCCGTAGCGCGGGCCTACTTCAGTTTCCCCGCAAGCTTCTTCATCGCCGCCTTGATCGACGCTGCGGCGTCATCATAGCCGTCCCACGCCTTCGATCGCGCCAACAGGCCAGGCACGGTCCGCACCGTATACTTCTTCGGATCGAGATCGCCCTTCACCTGCGCCCAGGTCACCGGCATCGACACGGTTGCGCCATCACGCGCTCGCGGTGACAGCGGCGCCACCGCGGTCGACAGACGATCGTTGCGCAGATAGTCCAGAAAGATCTTCCCGTTGCGCAGCTTCTTGGACATGTTGAGCAGGTAGCGTTCGGGGTCGTCATCGGCCATCCACTGGCAGACGCCTTGCGCGAAGGCTTTGGCTTCTTTCCAGCTGACCTTGTCGCGCGCGCCATGGAGCAGCGGCACCACCACGTGGAGGCCCTTGCCGCCGGTGGTCTTGCAAAAGCTCTCCATGCCGACGTCGGTCAGCCTCTGCCGCATCTCCTTCGCGCCCTCGACGACATCGGCGAACTTCACATCCGGAGCCGGATCGAGGTCGAACACCAGGCGGCCCGGGGTATCATAGGCATCGGGCGCGCAATTCCAGGGATGCAATTCGACGCCGCCGATCTGTGCGACCGCAGCGAGACCCTCGACGCGATCGATCTGCAAATACGGCTTGCGATCGCCGGAGACCTTGGCGAGCTCGAGCAGGTTCGACGTGCCCTGCATGGCATGGCGCTGGAAGAATGTCTCGCCGCCGATGCCGTCGGGCGCACGCAGGATCGAGCAGGGACGGCCCTTGAGGTGCGCGATCATCCAGGCGCCGACGGCCTCGAAATAGCGCGCGAGATCGAGCTTCGTGACGCCCTCGCCGTCGCCGCCGTCAGGCCATAGCTCCTTCTCCGGCTTGGAGATGGCAACGCCCATCACCTCGGCGGTGCCCTTCCGTGCCGCCGGCTTCGCGGCAACGCCCTTCCTGGCAGAGGGCTTGGCGAGCTCGGTATCCACTGGCGTTTGCGCCTCGACCTCCTCGGCCGGCTTGTCCTGCCGCAGGCCCTTGAAGGCGGCCTGGCGGATATTGCCGTCGGCGGTGAAGCCGGCGAACTCGATCTCGGCCACGAGCTCTGGTTTCAGCCAGTGCACGTCGCGGGTCTTCTTCGGCGCATTCTTGCCACCGAAGGGACTTTCCTTGGCCTCCATGGCCTTCAGCGACGGCATGATGCGCTTGACCTTGTCCGCGCCAAAGCCGGTCCCGACCATCCCGACGAAGACGAGATGATCGCCCCGATGCACGCCCGCCATCAGGGAACGGAATTTTCCATTGGTGGTCTTGTAGCCGCCGATCACGACCTCCTGGCCGGCGCGGCATTTTGCCTTGGTCCAGCTCTCGGTGCGGCCCGAACGGTATGGCGCGTCGAGCTTTTTCGACACCACGCCCTCGAGCTCGAGCTTGCAGGCTGATTGCAGCACCGCATCGCCGCCACTCTCGAAATGCTCGACATAGCGGATCTGGCTCGTCTTCCTCTTGCGAGCCTCCAGCAATTTCTTGAGGCGTTCCTTGCGCTCGCCGAGCGGCAAGCGGCGATAGTCGAGGCCTTCGGCGAACAGCAGGTCAAAGGCAAAGAAGATCAAATCCTCGGTCTTGCCGTCCGACAGCGCTGCCTGAAGCGAAGAAAAATTCGGCGCGCCGTTATGGTCGAGGGCGACGATCTCGCCGTCGATCAGCACGTCGGGCAATCCGTTCGCTTCCTTCGCGATCGAGGCGAACTTGTCGGTCCAGTCGAGGCCCTTGCGCGTTTTCAGTGTCGCCTCGCCGTCCTCGACGCGGAGCTGGACGCGATAGCCGTCGAACTTGATCTCGTGGCACCAGCCATCGGCCGCCGAGGGCCGCTCGACCGGCGTGCAGAGTTGGGGCTCCACGAAATCGGGCATCTCCGAGATCTTCCTGGCCGTCGTCGCGGTCGTAGCCTTCGCCTTTGCCGTTTTGCTACTCTTGAGCGCCGTGCGCGGCGCCGGCTTGACCGTGCGCCCTTTCGTCTCCTCGGCCCGGTTGGACTGCCAGACCGCATCGGCCTTGCCCTTACCCTTCGCCAGCATGAACGGTTTTGGCGCGCGACCCTTGCCGCCGGCGATCTGATCCATCGCACGGCCGGAGGCCACGGACTTGTCCTCCGCCAAAATATCCTCGTCCTCGCTGGCATAGTCGTCGCGGTGCTTGATCAGGAGCCAGTTGGTGCGCTTCTCGCCGCCGCGGTTACGCATGCGCACCAGCACCCAGCTGCCATGCAGCTTGTCACCATGCAGGGTGAACTTGAGGTCGCCCTTTTTGAAGCCGGCTTCAGGATCATCGGATTCCCAGGTGCCGCGGTCCCACAGCATCACGGTGCCGCCGCCATATTGTCCCTCGGGAATCGTTCCTTCGAAATCGCCATAATCGAGCGGATGGTCCTCGACTTCCACCGCCAGCCGCTTGTCCTGCGGATTTAGCGAGGGTCCCTTCGTCACCGCCCAGGACTTGAACACGCCGTCGAATTCGAGGCGGAAGTCGTAATGCAGCCGGGTCGCATCATGCTTCTGGATCACGAAGCGCCGCTGCTTCGACGGCGCCACCGCGGTCTTGCCCGAGGGCTCCGGCGTCTTCTCGAAATCGCGTTTCTTTCGATAAGTGGAGAGTTTTTGCAGCACGACGGGTCCCACATCCTCTGATCGCGTTGAAGCCTATCACGGCGAAAGTCCCACCCGGAACCAAAACCCTGGCGAACGGTTGGGGTTCCAAAACGCCTTGAAATCACTGGAGAATGGAATGGCCCCGCGCGCCTATTGGAAGGGAACGTTGAAGCTCTCGCTGGTCAGCTGCCCGGTCGTGCTCTACCCGGCGACCACGGCCGCGGAGAAGACGCGGTTTCACATGATCAACCGCGAGACCGGCAACCGGCTCAAGCAGCAGATGGTGGATGCCGAGACCGGCGACGTCGTCGAGAGCGACCAGAAGGGTCGCGGCTATGAGCTGCGCAAAGGCAAATATGTCGAGATCGAGCCGGAGGAGCTCGAGGCCGTCCAGATCGAAAGCAACCACACCATCGACATCGAGAGCTTCGTGCCGAGCGAGGAGATCGACCGGCGCTACCTCAACCACCCCTATTACATCGCGCCCGAGGGCAAGGCCGCGATCGACGCCTTTGCCGTGATCCGCGACGCCATGAAGGACCAGGATCGCGTCGCGCTCGCCAAGATCGTGCTGACCAACCGCGAGCATATTCTCGCGATCGAGCCGCTCGGCAAGGGCCTGCTCGGCACCACGCTGCGCTTCCCTTACGAGCTGCGCGACGAGGACCAGTTTTTCGACGACATCAAGAGCCCGAAGATCACCAAGGACATGGTCGAGCTGGCCGGCCACATACTGCGCACCAAGGCCGCGCATTTCGATCCGAGCAAGTTCAGGGACGACTACGAGACCGCGCTGAAGGCGCTGGTGAAGCGGAAGGCGAGCGGGAAGAAGATCGAGCTGCCGGAGCCGGAGGAACGGCCGAGCAACGTCGTCAGCCTGATGGATGCACTGAAGCAGAGCCTGAAGGGACGCGGAGGGAAGAAGACGGCGGCGAAGTCGCATGCGCGGCGGGCGACGGGGCGGCAGCGGACCGCGAAGAAGACGCAGCGTTCCACCGCACGGCAGAGGAAGGCGGGTTGAAGGGACTGCTCGCCAAGCACTCGATATCGTAGGGTGGGCAAAGCGAAGCGTGCCCACGCTTTGTTTCTCATCGAGAGAGATGGCGGGCACGGCGCTTTGCGCCTTTGCCCACTCTACAGGTCTGGGATCAATCCCCCGCCTTCAGCCGGTACCCGATCCCCGTCTCTGTCAGCACATATTGCGGTCGCTCCGGATCGGCTTCGATCTTTTGGCGGAGCTGGCGGACGTAGACGCGCAAATATTGCGCGTCGGTCAGCTCGTCCCAGAGCTCCTTGAGCAGGAAGCGATGGGTCAGCACCTTGCCGGCGTGCTGGACCAGCACGCGCAGCAGGTCATATTCCTTCGGCGATAGTTTTATCTCGCGCTCGCCGAGCTTGACGATGCGGCGCACCAGATCGACCGAGAGATCGCCGGTGCGAAACACCGGACGCTCGCCCTGCACCTGTAACTGGTGCCGCAGCGCGGCGCGCAGGCGCGCCAGAAGCTCGTCCATGCCGAACGGCTTGGTCAGGTAATCGTCGGCGCCAAGATCGAGCGCCTGCACCTTGCCGGCCTCGTCGCCGCGGCTCGACAGCACCACGATCGGCACGGCTTCGTTGCGGGCGCGGATGGTGCGCAGCAGCTCGTGGCCCTGGATGTCGGGCAGGCCGAGATCGAGGATGATCAAAGCGGGCTCTTCGCTAAGCTTCTCCAGCGCGATCTTGCCGTTCGAGGCTTCGAGAATCTCGTAGCCCTGCGTCGACAGCCCCATCCGCAGCAATTTGCGGATCGGCGGCTCGTCGTCGATCACCAGAACCTTGATCGGGGCAGCACTCATGCGGCAGTATCCAATGCTTTGGTCTGTGCCGGAACCGGCAGACGGATGGTGAGGATAGCGCCGTTACGGTCGCTGCGATTGGCAGCCGAGATCGTGCCGCGCATCGCCTCGATGAAGCCGCGGGAGATGGCAAGCCCGAGCCCGGTGCCGGGACGGACATGGTCGCCTTTCTGCACGCGATAGAACTTGTCGAACACGCTCTCGAGCTCCTCGGGCGGAATGCCGTCCCCCTCGTCAGCGACCTCGAGAATCACATGGTCGCGCTCGCGTCGGCTCCTGATCGCGATCGTGGTTTCGGGCTGCGAATATTTCGCGGCATTGTCGAGCAGGTTGAACAGCACCTGCTCGAACAGCACGGCATCGAGCTCGAGCATCGGCAGCTCGGCCGCCAGAACCAGCTCCACCTTGTGCGAGGTGAGGATTTTCGAGGCCCGCCGCAGCGCGCTGCCGACGATCTCGCTAAGATCGTGCAGCGCCGTATTGGGCACGATGGCGCCTGACTCCAGCTTGGTCATGTCGAGCAGGTTGGCGATGAAGCGATTGAGCCTCTCGGACTCGTCGATCACGGTCGCCAGCAGATCGCGCTTCTCGGTGTCGGACAGCGCGCCGGCGAGATCGCGCATGGTCGAAGCCGCGCCCAGCACGGAGGCGAGCGGCGTCTTCAGATCGTGCGAGATCGAGGTCAAAAGCGCAGAGCGAAGGCGTTCGGACTCGACTGTGCGCTTGACGCGGTCCATGTCCTCGACCAGGAGCACCCGCTCGATCGCGAGCGCGCCCTGATCGACCAGCGCGTCCAGCAGCCGGCGCTGGTCCGGCGTCAGCAGCGGCCCGGTGCGGTCATTGTCGATGCCGATCACGCCAATGGGGCCGCGCCCGGTGCGCATCGGCAGGAACAACCGCTTGGCACCCGGCAGCGTATCCGAGCCGCGGCCGGCGGAGCGGTCATTGCTCCAGGCCCAGTTGGCGGCGGCGAGGTCGGCCTGGTCGAGCTGGTCCTCCGGCGGATAGCCTGACTTCACCGTGAGCAGCCCATCCTCCGGCAACAGCAGCACCACCCGCACCTTCAGCATCAACGCGATCTGATAGGCCGAGGCCCACAGCACATCGTCGAGCGTGGCCGTGCCGGCGAGCTTGCGGCTGAAGGCATAGAGCTGCTCGGTGGTCCTGATGCGGCCGATCGCGGTGTCGGCCTGCGTGCGCACGCGCGCGGCCACGTTCGAGACCAGGATCGCGATCAGCATGAAGAAGAAGAATGCGGCGACGTTGGTCGGATCGGTGATGGTGAAGGTGTAGACCGGCGGCAGGAAGAAGAAATTATAGGCAAGCGAGGCTGCGATGCTCGCGAGCAGCGATGGCCACAAGCCATAGCGCACCGCGACCGCGACCACGGCAGTGAGCAGCACGAGGTCCACGTTCTCGATGCCGAACTGCGGCTGCAGCAACTCTGCGGCACCAAGTCCGACCAGCACGATGCCAAGCGATTTCAGATAGGGCAGCGGATTAAACGGCTCGGACCGCGCCGCAGTCTGCACCGCCGTCTTTGGCGCCGCCTCGCCGGACAGCTCGTCGCCGGGGATGACGTGAACGCTGATATTGCCGGCGCGGCGCACCAGGTCATGCACGACGGAGCCGCGCGTCATCTCGAACCAGCGCGAGCGGGTCGACTTGCCGATCACGATCTGGGTGACGTTGGCGCCTTGCGCGAAATTGATGACGTCGTCGGCGATGCGGCGGCCGACCGCAGGAATGGTCAGCGCCTCGCCGCCGAGCGACTCCGCGAGCCGCAGCGTGTCGGCGAGCCGGTCGCGCTCCTGATCCGAGAGCTGGAGCGAGCGCCGCGTCTCGATCGAGATCGCAGTGAACGGCGCATGCAGCCGGTCGGCCAGCCGTTTGGTATAGCGCACGAGCCCGGCCGCGCGCGGATCCTCGCTGACGCAGACCAGGAAGCGCTCGCCCGCGGCCCAGGGGCCGGCAATGGCATTCGCCTGCATGTGATTGAGCAGTTGCTCGTCGACCCGCTCGGCGGTGCGCCGCAGTGCAAGCTCGCGCAGCGCGGTGAGATTGCCCGGCGAGAAATAGTGCTCCAGCGCCCGCTCGGCCTGTTTGGGAACGTAGACCTTGCCTTCGCGCAGGCGCTGGATCAGGTCGTCAGGCGTCAGGTCGATCAGCTCGATCGCATCGGCGCGGTCGAAGATCGAATCCGGCACGGTCTCACGTACCCGCACATGGGTAATCTGCGCGACGACATCGTTCAGGCTCTCGATGTGCTGGATATTGACAGCGGTGTAGACATCGATGCCGTGGGACAGCAACTCCTCGACGTCGAGATAGCGCTTGGGATGGCGGCTGCCGGCCGCATTGGTGTGGGCGAGCTCGTCGACCAGCGCGATCTTTGGCCGCCGCGCGATCACGGCATCGAGGTCCATCTCCTCGACGACCTGGCCGCGGTAGTCAAGCCGCTTGCGCGGGATTACCTCGAGCCCGCGAACCAGCGCCTCGGTCTCGGCACGGCCATGGGTCTCGACGAAGCCGATCACGACATCGATGCCGGCCTTGCGCCGGGCATGGGCGCTTTGCAGCATCTCGTAGGTCTTGCCGACGCCGGGGGCGGCGCCGACGAAGATCTTCAGCTTGCCGCTCGCGCTCTCCTCCCGGCGCGCAGCTTCCAGCAGCGCCTCGGGCGACGGACGTTGTTCGGGATCGCGGCGCTGTTGAACCATCAGGTCAATATAATCATCCTGATATGCCGAGCCTAGACCGCTACTTCGCGGACGCACGATCCAGCGCGAGGTTCAGCGCCAGAACGTTAACCCTGGGTTCGCCGAGCAGGCCAAGCCAACGGCCCTCGGTGTTGGAGGTGACGAGCGCCTTGAGCGACTCTTCCGGCATGTTGCGCGCCTTGGCGACGCGCGGCACCTGGAATTGCGCCGCTTCGGGCGAAATGTCGGGGTCGAGCCCGCTCGCCGAGGTCGTGACCAGATCGACCGGAACGGCGGCGTTCGGGTTCTCGGCCTTCAGCTTGTCCACATCCTCCTTCAGCCGGTCGGCCAGCGCCTTGCTGGTCGGGCCGAGATTGGAGCCGCCCGAATTGGCGGCGTTGTAGGGTGCGGACACCGTCTTGGTCGAATCACTGGGGTCCGGCGCCAGTGTCGCCGAGGGGCGGCCGTGGAAATATTTGTCGTCCTTGAACTCCTGGCCGATCAGGGCAGAGCCGATCACCTTGCCGTCCTTCTCGATCAGGCTGCCCTGCGCCTTGGCGGGGAAGATGGCGCCGGCAATGCCGGTCATCGCGAGCGGATAGGCGAGGCCCGTGATGGCAGTGAGCACCAGCAACAGGACGATGGCGGGGCGGATTTCTCTGAGCATGTTGGGTCTCCTTTAGGCCAAATGCAGGGCGACAACGACGAGGTCGATCGCCTTGATGCCGACGAAGGGAATGACGATGCCGCCGAGGCCGTAGATCAAGAGGTTACGCCGAAGCAGCGCGCCCGCGCCGACGGCGCGATAGGCGACGCCCTTCAGCGCCAGCGGGATCAGGCCGATGATGATGAGCGCGTTGAAGATGATCGCCGACAGGATGGCGCTCTGCGGGCTCGACAGGTTCATGACGTTGAGCACGTTGAGCTGCGGGTAGAACGCCAGGAACATCGCCGGGATGATCGCGAAATACTTGGCGACGTCGTTGGCGATCGAGAACGTGGTCAGCGCACCGCGCGTCATCAGGAGCTGCTTGCCGATCTCGACCACCTCGATCAGCTTGGTCGGGTTGGAGTCGAGATCGACCATGTTGCCGGCCTCGCGGGCAGCCTGCGTGCCGGTATTCATCGCGACACCGACATCAGCCTGCGCGAGCGCCGGGGCGTCGTTGGTGCCATCGCCGCACATCGCGACCAGTTTGCCCTTGGCCTGCTCGTCGCGGATCAGCTTGAGCTTGTCCTCGGGCGTTGCCTGAGCCAGGAAGTCATCGACGCCGGCTTCCGCGGCGATCGCCGCAGCCGTCATCGGATTGTCGCCCGTGATCATGATGGTGCGAATACCCATGCGGCGCAGTTCGGCAAAGCGCTCGCGGATGCCGCCTTTGACGATGTCCTTGAGCTGGATGACGCCGAGCAGCCGGCCGTCCTTGGCGACCGCCAGCGGCGTGCCGCCGGCCTTTGAGATCTCGTCGGCAATGGTCTGGATCTCACGGCCAATGTCCGAGAGCGCGGCCGGCTGGATGGCACGCGCCGTATTGCCGGAGGCGACGGCCAACGGCGCGCCGCCGCCAACAAAGTTGAGCATGGCATCGACCGCGCCCTTGCGTACCGACGAACCGCCGGCATCGACGCCGCTCATGCGGGTCTGGGCCGTGAACGGAATGAAGGTCGCGCCGAGCTCGGCCATGTCGCGGCCGCGGATGCCGTACTTTTCCTTCGCCAGCACGACGATGGAGCGGCCCTCCGGCGTCTCGTCCGCGAGCGAGGCGAGCTGGGCAGCGTCCGCCAGCTCCTGCTCGGTCACGCCGCGCACAGGACGGAACGCCGTCGCCTGGCGGTTGCCGAGCGTGATGGTGCCGGTCTTGTCGAGCAGCAGCGTGTCGACGTCACCGGCCGCCTCGACCGCGCGGCCGGACATCGCCAGCACGTTGAAGCGCACCAGCCTATCCATGCCGGCGATGCCGATCGCCGACAGCAGCGCACCAATTGTGGTCGGGATCAGCGTCACGAACAATGCGACCAGCACGATCACCGAGATTGAACCGCCGGCATAGGCGGCATAGCTCGGAATGGTGACCGTGGCGAACACGAAGATGATGGTGAGACCGGCGAGCAGGATGTTCAGCGCGATCTCGTTTGGCGTCTTGGCGCGCTCGGCGCCCTCGACCAGTTTGATCATGCGGTCGATGAAGGTCGAGCCTTGCGCCGCCGTAATGCGGACGCGGATCCAGTCGGACAGCACCTGGGTGCCACCGGTCACCGCCGAGCGGTCGCCGCCGGATTCGCGGATCACGGGCGCGGATTCTCCGGTGATAGCGGCTTCGTTCACGGACGCGACGCCCTCGATCACCTCGCCGTCGGAGGGGATGGTATCGCCGGCCTCGACCAGCACGATGTCACCGACCTTCAGGCTGGTGCCCGGCACCAGCTTGAAGTCATGGCCTGCACCGTTCAGGAGCTTGGCCTGGCTTTCGGTGCGGGTCTTGCGCAGCGAATCCGCCTGCGCCTTGCCACGGCCTTCAGCCACAGCTTCTGCGAAGTTCGCGAACAGAACCGTGAACCAGAGCCAGAGGATGATCTGGAAAGTGAAGCCAAGATTCGTCCCGCCCGTGACGAGGTCGCGCAGGAAGATCACCGTGGTGAGCGCGGCCACGATCTCGACCACGAACATCACGGGGTTCTTCACCATCAGCCGCGGATCGAGCTTGGTGAACGACGCGCGGATCGCGGGCAGGACGATCTTGGGATCGAGCATCGCCGAGACGGATGCGCGCTTTTGCAGTTTCATGGTGTCCATGGAGGTCACTCCAACAATCAGAAGACGTTCAATCAGAAGACTTGGCCTGCGTTCATCGCGAGATGCTCGACGATGGGACCGAGCGCGAGAGCCGGGAAGAAGGTGAGACCGCCGATGATCAGGATCACGCCGACAACGAGGCCGACGAACAGCCCACCGGTGGTCGGGAACGTGCCCGCCGACGGCGGGATGGATTTCTTGGCGGCGAGCGAGCCCGCGATCGCCATCGCCGGCACGATCATGAAGAAGCGGCCGACGAACATCGCGGATGCAAGCGTGAGGTTGTAGAAGAAGGTATTGCCGGTGAGGCCCGCGAACGCCGAGCCGTTGTTGCCGGTCGCCGAGGTATAGGCGTAGAGCACCTCGGTGAAGCCATGCGGGCCGGCATTCGCCATGGAGGCGACCGCCGCCGGATAGACCACGCCGACCGCGGTCCAGCCGAGATACATCAGCGGCAGCACCAGGATCGCGAGCATCGCCATCTTGACTTCGCGCGCCTCGATCTTCTTGCCGACATATTCCGGCGTGCGGCCGACCATCAGGCCCGCGACGAAGATCGCGAGCACGACGAACAGCAGCATGCCGTAGAGGCCGGCGCCGACGCCGCCGATGATGATCTCGCCAAGTTGCATGTTGATCAGCGGAATCATGCCGCCGAGCGCGGTAAAACTATCATGCATGGCGTTGACCGCGCCGCAGGACGCAGCCGTGGTGATCACGGCGAATAGCGAGGACGCGACGATGCCGAAGCGGACCTCCTTGCCCTCCATGTTGCCGCCGGTGAGGCCGAGAGCCTGCAATGTCGAGGTGCCATTGGCTTCCGCCCAATAGGTCACGGCGACGCCGGCAACGAACAGCACGCCCATCACGGCGAGGATCGCAAAACCCTGGCGCTGGTTGCCGACCATGCGGCCGAACACGTTGGTCAAGGCGGCGCCCAGCGCGAAGATCGAAAGCATCTGCACGAAGTTCGACAGCGCAGTCGGGTTCTCGAAGGGGTGCGCGGCATTGGCATTGAAGAAGCCGCCGCCATTGGTGCCCAGCATCTTGATCGCGACCTGCGAGGCGACCGGGCCGACCGCGATGGTCTGCTTGGCGCCTTCGAGCGTCGTGGCCTCGACATAGTCGCCAAGCGTCTGCGGCATGCCCTGCCAGACCAGGAACAGCGTGTAGACGACGCAGATCGGCAGCAGCACATAGAGAGTCGTGCGGGTGACGTCGACCCAGAAATTGCCGACAGTGCGCACCGAGGCGCGGGAGAAGCCGCGGATCAACGCGACCGCGAGCGCAATGCCCGTCGCCGCCGACAAGAAGTTCTGATGGGTCAGGCCCACCATCTGCACGAGATAGGAGATCGTGCTCTCGCCACCATAGTTCTGCCAGTTGGTGTTGGTGATGAAGGAGATCGCCGTATTGAACGAGAGATCTTCGGCAACCGCGCCCTGCCCGGCCGGATTGAAAGGCAGCACGGCCTGCAAGCGCATCACGCCATAGATGATGAGGAAGCCGCCGACATGGAACAGCAGCATGGAGACGGTATAGGTCAGCCAGTGCTGCTCGCGCTTCTCGTCGACGCCGGAGATCCAGTAGATGCCGGCCTCGATGGGACGCAGCACCGGTGAGAGAAATGTTGTTTCGCCGTTGAACACGCGCGTCATGTACCAGCCAAACGGCTTTGTCAGCGCGACGATGATGACGCAGAATAGAATAATCTGGAGCCAACCGATCACAGTCATGGCATTAACCCTTCAGACATTGTGCCCGCCGCAACAACGGCAGCAGCAGCGCAAGCAGGCCCGCGGCCAGCACGGCATCCGCGAGCAGCAACAGCACGGCTCAGAACCGCTCCGGCCGCAGCAGCGCATAGGTGAGGTAGACCAGGAGGCCGAACGAAACGGCACCGGCGAGCGCATAATCGAAGATCATGGTCCGCTCCATCACAGCCGTTCGCAGGCGTAGGTGTAGCCGATCGCAAGGGCAAAGAAGCCGAAGCCCAGCGCCAGCATGAGAATGTCCATCATGGGAAAACTCCTCGTTGCGCTCTGTTCGAGAGGCAACCATGTCTCTCTTTCCCGGCAGACAGCTTGTGCTAGGTCAAGTGCAACGCATGTCCAGCAGTTGCCAGTCGGGGTTCTTCACCGCATTGAAGTGCCACCACGGACATAGGTTTTCGAGACGAGGGCTATGGCGAAGTTATAGGAATCTCATAAAGGGCCGACGGTGCGGTCGACTCGTAGTCGCCCGGCGACCTCCGCTGTCTTCCCGGACAAGCGAAGCGCAGATCCGAGACCCACCCCAGGGAGATGTTTGACGAGGACTCGTAGTGACCAGCTTGGCCCCACAACATCTCCCTGGGGTTATGGATCCCCGCGTTCGCGGGGATGACGGCGGTGTGGGCCAGCCGCGCAGCGCACCCATCACGCACTGCGCGCACCTTTATGAGATTCCTATATCTCCCCTCCCCTCCCCATCTCGTTTTCCAATGCCCGTCCCGCCATCCTGAAGACGCCGGCCGACTGACCGACGCCAATTTCAGGACGCTGACATGACCGTCGCTTTCCGTCACTACGACCCGACCTCCATCGGCGACCGCCTGCGCAAGGCGCAAGGCATGACGCGGCCGTTGATGCTCGAGATCATCGACAAGGCCTGCCGCCGCTTTCCTTCGCTCGGACAGTCCGAGCGCACCGCGCGCCTCATGCGTCTGATCGATGCCGAGGCCTGGGCCGATGCTGCGCTGACGCTGATGGAGCTCGAGCTGCCGCTTTGGCACGTTCGCCGCATCGCCTATGACGAAGGCGAATGGCACTGCGCGCTGTCGCGTGAACGCGAACTGCCCGACTGGCTCGACGCGGCGGTCGAGGGATGCCACGGCGATCTCGCGATTGCGCTGATGTCGGCCTTCGTGGAGGTTCAGGCGCTCGCCGTGGAAGCACCGCGTCCGAGCGTACCAAACGTGCGCCCTGCCCCGGATCCACACTTTGAGCCTGCGTCTTGCGAGAATTTCAACTGACCGAGCGCCAGGCCTCCATGCGAAGGCTTATGGCGTTCCTATGAGATCGCCGCGCGCTCTCTCTCGAAATCCTATCCATTGAGAAAGATATTGATCGGGCGACCAGCGGGACGACATCCCGCAAGCGCGCGTCAATCGGAAGGACTACCTCCGTGAAATTCGTCGAACCTCCCTCGTGCAGCTCGCCCTCCACCATCGTCTTCATCGGTAAGAACCGTCGCGGTCAATGGATCGCGCAAGAGCAGAACGGCCTCTATGGCGGCCTGTTCGTCAGCCGCGCAGAGGCCATCAAATACGCCCTGTTCGAGAACGGACAGCACCCCGAGACCATCGTCGAGCTGCCGCGCGAGATCGAGCTCGACATGGGCAAAAACCCTGGCGTCTCGCAACGCGCGGCCTGAGCGGGCGCCCTCCGGCGAGACAATCATGTTCATTCCTCCCTCAGCCTGGTTCACCGGCTTCATTCCGGATCTGCCGACGCCGTTCGATGCGTCGGATGGAATCGATCTCAAGGCCTTTGCCGCGCAGTGCGAGCGCCAGATCGAAGCCGGTGTTCCCGCACTCGTGGTCTGCGAGACGGCGGGCGAAGCGCCAACGCTCTCGCCCGCCGAGCAGGAGCTCGTCATTCGCACCGCGGTTGACGTCGCCCGCGGTCGCTCGCGCATCATCGCCGGCGCGATGTCGAACGCGACCAGCCGCGCCGTCGAGCTCGCACGCCGCGCGGAGGCCGCCGGTGCCGATGCCATCATGTCGGTGGTGCCTGCCTACAGCAAGCCGATGCAAGAAGGCATGCTCGCGCATTTCCACATGATTGCCGGATCAACAGGATTGCCCGTGATCCTGCACGACATTCCCTCCCGCACACTGCGCCCGCTCGCCGACGAGACGCTGCTGCGTCTGGTCGAATCCCGCCAGTTCGTCGGCTTGCGCGACGGCAGCGGCGATGTCGCACGGCCGATGCGACTGAGTAGGCTGCTGCCGGCTGGCTTTCGGCTGCTGTCCGGCGACGATGCCACGACCTTCGCCACTATCGCCGCCGGCGGCGACGGCGCGATCTCGGACGTCTCCAACATCGCGCCGGATCTCTGCCGCACGATTTTCTCGCAAGTCAGGCAGGGCCGTTTGCAAACGGCGCGCTACCTGTACAAGCGTCTCGTCCCGCTCATCGCGAGCCTCGACAAAGAGAGCCCGGCGGCGCTCAAATATGCGCTGAGCACGCTGGGCCTGATGTCGCCGTCAACACGGCTGCCGATCATGCCGCTGGATGACGCCGCTCGGGCCGAGGTCATCAGGGCTTTCGCTGCGATTGCCGACGAAGAGCTGATCGACGGCATCGGCGCATAGGAGGCGCCTTTATGGCGCTCCTATATGACTGCGCCGCCGCCCGTCTCGCATTCCTATGCTGCAATGCGCATCATGAGAGGCAGGTTGGGGCGACCGTCGCGTCGCCCCACGGACAAGGACTACTGACATGTCGATGTTGACTCAGGGCTTTGAACGGCCCTCCGACTGGGCTGAGCGCCCGGCGCTGATCTCCAGGGAACGCAAGGCCCGGCTCAAGCATTTCGCGCTGCGTGCTCTGGCGGTGCTCACGATGGGCGGCGTCCTCGCCGCACTCATCGCGCTGAAGACCGCCATCTATGTCTGGCATCTCCACGCCTGAAGGCCTTGGCAACCATCATGACCTTGCAGATGTGTGAGGAGGCCGCCATGGCCGCGATTGCTCTTCAGTCCATTCATCGCCAACCGCGGCAGGCGCCGGCGACAGAACTCAAGCCGCTGGACCCCGATGTCGTCAGCGCCGCCATTCCGGCCTTCTTCATCGGCCGCAACCGGGCGGGCCTGTGGGTCGCGCGCGAGGTGAACGGCCGGGCCGGCGGCCTGTTCCTGTTCAAGAGCTCGGCCGTCGATTTCGCCAACCGTCAGAGCGCGCCGGCGCGGTGCGCGCTGGTGTTTCCGACCGAGACCTTCGAGCTCGACATTGAGAACCTCGGCAATCCGCTGATCGTGCTCGTGGAACATGCCGGGCGGCTTCTGACCCGCTTTGCCGCGAGGTAGCGCGACATGGTCGAGCTCAAGATCGCCATTCTGCTCGCGCTGATGGGCGCGCTGCTACTCGGCCTGCGCGCCACCGCTGCGCCCGCCTCGGACAGCTAGACGTGCAGCTGTTCAAAGGACATCTCGAGCACGCGGCCACCACGATCCTGACCATGGCGCTGAGCCTGATCTGGGGCGCTGTCCTGACGGTCGTGATCACGCTCGCCGCGCGAGGCCTCGGCGTCTAGCAACTGGGGCATGCGGGGCCCGCAGAGCCCGGCCAGGCCGCTTCGCGCCTTGCGGAAAACGCCCCGGCCGATCTGGCGCCGCTTCTCGGAACCGTGATAGATCGTTCGCATGAGCACAAGCAGCGTCAACGTCGTCGCCCACCCCCTGGTCCAGCACAAGCTTTCCCTGATGCGGGAGAAGGACCGCTCGACCAAGAGCTTTCGCGAGATCCTGAACGAGATCGGGATGCTGCTCGGCTACGAGGTGACGCGCGACCTGCCGCTGGAGCTGGTCGACATCGAGACGCCGATCGCTCCGATGCAGGCGCCGAAGATCGCCGGCAAGAAGCTCACGCTGGCGCCGATCCTGCGCGCCGGCGTCGGCTTTCTCGACGGCATGCTGGCGCTGATGCCGTCGGCGCGCATCGCCCATATCGGGCTCTACCGCGATCCTGAGACCTTGCAGGCCGTGGAATATTACTTCAAGGCACCGCAGGACCTGTCCGACCGTACCGTGATCCTGATGGACCCGATGCTGGCGACCGGCAATTCGGCCTGCGCCGGCGCCACGTTGCTCAAGGCGCGCGGCGCCCGCGACATCCGCTTCGTCTGCCTGCTGGCGGCCCCCGAGGGCATCGCCCAGTTCCAGAGCGAGCATCCCGACGTGCCGATCTGGACCGCCGCGATCGACGAGCGGCTCAACGATCACGGCTACATCGTGCCGGGTCTCGGCGATGCCGGCGACCGGATGTTCGGCACCAAGTAGACAGGTTTGCATGATCGGGCTACTCCGGTTGCCATGCATGCTGACGATGTATCACTGCATTCGCTGATCGGATCGGAGACGACAGCCGATCCGGCCTTCGTGTTTGACGGCACGGCCGTTTCGCGCACGGAGTTTTCCCGGAAGGTCGAACAGACCACGGCCTGGCTTGCCGCGCAGGGGATCGGCAAGGGCGACGTCGTGGCGGTCTGGCTGGTCAACCGGATCGAATGGATCGCGCTGCTGTTTGCAGCCGCCAGACTCGGAGCGATCGTTGCCGCGGTCAATACACGCTATCGCAGCGCGGAGGTCACCCATCTCCTGAAGCTATCAGGCGCCAAGCTCCTGGTCATCGAGGCGGCGTTCCGCTCGATCGATTTCGCTGCCATTCTCGCCGACATCGCCAGGGACGATGTCCCCGCCCTGCAAAAGTTCGCTGTGGTTGGCGCAGATGCAATCCCTGCGCAATGGCCCTGTGTGCGTTTCGACGCCTTCGACAAGCGTTATCCCCCGGCTCCGTCTCAGGATGACGTCGATCTGCCCGTGCTGCTCTACACCACATCGGGCACGACCAAGGGGCCAAAACTCGTCGCGCATTCGCAGCGAACGCTTGCGACCCACGCCAGCTCCGTTGCCGGAGCGCTCCAGCTTTCCCCGCAACGTCATGCGCTGCTGGCGATGCTGCCGTTCTGCGGCACCTTTGGCATGACGAGCCTGCTCGGCTTCGTCGCCGCCGGCGCCACCGTCCACGTGCTCGACGCCTTCGAGCCGGCGCCGGCGCTGAAGATCCTTGGCGAGCACAAGATTACTCACACCTTCGGCTCCGACGAGATGTTCCGCCGCATCCTTGCGCTGACCGACGCGCGGCGGCCGTTCCCGCATCTGGAGGTCTGCGGCTTCGCGGCGTTCCAGCCCGGCTGGCGCGAGCTGGCTGCGGAGGCCGAAGCACGCGGCCTGCCGCTGTTCGGCCTCTACGGTTCGAGCGAGGTGCAGGCCCTGTTCTCGATCGGACGCGCGAGCGACGCCTTCGTCGATCGCATCGAGGGCGGCGGCTGGCCGATGTCACCAGAGGCGAAAGTTCGCGTGCGCGACACCGAGACCGGCGAGCTTGCCCCTGGCGGCGTGTCCGGCGAGATCGAGATCGGCTCGCCGTCGCGCTTCCTCGGCTATTTCAACAATCCGCAAGCCACGCGCGATGCGATCACCGCGGACGGCTTCTTCCGCACCGGCGATATCGGCCGCTTGCGCGGCGGCGCCTTCGTCTACGAGACCCGCGCGGGCGATGCGATGCGGCTCGGCGGTTTCCTGGTCGCGCCCGGCGAGATCGAGGACGAGCTCAAGTCCTGCGCCGGCGTTGCCGATGCGCAGGTCGTCGCGGTCGATCTGAAGGGCCATGCGCGCTGCGTCGCCTTCGTCATTCCGGCCGGCACCTCGCCGCAGCAGGAGGTGCTGACGGCGCGCCTGCGCGAGCGGCTTGCCGGCTACAAGGTTCCGGCACGGATCTACGTCGTGAACGCCTTCCCCGTCACCGACAGCGCCAACGGCGTCAAGATCCAGCGCGCAAAGCTCCGCGCCATGGCGATGGAGCGGATCGCGGCCGAACTGAGCTAGTACGATTTGGCGAGCCCCAGCACCTTTTCCGCGATGAAGCTCAGTGCGAGCTGCGGGCTGACCGGCGCGATGCGCGGGATCAGGACCTCGCGCAGGTAACGCTCGACGTGAAATTGCTTGGCGTAGCCGAAACCGCCGTGGGTCATCACCGCCTGCTCGCAAGCATGGTATCCGGCTTCGCCCGCGAAATATTTCGCGGCGTTCGCGCCGGCGCCGCAGGGCAGGCCCTTGTCGTATTGCCAGGCCGCCTGCATCACCATCAGCCAGGCCGCCTCGAGCTCGACCCAGTTCACCGCGAGCGGATGCTGGATGCCCTGGTTCTTGCCGATCGGGCGATTGAACACGACGCGGGTCTTGGCGTATTCGGTCGCGCGCGACAGCGCGAGCTTGCCGAGGCCAACCGCTTCCGCCGCGATCAGGATGCGTTCGGGGTTCATGCCTTCGAGGATGTATTGAAACCCCTTGCCCTCTTCGCCGATGCGGTCCTCCATCGGAATCTCGAAATCCTCGAAGAAGAGTTCGTTGGAATCGACGACCTTGCGGCCCATCTTCTCGATCTCGTGGACCTTGATCCTCTCGCGATCGAAATCGGTATAGAACAGGCTGAGGCCGTGGGTCGGCGAGCGCACGTGTTCCAGCGGCGTCGTGCGCGCCAGCAGTAAAATCTTGTGCGCGACTTGCGCGGTCGAGATCCACACCTTCTGACCGTTGACGATGTAGCGGTCGTTCTTGGCGACGGCGCGGGTCTTGAGCTGGGTGGTGTTGAGGCCGGTGTTGGGCTCGGTGACGGCGAAGCACGCCTTCTCGCGCCCCTCGACCATCGGCGGCAGCATGCGCTTGCGCTGCTCTTCGGTACCGAACACGACGACGGGGTTGAGACCGAACACGTTGATATGCACCGCGGACGCGCCGGACATGCCAGCACCTGACTCGGCAATCGTGCGCATCATGATCGCCGCCTCGGTGATACCGAGGCCGGAGCCGCCATATTCTTCCGGAACGCAGATGCCAAGCCAGCCGGCGTCCGCCAGCGCCTTGTGGAAGTCATGCGGGAAGCCGCCGTCGTGATCCTTCTTCAGCCAATAGGCGTCGGGGAAGCCTTCGCAGATCTTGGCGATGGCGTCACGAATGGCTTCCTGTTGATCGGTAAGCGCGAAATCCATGTTGTTGATCTCTCTCCCTGACGCGTGGCGAACGCTGGCGCCACAGCTTTGGCAGCTGGACCCTCGCACCATTTCTTGCTTGAGCTAAACGTACCATATATGTGAATTTCTCTGTCAAGGTTATGAACAATGCATGGGGCTATGCGTGGCGATGATGCACAAGAGGCCGGTCTGATGCGTTCGATGCTGTTCGTGCCGGGCGATTCCCCGCGCAAATTCGAGAAGGCCAGCGAAGGCAAGGCCGACGCGCTGATCATCGACCTCGAGGATTCCGTCGTCACCGAAAAGAAGCCGGAGGCGCGCAACCTGACGCTTGCGATGCTCAAGAGCCGCCCCGGCCCGCATCAGCTCTATGTCCGCGTCAACGCGCTCGACACCGGCATGACGCTCACCGATCTCGCCGCGGTGATTCCCGGCAAGCCTGACGGCATCGTGCTGCCGAAATCGCTAGGCGGCGATGACGTGCGCCAGATCGCGACATGGCTCGAAGCGCTGGAAGCCGCATCCGCCATCACATCAGGCGCAACGCGCATCGTCTGCGTCGCGACGGAAACCGCCAGCTCGATCTTCGGCCTCGGCAGCTACAAGGGCTGCTCCCCACGCCTCGCCGGATTGATGTGGGGCGCGGAAGATCTTTCGGCCTCGTTGGGCGCGACTGAGAAAGCGAGCGGCGGCGTGTTCCACAGTCCCTATCGGCTGGCACGCGATCTCTGCCTGATGGCGGCGGCGGCGGCGGAAGTGGCGCCGATCGACACCGTCTATACCGACATCGACAATCTCGCGGGCCTCGAAGCCGAGACGCGCGCAGCACGCCGCGACGGGTTTTCGGCGAAGGCGCTGATCCATCCCAAGCATGTCGACATCGTCAACGCGGCATTCGCGCCAACGGACGCCGAGCGGACCTGGGCCCAAAAGGTGATCGCCGCGTTCGCGAGCAATCCGAACTCCGGCACGCTGCGCCTCGACGGCCAGATGATCGACAAGCCGCATCTTCGCGCGGCCAAGAAGATCCTCGGCCAGCCTTAAGAAGCGCGCGAAAAGCAATCAGACGATCTTGATCGACATGTCGGGCAGACCCTCGAGCTTGCACAGCAGCACGTCGCCCTTCACCACCGGCCCGACATTCTCCGGCGTGCCGGAATAGATGATATCGCCGGCCTTCAGCTCGAATGCTTCCGAGAGCTTGGCGATCTGTTCGGCGACGCTCCAGATCATCTTGCTGAGATCCGAGCTCTGGCGCACGGTGCCGTTCACCGCGAGCGAGATCGCGCCCTTCTCGAAATGACCGGTCTTGCTCGCGGGGTGGATCGGTCCGATCACCGCGGCGTGGTCAAAGCTCTTGCCGATCTCCCACGGCTTCTTCTCCGCGGCCATGCCGTTCTGCAGGTCGCGCCGGGTCATGTCGAGGCCGAGCGCGTAACCATAGACATGGTCGAGCGCCTTTTCGGCCGGGATGTTGGCGCCGCCGGACTTGAGCGCAGCGACCAGCTCGACCTCGTGATGATAGTTCTTGGTCAGCGACGGATAGGGATGATCGGCGACCTCGCCGATTGCGACATTCTGGATCGCGTCGGTCGGCTTCTGGAAGAAGAACGGCGGCTCGCGGTTCGGATCCGAACCGCGCTCGATCGCA
>Ga0209148_1000848_pt1 | contig 21567 bp, 17 predicted proteins | sample AraplaCol_mMF_r2_2_FD_184288 | JGI IMG/M metagenome (GOLD analysis project Ga0209148, IMG submission 184288) | Arabidopsis root microbial communities from North Carolina, USA - plate scrape CL_Col_mMF_r2 (SPAdes) (version 2) | ecosystem: Host-associated > Plants > Roots > Endosphere | place... | reverse complement strand
ACAGCCGCTTCACGCTCGCCAACTTCATGCGCGCCCAGCTGTACGGCGTGTTCGGAACGCTCAGCCTCGGCATGCAGGTGCTCGCCGATGAGGGCGTCGAGCTCGACGCGATGAGCGCGCACGGTGGCATGTTCCGCACCGCGGGGGTCGCGCAGCGCCTGCTGGCCGGCGCCCTGAAGGCGCCCGTCACCGTCGCGACGACCGCGTCCGAGGGCGGCGCGTGGGGGATGGCCGTGCTGGCCGCCTTCGCCGTGCAGGCAGCCGAGGCCGGTGCGGCCGATTCCGACGCGTCGCCGGATCTCGCGAGCTACCTGCGCGAGCGCGTGTTCGCCGGGGCGGACTCCGATACCGTGCAGCCCGATCCCCGCGACGTCGAGGGCTTCGCCGCCTACCTCACGCGCTACCGCGCCGGCCTCGAGGTCGAGCGCGCAGCGGTCGCCGCTCTCTGACCCCGATCACCCCGACCCATCACCCCGCGTGACATCGAAAGGACACCCCGCATGAGCGGCAGCATCATCCCCGACCTGAAGACCCGCGAGGTCTGGTTCCTGACCGGAAGCCAGGGACTGTACGGCGAGGAGACGCTCAAGCAGGTGGCCGAGCAGTCGCAGGAGGTCGCGCGGGTGCTCGGCGCCGCATCCGAGGTGCCGGTCACGATCGTGTGGAAGCCGGTGCTCACCGACAGCGCCGCGATCCGCCGCGCCGTGCTCGATGCGAATGCCGACGACTCGGTCATCGGCCTGATCGCCTGGATGCACACCTTCAGCCCGGCCAAGATGTGGATCGCCGGGCTCGACGCGCTGCAGAAGCCGCTGCTGCACCTGCACACCCAGGCCAATGTCGAACTGCCCTGGAGCGAGATCGACTTCGACTTCATGAACCTGAACCAGGCCGCGCACGGCGACCGGGAGTTCGGCTACATCGAGTCGCGCCTCAACATTCCGCGCACCACCGTCGTGGGGCACGTCACCGACTCGGCGGTCGCGGCGCGCGTCGGCGCATGGAGCCGCGCCGCGGCCGGCCGAGCGGCCACCCGCAGCATGAAGCTGGCCCGCTTCGGCGACAACATGCGATACGTCGCGGTGACCGAGGGCGACAAGACCGAGGCGGAGCTGCGATTCGGCGTCCAGGTCAACACCTGGGGCGTCAACGAGCTGGTGGATGCCGTGGCCGCCGTCCCCACGAAGGCCGTCGACGCGCTGATCGCCGAGTACCTCGAGGCCTACGACATCGTGCCGGAACTGCGACCAGACGGCGCGCGGCACGAGTCCCTGCGCGACGGAGCACGCATCGAGGCGGCGCTGCGCACCTTCCTCGAGGCCGGCGACTTCTCGGCGTTCACCACGAACTTCGAAGACCTGGGCGCGCTGAAGCAGCTGCCCGGTCTCGCGGTCCAGCGCCTGATGGCCGACGGCTACGGCTTCGGCGCGGAGGGCGACTGGAAGACGGCGATCCTGGTGCGCGCGGCATCCGTCATGGGCGCCGGGTTGCCCGGCGGCGCGAGCCTGATGGAGGACTACACCTACGACCTGACACCGGGGCGCGAGCTGATCCTCGGTGCCCACATGCTCGAGGTGAGCCCGTCGTTGACGACCGCCAGGCCCAGCCTCGAGATCCACCCGCTCGGCATCGGCGGCAAAGACGACCCGGTGCGCTTGGTCTTCACCGCCGACCCCGGTCCGGCCCTGGTGGTGGCGCTGAGCGACATGCGCGACCGCTTCCGGCTGGTGGCGAACGTGGTCGAGAACGTCGCGCTGCCCGAGCCGATGCCGAAGCTGCCGGTCGGGCGCGCGGTCTGGAAGCCGGCTCCCGACTTCCGCACCTCGGCGACGGCGTGGCTGACCGCGGGTGCCGCGCACCACACGGTGATGACCAGCCAGCTCGGCATCGAGGTGATCCGCGACTTCGCGACCATGACCGGCGTCGAGCTGCTCGTGATCGATCAGGAAACCACCATTGAGGGTTTCAGCCGCGAGGTGCGCTGGAATGCCGCCTACTGGAGGCTCGCGCAGGGCATCTGAACCGCGCCGATATCACGATGTACCGCGGCGACCTCGATTCCCGGATCGCCGCGGTACACCTCGCCGCGACCTAGGCCGGCATGAGGACGGAGTCGATCACGTGAATGACCCCGTTGTCGGCCTCGACATCGGCCTGCGTGACGTGCGCGTCGTTGACGGTGACTCCGCCGACCGTGTGGAAGGTGAGCTTGCCGCCCTCGAGCGAGTCCGCCTGGAGCCCGTCGGACAGATCGGCAGCCATCACCTTTCCGGCGACGACGTGGTAGGTGAGGATCTTCGTCAGAGTCGGGATGTCGCCCAGCAGCGAGGCGACGGTGCCTTCGGGCAGCGCGTCGAAGGCGTCGTCGGTGGGGGCGAACACGGTGAACGGGCCGGGGCCCGCCAAGGTGTCCGCGAGGCCGGCGGCGGTGACCGCGGCGACCAGGGTTCCAAAGGTGCCGGCTCCGGAGGCGATTTCAACGATGTTGGACATGGTGCACATACCTTTCTGGGGATTTGAACGCGCCACCGAACGTCCGAAGAGGTGCTTCGGATCATTGACGACAGCCGCAGCAAACAGAATGGCGAGACTCCTTATTTAGGTCAACCATTAAGTTGCTTACTTTGTACTTTATATGCTGAATGGCCGGTCTGTGCATTAACCTCGAGAAATGCCGACCGAATCCCCCGACGAACTGGGGCAGCCCCACGTTCTCGATGGATTCCCTGCCGCCGCAATCCGGTTCGTCGTCGCACTCGAACGCAACCGGGTGCTCATCGCCCGGGACCACGGCCTATCGGCGAGCGAGCTCCGCGCCATGTTCTACATCGGCGAACACCTCCGCGTGACACCGAAGGATCTGGCAGACCACATGGAGCTGACGACCGGGGCGATCACCGCGATCTCGGGCCGTCTCGTCGAGCTCGGCCTCTTGCACCGGGTCGACCACCCGCACGACCGAAGAAGCCTGTATCTGCAGCTGACGCCCCACGGCGACGCCATCATGTCCAAGATCCATGAGGACTTCCGCGAGATGATCGCGTCCGCCACCAGCGGGCTCAGTCCGCAGCAGATCGCGGAGTTCGAGTTCGCTCTCAGCTCCGTCAGTGAACGGATCGCGGGCATCGTCGGGTTGTGAATCCTGCGGACCCGGATCGCTCGCTGAACGACCGTCTACTCGGGTGCGCTCGGCGGCGCCGTCGAGGCGCGGATGATCAGCCGGGTGGGTAACGGGAGCGATTCGCCCGGCGCGTCGGAATCCTCGACGGCGAGCAGCACCCGCTGCATCGTGAGCGTGCCGAGCGCCGCGAAGTCCTGGGCGACCGTCGTCAGCGCCGGAGAGAAGTAGGCCGCCTCGGGAACGTCGTCGAAGCCGACGACGCTCACGTCGTCCGGCACGCGGCGGCCGTGTGCGAGCAGTGCCGACATCAGGCCGAGCGCCATCTGGTCGTTGCTGGCGAACACCGCCGTCGTCTCGCGGTCCTGGGCCAGCTGCTCGCCGAACGCCGCGCCGCTGCGCGCCGTCCAATCGCCATGACCCGGCTCCCGGGCGACCAGCCCGGCCGCGGCGAGCTCGTCGCGCCAGCCGCGCAGCCGCTCGATGGAGTCGGGCGCGGACGCCGGCCCCGAGATGTGCGCGATGTTCCGGTGCCCCAGGTCGATCAGGTGCCGGACGGCCGACCGCGCTCCGCGGTACTGGTCGATCGAGGTGACCAGGTGCGCCGGACGCTGACTCGCGGTCACCGCGACCACCGGCACGCCGACGTCGAGGCTGCGGATCCCCTCGATGACCGCCACGTCCGCCACGATCACGACGACCGCCTCGACTCGTTGGCTCAGCAGCGACTCGACCGCCCTGCGTACTGCGTCGTGGGAGCTGTCGACCGTCGTGACGGTGACGACGCCGTAGCGCGCATCCCGCGCCGCCTCATTGAAGTGCAGGACGATCGACGACGGCCCGTAGTCGGCGCTGCTCGGCGCGATCAGCCCGATCATGCGGGTCCGCCGCGTGACGAGGGCGCGCGCGGCCGGCGACGGGCTGTACCGCAGCTGGGTGATCGCCTGCTCGACCCGCAGCCGGGTGGCGGGGCGGACGCCGGGCACGTCGTTCAAGACACGCGACACCGTTTGATGCGAGACGCCGGCGAGGCGCGCGACATCGAAGATGTTGGCCCCTCGCACGGGCTTGTCCGCAGCGCTCATGGTCTGGTCGGCTCACTCGTCCGTATCGGCCTTGGCCACGATGGCCAGCAGCATGTCGACGGTGAGGGTCTCGGGGTCCAACTCGGCGACCGCGCGACGGTCGCGCAGCACGAGGATGCGATCGCTGATCCTGAGCACCTCTTCGAGCTCGGCCGAGATGAACACGACCGACATGCCCGTCGCGGCGAGGTCCGAGATCACGCGTTGAACCTCGATCTTGGCGCCCACGTCGATGCCGCGGGTCGGCTCGTCGAGCACCAGCACGCGCGGCGCGACGGCGAGCAGTCGCGCCAGCATGACCTTCTGCTGGTTGCCACCCGAGAGCAGCCCCGCCGGATGCTCGGGGTTGGCCGGGCGGATGTCGAGCGCCTCGATCCAACTGGCCGTCAGTTCGTCCTGCCGCCGCCGTGCGATCCTGCGCACCCAGCCCTGCTCGGCTTGGAGCGCGAGCAGGATGTTCTCGCGCACCGACAGCTCGGCGATGATCCCCTCGTGCTTGCGGTTCTCGGACGAGTACGCCACTCCGACCGCCAGCGCCTCACGCGGCTCGGCGAAGTGCCGCGGTGTGCCCTCGTACGAGATCCGACCGGTCTCGGTCGGATCGACGCCGCTCAGGATCCTGGCGAGCTCGGTGCGTCCCGAACCGAGCAGGCCGGCCAGACCCAGCACCTCGCCCGCATGCAGCTCGACCGAGGTCGGCTCGATGCGGTGCGCGCGGCTCACGTCGACCGCCGAGAGCACCACGCCGCGATCGGATTCCGGCAGCGGAGCGGTCGCATGCGACTCGATCTCGAGCTCCGAGATGTCGCGGCCGAGCATCTTCTGCACCAGATCGATGCGCAACAGCTCGGTGGTGAGGTACTCGCCGACCATGCTGCCGTTGCGCAGCACCGTCACCCGGTCGCAGATCTCGTAGACCTGCTCGAGGAAGTGCGAGACGAACAGGATGGCCACCCCGCGCGACTTCAGGTCGCGGATCACCCCGAACAACTCCGCCACCTCGTCCTGGTCGAGGCTCGAGGTCGGCTCGTCGAGGATCAGGATCCTCAGCTCGGTCGACACCGCTCGCGCGATCGCCACCAGCTGCTGCACGGCGAGGGAGTGGCTGCTCAGCAGCGAGTCGGGATCCAGCTCGAGCCCGACCTGCCGCATCGCCTCGCGCGCGGCTGCGCGCATCGCTCGCCAGTCGATGAAACCCAGCCGGCGCGGCTCGCGGCCCAGCATGATGTTCTCGGCGACCGACAGGTTCGGCAGCAGATCGATCTCCTGGTAGACCGTGCGGATCCCGGCGCGCTGGGCGGCGGCGGGCGTCGCGAACGACACCGCCGTGCCGTCGACCGAGATCGTGCCGGCATCCAGACGGATCGCGCCGGTGATCGCCTTGATCAGCGTGGACTTGCCCGCACCGTTCTCTCCCATGAGGGAGTGCACCTCGCCCGGGAACATCCGGAAGTCCACATCGGCGAGCGCCGTGTCGCCCGCGAACCGCAGCTGGGCGCCGACCACCTCGAGGACGGGCTGCGCGTCCACGGGCGACCTCCCTCTGGTGATCGGGCTCGAGCTGTTCGGGTTCGTTGCGAGTGTGCTCCTATCGACGACTGCCGCGGGCGACCAGCACCCGCTGCACGACGACGAAGACCAGCAAGAGAATACCGATCGTGATGCGTGTCCAGGAGGAGTCTGCGCCGAGGAAAGTGATCGACACCTTGATGACGCCGTAGACCAGCACGCCCACCAGGGATCCGATGACGTAGCCGCTTCCGCCGGCGAGCAGGGTCCCGCCGATCACCACCGAGGCGATCGTGTCGAGCTCGGTGCCGATGCCGTTCAGGCTGTACCCGGCCGCGGTGTAGGCGGTGAACAGCAGACCGGCGATCCCCGCGCAGACGCCGCTGATCACGTAGACCAGCACCTTGGTGCGCGCGACCGGCAGCCCCATCAGGCGTGCCGACTGCTCGTTCCCGCCGATCGCGTAGACCGTGCGGCCGAACCGGGTGTAGCCGAGCACCCACGCGGCGACGACGATGACCAGCAGCGCGATGATGCCGGTCGGTGTGATGTACCACGTGACGAAGTCGCCCAGCTTGATCGACTGGAGTCCCAGCACGGTGGTGTCCTTGACCTGGATGGCCTCGAGGCTGACGACGAAGCACAGACCTCGGGCCAGGAACATCCCCGCCAAGGAGGCGATGAAGGGCTGCACGTCGAAGTAGTTGACCAGCACGCCGATGATGAGGCCGAAGACGGCGCCCGACGCGATCATCAGCGGGATGACGACGCCCGTCGGCACGCCCGTCGAGAGCAGCTTGGCGGCCAGCATCCCCGTGAACGCCATCACGGCGCCCACCGAGAGGTCGATGCCCCCGGTGAGGATGACGAAGGTCATCCCCGCCGCGAGCACCACCAGGTAGGCGTTGTCGACGAGCAACGACGACAGCAGGCGCGGCGTGAGGAAGCGGCCGAAGTAGCTCTGGCCGGCCACGAACATGAGGATCAGGATGAGCACCGCGGCGCCGACCGGCAGCCACGAGACCCGGCGCTGGATCAGCTTGCGAAGCGACGAGAAGCGCGTCCCGGTCGCCGGCGTCAGGGCGCTCACGCGACCGCTCCCTGGGTCGGAGTCGAGGTGGGGGCGGCCGTCGGCTTGGCGCCGGCGGGAGGTCGCAGCCGTTGCCACAGTTGACGCACCCACTGCCGCACCCGGCGCGACTGCGACAGGCAGACGATGATCACGACGAGCGCCTTGAATACGGGCGTGACCGCGGGCGGCACGCCGAGGAAGGTGATCGTCGAGGTGAGGGTCTGGATGATGAAGACGCCGACGACCGTCCCGGCGAGGGTGAACTTGCCGCCCGCCAGCGAGGTGCCGCCGAGCACCACGGCGAGGATCGCATCCAGCTCGATGTTGATGCCGGCGTTGTTCGCGTCGGCCGCCATGATGTTCGAGCTGTAGAGGATGCCGGCGAATCCGGCGAGCAGACCGCTCAACCCGTAGAGGCTCCAGGTGATGCTGCGCGCCCGCACCCCGGCGAGCCGGCTGGCGGTCGGGTTGATGCCGACGGATTCGGTCAGCACGCCGAGGGCCGTGCGGCGCACCGCGAGCGACACGATCACGATCGCGCCGAGGGAGACGAAGAACGCGAACGGGAAGCCGAGGGCGTAGCCCTGCGACATGAAGGCGTAGGGCGTGCTGTTGATGGTGGTGATGAATCCGCCCGTGATGAGCAGCGCGATCCCCCGGCCCGCGAGCATCAGCACCAGGGTCGCGATGATCGGTTGGATGCCCAGCACCGCCACCAGGAATCCGTTCCAGACGCCCAAGAGCAGGGTCAGCGCCACGCCGGCCAGCACCGCCACGGCGATCGTCGACAGGCTGTTCGGCGTCTTCGAATCCTTGATGATCGTCAACGCGACCGCACCCGAGATGGCCATCTGCGCGCCGACCGAGAGGTCGATGCCGCGTGTCGCGATCACGAGGGTCATGCCGAGCGCGACCAGCATGAGCGGTGCGCTGTTGCGCAGGATGTCGATGAACGATCCATAGAGCTCGCCGTCGCGCACCGTGATGCTCAAGAAGGTCGGGCGCGAGATCGCGTTCACGATGATCAGCGCCACCAGCGCTCCGATCGGCCAGAGCAGCCGGTTCTTCAGCACCCGCTTCACGCGGCACTCTCCTTCGCGATCAATGCGACGACGTCGTCGACATCCACGGACTCATTGTTCTGCAGTTCGGCGATCTTGCGGCGATCGCGCATCACCACGATGCGTTGCGAGACGCGCAGCACCTCGTCGAGCTCGGACGAGATGAAGACCACGCCGAGTCCCTGCTCGGCCAATTCGGCGATCAGGCGCTGGATCTCGGCCTTCGCCCCGACGTCGATGCCGCGGGTCGGCTCGTCGAGGATGAGCAGCTGCGGCGCGGTCGCCAGCCAGCGCGCCAGCAGGACCTTCTGCTGGTTGCCTCCCGAGAGATTGCGGATCAGCGCGTTCGGATCGGCGGGACGGATGCCGAGCTGCGTGAGATAGCCCGTCACGATCTCGTCGCGCTGCGCACGCCCGACGCGCCGCAGCCAGCCGCGCTTCGCCTGCACGCCGAGCGTCATGTTCTCGGCAACGGTCAGATCGCCGATGATCCCCTCGCCTCGACGGTCCTCCGACGAGAAGGCGATGCGATGGTCGACCGAGTGACGGGGCGAGGTCAGGCGCGTCGGCTTGCCGCGCAGCTGAATGGATCCACGGTCGGCTCGATCGGCTCCGTACAGCAGCCGGGCGAGCTCGGTGCGGCCCGAGCCGAGGAGACCGGCGAGGCCCACCACCTCGCCGTCGAAGACGTCGATGTCGACCGGCTCGATCTGGCCCGCCTTACCAAGCGCAAGAGCCCGGATCACCGGCTCCCCCGAGCGATCGATGTCGCGTTCGGCCGACCGGCCGATCACGTCGAGCTCGGCGAGTTCGCGACCGAGCATCCGTGAGATGAGTTGAGCGCGATCGAGTTCGCCGACCTGGTACTCGCCGACCAGGCGGCCGTTCCTGAGCACGGTCATGCGGTCGGAGATCTCGTCGATCTGATCGAGGAAGTGCGTGACGAAGAGAATGGCGACGCCGCGGTCGCGCAGACGCCGCATCACGCTGAAGAGCTGGAGCACCTCGCCACGGTCGAGGCTGGACGTCGGCTCGTCGAGCACGAGCACGCGGCAGTCGATCGCGACCGCGCGGCTGATCGCGACCAGCTGCTGCACCGCGAGGGAATGGCTGGACAGCGGCGAACGGGGATCGACGTCGAGCCCCAGTTCGCTCAGGAACTCGGCCGCGCTCGCTCTCGTCGCCCGCCAATCGATGCCATAGGGCTTGCGGACCTCGTTGCCGAGCATGACGTTCTCGGCGACGCTGAGGTTCGCGCAGAGATTGATCTCCTGGTACACGGTGGCGATGCCGGCGTCTTGCGCGTCGGCGGTGCCGCTGAAGGCTCGCCGCTCGCCGCCCACGGTGATGGTGCCGGCATCCACCGGATAGACGCCGGTGAGCGCCTTGATGAGGGTGGACTTGCCCGCGCCGTTCTCGCCCAGCAGCGAGTGGATCTCGCCCGGCCGGAGCGTGAAGTCCACGCCGTCCAGTGCCCGCACTCCCGGGAAGGAGATCGAGATGTCGCGCATCTCGACGGCGTTGACCTCACTGGGCTTGGCCCCACCGGCTTTTACCCCACCGGCATTCACTTCGTCGCCCACGGCGTCACGTCTACTTCCGTACTCAAGAGACTCAGGAGGTGGCAAAACCGGCGGGGCGACGTGATGTCGCCCCGCCGGTCGACTGCGGTCAGACGACCGCTGCCTATCAGTACTTGCGGGTGGGCAGCGCCGCCGTGGCCTGAGCCTGGTCGAATGCGCCGTCGACGGCGGTGTACGCCTTGTCGACCTTCTTGCCGGCGAGCACGTCCTTGACCACTGAGGCGACCTTGTCGCCCAGCAGCGGGTTGCACTCCACGACGTAGTTGAACTCGCCCTGCGAGAGAGCGGTCAGGCCGTCGTGCGTTCCGTCGATCGTGACGATCTTGATGTCCTTGCCGGGGGTGAGCCCGGCCGCCTTGATCGCGTCGAGGGCGCCGAGACCCATGTCGTCGTTCTGAGCGAACAGCAGGTTGATCGACTTGCCGTACTTCTGCAGGAAGCCCTCCATGACCGTCTTGCCGTCGGCACGGGTGAAGTTGCCGGTCTGCGAGTCCAGCGTCTTGATGCCGGTTCCGCCGATGGCCGAGTTGAAGCCGGTCGCACGGTCGATGGCGGGAGCGGAGCCGGTGGTGCCTTCGAGCACGACCATGTTGGTCGGCGTCGAGCCGGCCTCCTTGGCCGCCCAGGTGCCGGCGGTCACGCCCTCCTTCTTGAAGTCGTCACCGATCCAGCTCGCGTAGAGGCTCGGGTCGGCGTCGATCGTGCGGTCCTCGAGGATCACGGGGATCTTCGCGGCCTTGGCCTCCTTGAGGACGTCGTCCCAGCCGGTGGTGACCACAGCGGCGATGACGATCGCGTCGACGCCCTGGTTGATGAAGCTGTGGACGGCGGCGATCTGGTTCTCGGGCTTGTTGTCTGCCGCGTTGAAGATCAGCTTGAAGCCGTTCTTCGCCGAGAAGGCGTCCTTCATCGACTGGGTGTTGGCGGCGCGCCATCCGGACTCGGATCCGGTCTGCGCGAAACCGACGGTGATGACCTTGTTGGAGGATCCGCCGCCACCGCTTGTTGCACATCCGGTCAGACCGACGGTGACCGCTCCGATGACTGCGACAGCAGCCAAGAGTTTCTTCATTCCTCAAACCTCTCTGTTTGGGGCCCGGGCTCAAACCGAGCTGCTGTGGTGCATCGCGACTGTGCGTTGCAAGCGCAATGTTAGCCTTCACATTTGGGGGGACCGCTACGGCAATTTGGTAACGTTCCGATAACGGAATCGGCGCAACCTCCAATGATTTGCTGGGTTTTTCACAAGAAGCGTTCTGTGTGAAAGGAATGTGAGGGATCACATCCGCATCACATCCGGCTCTCGGCGACTGGCAAGCCGACGCGCGCATCGGGGCGTCCGCACGCGGCGCCGGGGCCCGCTCCGGGGTAGCGTCGGAGCATGACCAGCACCGACAGCTCCTCCCACGAAGACACGGTCGCTCAGGCGGAATTGCTGCGCGATCTGTACCGCTCCCCCGAGATCGTCCGGCTCGTGAACGTGTGGGATGCGGTCTCGGCCAAGACGGTCGCCGACCTGCCGCAGACAAAGGCCATCGCCACCGCCGGCCACTCCATCGCGGCGATGTACGGGTACCCGGACGGCGGGATGCCGCTGGAGCTGGCCCTCGAGGGCGTCGCGACGATCGTGCGCGCCACCAGCCTTCCGGTGACGGCCGACCTGGACGACGGTTACGCGGAACCCGGCGAGACGATCCGCCGCGCGATCGCCATCGGAGCGGTCGGGGCCAACGTGGAAGACCGCCTGAAGCCGCTCGACGAGTCGGTCGCCCGAGTGCGCGCGATCGTCGCCGCGGCCGAGGCGGAGGGCGTGCCGTTCCAGCTCAACGCGCGAACGGACGCCCTGGTGCGTGGCACCGGACCGCTCGAGGAGCGGGTCACCGAGGCCATCGTGCGCGGCAAGGCGTTCCTGGCCGAGGGCGCGGCCCTCGTCTTCATCCCGGGCCTCATCGACAGGGAGTCCGTGCAGCGGGTGGTCGCCGAGCTGGGCCGCAACACGATCAGCGTCATCGGCATCCCCGGGGCGCTGTCCGCGCAGGAGTACGAAGAGCTCGGCGTCGCACGCATCTCGTACGGACCTCTGCCGCAGCGTGTCGCCCTGGCGGCTCTGCAGGCTCTGGCGACCGACCTGTACGGCAGCGGCGTCATCCCGAAGGATCTGCCCGCTCTGAACTGATCCGACCGCCCGACGGTAATAGGCTGCGGTCGAACGCGAGGAGGCGATCGGTGAGTTTCGCCACCTGGCTGTGGGGGCTCCGTGCGGAGCAGCCCCGCGAGTTCCGCCGCCTGGTCGCCATGCGGCGCCGGGTCTACCGCCGGGTCGCGCCGCTGCGCGCCGAGGTGGTCCGCTCGGCCGAGCCCATCCCGTTCGACCAGCTCGACCGGGCGAGCTTCCGGCCGCTGCGCAACGGCGGATCGTGGGGCAAGACCCTGGACTGCGCCTGGCTCCGCGTGACCGGCGAGGTGCCGGCCGGTGCCGAGGGGGCGGTGGCCATGCTCGGCATCCGCGGCGAGGGCCTGGTCTACCGGGCGGACGGCGAGATCGTCGACTCGGTCAGCACCGTCTTCCAGCAGGGCGATCTGCCCCACAGCGGCGGCGTGTACCGACCCCTGCCGCACCTGCTCCTGGCCCCCGGGCCGATCGAGTTCTTCGCCGACGTCGCGTACAACGGCTTCATCCTCTACCCGGTCGGGCGCGGCATCTTCCACGGTGCGCACCTGGCCGTGCGCGACGACGAGGCGTACGGGCTGTACTACGACTACCTGACCCTGTTGGTACTGGCGGGTCACACCGAGGATGCCGCCCTCGAGACCCAGCTGCGGTCCGCCTTGCGCCACGCTTACGCCCGCGTCCGGGCTCGCGACATCCCGAGCGCTCGTGCCGCGCTGGCCCCCATGCTCGCCGCTCACGAGGAGCCGGGCACCGAGTTCGGCGACTTCGAGTACAGCGCCATCGGCCACGGGCACCTCGACCAGGCATGGCTGTGGCCGATCCGCGAGACGAAGCGCAAGGCGGCGCGCACCTACACGCGCCAGCTCGGGCAAACGGCCAACAACCCGGGATACCTCTACGGCACGAGCCAGCCGCAGCAACTGCTCTGGACCAAGCAGGAGCACCCCGCTCTGTACGAGCGGATCAAGACGGCCGTGGCCGACGGCCGTTTCGAGCTGCAGGGCTCGTTCTGGGTCGAGACCGACACCAATATGCCGGGCGGCGAGTCGCTGGTGCGGCAGTCGCTGGTCGGCCGCCGGTTCCTGGCCGAGGAGTTCGGGCTGAGCGCCGACGACATGCGGCTGTGCTGGCTGCCCGACACCTTCGGCTACAGCGGCAATCTGCCGCAGATCCTGAAGAAGAGCGGGATGGACTGGTTCCAGACCATCAAGCTGGCCTGGAACAAGGTCACCGTCTTCCCCCATCGCACCTTCACCTGGGAGGGCATCGACGGATCGAGCGTGCTCGTGCACATGCCGCCCGAGGGCGACTACAACAGCCGGGCCGCGGCCGACGGGCTGCTCCGCGGCCTGAAGCAGTACCCCGAGAAGGCGCTCAACACGGCCCTGCTGGTGTTCGGATCGGGCGACGGCGGCGGCGGCCCCGGCGAGATCCACCTCGAGTTGCTCGATCGCGAGCACCGCCTGCGCGGCCTGCCGAAGGTGGCGTTCTCGACCGCATCCGACTTCTTCCGCCGGCTCGAGAAGCTGCCGATCGAGCACACCCATCGCGGCGAGCTGTATCTCGAGACGCATCAGGGCACCTACACGACCCAGGCCGAGGTCAAGCGCCGCAATCGGCGCGTGGAACGCAAGCTGCACGATGCCGAGGCGCTGGCCGCGATCACCGGCAGCGAGAGTCGGAGCGTGCTCGAGCCGCTGTGGCGCGAGCTGCTGCTGCATCACTTCCACGACATCCTGCCCGGCTCGTCGATCACCCGGGTCAACCGCGAGGCGGTGGCGGCGCTCAGCCGGCTCGAGGATGCCCTCGACGGGTACGTCGGGCAGCTGGCCGCGTCGCTGCCGCACCGCGGCGACACCGCCGCCGGGATCAACCTGACCGCGATGAGACGCACCGAGCATGTCGCGATCGACGGCCGGTGGTTCCGGGGCGACTTCGAGCCGTACGCGTCGGCCGTGCTGCGGCCGGTCGAGAGCTCCCCCGACCTCAGCTTCAGCGACGACACGATGAGCAACGGCCGGGTCACCGTGCGCTTCGGGCGCTCGGGCGAGATCGAGTCGTTCACCGATGCGGACGGCGCCGAGCAATCGGCGGACGGGCTCAACCGGATGGTGCTGCACCGCGATCCGTACCAGTTCCCGTTCGACGCCTGGGACATCGGCATCGGATACACGCAGCGCACCCCGCGCGTCTTGCGGGTCTCCGAGAGCTCGACCCGGATCGACGGGCCGCGCGTGATCCGGCGGCAGGTCTACCGCTGGGGACGCGGCTCGATCGAGCAGCACGTCATCCTCGACGCGGGCAGCGAGCTGGTGCGCTTCGAGACCACGGTGCTCTGGCGCGAGCGCCACCGGATGCTGCGCACCGAATTCCGCCCGACCAGCTACGGCGACACCGTCAGGTGCGAGATCCAGTTCGGCCACATCGAGCGCACCACGCTCGAGCGCGACGAGGTCGAGCGTGCGCAGTTCGAGATCTGCGCGCACAAGTGGGTGGCCGTCGAAGGCGACCGGGGTGGGTTCGCGCTGCTCAACGACTCCAAGTACGGGCACCGCGTCAAGAACGGGCTGCTCAGCCTCACCCTGCTGCGCGCGCCGACGTTCCCCGATAAGACGGCGGATCGCGGCATCCATCGCTTCAGCTACGCCATGCGCCCGTTCGCGACGGGCGACCTGGCCGGTGTCGTGCGCGACGGGTACCGCCTCAACAACCCGGTGCTGATCAGCCCCGGGGTCGCGCTGCCCAGTGCCGTGTCGACGGATGACCCGGCGATCATCGTCGAGACGATCAAGCCCGCCGAGAGCGGGAGCGGCGTGATCGTCCGGCTGTACGAGAGTCTCGGGCGACCCGCCGTCACGGCCCTGCGCACCGAACTCCCGCATGAAACCGCCACCGAGACCAACCTGATGGAGCTGCCGCTCGGCCCGATCGACCTGGGCCGGCTCGAGTTCACCCCGTTCGAGATCAAGACCATCCGCCTGCACTGAACGAAGTCGGAGGCACAGCGATGACGGCAACGACGCCGAGCGCGGCAGCAGACACCAGCATCCCGCTGAAGGTCCAGGGACGCGCCCTGGTGGCGGCGGGCTTCGGGCAGAACGTGATCCTCACCACGGTGACGACGTTCATTCTGGTGTACCTGCTGAATTTCGTGCATATCAGCACGGCCGGCATCGCGGTCGTGACGACGATCATCACGATCGCCAAGATCCTGGACGCCATCGGCGATCCGGTCATGGGCAGCCTGATCGACATGACCCGCACCCGGTGGGGCAAGCTGCGGCCGTTCGTGCTGTTCTCGGCGGTGCCGGTCGCGGTGCTCACGGGTCTGCTCTTCACCATTCCGCACCTCCCGGAGGGCGGCCAGCTGGTCTTCTTCGGCATCGTCTACGTGCTGTGGAGCGTGGCGTACACCGTGTGCGACGTGCCGTTCTGGGCGCTGATCGGCTCGGCCTTCCCCGACCCGGCCGTGCGCACCCGGGTCATCTCGAACGTCCGCGCCTTCGGCGCGATCTCGCTCGGGCTGGCGACCCTCGGGCTGCCGTATCTGGCGGCCGCCCTCAGCTTCGGACCGACGGATGCCGGAGGCTGGTCTCGCGCGGTCTTCCTGGTCGCGGTCGTCGGCATGGGCCTCTACCTGCTGGCCTTCTTCTTCACGCGCGAGCGTCTGACCGAGGCCAAGACGCGCCTCAGCGTCCCCCAGCTGTTCGGCACGCTGTTCCGCAACACTCCGCTGCTGCTGGTGCTCATCGGGTCGATCATCGGGTTCGGCCGCAACATCGTGCAAGCCGGCGGAGCCGTGTTCGCGGCCATCGCCTACGGCAAGAACCCGATCTACTTCACCTACATCGGCGCGGCCATCATCGCCGGCGTGGTCATCGCGGCGTTCCTGACCCCGCTGGTGCTGCGCCGGTTCACGGCGAAGCGCATCATGATCGTGAGCTCGTTCGTCGGGGCCGCGCTCTACCTGGCGCTCTGGGTCGTGGGCTACGCCAGCCTGATCGGCATGGTCGTGTTCATCTTCTTGACCGGCCTGACGCTGGGCATCTTCCTCGTCGTGCAGACCACCCTGATCGCGGATGCCGTGGACGACGTCGAGCGCCGCACCGGCGTGCGCAACGACGGCATCTCGTTCGCGACGTTGACCTTCTCGGCCAAGATCATGGGAGCCCTGGCGGTGCTCGTCGCCGGCGCGTTCGTCGTGCTGGCCGGCTACCACGACGGCGTGCACGTCACCGCCGCCATGACGCAGACCGCGTTCTTCTCGATCACCATCATCCCGGCGATCAGCTGCGTGCTGTCGGCGATCCCGTTCTTCTTCTACCGGCTGCGCAGCCAGGCGAGCACGGCGGAGGCGTTCGTCGAGATGTCGTGACGCTACGTGGCGTCGCCCTTGTTGCGGCGGCGGGTGACGCGCGGCGCCTTGGGTCCCAGGAACGAGCGTCGGGAGGTGACGTCGAATCCATGACGGAGCGCTTCACGACCGATCAGCATCCGGAACCCCATGGCGTCGCGATTGGTGAGCGTGACCTCGGCTTCGACGGCGCGACCGACGAGCACCAGGTTCATCACCACGACGTAGCGCTCCTGCACATGGCCCGAGGAGCTGCGCACCCGGCGGCGGTCATGAATGGGGCACTCGACGACGACCTCGTCGTCCAGCGACTTCTGCCACGGCCGCACCGTGAAGCTCACCCAGTCGAGGCCGTCCCGCTCGAAGGTCTTCACCCCGTGGGCGTGCAGCGAGGAGGTCTGGGCTCCGGTGTCGAGCTTCGCCTTGATCCACGGGATGCCGATCTCGGGCAACTGGACCCACTCGCGCCACCCCGCCAGGGTGCTTGAATGAGACGGCTCGTCCACCGCTCCATCCTGGCAGGACTCCTTCATGAAACTTGCGATCCTGTCGCGCGCTCCCCAGGCGTACTCGACCCAGCGACTCGTCGCGGCCGCCGAGCAACGCGGCCATCAGGTGCGTGTTCTCAACACGCTCCGCTTCGCGATCGACCTCTCGGGCCCGGACCCCGATCTGCAGTACCGGGGCAAGCCGCTCAGCGACTACGACGCGATCATCCCGCGCATCGGCGCCTCGATCACCTACTTCGGCACCGCGGTCGTGCGCCAGTTCGAGCAGATGGACGTCTACACGCCCAACACGGCGAACGGCATCTCGAATGCGCGCGACAAGCTCCGGGCGACGCAGATCCTCTCGCGGCACAACATCGCCATGCCGCCCACCGAGTTCGTGCGCAACCGTGCGGATGTGCGTCCGGCGATCGAGCGCGTGGGCGGGGCTCCTGTGGTGATCAAGCTGCTTGAGGGCACCCAGGGCATCGGCGTCATCCTGGCGCCTGAGGCGAAGGTGGCAGAGGCCATCATCGAGACGCTGCATTCGACGCAGCAGAACGTGCTCATCCAGCGCTTCATCAGCGAGAGCCGCGGCCGCGACGTGCGCGCCCTGGTGGTCGGCGACCGGGTCGTTGCCGCGATGCGCCGCACGGCCACCGGCGACGAGTTCCGGTCCAACGTCCATCGGGGAGGCAGCGTGCAATCGCTCGAGCTGCCTCCCGAATACGAGGAAGCCGCCGTGCGGTCCGCCCAGATCATGGGCCTCAAGGTCGCCGGCGTCGACATGCTCGAAAGCGACCAGGGGCCGCTCGTGATGGAGGTCAACTCCTCGCCCGGGCTTGAGGGCATCGAGACCGCCACGCAGTTGGATGTCGCGGGAGCGATCATCGACCACATCGCCGATCGGGTGTCTTTTCCCGATATCGACGTGCGCCAGCGCCTGAGCGTCTCGACCGGATACGGCGTCGCCGAGATCGTCGTGCTCGCCAACGCCGACCTGGTCGGCATGACGTTGGGAGAGTCGGGGCTCTGGGAGCGTGACATCACCGTGCTGACGCTGCACCGCGGAGCCACGGTCATCCCGAACCCGCGCAAGGGCACGTTGCTCGAGGCCGGCGATCGCCTCCTGTGCTTCGGCAAGCTCGATGAGATGCGCTCGATGGTCCCCGAGCGGCGGTCACGGCGGCGCAAGGTGCGCAAGCTGCCCAAGGAGCACCTCCCGGGCGAGGGCGAGTAGGCGCCGAGCCGGTCTACGCGGGCGTCTCTTGCGTGCCCATCAGCTGCGCGCGGGCCAGCAGGCTGCCGCGGAGCGTGAAGCCGAGCACGGCCGGCGTCGCGTCGGGTGAGAGGTCGAGATGCTCGACGCTCAGTGCGCTGACCGTGAAGAAGTAGCGGTGCGGCCCGTGACCGGCAGGCGGGGCCGCGCCCATGAAGGAGCGTTGGCCGACCTCGTTCTTGAGCAGTTTGGCCGGCTCGGGCAGCGGCGCCCCGCTCACCAGCTCGGTCGTCGAGCCGGGCAGGTCGTAGACCGCCCAGTGCCAGAAGCCACTGCCCGTCGGCGCGTCAGGGTCATAGAGCGTGACGGCGAAGCTCTTGGTGCCCTCGGGGGCGCCCGACCAGCGCAGCGTCGGGATCCGGTTGCCGCCGTCGGCGCGCGCCCAATCGGGCAGCTTCTCGCCGTCGGCGAAGTCGGGGCTCTCGAGGGTGAAGGTCGGCACCTCGGGGAGGCGCCAGTTGGGGTCGTTGCTCATGCATCCACCCTCTCACCGCATGCCCTCACCAGATCCAGGGAATCAGCCGTCTCCGAGTCTCCATGAAGCGACGATACGGCTCCCCGATCCCGGTCAGCAGGGCGCGCTCCTCGACCCGGATCCGCACCAGGATCACCGCCGTGGGCAGCGCGACCACGACGATCAGGGCCAGCCAGTTGCCCAGGGCCAGTCCGATGCCCAGGCAGACCAGCAGCAATCCCGTGTACGAGGGATGCCGCAGCAGGCGGTACGGCCCGGTGTCGACCACCGGCTGCTCGTCGCGTACCTGCACGTAGACGGTGAAGTTGCGGCCGAGCACGATGACCGACCAGGCGCGAAGCGCGATCCCGAGCACCATCAGCACGATCGCGACGACGAAGAAGGCCACGCGTCCGACCGGGATCGCCGCCCAGGTCAGGCGCAGGGCGATGAGCACGGCGCCGACGATCCCGAGGCCGACGCCCGCGATCACGACCACCAGGCTGCCCCACTCCTGGGTGCCCTTCGCCCGGTTGCGGATGGTCGAGATCCGGATGATCAGCTCCAGCGCCGCGTAGACCGTCAGCGCGACGTCGAACACCGCGCGCGCGATTCCCTGGTCGAACGGGAGCGGGATCATGACGCCCCGACGTAGGCGGCCAGGTGCTGCCCGGTCAGTGTCGACTTCGCCGCGACCAGCTCGGCGGGCGTGCCCTCGAAGACGATCCGCCCACCGTCGTGACCTGCGCCGGGGCCGAGGTCGATGATCCAGTCCGCGTGCGCCATCACGGCCTGGTGGTGCTCGATCACGATCACCGATTTGCCCGAGTCGACCAGGCGATCGAGCAGCCCGAGCAGGTTCTCGACGTCGGCGAGGTGCAGCCCGGTGGTCGGCTCGTCGAGCACGTAGATGCCGCCCTTCTCGCCGAGGTGCGTGGCCAGCTTGAGGCGCTGCCGCTCACCGCCCGACAGCGTGGTGAGGGGCTGTCCGATGGTCAGATAGCCGAGCCCGACGTCAACCAGGCGAGCCAGGATCGCGTGCGCCGCCGGCACCGGAGCGTCGCCACCCGCCCCGAAGAACTGCTCGGCGTCGGCGACCGACATGCCCAGCACCTGATCGATATCGCGGCCGCCGAGCTTGTAGTCGAGCACCGCCGCCTGGAACCGCTTGCCCCCGCACTCCTCGCACACCGTGGCGACGCTCGCCATCACGCCGAGGTCGGTGTAGATGACGCCCGCGCCGTTGCACACCGGGCACGCGCCCTCGGAGTTGGCGCTGAACAGAGCGGGCTTCACCCCGTTCGCCTTGGCGAACGCGGTGCGGATCGGGTCGAGCAGCCCGGTGTAGGTCGCCGGGTTGCTGCGCCGGGATCCGCGGATGGCGCCCTGATCGATCGCGACGACGCCCTCGCGCGGGGCGACGGATCCGTGGATCAGCGAGCTCTTGCCCGAGCCGGCCACGCCGGTGACGACCACCAGCACTCCCAGGGGGATGTCGACATCCACGCCCTGCAGATTGTGCGAGGTCGCGCCGCGCACCTCGAGCGCGCCCGAGGGCTTTCGCACGGCATCCCGCACCGATGCCCGGTCGTCGAGGTGGCGCCCGGTCAACGTGCCGCTGGCCCGGAGCCCGGCGACCGTGCCCTCGAACATCACCTCGCCGCCGGCCGACCCGGCGCCCGGTCCGAGGTCGACCACGTGATCGCCGATCGCGATCGTCTCGGGCTTGTGCTCCACCACCAGCACCGTGTTGCCCTTGTCGCGCAGGCGCAGCAGCAGCTCGTTCATACGCTGGATGTCGTGCGGGTGCAGCCCGACGGTCGGCTCGTCGAAGACGTAGGTCACGTCGGTGAGCGACGACCCGAGGTGGCGGATCATCTTGACCCGCTGGGCCTCGCCGCCCGACAGGGTGCCGGCCGGGCGGTCGAGCGAGAGGTAACCGAGCCCGATCTCGACGAAGGAGTCGAGCGACTGCTGCAGCGACGCGAGCAGGGGAGCCACCGAGGGTTCGTCGAGGCCGCGCACCCACTCCGCGAGATCGCTGATCTGCATGGCGCAGGCATCGGCGATCGAGATGCCCGCGATCTTCGAGGAGCGCGCGGCGGCGCTCAGTCGACTGCCGTCGCACTCGGGACACACCGTGAACGTGACCGCGCGCTCGACGAACGCGCGGATGTGCGGCTGCATCGCGTCGACATCCTTCGAGAGCATCGATTTCTGGAGCTTGGGGATCAGCCCCTCGTAGGTGAGGTTGATCCCGTTGATCTTGACCTTGGTCGGCTCCTTGTAGAGGAAGTCGTTCAGCTCCTCCGCCGAGAAGTCGCGGATCGGCTTGATCGGGTCGAGAAAGCCCGACTCGGTGTAGACGCGCACCACCCAGCCGTCGGCGGTGTATCCCGGGATGGTGATCGCGCCCTCGGCGAGCGACTTGCTGTCGTCGTAGAGCTGCGGCAGCGCGATGTCGGTCACGTTGCCCATCCCCTCGCAGCGCGGGCACATGCCGCCCAGATAGGTCTCGTTCTCGACCACCGTCTTCTCGCCGGTGATCGAGGTGCGCACCCCGCTGGTCTGCGTGGTCGGGATGTTGAACGAGAACGCGCTCGGCGATCCGATCTGCGGGTGACCCAGTCGGCTGAAGAGGATGCGCAGCATCGCGTTCGCGTCGGTCGCGGTGCCGACCGTCGACCGGGAGTTGGCGCCCATGCGCTCCTGGTCGACGATGATCGCGGTGGTCAGCCCCTCGAGCACATCGACGTCGGGGCGCGACTGGGTCGGCATGAAGTTCTGGACGAAACTGCTGTAGGTCTCGTTGATCATCCGCTGCGACTCGGCGGCGATCGTGCCGAACACGAGCGAGCTCTTGCCCGATCCCGAGACCCCGGTGAACACCGTCAGCCGGCGCTTGGGCAGCTCGACGCTGATGTTCTTCAGGTTGTTCTCGCGAGCGCCCTGCACGCGGATGAGATCGTGACTGTCGGCGATGTGCGGCATGCGTCGAGGCTAGTCGGGCACCACCGTCACCGATCGGCAGACGTTCGAGCGCGAATGCTGCGCGGCAGGATCACGAGCAGCACGATCAGCGCGACGGCCGCGGCGGCGCCCGCCACGAGCCCCGCGGCCCGGCCGAAGACGACGTCGAAGATCAACAGGACGACGCCGGCCGCCAGGATGGCGACGACGGCCACCGTGATCGAGAGCAGGCGGCTTCCCAGCTCCACCACCTCGGGCTTGCGGTGATGGTGGAACTCGGAGCGGTGCAGCCGCACCGTGGCCAACCCCAGCAGCGTGCTCACCGCTGCCAGGCCGACCAGCACTCCGTAGACCGAGTACTGATAGCTGTCGAGGTGCGTGAAACGCTCCTGGAAGGCGACCGTGAGCAGAAAACCGCTGA
>Ga0209148_1000847_pt1 | contig 21584 bp, 18 predicted proteins | sample AraplaCol_mMF_r2_2_FD_184288 | JGI IMG/M metagenome (GOLD analysis project Ga0209148, IMG submission 184288) | Arabidopsis root microbial communities from North Carolina, USA - plate scrape CL_Col_mMF_r2 (SPAdes) (version 2) | ecosystem: Host-associated > Plants > Roots > Endosphere | place... | reverse complement strand
GACACGCTTTGCTTCCAGCACTGTCACCTGCCAGCCGCGGCGGCAGAGCTCCAGGGCCGTGGTCAAGCCGGCAAGGCCGCCGCCGATGATGCAGATATCGGTCTGATGATCCGATTGCAAGGCCGGATAGCGTTCGTCGCTGGTGAGGTGACGGCGGTAATAGGTGTCGATGTAATCGGTCGGCATTGGCAGCGGTCTGACTCAGTCGCCGGGATAACGGATCTTCAGCACTTCCAGCGTCTCCGGGCCGCTTGGCGTGCGCAAGGTGACAGTGTCGCCGATCCGGGCCTTCATGAGCGCGCGGGCGACTGGCGAGACCCAGCTGATACAGCCCGGTGCCGCGTCGATCTCATCGATGCCGACGATGGTGACGGTTTCCTCGCTGTCATCCTCGCGAATATAGGTCACCGTGGCACCGAAGAAGACCTGATCACGACGAGTCTGGCGTGCCGGATCGACTGCCTCGGCATTGGCGAGGCGTTTATCGAGGAAACGCAGCCGCCGGTCGATCTCGCGCAGCCGCTTCTTGCCATAGATATAATCGCCGTTCTCCGACCGGTCGCCATTGCCCGCCGCCCATTCGACCACGCGCACGATCTCCGGCCGGTCGACGGTCCAGAGATGCTGGCGTTCTGCTTTCAGGCGGTCGAGCCCCGCCGGGGTGATGTAGTTCTTGCTGCCGGCCGGGATCGGCGCGACATCTTCATCATCGTCTTCGGGGCTGTAGTCAGTTTCGCGATTCATCGTCAACTCAGTTAGAGATCGTCACTTCCCGCCGAGGATGACGAGGTCATGCGACAGGCGGTTCATCGATTGGAAGCCATCCTTGGTCACCAGGATCTGGTCTTCCAGATTAAACCCACCGAAGCCATCGATATAGAGCGGGATCTCATAGGCGAGCACCATGTTTTCCACGAACGGCTCATCGGTATCGGCGGAAATGAAAGGCCATTGTTCGGAGAAGATGGAATGGCCGATACCATGGCCGATATGGCCGCGGCTATAGCCGGTCAGTCCTGCTTGCCGCAGCACGGTGACGGCCGCGTTATAGGCATCGGACAGGCGGTTGCCCGGCTTCACCTGGGCGAGGCCGGCGGCAAAGGCGGCTTCGATATGGCGATGCAGGCGGCGCTGCTCATCATTCGTCGCACCGAAGACGAAGTTACGCGAGCAATCCGATGAGTAACCATCGATCACGCAACCGACATCGGCCTTGATGACGCTGCCCGTGGCAACACGGCCACCCGGTCGCCAGGGATCGGTGCCGATGCTGATATATTCCCAGCTCGGGACGGCGCCGCTCATGCCACGTGCCTTGGCTTCGCCGGCGATGCCGGCGCGGAAATGACGCCGCAGGTCTTCGGCATCCTCGCCTTCTTTGGTGTTGGCGATCAGGCTGCGCAGGCCGGCCTCGGACAATTCAAGGCCGAGCCGCAATTTGTCGATCTCACCCGCTGCCTTGACCATGCGCAGACGATCCAGCACGGGGCTGCCGTCTTGCAATTGCGCCGCGGGCAGGGCCGCCTTGAGGCGGGTGAAATCATTGACCGAAATGAAGTCGAGATCGCAGCCGAGTTTCGCATCGCTCAGCCCCAACTCCTCCAGCACCTGCCGCAAGGCCGTTAGTGACAGCGAGATGTCGAAGGGATTGGGGCGCTGCAGATCAGCGGGCCGCCCATCCGATTTCCAGGCGTCGCGCAGGCGCTGTTCGATCGGCGCGTCTAGGCTCGCCTCGGTAACATCGGCGATTTCGATCCACAGCGCATGCGTGCGGCAGATGAACCGTTGATCCGGCTTGGCAAAGGGCCCGGCAAACAGATCGCCGATGACGACACCAACCGGCTTGACCGGGTCGGCCGGAATGACGGCAAAGGCAGCGCCGGTCCGGCGGAACAGGGCAGGGACACCCGGGCTGGCGCCGGTCGCATATTTGAACCCTTCCGGTTCGGCAATGATGAGAGCATCCAACCCGGCTTGCTTCAGCAGGGTGGCGGCACGGTCGCGGTTCAAATAGGGTTCCGTCATCGTCATATCCGGTCATGTCATGCGGCGGTAATCTAGTCGCACTGGCAAGGCCGGTTCAAGCCACCCTATGGGACCAAGATTGCGGTCTGTTTTGATGGCGGGGACGGGGGCAGGTTCAGCTTCTTGGCTGACTGTGCATCAGGCCCATTGGCAGCAGAACAGCAGGTCCGAATGAGCGCCATGTGACAAGGCGCATGCATAGGGTGCCAGAATATGCTGGCTTGGCTGGGTTCAATGCAAGAACAGGGAGGAGGGCCGGGCGGCACTCAGCCGTTGGCGGCCACTGGCGGCTGCACCGCATCAGGATGCAGCTTGGCGACGATACGGCCATCGGCCGTACGGCCTGAATGGACCGAGCGCGCCATCAACTCCTGCCACGGGCTGGTAGCATTCGCCTTCTTATGCTCGGCGATCCAGGCATCGCGATATTCGCTGCCGGTGGTTTCTTCATAGATCGGCATGCCCTGGGTGTAATGCACCAGCTTCGCATCGCTGCGCGGCGCGTCATAGCCGACCAGATGGTTCCAATGGCCCGGGACGCCACCAACCAGCTCAGGTGCGAGCCAATCCATGGTATGCGGCGAGCGGCAGCGCTGCGGATCCTCGACATAATCCGGGGTCAGAATCCGATTGGCCGGATGGCCGCAATTGAACAGGATCATGCTGGCCCATTCGAACTTCTTCTCGTTCTTCGAGACCATCGCTGCATAGCGATCATCGGCCAGCGCAAACAAGCCGGCGACATCGTCGAGCGCCAGGAAATCGATGTCGAGGAAGAGAGCCCAGCCCTGGAAGTCGCACAACCAGGGCACCAGGAAGCGGCTGAAGGTAAAGGGCGTCAGCCCCTGGCGGGTCATTGGCAGGGTCGGCAGCACCAGCGGCGAGATCGCCAGCGGTTTGGAGCTGCGGCGAAACAGGCTGAACTGCAGCACGTTATAAGCAACCGCCTGGCGGTGATCATAGCCGATGAAAATGCGCAGAGGCTGATTGCTTGGGTGGTCCATGGTCAAATCCAAGTACGGGGTGATCAGGCCGTCAGGCTGCTCAGAACGCCGGTGAGCTTGTCGGTGGCGCTGGTACCGATCGGCGGCAGATTCTGCAGATCGCTCACCGCGCCAGCCAGGGAAGAGGTCAGGGTGTCGAGAGATGAATTCGCGGCCAAGCCATAGGGGTCGGCGGTCTTGTCGACGCCCTTTTCGACCACGTCATAGTCGTTCTTATAAAGACCCTGGCTCAGCTGAATGGCGTAGTTATAGGCGTTCTGCTGATTGGCCTTGCTGTCATCCTGGCGGGTGACGCGGAGCACATATTTTCCCGACTGCAGGTTGAAGGTGCCGGCCTGCAACTGCTGAAAGGCATCATAGGCGGCGCCGGCATCGGGTGATGAATCGGCAATCGTATTGCCGCTCTTGTCGATCACCTGGAAGCGCACATCCGTGTTTTCGCTCGAATTGTCGGTCAGGACACCGAGCTTGGTCGGCCCGCTGGTCGATGCGGTGAAGGTGAAGAAATCGGCCGGATCATTCTTGTCGAGCGAGCTGAACACGTTCAGGCGCGAATAGTTCTGTCGCAGGATCCCGACATTGCGCGCCGTCATCCGGTTATCGATCTGGACGTCGTTGGTGTCCTTCTCGTAATCCTGGGTCTTGATATTGTTCTGCTGCGCGGCGAGGTCCATTGCAGCGACCTGCTGCGAGAGCGCATCAAGCGAGCTCGAGGCGCTGGAATTGCTGCTGCTGGATGAGGAGCCGGAGGTCGCACCGAAAAGCGAGTTGGTTGTCGAGGAAGAGTTGCTCAGGCTCGAACCCAACACGCTGCTGGCGGCTGATTGGATGGCAGTGCTCATCTTGCTTCCTCGTTGTGGCCGCCTTGATCGGCGGCCTTTAAATTGAAACCCGCATGATGGGACGGGCTGGTTCGTGGATGGGCGGCTTCGGCGCTGCGGCCTGGGCCGGGTTCGCCAAGCGGGCGGCGCTGTCGGCCGGCAGGTCCGGCTTTTGCGCCAGACCTTCGGCGATGGCCCGGTTGATATCGAGGATCGGCTGGATTTTGCTGCCGTCGAGATCGGCAAGGCGCTGCATGATCTGGCGATCGACCATGATGGAGAGCGCCAGCACGTTTTGCCGGACATCCTGGGGCAGGGGGCAATCGGGTTCGATCAATGCGGCCTGGAAAATGGACCAGAGCCGCTGATTAAGCCGCAAGGCTTCGCGCATCGACACGCCCTTGTCGTCAGCCTTGGCGGCGACGATCAAGCGCCGGGAGGCTTCGCCCAAGGCCCAGGCCTCGGTGCTCCGCGGGTCGGCGGCGGCCGGCTTACTGCTATACCCGATCGGCTGTTTCATCAATTTCTCCGCCGGGATCAAGCTGGTCAGCCGTATCAAGAGAGGGTCTTTACTCTCCCTAGAAAAGCTTGGCCGTGAGCTTGAGGGCCCGATAGTAGTCCTGTTTAAGCACGAACTGTGCCACTTGCTCCAGTTCGGCGGCGACCCCTGGCCGCTCTTTCAGAGTCTGCTCCAGGATGGCTTCAAATTTCTTAATGCTCTCAACCAGATCTTCGGGAAAAAGGTACATCAGCTGGATAATCAGATAGAGCTTCTTTTCCAGACTGTTAGCAGCTTCTTCCTTCATCACCTCACGGCCGCGCAGGAAATTCGCTTGATTATATAGGTAGAAGGTTCCCGGTTCTTCGCCCCGGCCGATAACCGCGCCGTTGACGATAACCTTCTCTCCCGGACGCAGCGAAAACTTCAGCGGCACAATACTTCTCCATCGCGTTACCCACCCACTTCCAGGAAATTGCCGAAAATGGATCAAGCCCTGGTGTTAATAGCTTGGGCTTGCGGCGGGGGAGAAGCGGGCGACGGCGTTGCCGCCGCCGCCCAACTCTATCCGATACGGCCGTATTAGAACAACCGCAGGATGGCCTGCTGGGCCTGGTTGGCCAAGCTGAGGGAGATGGTGCCCAACTGCTGACGCGTTTGCAGCGTCAGAATGTTGGCGCCTTCCTCATTCTGGTCGGCCAGGGTCAACTTGCCGGCACCTTCCTTGAGCACGTTCGAGAAGTCCGAGGTATAGGTTTCTCGGGTCTGAATGATGTTCAGGTTGGTGCTGAGGTTCGATGAAGCGGAACGGATGATATTCGTCGCCGCGCTCAACTGATTGACCGCGTTTTCGATATCCGCTCGATCGTTCCAACCGTTCTGTGCCTGGTCCAACTTCAGGCCTTGGCCGTCGGTCTGGACGTTCTGGCTGACCACCGTCACCGTGCTGGTGTTGGTTTCGTTCAGCTGCACCGTCAGGTTGTTCGAGTCGTTGCCGTCGACCAACTGCTTGGTCACCAGCTGCGCCGTCTGGCCGGTATGAGCCGCCCGAACGTCAAAGCTGGCGGAGACGGCCTGACCTGCAGGGTCGTTGCCGTCAAACTGGCCGCGAACCTTCAGGTTGACCGAGAAGGCCTGGCCATTGCTGACGGTGGCACTGGTCAACGTGATATTGACCGAAGCACCGTTGTTGTTACCACCGGCCAAGGTCCCGGTGATGGTCTGCGCAGTACCGGCGGAGAGGTTGACGCCGGTGATCGTCGCCGTGCCACCGAGACCGTCGGACACCTTGAGCGTCGCGTTGTCGGCGCTCGTGGTCGTGTCATAGGTATAGGTGAGGTTGGTGACTGTGTCCTTGGCGTAACCACCGGCGCTGAAGTTGACCGACACCGTTGAGCCCGTGGTGCCGCCGGTGGCGACCGCCGTGCTCTGGATTTCAGCAGATTGTGCGGCAGTAGCCGTCGAAAGACGCTGAACATCGCTCAGGTTGAGGTTGAGCGTATAGGTCGAGGCACTGCTACCGCTGCTGCTGGCGCCGGCATTGGTCAGAGCGACCGATGAGGCATTCGCAGCCGAGACAATCACGGCCGCGCCGGTCGAGCCACCACTCGTCAGCGAAACGCTGAACGAGTCGAAGCTGTTCGTGGCGTAGTTGAAGCTGGACGCCTGAGCCTTCAGGGTGAAGGTTGCATCCTTGGAGACGTTGGTGGCATTCGACGTGATGCTGGGCTGGCTAGCAATTGCCCCGGCGCCTGTGCCGTAGGAATTGCTGGTCTGCGTCGTGTAGGTCGAACCCTGGACGATCTGACGTTCGTCCACAGTCACACGCGCGGTACCACTGTCGAAGGCGAAAGCATTCTCGCCATTCGCGGTCTTGCCCTGGCCCAGCGGGTTGAGGCCGTCACGGACGACGGTTTCGCCAGCCGAGTTCGTGGCCTTGACCTGGAGGTTGACCAGCTTCTCTATCGTCGAGGTACCCACGCCGGCGGTATCCGGAGTGTTCTCGATCTGATTGAAGTCGACGTCGAAATTGACCTTCGTGCCACTGCCAAAGGAGACAGAGGCATGCAGCACCTGGCCCTGGGCATTCGCCGCAGTCCATTGCGCCTGGGTGAAGGTCACGGTCTGGGAAGTCGTACCTTCGGTAATGGTGAAGGTCTTGTCCTTGCCCTTACCGCCGGCCAGCTTGATGCTGACGCTGTCGAAGTTGCCGGTCGAGGTTGAATCGAAGCCAGTCAGCGTCAGATTGCTGATGCCGCGATCCGATTCGGCCGCCTGAACGTCGGCAGTGCTGCCAGAAATCGCACCGTCGCCGGTGACGGCGATGGTGTAGGTATCCGCCTGGGTCACATTGGTCGCCGTGGCGCCGCTGATACCCTGGATGGCATTGACTGCCTGCTTGCTGCTCGCGGTGGCGTCAAGGCTGAGGCCACTGCCGACCAGCAGGTTCTTACCGGCATAACCGCTGTCCTGGGCCAGCTTGTCGATCTGGCGGAGGAGGCCGTTATACGAGTTGGCGAGGTTGTTACGCAGCTGGACCGAGCTGGCATCGGTGCCCAAGTTGCTGAGAGCCTGGGAAGTCAGACCCTGGGCCTGCTGCAGTAAGTCTTGGATGTTGGTGATGCCCGTATCGCCGGCTTTCAGGGTGCTGATCGCCTGACCGATACCGTCCTTCAGGCTGTCAAGATCGCCCGCGCGCTGATTGAGGCTCTGCGCCTTGAAGAAGGCGGAGGGACCGTCCAGAGCGGAGTTGATCTTGTTGCCGGTGGCGAGTTTCAGCTGGGTATTCTGCAACTGCGAAGAAGTCTGTTGCAGCAGCAGCAGGTTGCTGCGTGTACCAGCGGAAAGGGAAATTGAGTCAGCCATATTCCGAAGCTCCTTTGGAGACATATGTACCCGGCGCTTTGCGTCGGGGCTGCTTTCACTGCGAAGGCAGCCCCAGGTTGGAAGCAATGATCATGCCAAGTCGGAAAAATCTGCCGAAGCTAGGCAAACCCTGCCTTTTTGGCCGAGAGACGGCGCTGCAGATGCGGGTAAATATTGCCTGCCGGGCAGTATTTGCCGGGATTTTGCCCGCAAGGCGGCAATATTTGCTCTGTTGTTCAGCGCTAAGCCATTGATTCATGTGTTAAAGTCTTATTAACTATGTGTGCCTAGGGTGGCGAAAACTGTATGATCGGTTCTGTGAATGGCCGCCGTTACGCCTTTTCTGTCGGCTGGGTTGGTAACCAGCGCAATTCAGCTGGATCTCGACCATGCTGCTGCGCCAAGGCAGGGGATGGTCGATCTCGATTGTTTGATTATCGGCCCTGTCGGAGACGGGGACGGCCCTCAGATTGCTGAACCGTCGGTGGCAATTGACGCCAAGGCGGCACCCGGTAACCTCCTGAATGACGTGGTTGCGTTATTCGATCAGGCGAAGCAGGCCCAGGCCGCCGGCGACATTGCAGCACTGAAATCGCACCTGCTCGGGGTCGTTGAGATCGACCCAGATAATGCGCTCGCTCATTTTAACCTCGGCGTGTTGTTTCGCGACGCCGGATCCTATGTGCAGGCTGAGACTTATCTGCGCCGTGCCCTCAATCTAGCGCCTGAAAAGCCTCTCTACCATTTGGCCGTCGGCGAATTGATGCAGATCATGCGGCATCTGATATTTGCCGCAGAAGCTTATGAGAGAGGGCTCGAAGTCGACCCAAATCATAAGACGATCTTGGCCAATCTGGCGGAAGTCCGGCTACGGCAGCGCATGCCGCCCCAGGTCGCAGAACTCTCCCGGCGTCTCTTGGCTCTCGACCCGCAGGCGCAAGGGGCCATGCGGACTCTTACTGTCGCGCTCCTTTGGCTGGGCGAGACGGAGGAAGCTTTTGAGATGGCCGAGCGGGCCTATATTCTGGACCCGCAATCGGTTCAAGCCGCGGCCCTGTTCCATGTTGCCGCAAAGCGGTCGGGAAACTCTGAGAAGGCCGACGCACTCCTTGAAGACATAACAAAGCGCTCTTTGGCCTCGTGGGATAGTTGTGCGCGCGTCAGCGAGGCCTTTCTTCAAGTCGATGAAGGCGAAACCTCGGCTCATTTGTTACGCGACGTGATTGCGCAAAAGCCAAATTTTGTGCCGGCGCTGCAGCATCTCGGTCGATATGCCATTATGCAAGGCAATGTTGATGAAGGCTTTGCGCTGATGTCGCGCGTGGTCGAACTAGACCCGAGTGAGGGCGATGCGCAGACCTCGGTGGCTCTCACATTGATCCGGAACGGTCAATATCAGGAAGGCTGGGCACGTCACCATTGGCGTTGGAAACGCACCGGCTGTGAACCGCGATGGAACCCGGCGCTTGCCGAGTGGGACGGCGAGAAGATTGATGGTGGCGTGATCCTGTGGCGCGAGCAGGGCATTGGCGACATGGTGATGTACGCTGCACCCGCTATCGCCTGTCGCCCCCTCGCCAAACATATTGTATTGGAAACCAATCAAAGACTGCGAACACTGTTGCAGCGCAGTTTCCCGGACATGTCCGTGGTGTGCCGGGAGGACATGCCTCATGACTTCTTTGCAAGAAGGAACATTGTTGCACATTGTCCGAATGGCGACCTCCCGCACCTGCTGAATCTCGATATGGAGCATTATCCGGGGCGGGACGGCTTTCTCGTTCCCTATCCGGAGGAAGTTCGGCGATTGCGTGATCGCTATCAGCTTTTGTTCCCGGGCAAGCGCCTGATCGGCATATCCTGGCGCAGTGGCAATAGTGCGAGTGCCATCATACGGTCGATCGATCTGCAGTTCTGGATGCCGATATTCGAGATCGAAGATTGCGCATTCATCTCGCTTCAGTACGGCGATATCTCCAAGGACGTTGAAAGACTGCGCGAGGAAACGGGGGTCGAGGTCTATATAGATCCAGAAGTCGATGCGATGCTGGATATGGATCGCTTTGCGGCGCAGATGGCTGCTGTCGATCTCGTCATCTCGGTCGATAACAGTACGGTACATGTAGCTGGTGCTCTGGGAATGCCGACTTTGGCTCTCATCCCAAGCGCTGCGGATTGGCGCTGGTTGACGCCCGAGCGGACAGATACGGTCTGGTACCGGAGCGTCAGCCTATTGCGACAAAAATCAGGTGCCGGTTGGCAACCTCAAATTGAGGATGCCGCTGCACGGCTGCGGGGCTTGTCGCAGGAGATGACCATCGCGGACAGGGTCGCGTTATATCTGCGCTGTGCCAAGCAATCGATCCAATATGGCGATGCGAATATCGGCGAACTCTACTACCGTCAGATATTGTCCATTAAACCCGACGATCATGCGGCCTTGGGGGGGCTTGGTATGGTCGCTTTGCAGACGAACCACGTCGCTGAAGCAATCAGCCTATTGCGTCAGGCCTGCCAAGTCGCGCCGCAGCTCATCGACTATCATTGCAAGCTGATCAATGCCCTCCGTATTGGTGGGCGGTTTGATCAGGCCTATGCCGTGCTACGCGAGAGCTTGAAGATAGACAGCCGCAATGTGGAGCTCTTGGAGTTGGGTATTGAGATTCTTGCAGCTCTCGGCAACGAAGAAGAGGTGGCAAACTATTGCGCCCGCTTGCTTCGTCTCCAGCCCGACAACCGCGAGGCACGTGCCCACCTGGCCAGGATGCAGATCGTGGCTGGCGACTTTGATATCGCCGAAGATAATGTGCGGCGTGTGCTGGCGACGCATCCGGACTATGCAGCGGCGGTCTTTGTCTTGGGTTGCCTTGCATTTAGGCGCGAAGAACTGGCGCAAGGATGGCACGGTTTTAGCCAGCGTTTCGGGGCTGGACTGGCAGCTGCCGGTCACACCCTTGATCTGCCGACCCTGTCGATGTCAGGCGATGCGCCTGATTTATCGCGGGAACGCATCGCAGTGCGCTCCGAACCGGGATTGAAGGACCAGATCCTGTTCGCCAGATGGCTGGCACGCCTGCGGCAAGAGAGCGACTTTATCGTCGCGGAACTTGACCCGCGCCTGATTCCCCTGATCGATCAGTCTCAGACCCGTCTCTCGTTGTTTCCCGTCGGTTCATTCCAGCCCGACGAAGCGGCAGATTTGGACCTGACGGCCCAGGTGTCGCTGGGCGATCTCGGTGCGCGATATGGTCTGGAACTGGACGGCCTTGGTGCTCCGGTTCCCTATCTACAGGTTGATCGGGTCAAGGTGGCCATGATGCGCCGCGACTATATGGCCGCCTTGCAGGCGCCGCGACTGATTGGTCTGTGCTGGCGGGGGGTGGAATTATCGATACCGCTTTCCGAATGGTTGCCGATCCTGCAGTTGAACGGCTTCGGTTTCGTGTCGCTGCAGGCCGGTCCGGTCCAGCATGAACTGCAAGCGATTTTCGATGGCCTCGGCAAGGCTGCGATACGGGATCCGGCAATCGATCCCCAGGCCAATCTGCGTGGTTTTGCAACGCAGATCGCCGCCGTCGATCTCGTCATCTCGATCGATGAGGTGCCGGCGCATCTGGCAGGCGCCCTGGGCGTTCCGGTTCTTTGCCTCTTGCCAGAAGTTGCCGACTGGCGATGGTTCGATAGGCGACGAGTCAACAGCCCTTGGTACCCGTCGATGCATTTGTATCGACAACAGACTCGTGGCGAATGGTCCGAGGTGATGACACGGGTCGCCAGGGATCTCGCGGCTCTAGCCGACGGCGACGGAAAGGAAAACAGGCATGAATAGGGCGGAGCGGCGGCGGCAGGAGAAACTGCAGCGCATGTCTGGCAAAACCACCGCCGGAAAATCATCGACGATAAATGCAGCTATTGCACAGATGATCGACCCTATCGTCGTGCTCCTGAATGGCAAGGAATTCGAGCGTGCCGAATCTGCATTGAAAGAATTGCTGGCCGCGGCGCCGGGGCACGCCGAAGGCCTGCACCTCTACGGCCTGTTGCTATCTCAGACTGGCCGTGAGGAAGAGGGGATAGCATCATTGCGCAAGGCAACAGAGCAGGAACCTGGAACGGCGCTCTATTGGAACAACCTCGCGGCAGCCTATTCCCGGCGTCAGGAGTGGGATGCTTCACTGGTTGCAGCGCGTAAGGCGATGGTTCTTGACCGGAACTATGCCGAGCCGAGACATATTCTGACCAAGGCGCTCTTTGCGCTCGGGAACAATGCCGAGGCTGCGGATGAACTGGAAGCGCTCATAAAGCTCTCTGGTGGAGATACGAATCTCTGGCTTCAGTTGGCGCGCTCCCGCGCCAGTCAGCAGCGCAACGATGAAGCAGAAGCTGCCTATCTGAAAGTGCTGGATTTGTCGTCCCGCAGCCTGCCGATGCTCCGGGAAGTTGCTGCATTTTACATGAATAGCTGGCGCTATGATGAGGCACGCCGTTTGACCCAGGAAGCTGATCAATTGGAAGCAGAGAAAAACCGTTGAAGCGCTGCCTCTCTGATCATTGACGATCGCAGATTACTGCACGCCAAATCGGCAAAGAAAAACCCGCCCGGTTGCGCACCGGGCGGGTCTTTTTACGTTGGATATTTGCTTAGAACAGCTTGAGGATTGCCTGCTGAGCCTGGTTCGCAAGGCTGAGCGAGATGGTACCCAGCTGCTGCCTGGTTTGCAGCTGCAGCATGTTGGCACCTTCCTCGTTCTGGTCGGCCAGCGTCAGCTTGCCAGCGCCTTCCGAAAGCACGTTGGTGAAGTCCTTCGTGTAATCGAGGCGTGTGGTGATGATATCGACGCTTGTGCCCAGCGAGGAGGCAGCACTGCGCAAGCGGATCGTCGCTGCCTGAAGTTGCTGTTTGGCGTATTCGATATCACCTCGATCAAGCCAACCATTCTGCGACTGGTCGATCTGCAATCCTTGTCCATCTGTCTGAACGTCGGTGCTGACGACCGTCACCACGGTGGTGTTGGTCTCGTTCAGCTGGACGATCATGTTGTTGGCATCGGAGCCGTCGGTCACCTGGGTGGTCGACAAGGTCCCACCTTGCGCCGTATTTGCCGCCCGGACGTCAAACAGGGACTGGTCGGCACCCGTGAACTGACCGATAGCGTGATAGGTGACTTGGCTGCTGGTCTGCGGCGGGATCGTATAGGCTGAGGTCAGCGTCAGCGTGGCCTGGGCCCCGTTATTGACGCCGCCGGCAATCGTGAAGTTGAGGCTTGTCGGTGTCGCGCCGCCGGTGAGTGAGATGCTGACGGTTGCCTTGCCACCATATCCGTCGCTCAGCGTGATGGAACCGCTGCTGCCGTTGCCGGCGGTGACCGTGTAGGTCAGGGTATGAGCAAGGTTGTTGGCCAATCCACTGAGCGAAGTCAGCGATACCGCACCGGCCGAAAGTGCCGCACCATAGATGGTTTCAGTCGCATCCGCTTGCGTTGCGTCGGAGGCCGATGCCGTTGTCACGCCATTGAGGCCCGCAGGATTGATGTTCAGCGTCGCCGTGCTCAAGCCATCGGTCACGCTGGTAAAGGTGGTATTGCCACCCGTGGTCACGGTCTGCGTGTTGCTGCCGCCCGGGCCGACCAGGCTTGCGCTATAGGTCGTGAATTTGCCGGTGTTGAAGTCGAAATTGGCCGGATCGGCATTAGCGGTAAGCGTATAGGTCGAATCTGTCAGGATCTGATCGGCCGAAATTGACGGCGTGCCGATAATCGCGTCAGCGGCGTGACCATAGGATGCACCGATTGTCGCGCCATAACCGGAGGCGCCGAGAATCTTCCGCTCGTCAATATTGAGACGCGCTGTACCCGTATCGAAGGCCCAGGCGTTCTGGCCGTCGGCCAGCTTTTGCTGGCCGCTCAGGTTCGAGGCGCTGCGGGTAATCTTCTGACCGATGCCATTGAAGTCGGTGACACCGACATTGAGGTCAACCAGCTTTTCGATCGTCGAGGTGCCGACGCCATTGGTGTCGGGAACTGAATCGATGTCATCGAAATTGACGTCGAAATTGATATGCGTACCGCTGGGAAACTGGCCATCGAAGTTCAGCACCTGGCCGGTGGCCTTGGCGTTGTTCCACTGCTGCACCGTGAAGGTCTTGCTTATGGTGACGCCATTTTCCGAGACGGTGAAGGTCTTATCCTTGCCGACGCCACCGGAATACTTGACCGTGATCGGATCGAAGTTGCCGTTGGTCTTGCTCTGGAAGCCGGTGATGCTGAGATTGCTGATGCCGCGATCCTGCTCGGCTTGCGAAACGTCGGTGGCATTGGCGGAGATCGCGCCGGTGCCGCTTACGGCCACCACATAATCGTCAAGCGAGGTGACGTTGGTGGTCTGCGCGTTGGAAATGCCGGTGATGGCATTGACGGCGCTCTTCGAGGACGAAGTCGCATCCAGGGTGAGGCCGCTGCCGATCAGCAGGTTCTTACCCTGGTAGGTGCTGTCCTGGGCGAGCTTGTCGATCTGGCGCAGGACGGTATTGTAATCATCCGCAAGCTTCTGGCGGAGCGCCACGGAGTTCGCGTCGCTACCGAGATTGCCTTCGGCCTGGGTCACCATGCCCTGCAGCTGCTCGATCATGGTCTGGATCGAGGTGACCGCCGTGTTGGCGCTCTTGATGGTGCTCACCGACTGATCCATCTGATCCTTGATCAGGTTGAGATCGTCGGCGCGCTGGGTGAGGCCCTTGGCAGCAAAGAAGCTGACAGGGCCGTCGAGGGCCGAGTTGATCTTGTTGCCCGTCGCCAAGCGCTGCTGGGTGCGATCCATCAGGCCGGTGGTCTGTTGCAGGAGCAGCAGGTTGCTGCGGATACCTGAAGTCAGTTGGATATCATTCGACGCCATAAGGGTTCTCCCAATCTTGCGTGTCGACGGCAGCCGTCCTTTAACGGCAGGCAACCAAAATGTCGGTCGAACCTATTCTCAGCAAGATCGATGCCAAATTATAAAGCATTGATTTAAAATGATTATTGTGAGGGATTGGGCAGAAAAATGATCCCGGTAGGGCGGAATCAATAGCCCTTTTACGTCGGCAACCGGCGGGAATTGCCTGTCGTTTGCCAGGCAAAATTGTCCCAGGGGGGCGCTTGTTCTATCGGTATAAACGGGCGAAGCGGCAAGACCGGGCGGCGAAAATTGGCCCTTGGGCGGGTAAGGAAATTCCTTGACTTCCGATTTCATGCATATAGATTGAATCATAGGGATAGCCTATTTCGTTCACGGATTGGCGAAAAAAACGGGTGAATCCCGGGTCCCCTTTGTTACGAGCGGTTGCGCTGTAAGCTAAGTGATAGCGTGATGAGCGAATTTGATGTGGACATTCGAGCGGTTAGCAGTGCTTCGTACGGGGCACGGGCGAGCGCGTCCGACGTCAGCCAGGCTTCCAACAGCAGCCTGGACAGCACTGCGGTGCAAGCGAATGCTCAGCAAGTAGCCTCGGCGGCCGATTCCAGCGGCTCTGACACGCTGAGCCAGGGTCAACCGCAATTCCGCTATGACAGCTTCCGGTTCCTGTACCGCGCCGATTATGGGCGCATCGTTCTCGTCGATCAGAACCCGGAAACTGGCAAGGCGGTCTCCCAGATACCGTCCCAGCGCGCCCTGCAACTCTATGCGGAGCAGAAGCAGGCTGAATTACGAGCTTCGATCTCTCCGGCCAGCAGTTCAACGGGGGCATCGACCACCGGTCGCGATTATCAGGGGCTGACAAATCTCCCGGCCAGCAAGGGTACCTCTACTGTCGGCCTGAGCGGAACGACGGCTGTTGCGAACAGCGGCAGCGGCGCCAAGGCATCGGCGCCGAGTTCCGTCTTTATCCCGTCGCCGGCCTATCTGACCCAGGCATTCTCACCGGTCAATATCACCATCTGACCGCCGTCGATTTTCTGACGATCCGATCTTTGCAAGATGAGCCTGTGAGCCATCGGTTTTACCGATGGTCCGCATGTTGTGCGTGACGATGCTCGGGATCAGGCCCGCTGTTGCAGGCTGGCGATGCCAGACGAGGCGTTGCGCCGGCTCTTGGTCAAGGTGCCGCGTTTGCTATAGCCGGTCACCTGGGCGCGCGGTTCTTCGAGCGCATGAACGATGGCGCGCATGACGCGCTCGTTGACATCGCGCATGGCACGTAAGGCGCGCAGATTGTTCTGTACTGCAGCCTGGAAATGCTCGGTCGCTTCAACCAGTTCGGCGCAGAGCGACGCGTCGACCGTTTCGCCTTCGGCAGGCGGTTCGCGCAACGCCAAGGTGAAGGCGCGATAGGCATCGGCTAGGGCCAGCTTGTCCGACTGCAATTGCCGCAGTTCCTGCGGCCGCACGTTACGCAGCAGCTCGACCTCAAGTTCCATGCAGGCGATCAGCCGCGAGGTGATGGCCAAGAGCTCGGTCATCCGCGAATTCTTACTCATGCGCCGGGGCCTCCTGCAAATGCAACAATTCGCGGGTGATCTGATCAGCCATGCCGAGACCCTGGGTCTTGGCTGCCAGCTTGCCGTATTCGTTGTAGAGCATCGATTGAAAGATGCCTTCGCCTTCGCCGCCACCGAACTCGGCATCCGGTTGGATGTCGCTGGCCATTTCCGAGAAGGAATGGGTGATGAAGAAGGCTTCGAAATCTTGCGCGGCGGCGCGGGCCGAGGCGACCACCTTGGGATCGAGCTTCGCCAGATCCGCATCGCCATTCTGATTGTTCGTCAGTTGCCGGCCGCTGCGATAGGCGGCGAGGGCGTTCTGTGCGGAGATTTGCGGATAGCCGCTGGTTGCGAGTGCGCTAGCCATTACTGCACCACGATGTCGGCCTGCAGAGCGCCGGCCACTTTGATCGATTGCAGGATGGAAATCATGTCGCGCGGGCCGATACCGAGGCTGTTCAGGCCGGCGACCAGTTCTTCCAGTGTCACCCCCGGCTTCAGCACTTCCAGCTTGCGGTTCTGATCCTGGTTGACGTCGATATTGGTGCGCGGGACGGTCGTGGTGACGCCGGTATTCGAGAACGGGCTTGGCTGCGATACCTGTGGCGTCTCGGTGACGCGAATGGTCAGATTGCCCTGGGCGATCGCAACCTTGCTGATCCGCACATTGTCGCCGATGACGATGACACCAGTGGTCTCGTCGATCACCACGCGGGCCGGCGTATCCGGATCGACCGGCAATTGCTCGATGCTGGTAATCGCTGCGGCGGGATCGCCGACATGCATTCCGAGATTGAGCTGGACGGTGCCGGAATCCAGGGGCTTGGCGGAGCCGGGGCCCATCGCGCCATTGATCGCATCGGCGATGCGCTGGGCGGTGGTGAAATCGGGGTTGCGCAAGGCGATCTTGATGTCATGCAAAGCGGCCAGGTCGAAGGGTACCTCGCGTTCAACGATGCCGCCTTCGGAGATCCGGCCACTGGTCGGCACACCCTTGACGATTGATTCCGCCTGGCCCTGCGCCGAGAAGCCACCGGTCGTCACCTGGCCCTGTGCGACGGCATAGATCTCGCCATCGGCGCCGACCATTGGGGTGACTAGCAAGGTCCCACCCTGCAGGCTGGTGGCATCGCCAAGCGAGGAAACCGTGACGTCGATGCCGGAACCCTGGCGGGCGAAAGGCGGCAGATTGGCCGTCACCATGACGGCGGCCACGTTCTTGGTTTCGAGATCGGTGCTGCGCGCATTCACACCCAGGCGATCGAGCATGCCGATCAAGCTCTCACGGGTGAACACGGCCTTTTTCTTGAGATCGTCGCCGGTGCCGTTGAGACCGACCACCAGGCCGTAGCCGACCAGCTGGTTTTCGCGCACACCTTCGAAGCCGGCGATATCCTTGATGCGGGAGCTTGCTTGCGCGGCGGAGACAGCAAATTGCGCCGGCAGAATCATCAGCGAAGCCAGCAGCCCGGCCAGCAACCGGCGCCCCTCAACCAGGACCCTGCGCCGTAACCTCTTCAATGACTGCGATGACAGCCGCATCCAATTTCTCCCGGACTTCGCCGAAAAACCCGACCAGTTCTTGGTCATTCACGGATATCCATGCCATTTCTGTGCCAGACATGGGGTTCAAGTTAATGTATTGATATAAAATACTTTCCTTCCAATCTTACGCGTCCGGATGCTTGGCGATCGGGAAGGGGCTGTCACCATTCCCGCGGCAAGACTGGAGGCCTCGGCAGAATGTGCCGATATCATCTTGCGGCAGGCGGCAGGTACCGAAGGCACCTCACAAAATGATTGATGGATTGTTCATCAGTATCGGATATAGCATATTGAAAATCTGATGATTATTTCGCAGGTCGCGATCCGATGAAGATCGATCCTACTGGGATCAGACCCACCACAGCCCGCGGGAAAGTTGGCGGTTCGGCGAATGCCGGCAGCAGCGATTTTGCCAAAAATCTGGCCGAATCGGACAGTCCCGCCAATGCTGGTAAGACCACAGCTGCCGTGGGAATGAATCCTTTGGCGGGCCTTTTGGCTGTGCAGGAAACGGAAGAGCCGTTGGAACGTCAGGCGCGTAAACGCGCCAGCCAGCGGGCCGATACTATTCTCGATGAATTGGAAGAGGTTCGTCTTGGCCTGCTGATGGGAACCGTGCCCATGGCCAAGCTGGAGCAACTGGCGCAGCTTGTGCGCGTAAGACGCGAGCAGTTCGATGATCCCAGGTTGCAGGCGATCCTCGACGACATCGAATTGCGGGCTGCCGTCGAACTGGCAAAGCTGTCGCGGTCCCTCTAAATCCCCGTCTAAGAAGCTAATTTTTACAAGATGATGGCAAAATCGGCCGGCGATTTTGCTGCTTGCGGCAGGTTGGCTTTTTCTTATACTCCGCGCCATTCCTGGAGACGGGAAAAGAGTTGGGTTTGAGTCGTTATTGAACCGCTTCGAGGAGCGTATGAAGCCGCTGCTTTCGCCTGATTACCGCCCTAGCGAAACCGAACCTTTTATGAATCCGATGCAGCAGGAATATTTCCGTCAAAAGCTGCTCGGCTGGAAAGCTGAATTGCTGAAAGAGTCCACCGAGACTCTGACGCATCTGCAAGAGGAGAGCCTTTCCGAACCGGACATCGCTGACCGGGCATCATTGGAAACGGACCGCGCCTTGGAATTGCGTACCCGCGATCGCGAGCGCAAGCTGATCTCCAAGATCGATGAAGCGCTGATCCGCATTGAAGATGGCACCTACGGTTTTTGCGAAGAGACCGGTGAACCGATCGGTATCAAGCGATTGGAAGCGCGTCCCATCGCCACCTTGTCTATTGAAGCGCAAGAGCGACACGAACGGATGGAACGGACGCATCGCGACGATTGAGGTCCGCGCCCATCTGCAGAGCAAGTTGCGATCCGCCGAGCCCCTGGTTTCGGCGGATTTGCATTTGTAGATGGAAGAGATGGAAGCTGCGACAGCCGTCGTATGCAACAGATGTTCGGCTGAACGGAAAGAATGCCGGCGATGAAACGCCAGAAGCCTGATATCCCGCAGGACACGCCCGCAGCAACAGGTCATGTATCCACCGCTGTTCCTGCACAGGTGGCGGCAACAGCGGGCGCAGCATGCCGCCGTGTCGGTGTCGTCCTGATACCGAAATTCGCGATGATCTCTTTCTCGATGATCATCGAACCCCTGCGCAGCGCCAATCTTGTCACCGGCAAGCAGCTCTATGATTGGCAATTGCTGTCTGCCACAGGCGGTGACATTGCGTCGAATAGCGGCATCACCTTGGCAACCACATCGCTCACTGAGGCTGCGGCGCAGGATTTCGACCTCATCCTTGTCTGCGCCGGTCTCGATCCGGAAAAGTTTCGCGACAGCACCGTCGAGAGTTTCCTGCGGCGGCGTTTGCGCCATGGTGGCCGGATCGGCGCCGTCAGTACCGGCAGCTTCATCCTGGCCCGGGCGGGGCTGCTGGCCGAACATCGCTGTACCGTGCATTGGAACTACAAGGCGGCGTTTCAGGAGCTCTATCCGCAACTCCTGATCTCCGACGAACTCTTCGTCATCGACCGGCAGGTGGCGACTTGCGCCGGCGGCACCGCCGTCCTCGATATGATGCTCTATCTCATCACCCAGCAGCATGACGAGGCACTGGCGCGTGCCGTTTCCGATCAATTCGTCCATGGCGCCACGCGCCAGGCCCAGCATCTGCAGCGCAATGAACTCAGCTACCGGCTCGGCACCTCGAACAGCAGCGTCATCGAGGCGGTGAAACTGATGGAGGCCAATCTCGAAGCACCTCTGTCTCCCGTCACCTTGGCAAAAAAGCTGAAGACCTCGCAGCGCCAGTTGGAGCGGTTGTTTCGCAAATATCTCGGCTGCACGCCGACCCACTACAATCAGGGCCTGCGCATGGAGCGGGCGCGGACCTTGCTGCGCCAGACCGACCGCTCGATCACCGAAATCGCCCTGTCCTGCGGTTTTTCTTCCGCTTCCTATTTCAGCACTGTCTATCAGCGCTATTTCGGCACCTTGCCGCGGCAGGACCGGCGGCTCTAAGCAGCCATGCCCCGATCTCTGAATTTTCGACATGATGTCGAAAAAGTGGGATTTTCCGGCGAAGCTTTCATCGACGGGAAGCGGGGATCAGCGGAATGTCGCCGACAGCATTTTGCATCTTCGGAGGAATAGATGGCTTTGCCAGAGAGCATCCGCTTCGTCATCATCGGCGCCGGCATCCATGGTCTGAGCACCGCCTGGAGCCTGGCGGAAAACCTGCGGAAATCCGGGAAGGGGAGCGGCAAGGATATCATTGTCCTCGACAAGACGGCGATTGCGGCCGGCGCTTCCGGTATTGCCTGCGGCGTTGTCCGCAACAACTACTTCCAGCCTGCCATGCGCCGGTTGATGGCTCATAGCGTCGGTGTCTGGGAAAGCGACATGGAAGCTTTCTCCTATCACCCGGTCGGCTACATGCAGATCAGCCCCGAGGTGATGCATGAGGATGTTGCCTCGATCTACCAGCAGCAGAAGGAGATCGGCTACACCTCGACCTTCATCGAAGGCGAGAAGGACTGCATGACCTATATGCAGAACATCCTCGGCGACTGGCAGGCCAAGGGCATCACCTCGGTGCTGCACGAGAAGAAGGGTGGCTATGCCAATAACACGGCGGCGATCTACGGCCTTGCCAAGAAGGCGGAAGCGGAAGGTGTTCGCATCGTCACCGGTGTCCGCGTCACCGGCCTGAAGCAGGATGCCAGCGGTGCTGTGACCGCCGTGGAGACCGACAAGGGCAAGATCGCCTGCGAACAGGTGATCGTCGGCGTCGGGCCCTGGGTGCGATCGATCTGGCATATGTTGGGCCTGCCGGATGCGATTTCGATCAAGGGCCGCGACGGCAAGGTCCACGAGAACGTGCCGATGTGGGTCTATTGGTCCTTGCAGGAGGGCACACTCGGCGTCGATCCTGATTATCAGAAGACCAATGACGGCAACATGCCGCCGGTCATCCATGTAGATACCGATGCACCGCTTTATTCCGATGTCGACGGCTCGCTGATCACCGACAAGCTCTGGGGCATTTATTACAAGCCGGATTTCCATTTCGGCGGCATCCAGGGCGGTGCCATGCCGTTCAAGGTGCCGACCGCGATCGATCAGGTGAAGGTCGACCCCTATGGCCCCGAGAGCCCGGACTTCATCGTCGGTGACGATTTCGCCCATATGTGGGTCTCGGCCCTGGCCTTCTGTCAGAAGCGCTTCATGGGACAGATGCCGAAATACAAGAAGGAGCCTTCGGGCGGTATCGGTTGCTTCACCGCCGACAGCTTCCCGGTCTTCGATCGGTTCAAGCAGAATGTCTATTTCATCGCCGATTCAAATCATGGCTATAAGATGATCGGCGTCGGCAAGCTGGTGGCTGACGATATCTGCGGCATGGGCGACGAGCTCCTGCAGCCGTTCCGCTTCTCGCGCTTCGCCGAAGGCAAACTGCACCCGACCTCGAACTCGCCGTTTCCCTGGAGCTGATTGCCTGTCGGCAGGAAGCGGATTGATAAGGCCAGCGCCGCCTCGGCGCTGGCCTTAAATGTTTAAGGGCGACGTTTCGCTTCGGCTTCTGCCTTGGCGGCATGTTGCAGCAGCCAGGATTTCAAGGTGGCGATCGGCGCCGACTCTCGGCGATTGGCGGGCTCGATCAGATAGAAATCGAGATTGGTCTTGTAGCTGCCGGGGAAGGGGCGGATGAGTTGCCCGCTATTGAGCGCGTCATCCACTAGGTAACGCCAGCCGAGCGCCAATCCCTGGCCGGCAATCGCCGATTGGATCAGCAGCGGGTAATTGTTGAAGCGCAGGCGCCGGTTGTTGAGGCGCGGTGCCGAGAGTGCCGTGCGCCAGGATTCCCAGGTGGTC
>Ga0209148_1000846_pt1 | contig 21651 bp, 19 predicted proteins | sample AraplaCol_mMF_r2_2_FD_184288 | JGI IMG/M metagenome (GOLD analysis project Ga0209148, IMG submission 184288) | Arabidopsis root microbial communities from North Carolina, USA - plate scrape CL_Col_mMF_r2 (SPAdes) (version 2) | ecosystem: Host-associated > Plants > Roots > Endosphere | place... | reverse complement strand
CAAGGCATCCGCCGGCGGCGCTGATCGAGCAAATGCATGCGGTGCTGCATACGCTGGCCGGTTCATCCGCCACGTTCGGTTTCCGCGTCCTCGGGCAGCAGGCGCGCATGCTGGAACAGCGCTTGCGCGTCCTGATGACCTTCGACGGCGTCGCTCCACAGGAATGGGATGCATGGATGGCCGAACTGGATGTGTTCGTTGCCTGGGGAATCGTCGACCCGAAAGCCTCTTATCCCAACGACGACTCCGTCGTTTAGCGGTACAGCAAAGCGGCTGTCCGGGAATCGTTTGATTTAGGACAAACTTTATCGGCATCCATGCCCTATATTTTGCGTACTGCCGAAGCAAACGGGATCGGTAAAAGGTTGATGATAGGAATTGTTACGGGTCCCGGTTTTATTTTGCGAAAACCGTGTACATGCGGGTTTATTCGGTATAATTAGGGATCGTTGGATTCGCGGTAGCAGTGCAGTTAGTCTGTCATTTGTTTCTTGCTTCTTCAAACGATCGTAAACGGACTTCTGTCCACTTCAACTGAAATAGGAAATTGTAATGGCAACTGGCATCGTTAAATGGTTCAATGACTCCAAAGGCTTCGGGTTCATCACCCCGGACGAAGGCGGCGAAGATCTGTTCGCTCACTTCTCGGCGATTCAGAGCCAGGGCTTCAAGTCCCTGCAGGAGAACCAGCGCGTCTCGTTCGACGTGACCTCCGGTCCGAAAGGCAAACAAGCATCGAACATCCAGCCGCTGTAATCTGCTGAATGTCTGATAAAAAATCCTCGGAATCTCCGGGGATTTTTTTTTGCCCATCCGTTTCACGTCGACGCGGTCATGGCTCCCGCGCCTTGCCGACGCTGTTGCGCCAGTATTCCGGCTGGGAATACGCGTGGCGCAGGAAATCGACGAATACACGAATGCGTAGCGGCAAGTGACGGCGCTGCGCGAACACGGCATAGATATCATTGCCCGGCGCCGCGAACTGCTCCAGCACCGGCACCAGCGAGCCGCTTTCGATTTCCGAACTCACTTCCCACATCGACCGCCACGCCAGGCCGCGACCGGCCATCGCCCAGTCGTGCAGCACGGCGCCGTCGTTGCATACCATATTGCCGCCGACCTTCATCGTGACGATCTTGCCGTGGTCGCGGAACGTCCAGCCCCGCTGGCTGCCCTGGCTGCTGATCGCCAGGCAATTGTGCTTGCCGAGGTCGTCGAGCGTCTGCGGCGTGCCGTAGCGCTTCAAATAACCCGGCGTGGCGACCACGACGCGGTGGTTGTCGGCCAGCTTGACGCCGACGAGGTTCGAGTCCGTCAGGCTGGCGATGCGGATCGCGATGTCCACCCCTTCGCCGATGACGTCGACGACCCGGTCGGAGAGGTTCAGGTTGACGCTCACCTCGCGATGTTCCGCGAGGAACGATGGCACGAGCGGCGCCACGTGCTGGCGCCCGAAGCCGGCCGGGGCCGACACGACGAGATGCCCCGTCGCCCGCGCGCTCCGTTCCGACACGGCCGCTTCCGCTTCTTCCAGTTCGGCCAGTATCCGCTGGCAATCCTCAAGGAACGCCGCGCCTTCGTCCGTCAACGCCAGCTTACGCGTGGTACGCTGTAGCAGCTTGACGCCCAGCCGCGTTTCGAGCGCATCCAGGCGGCGTCCGATCATGGCCGGCGCGATCCCTTCGGCACGTGCCGCGGCCGACAGGCTGCCGCGGGCGATGACCTCGACGAAGGTCGATATCTGACGAAAATGATCCAAGCAAAACCTCGATTCTGGTGTTGATCTGTGACAAAAAAGCACAAATGAATGTATTTTTTGTCTCGTTTAGGCGAGTAATAGTGAATATACTTGAAGCAATATCAAACGCCAAGGCGGCTTGTGCCAAGCCGGCGCGGAACAGTCGAATTTCATACTAGAACAGGAGAAAGCAATGACCATCGCCACCCCAGCCGGAATGGAAATCCGGGCCGAGATCAAGCCCGGCTACGAACAGATCCTGACGCCGGAAGCGCTCGCGCTGGTAGCGAAACTGACCCGCGAATTCGAACCGCGGCGCCAGCAACTGCTGGCGGTCCGCGTGGAGCGCGCCAAGCGCCTGGATGCCGGCGAGCGTCCCGACTTCCTGCCGGAAACGGCGCACATCCGCAACGGCGACTGGAAGATCGCCCCGATCCCGAAGGCGCTGGAATGCCGCCGCGTGGAAATCACCGGCCCGGTCGAGCGCAAGATGGTCATCAATGCGCTGAACTCGGGCGCCGACAGCTATATGACGGACTTCGAGGACTCGAATACCCCGAACTGGGACAACCAGCTCACCGGCCAGCTGAACATGCGCGACGCCGTGCGTAAAACGATCTCGCTGGAACAGAACGGCAAGCAATACAAGCTGAACGACAAGGTCGCCACGCTGGTCGTCCGTCCGCGCGGCTGGCACCTGGACGAGAAGCACGTGCTCGTCGACGGCAAGCGCATCTCGGGCGGCATCTTCGACTTCGCCCTGTTCATGGTCCACAACGCCAAGGAACAACTGGCCCGCGGCGCCGGTCCGTATTTCTACCTGCCGAAGATGGAATCGCATCTGGAAGCGCGCCTGTGGAACGACATCTTCGTGACGACCCAGAACGAACTGGGCCTGCCGCAGGGCACGATCAAGGCGACCGTGCTGATCGAAACGATCGTGGCGGCCTTCGAAATGGACGAGATCCTGTACGAACTGCGCGAGCACAGCGCCGGCCTGAACGCGGGCCGCTGGGACTACATCTTCTCGTGCATCAAGAAATTCAAGCTCGACAAGGACTTCTGCCTGGCCGACCGTCCTAAGGTCACGATGACCGCGCCGTTCATGCGCGCGTACGCGCTGCTGCTGCTGAAGACCTGCCACAAGCGTAACGCCCCGGCGATCGGCGGCATGTCGGCGCTGATTCCGATCAAGAACGATCCGGAAAAGAACGAAATCGCGATGGGTGGCGTGCGCAGCGACAAGGCGCGTGACGCGACCGACGGCTACGACGGCGGCTGGGTCGCGCACCCGGGCCTCGTCGAGCTGGCGATGACCGAATTCAAGAAGGTGCTGGGCGACCGTCCGAACCAGATCGACAAGCAGCGTCCCGACGTCGAGGTGACGGCCAAGGACTTGCTGGACTTCCGTCCGGAGACCCCGATCACGGAGGCGGGCCTGCGCTACAACATCAATGTCGGCATCCACTACCTGGGCGCCTGGCTGGCCGGCAATGGCTGCGTGCCGATCCACAACCTGATGGAAGACGCCGCCACGGCCGAAATCAGCCGCTCGCAAGTGTGGCAGTGGATCCGCTCGCCGAAGGGCGTGCTGGACGATGGCCGCAAGGTCACGGCCGAGATGGTGCGTGCGATGATCCCGGAAGAGCTGGCCAACGCGAAAGCGGCTGCCCCGAACGGCGACAGCCCGACCTATGACCGCGCCGCCCAGATCTTCGAGCAGATGTCGACGTCGGAAGACTTCGCCGAGTTCCTGACGCTGCCGCTGTACGAAGAAATCTGATTGTTTTTCCTGCCCGCGCACCAACGTCGGTCGCGATCAGGCAGGGTGGACGGCTATACGGCGTTGCGGACGTATCCGCGACGCACGCGCCGTCCACGCGTTCAACAGCCGGCCGCACGACCGGGACGGCGACAGCAACCGGCACGCAGTCACCGCCTTCGCTGCGCCAACGGCGCCCTGCCGACAAACTCCCGCAACGCCTCTTCATCGATCCCATTGCCCTGCAGTCGCCAGAGCAATGCGTCGATCCGGTCCGCTCCCCAGAACAGCTCGTCGTCGTCCCCGACCCGGAACGTCGGCACCCCGAACACGCCATCCGCCGCGGCCCGCGCCGTCGCGTCCGCGAGCGCCTGCTTGACGGCGGGCGTGCGCGCCGTGGCCAGCAGGGCGGTCCCGTCCAGTCCGGCCGTGTCCGCCAGGCGCACGAGCGTCGCTTCATCCATCAGGTCGTCGCCGCGCTCCCAGGTCGCGCACGTGAGCGTGACGAGCAGCCGGCGCCGCGCGGCATCGTCGTCCACCGCCGTGCACATGCGCAGCGCGAGCAGCGGATTGAACGGATGGCCGGGCGGCCCGGCGAACGGGAGACCGCGCCGGGCCGCTTCACGCATCACGTCGCGGAACAGGTAGCGGCGCTTGGCGTCGACCTCGGCCGGCCCGGTAGTCCCGTGCGCGTTCAACAGGCCCGCGAACAGCACGGGCACCATGACGATGCGCGCACCGGCGGCCTCGATGCGTTCGAGATCGCGCAGGCCCAACCAGGCGTACGGACTGACTGGATCGGCATGGCAGCGCACCGTGATCACGGCGCGCTCAGAACACATTCTTCCATTCGCGCAATGCCGCGAACACGGCCACCGGGCCGGCATCGGGATCGACGCGCCCGGCCGCCGCCAGGCTGGCGATGACGGTGGGTTCGCGCGTGCGCAGGAAGGGATTGGTCGCCTTTTCGATCGCGATCGTCGACGGGATCGTCGGCAGATGCGTGCCGCGGAGCTGGCTGTCGTTGGCGATGCGCATCTGCAATGCCCGGTTGCCCGGTTCCAGCGCTTCGGCGAAGCGCAGGTTGGACAAGGTATATTCGTGCGCGCAATAGACCAGCGTATCATCGGGGAGGGCCGCCAATTTGGCCAGCGATGCCGCCATCTGCGCGGGCGTGCCTTCGAACAGGCGGCCGCAGCCGCCGCCGAACAGCGTGTCGCCGCAGAACAGCCAGTGGGCACTAGCGTCCTCGCGGACGTAGGCGATGTGGCCTGTTGTGTGACCGGGGACGTCCAGCACGGCCAGGTCGAGCGCGAGGCCGGGCACCTGCACCCGATCGCCTTCGCCCAGCGGATGGTTGATGACCTCGATGCCGTCGTTGCGGGGGCCGAACACGGGCACGTTGCTGTGTTCGAGCAAGCGCGTCACGCCGCCGATGTGGTCAGCATGGTGATGGGTGAGTAGAATGGCGGTCAGGGTGAGGCCATTCGCCTGCAGGGCCGCGAGGATCGGTTCGGCGTCGCCCGGGTCGACCACAGCCGCATGGACGCCGTCATGGATGAGCCACAAGTAATTATCCTTGAACGCGGGCACGGTCAGTACGGCAAGTTCAGTGGGCGAGGGAGTCATGGACGTATGAATGAAGGTTGGGCATGGACAGCGCGGCATCCGAAAAATCCATTATAGCGCTCGACCGCTGGCTGCAATCGCCGGCGGGCGCGTACGTGCGCGCGTGGGAGCAGGCGTGTCTGGACGAGTTGACGGTCGATATTTTCGGCTTCAATGCGGTCCAGATCGGCGTGCCCCAGATCGACGCGCTGGCCGCCAACCGCATGCCCAACAAATGGCAGGCGGCCACGCGCACATCGACGGCCGACGAACTGGCCTATGCGACGAAGGCCAGGCAGATCGCCGTGGCGCTCGATTTCGCCGAGTTGCCGTTCGCATCGCAGAGCCTGGACCTCGTCGTGCTGCCGCACGTGCTCGAGTTCGCGGCCGAGCCGCACCAGGTGCTGCGCGAAGTGGAACGGGTGCTGATCCCGGAAGGGCAGGTGATCATCTGCGGCTTCAATCCGGCCAGCCTGTGGGGCGTGCGCCAGGGAATGCGCCGCATCACGAGCAGCGACTACCTGCCGGCCGCGGGCGAGTTCATTTCTATGCCGCGCCTGAAAGACTGGTTAAAATTGTTGAATCTCGGCGTCACGCGCAGCCATTTCGGCTGTTACGCGCCGCCGTTCCGGACCACGCAGTGGCTCAACCGGTTCGCCTTCGTCGAAGGGGCGGGGCGGCGCTGGTGGCCGTATCTCGGCGCCGTGTACATGGTGCACGCGATCAAGCGCGTGAAGGGCATGCGCATCATCGGCCCGGCCTGGAACAAGAAGCCGAGCAAGGCGCCGCAGGCGGTGCCGGCGACGAACCGCAACGAACATCACAAGTAATATGTATAAGGAAGAAAGCGCAGCATGACCAAAGTTGAGATTTTTACCGACGGCGCCTGCAAGGGAAATCCGGGCACCGGCGGCTGGGGCGCGCTGCTCGTCGCCGATGGCGGCCACGAAAAGGAAATCTTCGGCGGCGAGCCGAACACGACCAACAACCGGATGGAATTGCGCGCCGTGATCGAGGCGCTCACCACGCTCAACCGCCCGTGCGAGGTCGTGCTGCACACGGACAGCCAGTATGTGCAGAAGGGCATCTCGGAATGGATCCACGGCTGGAAGGCGCGCGGCTGGAAGACGGCGGCGAAGGAACCCGTCAAGAACGACGACCTGTGGAAGGCGCTGGACGCCGCCCAGCAGCAGCACGCCGTCGAATGGCGCTGGGTGCGCGGCCACAACGGCCATCCCGGCAACGAGCGCGCCGACGCGCTGGCGAATCTGGGCGCGGCTTCGGTAAAGCGCTGATTTTGTTATACTTATCGGTTCTTCCTAACGCTTTTTGAGTCTTCACGCGCATGCGCCAAATCGTCCTCGATACCGAAACCACAGGCCTGAATCCGCGCACCGGCGACCGCATCATCGAAGTCGGTTGCGTCGAGATCTTCAACCGCAAGCTGACCGGCAATAACTTCCACCGCTATATCAATCCCGAGCGCGACTCGGACGAGGCGGCGCTGGCGGTCCACGGCCTGACGACCGAATTCCTCAGCGATAAACCCAGGTTCCACGAGATCGCCGCGGAACTGCGCGACTTCGTGCAGGGCGCCGAGATCATCATCCATAACGCGCCGTTCGACCTTGCGTTCCTGAATCACGAGTTCGAACGCATGGGCCTGCCGCCGTTCGTCGAACACTGCGCCAGTGTGATCGATACCCTGGTGCACGCCAAGGAACTGCACCCGGGCAAGCGCAACTCGCTGGATGCGCTGTGCGACCGCTACGGCATCTCGAACGCGCACCGCAAGCTGCACGGCGCATTGCTCGACTCGGAGCTGCTGGCCGACGTCTACCTGGCGATGACGCGCGGCCAGAACACGCTGTCGATGGACGTCGAGGTCGAAGCGGGCAGCGGCGGCATCGTGCTGGAGGCCGGACCGCTGGGCGACATCCTCGTGGTGCCGGCCAGCGTTGATGAGCTTGCCGAACACGACAACGTCCTCGCCGCGCTCGACAAAGGCGTGAAAGGCGAATGCGTTTGGAGAAAATATTCTCCGCAGGGGTGACAGAACGCAAAATTCCCCCTATAATGCTCGTCATTGCAGCGATGCAACGGCAGCAAAGCAGGAAAAAAGGGGCGGTTAGCTCAGGGGTAGAGCACAGCATTCACACTGCTGGGGTCGCAAGTTCGAAACTTGCACCGCCCACCAGAATGTAAGGTTTCGGTTCAAAGACTTGGATTCCACCAGCGAGTTGAGCAAACAACTTGGGGGATGTGGGGAGCCGGAACAAAAGAGAAAGCCAGCGATAAGCTGGCGTTTTTCGTTTGTGCCGTCCGATCACGGCCGTTCGTAATGCAGGGTTTCGTGGTTCTGGCCAAACCGGGGAAATTCGTTTGCGGCGTCTACCTCGGTTCTCGAGTCCCCGCGGAGCGTCGTTTGCTACGTCCGCGCCACCCGGCCAGGCGCCGCAAAAGGCCCCATTCTCGCTCCGGAAAATATTTTCCTTGAACTAGGTTTTACGTTAAACTAGAATGCTCGAAAGCGTTGTGTTTAACGATAAACTAAAACAGCAGCAGGAGACGGGAATGATTTCCACACATGCGTGCACGGCAGCGCGACGGTTGCCCATGCGCCGCACGATATTCATGGTCTCCACACGGGCCGACAAGTACGCTACCTGAATTCCAGGAAACGCGTACCACAAAGCGTTCGCCGAATCCCATGGCGCTGATTCCGGCGCTGGCCGCTTGCCGATAGCGCATAACGCCAATCGTGTTTAACGATAAACATAGAGCAGGTCTACATGCGATTCAAAGCAAGAAAGCCAGTTCACGTACCTGCTTCAGCGCACGTGCTGGCTGAGTTCTTTCCGCGCTTGCAGCGAACACACCGTTAATTTCTGATCCTTCTCCACGAAATCGATTCTAAGGAAAATCTTAATGACTATGAAGAAAAATGCCGTTTCTATGCTGCGTTTGCCGATCGGGTTGTTGTCCGCACTCTTGCTTGCGGCTTGCGGTGGTGGTGCCAACGGTGCCACGACTGCGCCTGCGCCTGCGCCGATTTCCACCCCGGTGGCACCGGCCACGCCCTTGCCCGACTACATCGAAAGCGGTGGCCTGAAAGGCGCCCTTGGCGTGCATGATCCGGTGATGATCAAGGGCGGCGATACCTACTACGTGTTCGACACCTTCACCGGCATCAAGACCTCGAAGGACATGGTCACCTGGAAGAACGCCGGCGCTGTCTTCGGCGACAACGTCAAGCTCGATTGGTGGAGCCACGACATCCCGCAAGGAGCCCAGATCTGGGCGCCGGATATCTCCTACCGCGATGGCAAATACTGGATGTACTACGCGGTGTCGGCCTGGATGAACTTCAATTCCAGCATCGGACTCGCCACCAATACCACCCTCGACCAGAATGATCCAGCCTACAAATGGGAAGACCAAGGCCAGGTCATCTCGTTCAAGAATGGCGGCGAAGGCGTCAACGTTATCGACCCGAACGTCTTCGTCGACAAGGATGGCAAGGTCTACCTGCTGTACGGCTCCTTTAAAGCGGGATTGCGGATGGTCGAACTCGATCGCAAGACGGGCAAGCTGCTGTCCGAGACGCCCAAGCTGACGGTCCTCACAAAGTCGCTCGGCGAAGGCGTATTCCTGATCAAGGACCCGCAGTATTACTATATCTTTGCCTCGCGCGGCATTTGCTGCCAAGGCGCCAACTCGACTTACCAGATAGTGATCGGTCGCTCCAAAAATATCGCAGGCCCCTACCTTACCAAGGATGGCGGCAGCTGGGTCGACGACAAGTATTCGGTGCTGCTGGCGGGCGACGAGAACGAGCCTGGCCGCGGCCACAACGGCATCTTCTCGGAAGGCGATACCACTTACCTGGTCTATCACGCCTACACCAAGGCTTTCAATTACCACTCGCTGCTCAACATCAAACCCCTCTACATGGATGCCGATGGCTGGCCAACGGTCGAGCCGACCAAGACCAAGTTCGTGATGGACACGTTCGAACAGGCGGCCTTCGTGGGCAAGTAAGCGCACACCGATGAAAGAAGCGGAAGGCTCGCTGCGGCCGCAACCGATCATAAAGGATGCGGTTAGGCGGGGCTGTCGATCGCGTTTTGAGCGGCGAGCGCAGGATGACCGTCCCGTGCGTGAAACCACGACGGCAGGCCTGGCCGAAATTTTTCTTGAGTTTAGTTTTACGTTAAACTAGAATGCTTTCTAACCGGACATACATCGCGTTATCGACGCTGAAGCGGACATTCGAAGCGGCTGTCCGCTTTTTTTTCACCAGCTTTGTTTATCGTTAAACCTCGCAGCGCGTGCCGGTTCATGACATCAGAAAAATCATTAGGGGACATATCAATGAGAACGGACAAATCCGCGCGATTCGCGCTCAAGCTGACCGTTGCGGCGCTGGCATCGGCTGGCGTGTTGAGCAGCGCTTCAGTGTGGTCGCAGGAGGCGGCGCCGGCCGGCGCGTCCCAAGGGGACGGGCACGCCGTAGTGGTCGTGAGCGGCGTGCGCCGGGCCGCGCAGACGGCGCAAAAGATCAAGCAGGATGCCGACAACGTCATCGATTCGATCGTGGCGGACGATATCGGCAAATTCCCTGATACCAACGTGGCGGAAACCCTGGCGCGCGTCACCGGCATCCAGGTGCGGCGCGATGCCGGCGAAGCCAACTCCGTGCTGATCCGCGGCCTGCCAGGAATTTCGACCTTGCTCAACGGCCGTGAAATGTTCACCACCACGGGCCGCTACATCCAGCTGGCCGACATTCCATCGTCCATGCTGCAACGGGTGGACGTCTATAAATCGCAGAGCGCGGAATTGCTCGAAGGCGGTATTGCCGGCGTGATCGATGTGCGCACCAATCGTCCCTTCGACTTCAAGGGCGCCACCGTCAACCTGATCGCAGGCGCACGTCACCTGGACAAGGCGCATCGCACCGACCCGGAAGCGAACGCCCTGTTTTCGAATCGCTGGAAGACCGGTGCCGGCGAGTTCGGCGCGCTGGTCGGCCTGTCGTACGTGAAGAGCGATTACTGGGAAGAGCGCAGCTTCCAGTCGTTCCCGATCGCGAAGGATTGGCTGGGGCCGAACATGACCGGTCCGGACGTGCTCGGCCTGCAAACGATTTATGGCAAGCGCAAACGCACGGCTGCCAATTTCGCCACGCAATACCGCCCGAACGCCGACCTGGAATTCTATGCCGAAGGCCTGGCTTCCCATTTCCAGGGCAACGACCAGACCGACCTTCTGGTGGGCTTTCCCTTCTGGGCCAGCAGCAGCAGCGCCACCCAAATCCCGGGTACCACCGAAGTCGATACGGTGACCTCGCAGAATGCCAACACCATCCTGTCGACGCAGGCACGCTACGCGGACAACAAGACCTCCCAGGTCGCTGTCGGCGCCAAGTGGCGGGTGATGCCCGGCCTGCGCCTGACATCCGAACTGGCGCATACCGACTCCAAATACGTCTGGCGCAATCCCATTCTGGACGTGATCACCAATATTCCGAACGCGTACGGCAAGACCAATGTCGACGGCGGCGCGTATGTGAAATACAGCGGCATCGATATCGGCAATCCGGCCAACATCAACTTGTTGCAGCTGTTCGACCGCTACGGCAACGACAAGGGCAATTCGACCGACTTCCGCGCGGACGGCAGTTTCACCCCGGCGAGCGACGGCTTGTTCAAGGAATTCCTGGCGGGCGTGCGCGCCAACGACCGCAAGGCGGAGTCGATCAAGTCGTTCGAGGGCAGCGCGTCCGCACCGGCGAACGTCAAGGCATCGACGCTGCCCGGCATGACCTGCAACACGCCCACGATGTCGCGGGATTACGGCACGCAGAACTGGTATACCCCGTGCGCCAGCTATCTGCTGGACGATACGTCGACGGTACGCCAGGCGGTGACCGGCAACCCGGCCGCCAAGGGACTCGATCCTGGTTCCTTCTTCAAGGACGTCGAGAAGAATTATTCAATGTATGTGTCGAGCCGAATCGGCTTCGATGCGGGTGCCGTGCCGGTCGATGGCATGCTGGGCGTGCGCGTGACCAGGACCGATTCGGACCTGATCGGCAAGAGCCAGGTCAATGGCCAATTCGTCGAAACCCCGGTTAGCGCCAGCGGCACCGATGTGCTGCCGAGCGCGAGCCTGAAGGCCAAGCTGCCGCATGACGTAATCGCCCGCGTGGCCTATGCCAAGACGCTGACCCGTCCGGATTTCGCCCAGTTGAACCCGGGCACCGCCTACGTCGCCGCGAATGGCACGACGGTGCAAGCGACGGCAGCGGGCGGCAATCCGAACCTGAAGCCGTTCACGGGCCAGAACCTGGATATGGCGCTGGAATGGTATTTCGCGCCGACCGGCATGCTGAGCCTGACCGTGTTCCGGCATAACTTCGACGGCTACATCATCAACAAGACGGTGCCGGAAGTCTTCCAGGGGATGAAGTACGACACGAGCCGTCCGTTCAATACCGACAAGGGCCACCTGCAAGGCCTGGAAGCCTCGTACCGCCAGTTCTATGACCGGCTGCCGGGCTGGCTGGGCGGCTTTGGCATGGAGGCCAACGTCAGCTATATGGAAGGCGGCCTGACGTCGTCAATCGTTCCCGGCCTGCAGGGCAAGCCGTTCAGCGGCATGTCGAAGAACTCGTATAACCTGGTCGCCTTGTATGAAAGGGCGGGCGTATCGGCGCGCCTCGCCTACAACTGGCGTTCGAAGTTCGTGGAAGTCTACGGCGATCACCCGAGCAATTCGGGCACCGCGCCGGCACGCGACCTGATCGCGGCGCCGATGTCGACACTGGACGGTTCGCTGAGCTACCAGTTCACGCCGAATCTGTCGGTGAGCCTGACCGGCACCAACCTGCTGAACTTCCAGTATGTCGATTACTGGACCGACCAGCGCCTGTATCCGCGCGACACCCGCCGCTACGACCGTACGATCGGGCTGTCGCTGAACTGGAAAACCAAGTAAGCCTGCTTTTACGACTCCTTCCACCGTCGATGCGGTGGCTTTGGCAGCTTCGGCTGCCTTTTTTTCTGCGTACCGTGCCGGGACGCATACGGAGATATTTCATGAAGTTGAATTGGACGATATTGAGGAACTGGCGACGTTGTTGCCGTCTATTGTTCGCCGCGCTCGCGGGCATGTTGATGCAGTCGGCGCATGCCGACGTCGGTCGCGAACGCCTCTCGCTCGATCGCGGCTGGCTGTTCCACCTCGGTGACGTTCCCTTTTACGTCCCGGTCACCCAGGACGAGACGTATTATTCGACCAAGGCCGGCCTGGCGTCGGGCGCGGCGGCCGTCAAGTTCGACGATAGCGCCTGGCGCAAGCTCGACCTGCCGCATGACTGGCAGATCGAGCAGCCGTTCGATCCGAAGGCGAATCCGGCGCAGGGGTTCCGCCAGCGCGGCATCGGCTGGTACCGGCGTTACCTGGTCGTGCCGGCAAGCGACCGGGGCCGCCACGTCGAGCTCGAATTCGATGCCATCGCCACGCACGCCACCGTCTGGGTGAACGGTAATCTCGTCAATCGCAACTGGTCCGGCTATAACGAAATCCGCATCGACATCACGCCTTATCTCCAATACGGCGACGATAACCCGAACGTGATTGCGATCCGGGACGATGCCAATGCGATGGAAGGATGGTGGTACGAAGGGGCCGGCATGTACCGTCATACCTGGCTGATCAAGACCGACGCCGTGCACATCGTGCCCGAGGGCGTGCGCGTGACGCCGCGCCAAGGGAGTGCGGGTGCCTGGGAGATTCCGGCCACCGTCACGCTCGACAACGATGGCAAGGAGGCGTCGCGCGTGGACGTCGAGATCGCCGTTACCGGTCCGGATGGCAAACTGGTGGCACGCCGCAGCACGTCGATCGATGTCCCGGTGCTGACGCAGGTCACGGCGTCCCTGCCGTTGAAGATCCCGAATCCGTCGCTGTGGTCGCTCGACAAGACGACGCTGTACCACGTCACCACGACCGTGCGCCGCGATGGCAGGGAGATCGACCAGCTTGCGCTCGACACCGGGTTTCGTACGCTGCGCTTCGATGCCGCTCATGGCTTTTTCCTGAATGGCAAGCACGTCAAGCTGCAGGGCGTTTGCCTGCACCAGGACCATGCGGGCGTCGGTGTCGCCGTCCCGGATGCGATCTGGGAATATCGCCTGCGCCGCCTGAAGGAACTGGGCGTCAATGCGATCCGGTTCTCGCACAATGCGATCGCATCCGAAGTGCTCGACATGGCCGACCGCATGGGTTTTCTGGTGATGGCCGAGAATCGCCATTTCAATCCGTCGCCGGATTACATGAAGCAGTTCGAGTGGATGCTCAAGCGCGACCGCCATCATCCTTCCATCATCCTGTGGTCAGTGTTCAATGAAGAACCGATGCAGGCGACCGAGGCGGGCTATGAAATGGCGCGGCGCATGGTGGCCGTGGCCAAGGCGCTCGACGGGACGCGGCCGACGACGGCCGCCATGAGCAATGGCCTGCTTACGCCGCTGAACGTGTCGCATGCGGTCGACGTCGTCGGCGCCAATTACCAGGTGCCCGAATACGATAAATACCATGCGGCCCATCCCGACAAGCCGTTCACGAGTTCGGAAGACACGTCGGCCTTCATGACGCGCGGCGAATTCGCGACCGACAAGGCGAGGCATATCGAGACCAGCTACGACGTCGAGTTCCCGAAGTGGGGCAATACGCACCGCGATGCCTGGCAGGCAATCGACACGCGCGCTTTCGTCGCCGGTGGTTTCGTCTGGACCGGCTTCGATTATCACGGCGAGTCGTGGCCTTATACGTCGTGGCCTTCGGTCAGTTCGTTCTTCGGCATCATGGACTTGAACGGCTTTGCGAAGACCGCGTACTACATGCACCAGGTGCAGTGGATCAAGGACCGGCCGCTCGTCTATCTCGCGCCGCACTGGAATTGGGCCGGCAAGGAAGGCCAGGCGATCCAGGTGCGGGTGATGGCCAATACCGAGCGCGTAAAACTCGTGTTGAATGGCCGCGAGATCGGCGAACAGAAGGTCGATAACTACCGGATGAACGACTTCAAGGTGCCTTACGAACCGGGCACGCTCGAGGCGATTGCTTACACGGGCGGCAAGGAAGTGGCGCGCGCGCGCGTCGAGACCACCGGGAATGCCGTCGCGCTGGACCTCGTACCGGATCGCGCCGCGCTGGCGGGCGACGGCCGCGACGCGCTGCCCATCACGGTGCGCGCGCTCGATGCGCAGGGCAGGGCCGTGCCGCTCGCAAACGACGAGGTGACATTCGAACTCCTCGGTGCCGGCAAGGTGATCGGCAATGGCAATGGCGATCCGAATTCGCACGAGGACGAGAAAGGCAGGAGCCGCAGGTTGTTCAACGGCTTGGCGCAACTGATCGTGCAGGGCAATCGGGATGGTAGGGGTGTGCTGGAAATCCATGCCACCGCGCCAGGACTCAGACCGGCCGTCCTGACGATTCCGCTCAAGGCCGTGGCGCAGATTGCCGAAGTGCCCGTCGTCGCGGCGCCCAGAAACGACCATCCCTGAATGAAGCCCCGCATGTCCGATGCGGGGCGGCATTCACGAACTTGTTCATGACCAGACCGGAGCTCGCAATGAAGAAATTCATATTCTTGTTATTGGTTGTCCTTGCTGCCCACGCCGGCGCGCAAGTGAATGTCAGCAGCAGCGTGAAATTCAAGATCAGGAACGTCAACAGCGGACTGGTATTGAGCATTCCAGGCGCAAGCCAGATTGCCGGGACCAGCGTCATTCAATGGACCGATAACGGCACGGCCGACCAGTTCTGGCATTTCATGCCGATGGGCAGCGGCCGGTGAACAGTTAAGTTTCGACCGCTCAGCGGGTCGACCGGTCAATTCTTTGAACGAGTGAAGAAAGGAAACGCGGCAGTCCGCGTCGGGCGATTTCAATCGGTCATGCGCGGCTGGTATGTTTTCCGGCGGGAAAGCTGCTGCCAATTCCTCGAAAAAAAGCGACTGTTCTTCCATGAGTCAACTCCTTGTCCGGAAGGCAACAACGTCGTACACTGAGCCGATGTGACCGACCGCTATCGGCCCAGGCTGTGTAAAAACGTAGTCCAGGTAAACGGATCTGGTCCGGTAAACGTTGATGCAGTATCTCGTCAATACGGGTACGACATGAAGCGTTTCATCGAGGGCGAAGATCGAGGACAAGGCACGCTACTGCCCGAGCGTTTAGATGACTACGTGGCCGAAGACAACCCAGTGCGGGTTGTCGATGTCGTCGTTGACGAGCTTGACCTGGCCAAGCTCGGGTTCAAGCGCGTACAGCCCGCGAAAACCGGGCGGCCTTCTTACCACCCAGCCGTGCTCCTGAATCTCTACATTTATGGCTATCTCAACCGTGTCCAGTCGAGCCGCCGACTCGAGCGCGAGTCCCAACGCAACATCGAGTTGATGTCGCTGACGCAGCGCCTGGCGCCTGATTTCAAGACGATCGCAAACTTCCGCAAAGACAATGGCAAAGCGATCCGCAACGTCTGCCGCCAATTCGTTGTGTTGTGCCAGCAGCTCGGTCTCTTCTCAGACGCCGTCGTGGCCATCGACGGCAGCAAATTCAAAGCAGTCGACAGCAGCGATCGCAACTTTACCGATGCCAAGCTCAAGCGTCGCATGCAGGAAATCGAGGCCAGCATTGGCCGATATATGGCCGAACTTGACACAGCCGATCGCCAGGAGCCCGCTACCAGAGAAGCGAAAACGGTTCGTCTCAACGACAAGATTGCAGCGTTGAAGAACCAGATGGCGGCACTCAAGGACATCGAAGCGAGGCTGGAGCAAACTGGCGAAACACAGATTTCGCTAACCGATCCCGATGCGCGCTCGATGATGACGCGCGGCGCGGGCATCGTCGGCTATAACGTGCAGACAGCGGTCGACGCCAAGCATCACTTGATCGTCGAGTACGCGGTGACGAATAACGGCAGCGACCGCGATCAACTGTCGGGCATGGCCAAGAAAGCACGCGCCGCAATCGGGACCATGACGCTCACTGCAATAGCCGACCGTGGCTATTACAAGGGCGAGGAAATCCTGGCCTGCCACGAAGCCGGGATCACTGCCGCGTGAGCACGGAGATGGGCCTGCACGTGCTCGCCTATAACTTCAGAAGATTGATGGTTATTCTGGGCCTCTCCAGCGTGCTCGCTGCGATCCGGGCCTATGCCGGTTTTCTGAAACGTTTTGGCTTACTTTGGGCCGTTACCATGTTGGGCCGGCTGAATTTTGCGAAGAGCCGCTACGGGCTGGCGCAGAGCTTTCTATTGCTCTACAGTTAGCTTCGTCCAGTGCTCGCCTTCGATTTCGCGTTTATACACAGCCTGGGCCGAAACCTGCCTGTCGCGAACATCCGAACCGCCGAGTAGAGGGCGTTTAGCCCAACAAATAACATGCGCCATCACGCCCATCAGGGGTACATATGCCCGGGTAAAAATCCCCTCCCGAAGTTAGGACAGCCAATGTAGACATTTCTGTCTACATCGGGTATTCTTTTCATGTTCATGAAGCCGACATCTACCATCGGCGTGGGGGCCGCCGAATCTGCGCGGCGTCTTGACACGAAAATATTCCTCTCGCGGCCAATCGTCACATTCACATTGAAAGAATTATATGACTCCACGCCGGACTGTCGTTCACGCTCTACTGGCTTATGCTTTATTTCTTGGAACGGCGTACGGGCAAGCCCCGGCCCTTGATGCCCCTGCACGGGCGCACGTCGTCGATGCGCTTGCCCAGAAATTGAATGATTTTTACGTTTTCCCCGAAGTGGGGACGAAGATCGTCAACGCCATTCGTGCCAGGCAAACGAAGGGCAGCTACGACGAAATCACCGATGCGAAAGTCTTTGCCGATGTCTTGACCGCTGACCTGCAAGAAGCTGGCAACGATAAACACCTGCGTGTAATTGCCAGCGATACGCCCCGATCCCCTCGCGCTGAACAAACGCAGGAAGAGCGCAATGAGATGCGTAAGCAAATGATCGCCCGCGGCTACGGCGTCGCGAAGGTGGACATCCTTCCTGGTAATATTGGCTATCTCGACCTGCGTAGTTTCGATCCGGTCGGCGAAGCGGGTCCTGCAATCACGGCGGCGATGACAAAATTGGCAGCGAGTGACGCGCTGATTGTCGACATGCGTAACAATGGCGGTGGAGACCCCGCCGCTGTCGCGCACCTGAGCAGTTACCTGTTTGATCAACGCACGCATCTAAACAATTTGTATTGGCGCGAAGGCGACAGGACGGATGAGTTCTGGACCAATGATCACGTGCTAGGAAAACGATTCGGCGAAAAAAAGGCTGTTTATGTGCTCATCGGCCCGAGAACCTTTTCGGCCGCGGAAGAGTTCAGCTACAACCTCAAGCAGCTTAAGCGTGCAACGCTGGTTGGCGAAGCAACTGGCGGGGGTGCCAATCCAGGTCGCTGGCAAGAGCTAAGTCCTTATCTCGCGGCGTTTATACCCAATGGCCGGGCCATTAATCCGATTACGAAAACCAATTGGGAAGGCAGCGGCGTTTCTCCCGACCTCGGCGTTCCCGCCACCGAAGCACTGGCAACGGCACACAAACTTGCCTTGAAAAACATTGCGGCGGCAGTCGCCGATCCGCATCGCGCTGCGCAGTTGCGGACAATGATAAGCCAGGTACATCCGTAATTGCGGAAAGCGAGCGAACATAACTGCAAGGCGTCCCGCCGTGGAAGCGACCGATGTAGGTCACGCGCAAAAAGTCATCAGGGCGCCAGACAGTCTCACTTTATGTCGTCCCCCAAGATGACCGACGCTGACATTTGCGCTCCGGCGAATCGCGCCAAAGCAAACACTATTGGCCACTGTAGGGAAATCCGGGCCAGCTCAGGTCCAAAGCGGACGGGGTATGGAGACTTACCGCAGCGTGCGGCTCGTCGAGGACAACGGGATTGGTTTTCTCGTGTTTGTCGGATGTGCGATAGCTGCGCTTACTCTTGGCGCAGCATTTCGGTTCCGCGACTATCTTGAGCAGCGCAGCTTTGAGAAGAAGTTTGAGAACCGAAGCAAAAACGGGTGACCTGACATCAATGACAGGCTGATGTTCGTTGGGCCTATGTTGATCGGCCATCGGCGTCCGCTTAGGGGCCAGGCTGTGTAAAAACGCGAAGTGGCGACGTTTTCAGGGGTTTCTTTACCATTCCCGACCTCGAGAAAACGCCGAGCAATATCGAGAATCTCGCCACGCACCAGGTCCTCGGGGTTGCGAGCGGCTCGAAATCGAATGGCGCCCAGATATTGCAGTGGGCTGACAACGGCACGCCGGACCATCTGTGGACGGTCACCCGGGCCGCCGACGGCAATTACCTGATCAGGAACGTGAACAGCGGGCTGTACCTGGAGGTGTACCAGGCCGGCACATCGACGAATGCGACGATCGATCAATGGGCCGCGACCGGCTGTCTTTGCCAGGAGTGGCAACTGGTGAGCAGCGGGACCGATCCCTATCCGCTGCCGGGCACCGTGAGCCGAAACGGTACGAATGTCCACGATCCTTTCATGCTGCGCGATTCGGGCGGGACATATTGGCTGTCCGGCACCAACAATACGCTCGCCAAGTCGACCGACCGGGTCAATTTTACGAATGCCGGGGCCGCATTCGCGCCAATCCCTTCGTGGACGACGACTTATACCCACGGCGGCATGCTGTGGGCCCCCAACGTGGTGCGCATGAATAACCAGTACTACCAGTATTATTCCGCCTCCACTCCGGGATCACAGACCTCCGCGATTGGACTTGTGACGGCGTCCGCTCCGGATAGCGCCTCCTGGACGGATCAAGGGATCGTGATCGCGTCGACGCCCTCGAATCCATTCAATGCCATCGACCCCAGCATCCTGCAAGACCAGGGCGGCAACTGGTGGATGTCGTTCGGCTCGTGGTGGAATGGCCCGTACCTGATGCAACTGGACCCAGCGACCGGCAAGCAGTCGACCGCAAATACGACGATCCATCACCTGGCGCAGAGACCGAATGGCCTGGAGGGTTCCTATCTCTATTACTACAACGGATATTATTATCTGTTCGCTTCGGTCAATAACTGCTGCGTCGGGAACAATAGTACTTATCGCATCGTCGTCGGCCGTTCCAATGTGGTCACCGGTCCGTATTACGACCGCGGCGGACTCGATATGCTGGATGGTGGCGGCACGATCGTGCTCAGCGCTCACGGCAATATCAACGGCCCCGGCGGCCAATCCATGATGACCGACAGCGACGGTCCTTTGATGGTCTATCACTATTACGACGGCAATAACAACGGCAGCCCGACACTCGGCATCAACCGGGTCGGGTTCACGGCCGACGGCTGGCCCTATGTTTATTGAGCGTAGGTCGTTCCGGCCCGCCCATTGAATGAACCGGAGGATATCCGGTTCCATTCCCCTCAGCCGGGAGGCGCCTTCGCGGTGGATTCCCTGACGATCAGTTCAAGGCCAGGAACGCATTCCGTCGGGGGAGCCCGATGCTTCCCGGCGTGAATTTCCACCAGCAGTTCAATGCCACGTATTGCCATGCGTTGCGTCGGGATCGCGACCGTGGTCAACGTGGGCCGGGACTGGCTCGACACCTGGGTATTCGTGATGCTCACGACGGAAAGGTCTTGCGGCAGCTGCCGTCCTAGGCTGGCCGCGGCGTCGAGTACGCCCAATGCGGCAAGATCATTGGAGACGAAGATCGCCGTCAACTCCGGCATGGCGGAAAGGAGGTCGCGAGCAGCGTCTTTCCCGCCTTCGAATGTATCCGCGCAATAGCGTACCGCGGCCGCAGGGCAAGCAATCCGCGCGGTGCGCAACACGTCGCGGAAGCCCTTATAGCGCATGTCATGCATGCCGTTCCTGGGACTGGCAATAATCGCGCCGATTTTACGGTGCCCAAGTTCGACGAGGTGTTCGGTCGCGATGCCGCCGGCGCGCCGCGCATCGAATGACAGGCAGGGGATCCCCGGTGGCGAATCGGGATCTTCCCACATGTCGACGACGACCGGCGTGCCGCGTGCGATGACACGTTTGAGCTGGTCGAAATCGATATCCGGGCTATTGGCTACCAGTACGCCGTCCGACAGCGAGCCCGCCACTTCATCGAGAAATCGGCTTTCATGACCGATCTCGTAGTCCGTATTACACACGATGAGATAGCGGCCGTGCAAGCGTGCAGCCAGCCCGACGTGCAGCATGAATTCGGGATAGAACGGGTTGGTTATACAGGGCAGCATCAGCGCAAACGTGGGCGCCTTGCGCTCAACGAGTGCACGCGCATTCAGATTGGGGCGATAACCCAATTGCGCGACGGCGTCGAGTACGCGCTGCCGGGTTGATTCGCTGGCTCTGTCGCGCCCGCGCAGCACGTTGGTTACGGTGGTCGGCGTAACGCCGGCGTGCGCCGCCACTTCTTTAATTGTCGCCATCAATGATTTTCAAAGGTGTTAGCTGTGCTGCACGTATGCGTGCAATGCGGCAGCGATCGGGAGGAGCGGTTCTTGCGGAATAACCGGATACATCGTGGTGTATTCAAACATTACCCCAATGTTATCACCGTACGCCATGGCGCGACAGTGAAGTGCCGCCCCCGCCTGCCCAGCGGCGGTACACTCATGAAATAGATATCAAGTCGTTTCGCAGCTTGCCCGTTCACGAACGTTTGATCGCTTCCCTGAACAAATCAGCCCTGTCGATGTCGGGATCTGCCATGTCGAGGGCTTTGGCGTAGAGTTCGTCGTCGAAGGTCACAGTAGTACACATACCATCTCCGTATCGAATTTGATACGATTCTTCATCAATCTGGCACCATGGTAAGTCGGGTGGTAGCCAGGGTACTGCGCACTGCAAGGATTGTGTAGCGAACTCGTGTGGTGCAAAGCGTGGTGCTAAGCTAATCCGTTGATTCGCAAGAGCGATGAACAGGTGGCCATTTTCAGGAATATTTTCGAGCGGGCGGAACACTTGCCGCACGAGAGTGTGGAGTGGGGGAATTTGGGGGATCCAAGTCTTGGATCAAAAAAAAAGGCCAGCGATTCGCTGGCTTTTTTATCGGTGAACCTTACTGCACGAGCGGCGAAGCGCTCCCTTCGAGCGTGATGCCGTCGATGCGCGCCCGGCCCACGAGGATCTGCAGATACTGGTGGATGCCCCGCTGCAACGCAGCCGTCAACCACATCCAGCCGGAAGCGCTGACGCGCGACGCGATCCGCGCGGTGCGCGAGGCCGGGTTCCGCTCCATCAGCATCGACCTGATCTACGGCTTGCCGCTGCAGGACGCGGGCACGATGGCCGCGACGCTCGACAAGGTCGTCGCCGCGGCGCCGGACCGCATCTCCGCCCACCACTACGCGCACGTGCCGCAACTGTCCAAGTCGCGGAAGCTGATCCGCGACGAGGACCTGCCGGATGGCGCGACGAAGCCGGCCATGCTCGGGCTGTGCATCGAACGGCTATTTCGGCAAGCCG
>Ga0209148_1000843_pt1 | contig 21760 bp, 13 predicted proteins | sample AraplaCol_mMF_r2_2_FD_184288 | JGI IMG/M metagenome (GOLD analysis project Ga0209148, IMG submission 184288) | Arabidopsis root microbial communities from North Carolina, USA - plate scrape CL_Col_mMF_r2 (SPAdes) (version 2) | ecosystem: Host-associated > Plants > Roots > Endosphere | place... | reverse complement strand
GCTGCAGCGACATGCCGTTGACGAACAGTCGGATGACCTCCGTCTCGCGCGGCGACAGCGGTGCACCGGGCATCGCTTCGGAGACCTCGTCCGCCTCGTTGAGGATGTCCAGCAGCGTCTCGCTGAGATAGGTCTCACCGTCCGCCACGGCGCGCGCTGCGGTTGCCAGTTCGTCCATGGGGGCGCGTTTGTCGACAATGCCGCGCACGCCGCGATTCAACATGGACTGCAGGGCGGCGGGGCGATTGATCATCGTAAGGATGACCAGGGCGATCTTCGGATACTCCTTCGCGATGGTCTCGACGAGGGCGAAGCCGTCGTCCTGCCGATCGCTCGGCATGAGAAAATCCGTAATGACGACGTCGCAGGGACGCTCGGCGAGCATGGACAGCAACTCGTCCGCCGCCTTTGCCTCACCTACCACGTCGATGTGCGCATGGCGCAGCGCCAGCGCGCCGCCGACGAGAACCAGGGGGTGGTCGTCTGCCAGAATGACCTTGAGTGGCATGCCTCTTGTTCTCCTTACTGCATTGCGGCACAGCGAACTTCGAACCGATTATGCCCACGAAGGTTCCCCTGACGAAGCCCACGACGTGATCCGACACACATTATTGGTCATCCTGCTCCTGCTGGTCGCCCTGGCGCCACCGGCGTGGGCGGCGTCGGAGACGTCCCTGTCGGCGGACGACGCGGCCTGGTTGCGCCACCACCCGGTCGTGGTCGTCGGTGCCTACCGCGAGGGCTACCCGCCATTCGAGGAGTGGCGTGACGGCGAACTGGAAGGCCTGGGCCCCGACTACCTGCGCCGGATCGCCCCTGAGCTGGGCATCACCGTGCAGACGCGGCTCTTTGCCACGTGGCCGGAATTGCTCGCGGCGCTGGCGCGTGGCGAGATCGACGTGGCGACCTCCGTCACGCCGTTGGAGAAAGGCATGCCTGGCATCCGGGTAGGTGCCACCTACTTCGAGTCCCTGCCGTCGCTGGTGGAGCGGGGCGATGCGTCCATGGTGCACCGGCCGGGCGACCTGCACGGCAAGCGCCTGGCGGTCCACACGGGCTATTTCGACATCGACGCGCTGCGCCGCGAACTGCCCGACACCACGCTCGTGGAGACGGCCTCCACGGCCGACGCACTGGCGCGCGTGCGTACGGGCGACGTCACGGCCTACATCGACAACCCCTATTCGGCGCGCGAGTTCGTTTCGCGGCTGGGGCTGGAGCGAGAACTGCGCGTGGGCGACCCGTTGGCGCTCCCGATCAGCGCCCTGGCGTTTGCCGTGCCCGCGGACCGGGCGCCGCTCGGTCGTGCGCTGGATCATGCCCTGGGCGAACTCACCGCGGCGGACCACGGCAAGCTGCGCGCGCGCTGGGTAGGGCGGGATATCGCGCCACGCCCGCGGCAATCGGCGATTCCCCTGAGTGAGAAGGAAAAGGCCTGGCTTCAATCGCTGCCGACCCTGCGCCTGGGCGTGGACCCGAGCTATGCGCCCTTCAGCCTGCTTTCCGGGAAGGGGGAGGCGGAAGGTCTCGCCCTGGACTATGTGCGCGAGATCGCTGCCGAGCTGGGCTTGCGCCTGAGCCAGGTCCCCAGCGACGACTGGACAGGCACCGTGGAGAAGGTCCATCGCGGCGAGGTGGATCTCGTCGCCGCGATCAATCCGCAGAGCGCCACCTCCCCTCAACTGGAGCCGAGCGTCCCGTATCTCGAATTCCCGATCATGATCGTGACGCGTGAGGGCTCGCCCACCGTGGCCGGTCGCGACGATCTTGCCGGCAAGCGCGTGTTCGCCAACGTTACCCGCGAACCGATCCGTCGCTTGCTCGAAAGCATTCCCGGCGTGCAGACGATTCCCGTGGGCACGGAAGTCGAAGGCATGCGACGACTGGCTGCCGGAGAGGGCGATGCCTTCGTCGCCAACCTCGCCACGGCCGATTACTACATTCGCGATACGTTCCTGGGCCAGTTGAAGGTGGCGGCGCCCACCGGAGACAGCGAGGCGATCGCCGTCGGCGTGAGTCGCGATCTCGCGCCACTGCTGCCGTTGGTGAATCGTGTGCTGGTCAATCTTTCCACACATCGGCAGCAGGAGATCCGCAACACCTGGTTTGCCTCGCATTACGTGGTCGGTCCGACCTGGCGTGAGATCGCGCATCGCGTGCTGCCGTTCGTCGCGGTGCTGCTGGTGTCGCTCGTCGCCATCAGCTACGCCTATCTCAACCTGCGCCGCGAGACGCGTCGGCGCGAACGGACGGAGCGACGCCTGGCGGAAGTCACCGCTCACGTCCCAGCCGTGGTGTACGAAGCCGTGCGCGACAGCGAAGGCGTGTATGCCATGACCTACGTCGGCGGCGATCCGCAGACGATTCTCGGCATGGAACCGGGCGACCTGCTGTCCGGCGACGCGACTCTGCTGGCCGCCGTGGCGGACGAGGATCGCGAGAAGCTGCGCGCCGCTTTCGAACGTTCCGCGCGTGAGCTGGTGCCGTTGCACGTGACCGTGCGGGCGCAAGTCGACGGCCGCGCACGCTATCTCAGTTCCGATGCCGTGCCGCTGGCGGCTGCCGATGGCAGTGTGCGCTGGAACGGATACTGGGTGGACGTGACGGCGCAGGAACTCGCCGCGCGAGGCCTCGCTCGCGCGCGCGACGATGCGGAAGCTGCCACGCGCGCCAAGAGCGACTTCCTCGCCACGATCAGCCACGAGATCCGCACGCCGATGAACGGCGTGATCGGCCTGCTCGACGTTCTCGAACGCACGCCGCTCGATGACGGGCAGCGGCGGATGGTGTCCACCATCGAGCATTCTGCCGAAGCGCTGCTGCACATTCTGGACGACGTGCTCGATTTCTCGAAGATCGAGGCGGGGCATCTCGCACTCGATCCCCAACCGGCCGATCTCCGCGCCATCATCGATGGTGCGGTGGCGGTGCTGCGCGCGCAGGCCGAGGCAAAGGGGCTGTCGCTGCACACGGAGATCGATGTCGCACTCGCGCCGGCTGTGGTCGTCGACGACGGTCGCCTGCGGCAGGTGCTGCTCAACCTGCTCGGCAACGCCATCAAGTTCACCGCCACGGGCGGCGTTCGCATCGCGGTGCGCGTCGACGAACAACACGGCACCCGGCAACGCCTGCGCATCGTGGTGGCCGATACCGGCATCGGCATCCATGCTGCAAAACTGCGTCACGTTTTCGCGCCTTTCAGTCAGGCCGAGTCGTCCACGACGCGGCGTTTCGGTGGCACCGGGCTCGGCCTGACCATCTCGCGGCGTCTGGTCGAACGCATGGGTGGCCACATCGCTGTCGAAAGCGAGCCGGGCAAGGGCACCACGGTCAGCGTCACGCTTGAACTGCCCGTTGCCGCGGCGTTGCCGCAGGTCGAGGCCGCTGCCGCCGTGGTGGAGACAGGGATGGCGGCACCCGTGCGAGACGCGCGCATCTTGCTGGCCGAAGATCATCCCGTGAACCAGGAGCTGGTGCGCGTGCAGCTTGGGTTGCGCGGTTACGGCTGCGATGTCGTCGAAGACGGCGAGGCCGCGTTGGCGGCGCTCGCAAGGACGCACTACGACCTGTTGCTGGTGGACTGCCACATGCCGCGCATGGACGGCTACGAGGTCGCGCGTGAAGTGCGCAGGCGCGAGGCTGGCACGGGTCGGCATCTGCCGATCGTGGCGATGACGGCGGATGCGCGTCCCGATCAGCGCCAGGTCTGCCTGGCTGCCGGCATGGACGATCTGCTGCGCAAGCCGATCCGGTTGGAAGCCTTCCACGCGACGGTGGCACGCTGGCTTGCACCGGACACGTCTGCCGAGCCCCTGCTCGACATGGAGCGCCTCCGTCGCGCCTTCGGTAGCGACGAGGCCGTGGCTGCCGTCATCCGCGCCGGTGCCGACACCACGCGCGGCGCGCTGGCGCGATTGCCGGACGTCTTGCAGCGCGCGAGTGCGGGTGACGTCGCCGATTGGGTCCACCACGTGCTCGGCGGCGTGAACGTCTTCGGATATTCGGCCGTGGGTGACCACGGAGAGCGTATCGAGCAGGCCCTGCGCGACGGTGCGGAGGTGGATCGCGTGGCGTTGGACGCCTTTGCCGCCGAGCTTGCGCGCTTCACGGATCGACTCGAACATGCAGCGCGGCGCTTGTCCGAGCCGAGCCGTTCGTAGGTCAGCCGTAGTCGACGCCGATCACGGCGAATCGCGTGCGGCCGCCCGGCAGCTCTGCCTCGAACTCGTCGTCGATGCGTTTCTTCAGTACAGCGCGGGCGAGCGGCGAATCGATGCTGATCCAGCCGAGTCGTGCATCTGTCTCGTCCGGGCCTACGATGCGATAACGCACGGTCTCACCGGAGTCCACGTTTTCCAGTTCGATCGTGGCGCCGAAGAACACGGCATCGCGTTGCGACGGTGCGGCCTCCACCACCTTCAGGACCGGAATCCGTTTGCTGAGGTAACGCGCGCGGCGGTCGATCTCGCCGAGCTGCTTCTTTCGATAGGTGTACTCCGCATTCTCCGAGCGATCGCCTTCCGCGGCGGCAGCCGCGAGGGCCTTTACTACCTCGGGACGCACGGTGTGCCAAAGATGATCGAGTTCCGCCTTGAGCCGCTCGAAGCCCTCGCGGGTGATGATGGCGGTGGACGAAGGCGAGGGTGGGCGCCAGCGGCTCATGTGCTCACCGAATGCGTTGCGGTCCATGTGGCGAGCAGCACCTCGATTTCGCCGGTCAGCGGATGACCCGGGTAATCGATGAGCAGACGACGCGCCAGTGCGGTGGCCTGCGTGGTCTCACCCAGTCGCTCGTGCATGCGTACGGCGAGCAGGCCGTAGTGCGGCGCGCCCATGTCTTGCGGCCATGTTTGCAGATAGCCCGCGGCGAGGTGCAGCGCGAGCCGCGTCATGCCGCCGTGCGCGGCGGTATCGGCCAGGGGCCCGCAGGTCTGAGTGGCGTCGGGAAGAAATGCTGGATCGACGTCGACGCAGTCCTGCACCACGCCAAGCGCGCGTCGCGTCTCGCGCCCCGTCACCAGCGCTGCTATCCAGATCTGTCCGTGCACCAGCAGCTCCTGCACACGGCCTTGCGCGCGCAGCAGTTCGCGGTAGCGTGCGTGCATCGCGGCGGGCGCGAGCCCTTCGCGCAGTCGTTCGGTGAGGATGTCGGTCGCGCCGGGCACGTCGTCGCGTGCCACGAGGTTCACATGCGCCAGCAGTGCCGAGTCGTCGTCGGGATCGGTTGCCTCGGCGAGCGTCATCGCTTCCGGCCGATAGCCCAGCGCTTCGTGGCGATGGTGGATGAGCGCGCCCATCAGGTGAAAGTTGTACACGGTCAGATAATTCGCGATCAGGTAATAGGCCACGGTACCGAAAAAAGTTGGGCCGCGATCCTGCATGGCGTACTGCGCGCCGGCCTGAAGCAGTCCACTGGCAAGCATCATGACGAACAGCAGCAGATAGGCGCTGCCGAAGCGACCGATGGCAGCGATCCACGTCGTCGGGTTCAACGCGGCGCCGACACCATCGAAGGTCAGCGACATCGTTATCACGGGAAGCACGAAAGCGAAGAGCAGCGACACCAGCAGGCCGGGAAAGCCGAAGAAGATCGGCGCGAGCACGCTCATCGCGTTGCCGACGAGTTGGATCATGATCAACGCGACGCTCGTCCGGTCCTCGCTATGCACGGCGAGTTCGGGCGGCTCCGCGTAACCATCGGCCGTATGCCGCAGGCATTCGAACGAGTAGGTGTAGATCGCCACCCAGCCCAGACCGATCACGAGCAGCTTCAAACCCGTGATCGGCAGGAAGGCGATGCATTCGAACAGCGTGACCGCACCGATGGTGATCAGTGCGGCGCCATGCAGCGGATAGCGCCAGCCGGTACGTACGCGCTCGGCAAACGGTGTATTCGGATCGGCGAGGGCGCGATCGATCATCTCAGCGCTTGCCCCCGAAGATGCCGCCAAGGATGCCGCGCACGATCTGCTGACCCATCCGCGATCCCGCGGTACGCACCATCGACTTCGCCATCGTTTCCAGCATGCCCTGACGACGACCGGTGCCGAACACGGCATCGCGCACGGTGGCGCTCCAGTCGGCGCCGTCCGTGCTCTTGTCACCCGCCTTTGCAGGGGAAGCATCGGCGGGAAGTTTCTCGCTGGCGCGAGCGGCCAGGCGTTCCGCAGCAGACTCGCGATTGATCGCAGTGTCGTACTTGCCTCCGACAGGCGAACGCGAGCGGACGGTTGCGCGTTCTTCGGGCGTGATCGCACCGATGCGGCACTCTGGCGTAGATACCAGCACCTTCTGCACGGGCGACGGCACGCCACCGTCGCCAAGCGTGGACGCCAGCGCCTCGCCGGTACCCAGGCTGCCGATCGTCTCCACGACGTCGAGCTTCGGATTGCGCGCAAAGGTCTCTGCCGCGGCCTTGACCGCCTTCTGATCGCGCGGTGTGAACGCGCGCAGCGCATGCTGCACGCGATTGCCCAGTTGGCCCAGGATCTCGCCGGGCACGTCATCCGGGTTCTGCGAACAGAAATACACGCCCACGCCTTTGGAGCGGATGAGTCGAACCACCTGCTCGACGCGCTGGCGCAGAGCGGGCGGCGCATCGTCGAATAACAGATGCGCTTCGTCGAAGAAGAACACCATCTTCGGCACCTCGAGATCGCCCACCTCGGGCAATTGCTCGAACAGCTCGGACAGCAGCCAGAGCAGGAAGGTGGAGTACAGGCGTGGCTTCAGGATCAGCGTGTCGGCGGCCAGCACGCTGATGACGCCTCGGCCGCTCATGTCCTGGCGCATGAGGTCGGCCAGTTCCAGCGCAGGTTCGCCGAAGAAGGCGTCCGCGCCGTCCTGTTCCAGTTTCAGCAGGGCACGCTGGATCGCGGCCACGCTCTGCGCGCTGATCAAGCCGTAACGCGCGGAGATGTCCTTGGCGTGCTCTGCGGCGAAGCTGAGCATCGCGCGCAGGTCGTCGAGGTCCAGCAACAACAGGCCCTCGTCGTCCGCCACGCGGAAGATCACTTCCATCACGCCTTCCTGGGTGTCGTTGAGTTCCAGGATGCGCGAGAGCAGGGTGGGGCCCATCTCCGACACCGTCGCCCGGACCGGATGACCCGCCCTGCCGTAGATGTCCCAGAAGACCACCGGATTGGCTTGCGGCTTCCAGCCGGACAGGCCGAGGGTCTTGAGGCGCGCTGCCAGCTTCTCCGACGGCGCTCCGGCCGCTTGGGACAGACCCGCGAGGTCTCCCTTGGCATCGGCCAGGAAACAGGGCACGCCGAGCCGGGAGAATCCCTCCGCCAGCAGCATCAGGCTCACCGACTTACCGGTGCCGGTGGCGCCCGCGATCATCCCGTGGCGGTTGCCGTAGCGGCTGTCCAGTTCGACGGTCGCGTCGTCGTTCCGACCGATGAGGATCGTGGGCATGGCAGCTTCCTTAAGAATGTCCTGAACAAGTCTACGCAAAGCAGCGACATCAGAGAGAATTTGTCGGCGAACAGCTTGAGTCCGCCCGGCCCGGGCGGTAACGTGGCCGGCATCGTCCGTCCCTCCGAGCAGTACATGTCCGTCCGCGTCCCGCGTTCCTTTCTGGTTGTTTCCCTTGCCATGTTGGCAGGCTGCGCGTCGAGCGGCGGCCCCCGTCCCGGCAAGGCGCCGCCCCAGGTCAACGCCTTGTACGACCGGATGAACCAGGCGAGCAAGGGCTACGAAGCGTCGATCGAGCAGGCCCGTCGGGGCGACACCGCTGCTGCGGAGCAGAGCCGCAAGCAGTCCCTCGATCAGTTGAAGGATGCCTCCGCCCGATGTGCCCTGACCCCGGGCTGCGACCAGCAGCGGTTCGCCGCCGTATTTGACCGGCTGCTGCGCCTGAAGGACGGCAGCTTCATCGAGGGTGAGGATGCCGACGATACGGAGCAGGGCGCCGAGGTGGGCGCGCAGCCCGGCGATGCCGCCGGGTCCATCGTCGTCAATGCGCTGCCGCAGGCGCAGCGCAGCGTCACGATGCTCAAGGGCCAGCAGTTCTCGGACCTCATGGTGATGAACGGCCCGGTGAAGGCGGCGCTCGAAATGTGGCTGACCCAGCTGCGCCCGAACCTCATGGACGCCTACGTCAATTACCAGATGATGCGCTACAAGATGTGGCCGGCCTACAAGAAGGCCGACCTGCCGGAGGCGTTGCTGTTCGGGATCATGGCCAAGGAATCCGGCGGCAAGGTACACGCGGTATCTCGCTCGGGTGCTTCCGGGCCGCTGCAGTTCATGTACGCGACCGGGCTGCGTTTCGGCCTGTCCAACGCGGATGGCTTCGACCAGCGCTTCGATCCCACGATGGCCGCGCAGGCCAATGCGGAATACATCGACGAGCAGCTGGGCGCGTTCAACAACAATCTCGAACTCACGCTGGCGGCGTACAACGGCGGCGAAGGCCGCATGCGCCGCATTGCGGCTGCGAATCCCGGCGCGAGCTTCTACGACCCGCAGATCTACGGCCAGATGTCGGCCGAAACGCGCGACTACGTGCCGATGGTGCTCGCCGCCGCGTGGCTGTTCCTGCATCCGGACAGCTATCACCTCACCTGGCCCAAGGTGGACGGCCAGCCTGGGCAGATCGTCCTGACGCGTTCGGCATCGCTCGCCGAACTGACCGTTTGCCTCGGTTCCGCGCGAGACATGCCGGATGGCTGGTTCCGCACCCTGCGCAACCTCAATCCCCGGCTCGATCCACAGGTCACGTTGCCGGCAGGTACGCGCCTCGAGGTGCCCAAGCCGTTAGAGAAGGTCTACATGGCGGCATGCACGACCGGCCCGTGGCCGATTCTCGCCAGTGACCTGCACAACGCGGTGAAGATCGTGGCCCCTCCGCCGCCGGCCGCGACATCGGCGGCTCTGGTCAACACGTCACCGGCGGCATCGAAGCCAAGTCCCACCGCGTCGAAGAGCTACACCGTGCGCCGCGGCGACACGCTCAGCAGCATCGCCCGCCGCAGCTCTTGTGCCGACGTGGAGGACATTGCCCGCATGAACGGGCTGAAGGGTCACCATCTGACGGTGGGGCAGGCCATTCGCCTGCCGGTGTGTCGCTGATCTAAGGCCGTAAACGGCTCTGAATCAGGCGGCCGCGTGCGGCCGGTTCGCCCAGGACGCGGTGGCTCCGCCGGTACGCTCGGACGCCGACAACTCCTTGATCTGACGCATCAGTCGCAGGATCTGCCGATGCAGGTCTTCCATGCCGGGCCGGCGCGAGTCGAGCGTCTCGTGGTAGACCGCAGCGATCCACAGCGCCACACCGCGCGTGGCGATGAGGGGATTCTCGGAGCGCGCCTTACCCAGCCCGATGTCGGGGCCGTGACCGTAGGTGCTGTAGCGTTCTTCGGGCGGGGTGCCGTAGAGATGCGGGAAGTCGCATGCCGCTGCCTGTTCCATCTCGCGCCGGACCAGTTGCTGAAGGTCCGCGTGTGCCCGCACCGGAAGGGCGAGAACGACACGCTCGATGTCCGCGAGCTGCCTTCTCAGGCGAATTTCGCGATTGACGGCAATGAGATGGCTGACCAGACGCATGGACGACTTCCCCTAGTACGGATGCTTCTCGCGGTCCCGACGCCCCTCCCCTCAAAGGGTGACCGGTCGGCGAAGAATACCCTGGGCATGGGTCGAATGTAAGACGTTTTGGTCACATAGTGACGTCAGTCGTCACGTTTGTCGTCACGCGCCCGAGGCGTCGCCTGCCCACGCGCCGAGTCGTTGCCCCACGACGACCTGCTGCAAAGGCTGCAGCGGGTCGAGCGTGTAGCCCTCTGGCAAAAGCAGGATCACCGTGGAGCCCATGTTGAAGCGGGCCATTTCCGCGAAGCGCTCAAGGTGGATGCCGCGGCCGCGACAATCCTGCCGGCGGATGGACGACGCGTAGGGCGGGATGGCGAGGCCGTCCCAGACCGTCGCCACGCTGGAGACCAGGATAGCCCCCACCATCACCGACACGAACGGGCCATGTTCGCCTTCGAACCGGCAGACGAGCCGCTCGTTGCGCGCGAACAGGCGCGGAATGGCCTCCACGGCGAACGGCGCCACGCTGAAGATGCGGCCGGGCACATGGGTGGTGCCGGTGAGTTCGCCCTGCAGGGGCATGTGCACGCGGTGGTAGTCGCGCGGCGACAGGTAGATGGTGACGAAGCTGCCGTTGCGGAACGGTGCTGCCGCCGCCTCGTCGCCGAGCAATTCCACCGCGGTGTATTCCTGGCCCTTGGCCTGGAAGATCCGGCCATCGCGGATACGGCCGGACTGGCTGATCCGGCCGTCCGCGGGGCAAAGCACAGCCTGCGGATCGGGATCCGCCCGGCGCGCGTCAGGCTTCAGCTTGCGGGTGAAAAACGCATTGAAGTGCTGATAGGCAAACGGGTCCGGCTGCGCCGCCTGGCTCATGTCGACGTCGTAGCGCTGCACGATCTCCCGGATCAGGAAGTTCTTCCACGGCGCCCACTCCCAGCGGGTGGCCTGGTAGACGATGCGCGACAGGAAGCGATGCGGGAGGATGTATTGCAGCAGGACGTTGGCTTTCATGCGCCGGAGTATAGGCGACCGGGCCAGATCCACCACCTATGAACTGTGGGGATGCGGGACCCGCCCTGCAAACAAGCACTTGCGAATGACTTAGCCGCATCCGCACGGCGTATGCCGGAAATGCGCCATGGCAACGCTGGTGCTGTCGCCCGCGTCGGTCGGACAGTAGTTCCAGGTCCATCGGAGCGGACCGTCGTTCCATCGTCGTATCCAGGGAAGGAGCAGGACATGCATCGGATCGTCATCGGGTTATGCGCCGCGCTGTTCGTGGTCACCCTGCCGCAACCCATTTGGGCGATGCCTTCGCCCCAGGCGACGACGGCCTCGGTCGCGGCGAAGCGTGCGGACGCGAAGATCCAGAACACGAAGGAATCAGGGCAGAAGAAACCAGCTGCGAAGACGCCAGGTACTACCTCGGCCGGCACGAAGGAACTGGAAGGCGAGACGGCCGTCAAGGACCTGCGTGCGTGGTACCAGGACGTGCGTTCGGACTGTGGTGCCACGTCGAATGGGTTGGCGCCTGCGTTTCTCTGCACGGGTGTGATGCTGCGCGCTACGACCGTAGGCAGCTACCTGCCTTGGAATCCGAATCCCGCCTCCACGGGCGTGTCGTTCTCCTGGCTGCGCACCGATACGAATTTCAGCCGGCTCGCGTTCGACTTCCGCAACGGCTTCATCTTCTATCCGAAGGATAAGGGCGCACCGGGCTCGACGGTGATCAATGTGCTCTGCGTTTTTCCCATGGACGCCGATACGTCCACCCGTGCGAACAGTGGTTGCGGAAAACATCCGCAAGGGGGCGATACGAGTGCCGGGTGCAGCGCGCAGGGCATCAACACGGGGCAGGCCTGGTTCACCCATTTCAACGCGTTGCCTCCGGAAGACAAGTACAGGGGGCAATGCGGGTGGAACGTTCGGCCCGACCAGCTCAACGCCGCCAATCGTTTCATGGCGTTCGTGCAAGGTCGGAGCCTGATGCCCGCGCAATGGTGGGCGATCCAGAACGAGTTGCGCATGGCCAGCTGGGCGGAGGGCGCTCAGGTGCCGATCCGCGCGTTCTTCTATCTGAGCGGCGATACCGTGGGACTTGCCAACGCGAGGTCCGACCAGACGCGTTACAAGAGCACCTTCGGTACCTTTGCGCCGATCGTCCGATTGACGCTGCCGATGCAAAAGGGCGGGCAGGCGGAGTTTGAATACGACACTGCCGATCAGGCGATTCCGGATCCGGGTTTGCCGACGTTGCCTGAGCCGGGACCGGATACCACGGTTGTCGATTTCGAGAAGGTTCCGCTCGGAGGGGGCAAGAGCTATATACCCTTGAGCACTTACTACTCGTCTCTAAACGTGTACCTCAGGATGACCTGCCCCAACATGTACATACGAAACGAGCCCGCGACGGGAATGAGGGGGCATCATCTTGATTTTCTCGGTGAACAGTTGCTTGTAAATGGGTCAATCGCGCTGCCCGCACGTACGGTTGAGTTCACGCTTCATGCCGACTCACCGGTCGGTGTGCAAGGTACTTGCGGGACGTCCACCGGGCCGGGCGCCCTTGTCGAAAAGAATGGCGAAAGATACCGGCTTTCATGCGCATCCGGGTCAAACGTTTATGACTTCAAAGTAACGGTCGCCGACGGCAAGGCCCAGATGGACGATCTATGGTTAACCAAGTGACAAGCTTGCCGTTCGCTGTAGCGATAAACGGTTGCATGGTACGCACCATCACGCTGTACACGGCGAACGGGTGATCCCGATCTCATCCAAGGAAGGAGTAGGACATGGTCCGGCTGGTCATTGTCTGTTTCGTAGTCGCATTGGCGTACGTGTCCATGCCGAGTTGGGGTGCGTCGGCAGAGGTTCATGGCGCTGCGGGAGCCGAGCCCGTGGCGCAACAGGCGTCCCGCGCGAGTTGCGGCACCACGAGGAAAATTCCGCGGACGCCGATACCGAGTGCCGCCGCACTGCCTGAACCTGGCGCAGGGACCTCGGTGTTCGACTTCGAGGCGGTTCCTCTCGGAGGAACGCTGAACTTGATCTATTTCGAAACCTATGCCCGGTTGAAAGGGACGCTCACTACGCGGTGCGGCAAGCTGTACATACGCGACAGTGTCGTACCTGAGTTGAACGGGCGCCATCTTGATTTTGTCAGCGGCGAAGTGACGATCGTTGCAAGGGACGTCGTGACGGGCGCGCAGTTTCGCGTGCTCGAACTCACGTTGCATGCGGACGCGCCGATCGGCTTGTCGGGCGTGTGCGCGGGAAGTCCGGCACCTCTTATCGAGCACAATGGCTCGAGATACAGACTTACCTGCGCGTCCGGAGGAACCCTGGCTCAAGTCAAGGTGGCGATCGCGGATGGCAAGGTCCAGATGGACGACCTGTGGTTCACGCCGTGACGCGCATCCCTGCTTACCAAAGCAGGTGTCAAACATGCACATCGCCGCCAAAGAAGGGCGAGACCGTGTATCGAGTGGTCGTGTTGCTGTCCGCTGTGGCGGCATCGCGCGTTTTCCGACGCGGACCGAAGGGTTGCCGTCAAGCAGGCACGCGCGCGCGTTGCCGGCACGATGTTTCGGTCGCGAATGAGTAAGACACGCGTCGCCCGATCGCGACACGTGAGTCGTCGCACACCGTCCTTGAGAGCACCCGATCCCGGCACGTAGCTGGTGTAGCGCCACCGCGAGCAGTGCGCAGCGGCGGGGATTTCCAATCCAATGAAAGACGGCTCGCCCATCCTCTTCGCTGGATGACAGGCGATGGCGGCGTACTGGTTCGATAGGGTGCATCTATCGATACGGTCATAAATATGAATTTCCCATATGGCCCGCCATTGCTTACCGTTGCCGTCACGTCCTTCCGCGTTCGCGCTCCCTCACTCCTTCAAGGGTAAGACCCATGAGCAAGCTCACCACCGTTTTCGGCGCCCCCGTCGTCGACGACAACAACACGATGACTGCCGGGCCGCGTGGGCCTGCCTTGCTTCAGGACGTCTGGTTCCTGGAGAAGCTGGCTCACTTCGACCGCGAGGTGATTCCCGAGCGGCGCATGCACGCCAAGGGTGCTGGCGCGTTCGGCACCTTCACCGTGACCAATGACATCACCCAGTACACCCGCGCGAAGATCTTCTCCGCCGTGGGCAAGAAGACAGAAATGGTGGCGCGCTTCTCCACGGTGGCTGGCGAGCGTGGCGCGGCAGATGCGGAGCGTGACATCCGCGGCTTTGCCTTGAAGTTCTATACCGAGGAAGGCAACTGGGATCTGGTGGGCAACAACACCCCGGTGTTCTTCATTCGCGATCCGCTGAAGTTCCCCGACCTCAACCACGCCATCAAGCGCGATCCGCGCACGGGCCTGCGCAGTGCGAATAACAACTGGGACTACTGGACGCTGCTGCCCGAGGCGCTGCATCAGGTCACCATCGTGATGAGCGAACGCGGTGTGCCGCGTTCCTATCGGCACATGCATGGCTTCGGTAGCCATACCTATAGCTTCATCAACGCCAACAACGAGCGCTTCTGGGTGAAGTTCACCTTCAAGACCCAGCAGGGCGTTCAGAACCTGACCGATGACGAAGCGGCAGCGGTGGTCGCGCACGATCGCGAAAGCAATCATCGCGATCTCTACGAGGCCATCGAGCGCGGTGAGTTCCCGCGTTGGACGCTGTACGTGCAGATCATGCCCGAGGCCGATGCGGCCAAGACCCCATACAACCCGTTCGATCTGACCAAGGTGTGGCCGCATGGCGACTACCCGTTGATCGAGGTCGGCGTGATGGAACTCAACCGCAACCCCGAGAACTTCTTCCAGGACATCGAGCAGGCCGCGTTTGCCCCGGCGGTGATCGTACCGGGCATCGGTTTCTCGCCGGACAAGATGCTGCAGGGCCGCCTGTTCTCGTACGGCGACACGCAGCGCTACCGCCTTGGCGTGAACTACGCGCAGATTCCGGTCAACGCGCCGCGCTGCCCGGTGCACAGCTATCACCGTGATGGCGCCATGCGCGTGGACGGCAACGGCGGCGGTTCCACGCCGTACGAACCGAACAGCTACGGCGCGCTGCAGGCTCAGCCAGACTACTCCGAGCCGCCGCTGGATCTGGGCGATGCCGTCGCCAAGCGTTGGAACCATCGCGAAGACACCGACTACTTCTCGCAGCCGCGCAAACTGTTCGAGATGATGAATCCGGCACAGCGCGAGGCGTTGTTCGGCAATACGGCGCGCGCCATCAAGGGCGCATCGGAGCAGGTCGTTCAGCGGCACATCGCCAATTGCACCGCCTGCCATCCCGACTATGGAAAGGGTGTGGCCGAGGCGATCGCGAAGCTCGGTTGATCCACTGAGGCCCTCCCTGCGGGGAGGGCCTCGTCATAGGTCGATCAGGGCGCCAGCACTACCGGTAGTTCGATATACGTGCCGTGCTCGCCGTCCCTGACGATGGTCTGCGTAGCCTTGCGGTAATCGCCGGGCTTCGCATTGAAGATGTTCGGCACGAACGTCTGTGGATTGCGGTCGTAGAGCGGGAACCAGCTCGACTGGATCTGCACCATCACCCGATGGCCCGGCTGGAACACATGGTTCACCGTGGGCAGCGGAAAGCGATAAGCCAGCGGCTTGTTCGCTACCAGCGCCGTCGGTTTGTCGTAGCCCTCGCGGTAACGGCCGCGGAAGATCTCCATCGCGATGGGCAACTGATAACCGCCCATCGACGGCTTCTCTTCGACTTCGTCGGGATAGACATCGATCAGTTTCACGACCCAGTCGCTGTCCGTGCCGCTGGTGGAGGCGAGCAGGTGTACCAGCGGTTCGCCCGACACGCCCATGGGTTTGTCGAGCACGGGCGAGACGTAGGTCAGCACATCGGTCCGCGTGGCGAACTGGCGCTGGTCGTCCACGAGCCATTCCGGCCAGGAGTCCTCGCGATCCGCGACGCCATGCGACCACGACTGGATCGGTCGAACGCGGTACGGCACCGGCTTCGCGGGATCGGAGACGTAATCGTCTTCGCCCTTCGCGGGCGCCGTCGTGCCGAATGCTCCATCGGCCTCCACGAACCAGCGTTGCATGGTAGGCGTGCAGCCTTTGCGGCAGCCCGATGGCCAGGTGTCGAGCTGGCGCCAGGTGTTCTCGCCGGTGACGAACGCATTGACCGGGGCGATGCTCGCCTTCGGCGCATCGTCTTTCAGGTACTGGGCCAGGAACGGCCGGAGGATCGTCTGCCGAAACGTGGTCCCCGTATCGCTACCGAGGTCGATCGCACCGATCGTGTCGCCTTTTTCCCAGGTCTTGGCGTGGCGCCACGGGCCCAATACCAGCCATAGTTTCGTGTGCCCGGGATCGCGCAGTGCGAGTGCGCGGTACACGGCCATGTCGCCGTAGTTGTCTTCCTGGTCCCACAAGCTGTGCACCAGCATGGTCGGTACGGTCATCGGCTCTTTCGCCGCGACCTTGTCGATGGCCTGGTCGGACCAGAAGCTGTCGTAGGCGGGGTGGGCCAGCAGCTTCTGCCAGAAGCCCAGCGCTTCCATGCCATAGGCGCGACCGATGTCGCCCGCGGAACCACCGCGTAGATACAGGTCGTAATCGTCGCGGTAACCCGTGGTCCAGCCGATGTCGCTGCCGCGCGAGTTCACCATGCCGTAGATGTAGGGAATCATCTGCTGGCGAAAAGCACCGCGATGAAACCAGTCGTCACCCATCCAGCCGTCGATCATCGGATTGATGGGCACGGCCACCTTGAGCGCGGGGTGCGGATGGATCGTCGCGACCATTGCTTCGAAGCCGTCATAGGAGATGCCGATGATGCCTACCTTGCCGTTGGACTCGGGCACGTGCTTCACCAGCCAGTCCACCGTGTCGTAGATGTCGGTGGACTCGTCGACAGGCGTCGGGTTGCCCGGCCCGATCGGCGGGCGATTCATGACGAAGTCGCCTTCGGAACCGTGTTTGCCGCGAATGTCCTGGATCACGCGGATGTAGCCGTCCTGCACGATGATGTCCGCGGGATTGTCGTAGCCGCGCAGCATGGTGCCGAGATGTGGGCTGTCGCTTCGATGCCCCATGCCATCGGCGCCGTAAGGCGTGCGCGTGAGCAGGATGCCGGCGTGCGTCGCACCCTTGGGCAACACGATCACCGTGTGCAGCCTCACACCGTCGCGCATGGGAATCTCGACGGTGCGACGTTTGTAATCGAAGCCGGGATTCGTCGGCGCGAACTGGGCCGGGATTTCCGTCGGCAGGTCTTTGTAGTTGGTCTCGCCGCCGAGCGCCGGGGTCGCGAGGACCCCGGCGGCAAGCGCGACGATACCCAGTCGCAGTAGTGGATGCATGGGTTCCCCGTTAGAAGTCGTAGGTCACACCGAAGCGGGCGTAACGCGGCTGCGTATAGCTGATGACCTGCTGGTAGCCGTCGTTCACCGAGTTCTTGCTGCCCGACACGGGGTTCGTACGCTGCGAACGCTGCTGGTTGAGCAGGTTGAACACCGAGGCGGTGAAAGCCAGCTTGCGATCGGCCCACAGCGGACGGTACTCGAGGTTCACGTCCACGAGTTCTTCCCACGGCTCGCGTCCCTTCGCACCATACGCCGACGGCTGGCCGAAGCAGAAGTGATAGTAGCTGCCGTAGCCGGACGGATCGCTCTCGGTTTCGCCATAACGGCCCAAACAGGACTTTGGCAGGCCGGACTGGATGAGCAGGTTGGCCGAGACCAGCCACTCGGGCGCGATCTGGTATGAACCGTATAGCTTCAACTGGTGCTTGCGGTCGTTGGCGAGGTAACCGTTGGCGTAGTTCATGAGCGTGGCGTAATCCCAGTCACGCGACGCCGCGACGGAACCCTGGCCCACGTCCGAACGCACCTGGCCTTCCGTGTTGCCATAGCTGCGCGAGTACAGGTAATCGACCTTGCCCGACCACGTGCCATCGAACGGATGCGAGAGGTACAGATCCAAGCCGTAGTAATTACGCTTCAGGTGGCTGAAGCCGAAGTCCGCATTCGTCACCGTGACGTTGGTGTAGCCGCCGTTGGCGTTGGCGAGCTGGTAGACGTTCGCGCGACCCGGGTTGGACAGGTAGCAACTGCCGACCGTCACCGCGTCGATGTCGGCGCCCTGGGCGACGGCGGCACGGGTGATCGCGCCGTTGTCGCAGACGTCGTCCAGCGCGTTGCGCAGTTTGCGCACCGTGGCCTTCGCACCGGCTACCCAGTCGGCATCGATCTGCTTGTCCAGGCCCAGGATGAACTCGTCCTGGTATTCCGACTTGATGTTCTTGGCGCTGACCGTCTTGGGATCGGGCGGCTGGCCGTACTCACCGTTGGGAGACACGGCACCACCGGTGGCCGACCGAATGAAGGTCACGCCGGTCGGCAGGCCCGAGGCATCGATGCCGGTGTAGGTAAAGTACTGATTGGTCGCGAGTGAGCCGGCTGACGTGCGCAGGGCAACGGATGCCGGCATGGCGAGGAAATAACGTCCCGCGTTGCCGTAGACCTTCATGCTGGAATCGCCGTTGACGTCCCAGCTGAAACCGAGGCGCGGCGCCCACTGCGGCTTGGTCAGCTTCAGGTACGGCTGGCCTGCCGGGTTGTAGTTGGTGAACTGGTCGTTGCGCAGGCCAAGGGAGAGCAGCAGTCGATCGGTGACCTGCCAGTCGTCCATGATGTATTGCGCGCGCTGCTTCACGCGCACCGAGGCGAGCGTGTTGTAGTGGCGGTAGTAGCCGTAGTAGCCGGTTTCGCCGCCGGGATAATTGGCCGGCTTGTCCACGAACGGGCTGTCGCTGATGTTGAGGTTCTTGTCGCCCTTGGCGTACCACAGCTCGTAACCATCGCCGCCGATGGTCGTGCCGTCGTCGATGTCGTGCGAGTCCTGGTTGTCGATACCTGCGGTGATCGAGTGGCTGCCGATCTTATAGTTCAGATCGACGCGCAGGTTGCGGTTGGTGGACTCATGATCGGGGTTGTCGATCGTATCCAGCGTCTGGCCGTTGGTGATCGGCGTGCCGCCGTTGAGCGCGGGGTTCTGCTGGCTGACGTTGCCGATGAACGGGCCGGTGACGCCCGTGGCTGGCGGCTCGTTGTAGTAGGTGAGCTTCGACTTGCCGTAGAGCGCGGTGAGCGTCAGGTCGTCGGTGATGTAGCTGGTGAACTTGGCGACATAGACCATGGCCTTGGTCTTATAGGTGGAATCGGTGCTGGCGAAATCGCCGACCGTATTCGTGTCGTAGTCGTAGGTGTACTTGTTGCCGTTGGACCGGTGGGTCTGGTTGACGCCGGTCAGCTCAAGGATGTTGCTGTCGTTGATGTTCCAGTCGAGCTTGCCATACCACTTCGGATCCTTGTACGTGTACTTGGTGTCGTACGCGTGGTTCACGTCGCCGATGCTGTTGCCCTTGCTGCGCTCCATTTCCACGGCAGCAAATGCGTAGAGCTTGTCCTTGATCAATGGGCCGCCGGCATAGGCGCTGACCGTCGTGCTCCATTCGTGGTTGCGGTCGTTGCGCTGGTTGATCGAGCCCGGCGGTGCCGGATTGTCGTGACCATAGGTGATGTTGCGCGCACTGGCGCGCGCGAAGTCCGGCTCCCACAGTACCTGCGCACCGAAATGCCACTCGTTGGTGCCGCGCTTGCCGACCTGGCTGATGACGCCGCCGTCCGAGCGGCCGTACATCGCGGAGTAACCGCCGCTCAGCACTTCCTGCTGATCTACGGCGCCGTAGGGCAGGGTTACGCCACCGAAGCCGCTGAGCGGATCGGTCGTGTTCATGCCGTTGATGTAGTACGCGTTCTCCGAGACGGCCGAACCGGCAAAGCTCACCAGGCTGCCGCCGAAGGCATTCTTGAAGCCGGTATAGCCCGGCGAGGCGCCCGGTGCGAGCAGGGCCACGGCCTCGGCCGAGCGCTGCAACGGCAGACGCGCCATGTCGGCCGCAGTGATGACCGTGCTGGAAGCAACGGTAGCGACGTCGATCTTCGGCACCTGGGTGGCCGACACGGTCACGCCTTCGAGCTGCTGCGCATTGCCGGCCGCCGTGTCGAACGACACGTCGGTGGCGGCACCCACGCGTAGGGTGATGTTGTCGCGTGTATCGACGACGTTGCCGCTGGACTTCAGCGAAACCTTGTACGTTGCCAGCGGCAGCGAATCGGCGACGTAGTGGCCGCGTGCGTCCACAGGTACTTCGCGAACGAGGCCGTTGCTGCCTTCGATCAACACGGTTTCATTGGCGGCAATTGGCGCCTGGCCGGCGATACGGCCTGTGGTGGCCTGGCCGAAGGCAACGCCGGACAGTGACGCCGCGACCGCGGCGCATAAGACGGTATGTCGGAGGGTGGGGCGGGGTTTCATGGGATGCTCCGGGGAAAGGCGCTTGCGTGATAGAAAGGTTTTGAATCGATCCAAATCAATTGCGTAATGCGGCCTTCCTGGCGCGGTGTTGTTTCAGGCGTAGGCGATGTCGCCGACGGCCTTACGAATGGCGGCGATGGCGCGGGATTTCTCCGCGCGGCGGTCGGTAACGAGCACGTCGATGCGGTCGGCAGGGCACCAGGCGACGCGACTGCGAACGCCGATCTTCGAATGGTCGGCCGCGATCACGATGCGGCGCGCATTGGCACACATTGCCCGTGCGACTTCGGCTTCCTCCATCTCGAAGCTGCTCGCGCCAGCCTTGGCGTCGATGCCGACCGGCGAAAGGATCGCGAGGTGCGGTTGGTAACGCGCAATCTCGGCGACCGTGGCGGCGCCCTGCGTGCAGCCCGTCTGCGCATTGAAGCGACCGCCGAGCAGATGCACGTCGTTGCCGCTTCGCGCGGCGAAGCGGGTGGCTACGTCCACGGCATTGGTAACGATGGTGAGGCCATTGCGTGTGGCGAGCGCTTCGGCGACGAGGTTCATGGTGCTGCCGGCGTCCATGAAAACGGTCTGCCCGCTTTCGACGAGGCTGGCGACCTTCTTCGCGATCGCGCGCTTCTCGCGCACCCGCGTGGCATGGCGCACGTCGATCGGCGGCTCGTCGCCCGTAAGCACCGCTCCGCCATGCACGCGACGGATTTCACCGCGTTCGGCCAGTTCGACGAGGTCGCGGCGAATCGTTTCGCGCGATACGCCCAGCTCCGTGACAATGCGTTCCACGGACACCTGGCCGCTGGTGCGCAGCAGATCGCGGATACGGGAATGCCTTTCTTCATGCCACATGGCGTCGGTCCTTGAGTACGTGGAGGAGGAGGCGCATGGCGCCGAGCGCGAGTGCGCCGGCAAGCACGACGCACATCGCATACGCGGCCGCTTGCGCGAGAAAGCCGTTTTCGTCCAGGCGCATCACCGTGACCGACGCGAGCCCGAGTTCGGGCGTGACCAGGAAGATCACACCCGACAGCGTCACCATGGCGCGCATGAACAGATAGAAGAACGCGGAGATCGCGGCCGGTGCGGCGAACGGCCAGACCGCATCACGCAGCACACGGAAGGCCGTCCCGCCGGATGTCGCCACCGCGTCATCGAGTGACTGCGGTACCTGGCGCATGCCGGTCTGCATCGTGAGGAAGGCCTGCGCGTGATAGTGGTACAGGCTGCATGCCGCCACGATCGCCACGCTGCCGTAGAGCCAGCCTGACAACGGCCCATGATTGAAGGTCAGTACGTAGCCCAGGCCGAGTACGAGGCCCGGCACGGCGGAAGGCAGCGACGCGATGAACTGCACGGGCTTTGCAATGAACGACGGCGCGTGACGGAGCCCTGCAGACAGGGCGAACACCAGCACCACGCCGGCGCAAGCGGCTATCGTCGCCATGCCGATCGACGTGGCTACCGGGCCATAGCCATCGGGCATACCGCCCGTGTAATTGGCAAGGGTGAGTGTGCGGTCGTATGGCCATAGCTTGACGACACTGACGTACGCCACCGTGGCGACGACGCCCACCATGGGCAGGAGTGTCGCCAGGGCGACACCGCCCAGCGCCACATCCCGCCATGGGTGTGAGGCGGGCACCAACGTACGGCCCGGACTCGCATCGCCCGTGTCCTGTCGCCGTTTCGCCAGCCGTGCCAGCCACACCGAGAGCAGTGCAGGTGCCAGCAGCACCACACCGAGCGTCGCTCCCATCGCGAAATCCTGCTGGCCGACCACTTCGCCGTAGATCTCCACGGCCAAGACGCGATAACTGCCACCGATCACGACCGCGCTGCCGAAGTCGGTGAGCGTTTCGGT
>Ga0209148_1000842_pt1 | contig 21764 bp, 14 predicted proteins | sample AraplaCol_mMF_r2_2_FD_184288 | JGI IMG/M metagenome (GOLD analysis project Ga0209148, IMG submission 184288) | Arabidopsis root microbial communities from North Carolina, USA - plate scrape CL_Col_mMF_r2 (SPAdes) (version 2) | ecosystem: Host-associated > Plants > Roots > Endosphere | place... | reverse complement strand
TGGACCACCGCCGCCCGGGCCGCCAGCGGGACCACCAGTTGTACTGCCCGAATTGCCCCTGGCAGATGTCGTCGTTTCGGCCGATCCGTCCTCTCTTCCATGCGTCGAGGTCGAACCGCTGATTCCAACCGCATTGACCCCAAAGGCGCGCAGCATCGTGGCGGCGGACGTATCCCCGTCCGGCCCTTCGGCGCCAAGCACAGCAAGGTCGGTTGCCGCGAAATTCACCTCGACCACCGCACCGGTCTTGGTTAGCAATCTGACGTCATAGACCCAGACGCAGTTGTCCTGAGAGGCGTGCTGCTGCACCATGCCGATACTCAGCACCTGTGCATCCGTCTTGCTGCGAATCTGCTGAAAGAGATCGCTTGGCGAAGCGAGGGCCTTCTCAACCGAGGCAGTCGGGCACTCCGCGGCAAAGCCAGTCCCAGTCTGGACCAGAATGGCAAGCGCCAGAACGAACGCACCGGCAAGACATCGCGGCCGGAACACGCCAACAAATCGCCCTTGGCGAAGGGACTCCTTGCCGTATCCCAGGACAGTGTACCTGCCTGTCGGCACGGCAATTCTCCTCATTGTCATCGATAAGCCGATAGCTGCGGCGACCATCGGCACTCAAACGAATAATGCAGCATTTTGCCCCGGCAATGCTGAACGGCAGCTTAAAAACCCGGTCAGCAGCGCTTCAGATGCCCTGTCATAGCATCCTTCTGGTCGGCGTGCATTGCAGAGTGTTCGACAACCTGCCGGTGCTCAAATTGTCAGAAGGAGCCTGCGACAGATATCTTTAAGCCCAGACGGCAGAAGGAAACGATTCGAGCAGCGCGAGCGGCAGCACGGATGACAGCGGGACCTCCGGCAGCACATCGTCAGGTGGCGGTGCGTCTGATGGCAGTACATCCGATAGCAGTTCAAGCAGTGATACGAGCTCGGCCAGCAATTAAAGCGCTGTCACCACAACTAGAAAAATAGTGAGTTATGCCGGAGCCCCCAACGACCAGTACCCCCCGGCATGCCGCGCCGGCGCATTACACGATGCGCCGGCGCACCCCATCATGTCGGCGTCAATCCTGGCCCCCGCACAGCAATAACTACTGTGTCGGCTGCTGCTGGTCGGTCGTTGTATCGGACGATTTCTTTTTCTTCTTCTTGCCGAAGGGCAATTGCACATCGCCCAGGCCCGGTACATTCACCGTCGGCTGGGTCTGTGTTTGCGTCGGGGTGGTCGTCTGGCTGCCGGTCGCAGCTCCGCCTGTGGTCCCGGTCGTGCTATCGGTCCCAGTCGCGCTACCGGTGCTGGCCGGCGCCGTGGTCGAACCGGTATTCGGCTGGATGCCAAGCTTGTTCAGCAGCTTGTTGCCGCCGGGAATCTGCTGAATGAGACCGGGCTGCACCTGGCCATTGGGATCGACGCCAAGAATGCCGCTCGCCCCGGCCGCGCCATTGCTGGCGAAGCTCGGCCGCGGGCTGCTGAGCGGACCTTGCAGATTGATGCTCATGAAGGCCTTCTCGGCATTGCCGCTGAAGAGATCGATCAGCATGGGCGAGAAGGCGAGCGACGAAAGATCGATCTGCCCCTTGCCGGTTCCCCGCGCCTTCGGATTGGTGAAGGTGAAGTCCTGGGTATCGAGGACACCTTTGGTGACGTTGAAGCTGCCTTTCAGCGCATTGTCGACGCCGGTGAAATTACCGAGCACGCCATTGATGGTATCGCTGATCCCCTGTACCGCCTTGACCTTCTGGCCGAGCACGCCCAGCAAGGCCGAGCCCATCTGCTGCTCGACCTGGCCGATGATCATCATGGTACCGTCAAGATTACCCTGACCGGTGAGCGAGCGGACCAGTTCGGCCTGGCTATTGCCGCTGCCACCCAGGGCAAGGTTCAGCGATAGCGGGCCCTTCACCTGGGTGCCGGCAATGGCGCCGCCGATCACCTGCCCGACCTGGATCTTATCCAGGGCCATCTTGGCCGCGACCTTCGGCGTGCCATTGCCATTGACCGTCGTGCCCGACAGATCGAAACCACCGCCATAGATCTTGCCGTTCAGCGTCTGCATCGTCAGCAGGCCGTCCTTGAGGGTGATCTTGGCCACCAGATCATCGATGCGCCGATCCGGCATGATGAGCGATTTTGCGGTGAAATCGATATTGGCATCCTGCTGCTTCAAGGCAGAGAGATCGAGCGGCTCGGTCGACCAGGTGCCGCCGCCACCGGCCGGCGCCGGCACCGCTGGCTTAGCGGCAGCTGGTTTGCCGCCGCTGTTCATGAAGGGAATGAGATTGACGGTGCCGCCCGCCATGTTGGCGGTGATCAGCGGCTTGGCGCCGGTCGCGTCATAAGCCGCCGTGCCGCTCAGCGAACTGTCACCCCAGGCCGCATCCAGCCGGCTGAGACTGGCTTTCTGCGTGGTGCCCGCCGCCTTCACCGCGACTTTCAGGGGCCCGCCCTGGACGCCGGAACTCGGCAGATCCGCCATCCGCAGGAGATCGGTGAATTGCGGATGATTGGCCGTCATGGCGATATCGAAGGCGATCGGCTTCGCTTTCGCCTGGACCGTACCGGTCACCGCGGCAACACCGCCAAGCGCCTGCAGCTTGAGATCCAGCAGCATCTTGTCGGCGCCGCCCTTCAGGGTACCGGCAACGCCGAGCGTCCCCGCCGCCTGCGCCTTCGGTCCGGCGAGCCCCGCCAGTTGCAGCAGCGGCGCCGGCTTTTGCGCCGTCAGATTGAGCGCCGTCTCCACCTGGGGATTGTCACCGGAAATATTGGTGAGCTTGCCAGCAAGCTCGCCATTGGCGCCGATACCGGTCGCCGACAGCGTGACGTTATAGGTGAGGTCGTTACCAGCGGTTTGCGCCGTGCCATTGGCGGCGACGGCACCCAGCTGCGAAGCAGCCTGCGCCGGCGCACCGGCAACCGCCGCCAGCGCTGCGGCATCCTTCGCCGTCAGGTTGAAGCTGGTATTGACCTTGGGGATGCCGCCATTCATCAACCCGCCCAAGGTTCCCTTGGCAGCACCCTGCGCGCCGATACCGGCAATGGCGATCGAGCTATCGTAATTGATGTTGTCGATGGTGCCATTAGCCTTGCCGCTGAGGGTCAGGGCGCCGAGCTTGCCGGCTTGGGCATTCCCCGCTCCCGCCATCTGCATGACATTGCTGGCTTCCTTCGCCGTGACATTGTAGGTGGCGTCGAATTGCGGATCGGCATTGAGATTGGTCAGCTTGGCGGCGACGGTTCCTTTGCCGCCGAGGAAATCGGCAACGCTCAGATCCTTGACATCGACCACCCCGCCACCGCTGGCAACCAGGACATGCAGGCCGTTGATCTGCTGCTGGTTCATGGTGAGGCTGCCGATCTTGGCCTCGATATTGGTGTTCATATTGCCAAAGGGCGCCAGCGCCTTCAGCGGATTGCCCGGCGCGGCCTTCGCCGTCGACGCCGTGTTCGTGTTGCCGGTCGAGGCGGCCGGCGCTTTCGCCAGATAGCCGTCGAGATTAAGCTTGTCGATGGTGATGCCGGCGCCGATACCGACCTGCTGGCGCGTCTTGCCATCGGGCAAAGCGACGCTGGCGCTGCCCTGGATGGTCGATTGATCAAGCTGCCCGTTGATCTGCGTGACGTCGAGCTGGCTGCCCTTGAAGCCGATCTTGCTGGTGAGGGCGAACTTGCGCAGCCGGTCGCCCGGCACGCTGTCGACGGCACCTTTCGCAAAAGCATCGATCAGGCCGCGCAGATTGCCGGCATTGACATTGAGCCCGCCGGTAAAGGCCGGCTGCCCCTGATCGGCATAGAGCACGCCGCTGGCGCCAAGCCCGGTCGCCCCCGGCAATTGCGCCGTCAGGCTCTTGATCGTCAGCTGACTATTGGCCAGTTGCAGCGATAGCTTGGTGTTGTCGATCGGCTGCTTCTGGTAAACGATCTGCTGGATGGTGATATCGGCGCCGGCGGTAATGCCGCCTGGGAGGCTGAACGGCGCCGCCGGTTTGGCTTCTTCCTTGGTTCCACTAGCAGCACTGGCCGGCTGGCTTGCGGCACCCCCGCCCGGCAGCAGCTTGTCGAGATCGACGCGTCCGACGGCGACATTGGCCTGGACCGCCACATCCTTGGCATAATTGGCGGCAATCGCCGCCTTGGCCGCGAGATCGCCCAGTTGCACCGACAGATCCTTCACGGTCGCCGAGGCGCTGCCGGCACTGATATCGCCATCGATGCTGAAGCCCTGGTTGAGCAGCGGCGGCTGCGGTGCCGCTTTATCGGCACCCGGCAACAAAGCGAGGAGCTTGGCGACGCTGTCGCCTTTGCCGCTTAATTTGCCGGTCACGATGGTCTTCTGCGGATCACTGGCAGCGGCCAGGTCGGCGGTGCCATTGAAGCCGATCGAGGCATTTGCTTCGCTGACCGACAGCGAGACATCGACCGGCATTGGCGCGGCGCTGTCGAGCTTGCCGAGTTTGACGTTGAAGCCGAGCGGCATGCCGACGGCGGTAACGCCGCCGCTGGCCGTAAACGGCCCCTGCAGGCTGTCCATGGCGAGATCGATATTGATGTTCTCGACCTTCTGTTCCGAACCACTTGCGGCATCGCGATAGATGATCGTGCCGTCCTCGATCGAGGCACCGTCGACGGAGACATTCATGCCGGAGCTGCCAGAAGTCGAAGAGCCTGATGATTGCGGCTGCGCCGGTGTTGTTTCGCCGGAAGCCGGCTTGATCTGCCAGTTCGCCGAACCGTCCTTGAGCTTCTCCAGCACAATGACCGGCTTCTGCAGCACGACCTCGGAAACTTCAATCTTGCCGCCGAGCAAGGGGAAGAGCGCGATCTTCACCCGGGCTTTATCGAGGGTCACCATATCGGGCGTGCTGGCACCCGGCGCATTGCCGAATTTCACCCCGGCAATGGAAACCGATGGCATCGGCAGCAGAGAGAGCGAGATATCGCCATCGATCTTCAGATCACGGCCGGTTGCCGCCTTGGCCTTGTCGGCAATCAGCCCCTTATAGCTGTTCAGCGGCACGAATACCGGCGCGACGAGCGCGATAACGATGACAGCTCCGATTACGCCGGCAGCGATCTTGATACTTTTGCGCATATCCCCTCACCTCACCCTGTCACCCGCCGTCAGTCATATTGAAGTAACGCTTCAATGCCGTCGGGTTCCCCGCATCTATTGGCATGCACTGCTATTGCCGTTATTATCAAGGTCAATGCAGCACTACCGCAAGGTGCTAAAGGTCACATCACAGCAAATTTCATCTGCATTTGCTGTGCGACGCACCATGCAGGACGGAGCAAGGCCATGGCCGAGATCGTCAACCTCAACCGATTCCGCAAAGCGCAAAAACGCCTCGCCGAAGACCGGCAAGCGGATGCCAATCGCGTGAAATTCGGCCGCAGCAAAACGGAAAAGCTCAATGACCGCCGGGCGGCGGAAAAGCAGCTACAGGAAATCGACGGCAAGAAGCGCGACGAATAGCCGCCTGCTCTACGGGAAATCGATCAGCACCGAAAAACCGATCAGCGTTTGGCTCTGAAAAAACGCCGCAGCATTTCGGCGCTGCGTTCTGTCTCCAGGCCGCCGAAGACCTGGGGACGATGATGGCAGGTCGGTTGGGTGAAGATGCGCGGTCCATGTTCGATACCGCCACCCTTCGGATCGCTCGCCCCATAGACCACCCGCCGCAGCCTGGCAAAGGCGATGGCGGTCGCGCACATCGGGCAAGGTTCGAGCGTGACGAAGAGATCAGCCGCCGGCAGGCGCTTCGTGCCGAGCGCCTGGGCCGCCCGCTTGATCACCAGCATTTCGGCGTGGGCCGTCGGGTCCTGCCACTCTTCGACCCGGTTGTGATCGGTTGCGAGGATTTTGCCGGTCAAGCTGTCGACCAGCACGGCGCCGATCGGCACCTCGTCGCGCCTGGCAGCCAGCTCGGCCTGGGCAAAGGCCAGCGCCATGAAATCGGTATCCTCGCGTGTCGTCATGGGCGCATTGAGACCATGTGCGACGAGGCGGTCAAGAATAAGCTGCTGGCTTCCCTTCCGGCGGATCGGCCCATGCATCGCCGAACGTCCCTAACATCATGATATGTTGAAAAAATCTTCGTATTTCCCGCCGCCAGATCGAGCGCAACCCCTGCCACCGGCGGTCGCATAGCCGATGCCCTTGTGGGAATCCACTGGTTATGGTTTAGCTTCGCATCATGACCCAGCAAGCTCCCCTGATCGGACTGACCCTCGATGCCGATGCGCCGAGCGGTTTTGCCAAATTCGCCCGGTACAGCATCCGCGAAAATTATTGCGGCGCGATCGCCGCTTCCGGCGGCATCCCCATCTGCCTGCCGCACAATGTCAATGAGATCGCCGCTCTGGCCGACCGTCTCGACGGTCTGGTCGTCACCGGCGGCGCCTTCGACATCGATCCCAGTCTTTACGGCGTCAATACCCGTCATGCCACCGTCGCCACCAAGGAAGGCCGTACCGCTTTCGAATGGTCGATCACCCAGGCCATGCTGGAACGCGACAAGCCGATCCTGGGCATCTGCGGCGGCGAGCAATTGCTGAACGTGATGCTGGGCGGCACCCTCATCCAGCATATCGAGGATGAAGTCGCCAACGGCCATATCCTGCATGAGCAGCCCAATCCGCGGCACACCGCCGGCCATGCCGTCAATCTAGCGCAGGACAGTCTGCTGCGGAGCATCTGCGGCACTGACAAGCTGATGGTCAACAGCGCCCATCACCAGGCGGTCAAGAATGTGGGCCCCGGCATCATCGCCAATGCCACGGCCGATGACGGCGTCATCGAAGGCCTGGAGGATCCCCGCAAGCGCTTCTGCGTCGGTGTGCAATGGCATCCCGAATTCATCGTCGATGAGGGCGATAAGAAGCTGATCAACGCCTTTGTGGCAGCAGCACGCTGATGGCCGACAAGCGCGACAGCAAAAGGACGGACGAGGCTGCGGCCGCCGGGGAATCTGCCGGCGAGCGGATCGCCAAGGTGATGGCACGTGCCGGCCTCTGCTCGAGACGTGACGCCGAGGCCTGGATCGCGGCCGGCCGGGTCGCGCTCAACGGCAAGAAGCTCTCCTCGCCCGCGGTCAATGTCGGGCCGAATGATCTCGTCCTGGTCGATGGCAAGCCGCTCCCTGAAGCGGAAAAGACCCGCCTCTTCCGCTACCACAAGCCGCGCGGCCTGGTGACGACGGCCAAGGATCCGGAAGGCCGCCCCACCGTCTTCGACAATCTGCCGGAGGGCCTGCCGCGGGTGATTTCCGTCGGCCGCCTCGATCTCAATTCCGAAGGTCTGCTGCTGCTCACCAATGACGGCGAGCTGGCGCGGCGCCTGGAACTGCCCGCCACCGGCTGGGTGCGGCGCTACCGGGTGCGGGTCAATGGCCGCATCGATCCCGCAAGCCTCACCCGCCTGGCGAAGGGGATCGAGATCGAGGGCGTCCGCTATGGCGCCATCGAAGCTGTGCTCGACCGCCAGCAGGGTGACAATGCCTGGCTGACCATGAGCCTGACCGAAGGCAAGAATCGCGAGATCCGCAAGGTCTGCGCCTTCTTCGGCTGGACCGTCAGCCGCCTCATCCGCCTTTCCTACGGCCCGTTCCAATTGGGCCATCTGGAAAAAGGCGAATTCGAGGAAGTGCCCAGCAAGGTTCTGCGCGATCAGCTCGGCCGCCCCGGCGGTGCGGAGCCGCTGCGGCCGCATCAGGCAAGTGGCGGCAAGGCGCGGCCGCCGAAGCAGAAGCCGGAGGACCGGCGAAGCAAACGCTCTGCCGAGGAGCCGTTGGAGCGCAGCCCATCGCCGCGGCCGCACCGTGATGACCGGCGCCAGACCGGTGACGGACAGCGCGGTGGCGACCGGCATCCGGCCGGCGAGCGCCGCAATGCCGGGCAGAAGTCGCCGCGGCAGATGGAGCGCCGCGTCGATTTCGATCAAAGCAAGCGTCCCGATCGCCAGCACACTGATCGTCAACGCCCAGACCGCAAATCTCAACAGGGCGGCGCACATCACGACGAGCGCTCACAGCGCGCCGCATACCGTGCCTCGACCCAATCGGCGGAAACGCTCGGCGCCTCGCTGCGCCAGGCCCTCGATCGGGCCAGCCGCGAAGAGCGCGCCGAGGAATTGCAAAACCGCACGGCACGACCTGACACAACACCGCCCAGCCCGACGCGGCCTGGTCCGGCCGATGGCCGCAAGCCTGTGCCGGCATCCAGCGCAAAGAAGAGCAAAGGTCCGTTCAAGGGAAAGGACGGGCCGCATAGCAAGCCCGATGCGAACAAGCCCCGTGCGCACAAGCCTGATGCCTATAAAGCGCGGGCCGAACGGCATGACGAGGGGCGGCGCGCTGCGGCGATAGAGACCAAGCCCGACAGCGGCCGACCGAAGAAGCGGGATGATCGCCGCAGCGAGCGGCCCGATAACAAGCCGGCCAACCGTAACGGCAAGCATGCGCATCGACAGCGGCGCCCATAAGGGCAAAAAGCTGGTGGTACCGGAAGGCCGCGATGTGCGGCCGACAGCTGATCGGGCACGCCAGGCGATCTTCAACATGCTGGTGCACGGCGACAATGTCGTGTGTGACGCCCGCGTGCTCGATGCTTTCGCCGGCTCCGGCGCCCTCGGCCTCGAAGCCCTGTCGCGCGGTGCCGCCAGCCTCGTCGCCTTCGACAGCGACAATGCCGCACTGAAGGCTATTCGTGCCAATGTCGCCGGCTGCCGGGAAGAGATCCGAACCAGCGTCCAGACGGCGGATGCCACCAAGCCGCCGGCTGCCAGCCGCTTCGGCGCGCGGGCACCGGCCGATCTCGTCTTTCTCGATCCGCCTTACGGCAAAGACCTTGTCCCCGCCTCATTGAGCGCACTGGATCGGAACGGCTGGATCGCCAATGGCGCCACAGTCATCGCCGAGATGGACCGGCGCGATCCCTTCGATCCGCCGGCCGGATACGACCTCGTCACCGACCGCGCCTATGGCAAGGCGCGCATCGTCATCCTGCGCAAGGGCGGCTCAGCCGGCTGACGTGCCCCCCGGCGAGAACGGCGAGATCATCCCAGGCATAGAGCAGATTGTCGGAGCGCCAGAGCGGTCCAGGATCGGTGTAACGGCCGATCAGCTTGCCGCCTAAAGCTTCATAGAACGTGATCGCCGGCGCGTTGCCATCGACCACGCCCAAAGCCAAGGCCCGATGATCGCGCTGCTGCACAAGCTGCGCGATCCGTGTCAGCAAAAGCCGGCCGATGCCACGGCGCGCCTGAGCCCGGTCGACATAGAGATATTTGACCTCGCAGCGCCCGCAGAAGAGTGGTTCCCGGGATGGTGCTGCGCGTACGAAACCGACAACGGCCCCGTCACTCTCTGCCACCAGCGTCGCCGCCTGGGGATCATCGGTCGCGAGTACCGCCTGCCAGTGTTTCAGCCGATGCGCCTCGGTCAAGGCGGCGATCGCCGCCGGTGTCGCCAGATGCCGGTAGGTGTCGTGCCAGACGGAAGCATGCAAGGCCGCGATGGCAGCGGCATCGGCGGGTCCCGCCGGCCGGATCTCAGGAAGGACGGACATGATCAGCGTCGGCCAAACAGGCGTTCGATATCGGCGAGCTTCAGTTCGACATAGGTCGGCCGGCCGTGATTGCACTGGCCGGAATGGGGCGTCGCTTCCATCTGGCGCAGCAGCGCATCCATCTCGACCGCGGTCAAGCGGCGGCCGGCGCGCACCGAGCCGTGACAGGCCATGGTGCCGCAGATTTCTTCCAGCCGTTCCTTGAGGCTGAGCGCCTCGCCAAGTTCGGCAAGCTCATCGGCGAGGTCGCGCACCAGGCCCTGGATATCCGATTGCCCGAGCATGGCCGGCTGCTCGCGCACCACCACCGTGCCGGGACCGAAGGCTTCGATGACAAGGCCGAGCTCGGCCAGTTCATCGGAACGGGCCAACAGGCGGCCGGCGGCAGCCTGGTCCAGTTCGACCACTTCCGGGATGAGCAAAGCCTGGCGGGCAACCCCTTGGCTCGCCAAAGCCTGCTTCATGCGCTCATAGACCAGCCGCTCGTGGGCGGCATGCTGATCGACGACGACGAGACCATCGGCGGTCTGGGCGATGATATAGGTTTCATGCAACTGCGCCCGGGCGACACCCAAAGGGTAAGATGTCGGTCGCGTTTCCGATACAACTGCGCCATCCGCCGCTTCGACCCGCGCCGAAGGGCGATCGAATTCCGGCGCCAGCGGTGCAAAGCCCGCCAGCGCCCTGTTGATCAGCGAACGATCGACATGCTGCCCGCTTTGCCAGCCGGATCCCTGCCAGGCCGGCGCTGGGGCGCTACTCAACTGGCCGCCGGCATAGGCAAGGCTCTGTTGCGCCGGCATCTCATAGAAGGGCGTCTGGAAGGCATTCAGCGTCTGCGTCGCAACCGTGGTCGAGGCTTGGTGTCCGGCCTGGGCAAGCGCATGGCGGATGGCGGTGACAATCAGCCCGCGGACCAGAGCGGCATCACGGAACCGCACCTCTGCCTTGGCGGGATGCACATTGACATCGACGTCTTCTGCCGACAGATCGACGAAGAGTGCGACCAGCGGGTGGCGGTCGCGGGCCAGGAAATCCTGATAGGCGCCGCGGATGGCGCCGATCAGCAGGCGGTCCTTCACCGGCCGGCCGTTGACGAAGAGATATTGATGCGAGGCGGTGGCACGGTTGAGGGTCGGCAAGCCGGCATAACCGGTCAGGCGGACACCTTCCCGCATGGCATCTAGCACCAGGGCATTGTCGCCGAAATCACGGCCCATGATGGCGCTGAGGCGCTGCAGCCGCGCTCCCGCCGGATCGGCCAGCAGATCGCCCGTCACCGCCGGCAGGCGCAGCAGGGTCCGGTCTTCGTCGCGCAAGGTAAAGGCGATGGCAGGATAGGCCATGGCGAGACGCGCCACGACTTCTTCCACCGCATTGGTCTCGCTGCGCGGGGTCTTGAGGAACTTGAGGCGCGCCGGCACGGCATAGAAGAGATCGCGCAGCTCGACCCGCGTGCCGCTGGCATGCGCCGCCGGCTGCGGCTGTCCCTTGACGCCGCCATCGATGAGGAGGCTCCAGGCCTGGTCACTACCGCTGGCGCGGCTGGTGATGGTCAGGCGGCCGACCGCGCCGATCGCCGGCAGTGCTTCACCGCGGAAGCCGAAATGATGGATATGGACCAGATCGTCATCCGGCAGCTTTGAGGTCGCATGACGCTCGACGGCCAGCAACAACTCATCTCGGTTCATCCCACAACCATCGTCCTCGACCAGGATCAGGCTGCGGCCGCCATCGCGCAGGGTGATATCCACCCGGGTGGCGCCGGCATCGACGGCGTTTTCCGCGAGTTCCTTGACCACCGAGGCCGGGCGTTCAACCACCTCGCCGGCGGCGATCTGGTTGACGAGATTACTGGGCAGGAGACGAATCGACATGGGGGTAGTTTAGCAGGCCGACCGAAAGCTGCTAAGCTCTCGTTCCGGAACCGAGTTTTGCCGTTTTGCGGCCCTGTCGGCAGTTCCCGCGCAGCGCCAGACTGGGTCCTTGAAGGGGAACAGCCAATAAGTGGAGACAGGGGATGAGCAGCGTAGAACAGCCCCATGGCGACAAATTCATGTCGGCGGAGGACTATGGCCGCAGCCTGAGGGGAATCGGCATCAATCTGCTGGTGCGGGATATCGGCCGTTCCGCCCTGTTCGCCCGCACCGTGCTGGGCGCCGAGATCGTCTATAGCGATAAGGACTTCGCCGTTTTGCGCCAGGGGCCGGCCGGCCCTCATCAGGCGACCTGGATGCTGCATGCCGACGGCACCTATCACAGCCATCCTTTGCCCGGCTTGATGTCGGATGCGCCGATTCGCGGTCTCGGAGTCGAGATCCGGCTCTATCATTGCGATCCGGACCGCGCGGCCGCCGAGGCCAAGGCGCATCACCACCATGTCCTGGCACCGGCGGCGGACAAGCCACATGGCCTGCGCGAGGCCTATATTCTCGATCCCGACGGCTATTGCTGGGTACCGAGCCTGCCGAAATCAAACCCGCCGGGCTGAGAGAGCATTTCCCCCGCGTCCAGCGCTCTCCCCGGTTTAGGCCTTAATGATTTTTCGGCTTTTCGCCTTCCGCTTCGCCAGGGCATTGCGGGTATCGACCACCAGCTTCGCCTGGCTGGCGACCAGTGTGTAATCGACGGCATCATGATCGGTGACGATCAGCACCGCATCGGCGGCGGCAATTGACCTTGCTGTCAGTGCGACGGACCGGCGTCCGGTCAGCTCCGGATATTCCCGGGTCGGCGTGATCCTCGGAATATGCGGATCATGATAGCTGACCTTGGCCCCCAGCTTCTCCAGCGCCTCCATGATATGCAAGGCAGGGCTTTCCCGCTGGTCGTCGACATTCTTCTTGTAAGCGACGCCGAGCATGAGGATGCGGGCACCCTTCAGGGCTTTGCCGGAATGGGCACTGAGCGCTTCCACCAGGCGGGTGATGACGAAACCGGGCATCGCCGTATTGATCTCGCCGGCCAGCTCGATGAAGCGGGTATTGATGCCGAATTCGCGGGCCTTCCAGGTCAGGTAGAAGGGATCGATCGGGATGCAATGGCCGCCGAGGCCCGGGCCGGGATAGAAGGGCATGAAACCGAAAGGCTTGCTCTTGGCCGCATCGATCACTTCCCAGACATCGATCCCCATCGCCGTGCAGATCACCTTGAGTTCATTGACCAAGGCGATATTGACGGCACGGAAGATGTTTTCCGTCAGCTTGACGAGTTCCGCCGTCTCCGGACTGCTGACGGGCACGGTCTTGACGACGATCTGGTCATAGAGAAGCGTCGCCAGGTCGAGCGCCGCTGCGCCGTCGCCGCCCACCACTTTCGGGATGGCCGCGGTGCCATAGGTGACATTGCCGGGGTCTTCCCGCTCCGGCGAATAGGCGAGGTGGAAATCGCGCCCGGAACGCAGGCCGCCGGCTTCCAGGATCGGCTTCAGGACCTCACGCGTGGTGCCGGGATAGGTGCTCGATTCCAGCACCACCAGCTGGCCGGGGCGCAGATGCCGGGCGATCGCCTCGCCCGTCTTGACGATGAATTGCAGGTCAGGTTCCCGGTGCCGGGTCAGCGGTGTTGGCACACAAACGATCAACACATCCATCCGGCCGAGACCGCCAAAATCGCCCGAGGCGGCGAACTTACCGGCTTTGACCAGCGGTGCGACCCGCTTCGTACCGATATGCCGGATATAGGATTTACCCGCTGCGAGCTGCCGGATTTTCGCCGGGTCGACATCGAAGCCCGTGACCTGAAAGCCTTTTTCCGCGAACAGGCAGGCCAGCGGCAGGCCGACATAGCCAAGGCCCAGGATGCCGATTTTCACGGTTTTTTCCAGAATTGCGCCGCGCAACGCCGCGCCGGTCTGCTTTTTAGGGCGGGCTGACTGCAATTTCATGCTGGGGAATACTCCTTGATGGCCCGCGGACCTTAACAAAGCACGTCCCGGCTCGCAGCTTCTTTTCGGCTTTTATTAACCTAAATTGCGGGACAATAGTCTTTCAGCTCCGCACCGGATGAGATGAGGGACGTGGTCGCGACCGGACCAGAAAAGATGACAATAGAGACAAGCGCCTGCGGAGGGATGGACATGCTTTCCAGCCTCACCGCACTTGGCGCCGTGATTCATTTGGCCAAGGATGGGCGCCTGATCCTGAAGGCGACCAACCGGACCTTCCGGGACCTGACGAAGCTCGACGAGCAGGCAGCAGCAGCAGCCGAACTGAGCCAGCTGATCGGCGCCGGATTCGATCAACTGGGCAGCCTTGCCAAGGAAGCGATCCTGACCGGGCGGCCGCATGATCTGGCTCTCAGCCTTGCCAGCGATCATGGGCTGCGGCGCTATCAGGTCATTCTGCTCCCCAACCAGCCGGGCTGGGAGGCACAAGACCTCCTGCTGATCGGCACTGATATCACCTCGAACGAAGCCGTTCGCCATCTCGACGGTGTTCTCACCACCATGCGCGACGTGCTCTGGTCGGTGCAGCTCGGCACCCGGCAATTGAGCTATTGCAGCCGATCGGCCGAGAGCCTGATCGGCCTCAGCCCGGCGGAACTGATGCGTGCTTCAGACCGCTGGCGCCGGCAGATCCATCCCGACGACATGGAACGGGTCAACAAAGCCTGGGCCCTCGCCGAAAATGGCGAGCCGCTCGACGTTGAATACCGCATGTTCCGGACCGATGGCCGGCTGATCTGGGTACATGATCGCGGCACGCTGGTGGTCAGCCGGGATGGCTCGCCTTTGCGCATCGACGGCATCACCCAGGATATCACGCTGATGCGTGAAGTAGAGGCGAAAGCCAAGGAAGCTGAGCTCCGCTATCAGACCATTGTCGAAAATCAGGCTGAGCTGATCTGTCGCTACCGGACCGATCTGACGCTCATCTTCTGCAACGACGCTTATGCGCGGCTCTATGGCCGGACGCCGGCAGAGTTGATCGGCCAGAACTTCGCCGACTTCCTGCAGCCGAGCGAATTTAGTGAGATTCGTGAGGTTGCCGACCGTCTCATGGCCGGCGCGGCGATTTCCCATAACGAGCAGTCGAAATTGCTGCCGGATGGCGAGACGGCTTGGTTCAGCTGGTCTGACGTTGCCATCTTCGATGTCGATGGCAAGATTCGCGAGATCCAGGGGATCGGCCGCGACGTCACCGTGCGGCAGAGAATTGAACGCGAGCTTCTTGCCAGCGAACAACGCTTGCGACTGGCGATCGAGCATATCCCCGATGCTTTCGCACTGTATGACGTGGATGACCGGCTCATTCTCCACAATACGCGTTATATCGATTACGAGATCTGCCGCCCCGGCAGCCAGCCTCTCGGCCTCACTTTCGAGGAAATCGCCCGCGATCTTGCTTATTCCAAGGTCGTGCCTGTTCAAGGCAAGGAAGAGCCAGAAGAGTGGCTGAAATATCGCCTGGAACGGCATCGCAATCCGCCCGCTGAGCCGGTCGAGGTCGAGGTTTCGACCGGCCGCTGGCTGCGGGTGAGCGAGAAGCGCACCCCGGATGGCGGATATGTCGCAACCTGGAGCGATATCACGCAGTTGAAGCATGCGGAGGCACGCCTGTTATCGGCGATCGCCGCTTTCAACGAGGGCTTCGTCCTGTTCGACAAGGACGAAAAGATCATGCTGTTCAACCAGCGCTTCGTCGATCTGCATCCGCGCCTCACCTCGATCATCCAGATCGGTACCAGCTTCGAAGACTTCCTCCGCACGGGCATTGAAAACGGCCAGTTCGTGGATGTCGGAAATGATCCGGAGGCCTGGCTGGCAACGTCGTTGCAGAACGCGCGCAATCCCGGCTCCAGCGTGATCGAACGGCGCCTCGCCGGCGATCATTGGGTCATGGTCAGCACCTCGGGTCTGCCGGGTGGCGGCTTCGTTGCGCTGGTGACGGATCTCACGGAAGTGAAGACACGCCAGGCAGAACTGGAACGGGCACAACAGAAACTGCGGCAGCAGACGCAGAACCTGACGCAGCTCGCGGAGCAGCTGCGCAGTGCGCGCATTGCCGCGGAGACCGCCAACCAGGCGAAGTCACGCTTCCTCGCGCATATGAGCCACGAGCTGCGCACACCGCTCAATGCCATTCTCGGCTTCGCAGACGTGATCCGACAGAACATGTTCGGCGAGATATCCCCCAGCCGCTACCGCGACTATGCCCAGTACATCCACGAAAGCGGCAGCCATCTCCTGGAAATGATCAATGACGTGCTCGATCTCTCCAAAATCGAGGCGGGCAAGTTCGAATTGAAGATCGAGGCACTGGACGCACCCGCTATCGCCCAATCGGGTAGCAAACTGGTTGCCGGCATGGCCAAGGAGAACGGCGTCAACCTGATCGTCGATCACGATATCTGCCCGACGGTCCACGGTGATTCCCGCGCGGTCAAGCAGATCATCATCAATCTGCTGTCAAACGGCGTCAAATTCACCCAGCGCGGCGGCTATGTGACCCTGCAGATCAAGGAAGTGGGGCAGATCGGCACGGAGATCATCGTCACCGATACCGGCATCGGCATGTCGAAGGAAGACATCACCAAGGCGCTGGATCCCTTCGGCCAGATCGACGGCACCCTGGCACGACGCCATCGCGGCACCGGGCTTGGCCTGCCGCTGGTCAAGAATCTCGCAGAAATGCAGCGTGGATTTCTCACCATCGACAGCGCCCCGTCGCGCGGCACCCGGGTGGCCGTCTTCCTGCCCGATCCGTCGCAACTGATGTCGGAAGCAGCGGCCGGCTCGACGCCCCTCGCCGCACATGCCGGTCACTAGAACCGGCAGTCCCCGCTCATCTCAGACGTTGCGGGACGGCGGTGAAGCCGTCCCGACGCATCAATGATTCTGTTCCTTGGTCTTCAGGAAACGTACCTTGGGGAAATCCTCGGCCGCGCGGTCGAGATGCCATGAGTTGCGGGCCAGGAAAACCGGGTCGCCGTTGTGATCCTCGGCGATCGAGGCACGGGTTGAATCGATGAAACGCTTCAACTCCGCCGGATCATCGGACTCCACCCAGCGGGCGGTGTAAAGGCTGGTCGGTTCGAAGCGAACCGGCAGCCCGTATTCGGTGCGGATACGGTCGGCGAGAATTTCGAACTGCAGCGCACCCACGACACCAACGATCCAATCGGTACCGATGGTCGGCCGGAAGACACGGGCAGCGCCCTCTTCCGCCAATTGTTCCAGCGCCTTGCCGAGATGCTTGGCGCGCAGCGGATCGTCAGCCCGCACACTCTGCAGATGTTCCGGCGCGAAAGACGGAATGCCGGTGAACTGCAGCTGCTCGCCTTCACTCAGCGTGTCGCCGATGCGGAGATTGCCGTGATTGGGCACGCCGAGAATATCGCCGGCATAGGCCTCTTCGGCGAGCTCGCGATCCTGCGCCAGGAACAACACCGGATTGTGCAGGTTGAGCTGCTTGCCGGAGCGCACATGCAGGGCCTTCATGCCGCGCTTGAACTGGCCGGAGCAGAGACGCACGAAAGCGATGCGGTCGCGATGCTTCGGATCCATGTTCGCCTGGATCTTGAAGACGAAGCCGGTGAGCTTGTCCTCGGTCGGCTCGACCTTGCGCGTGGTTGTCGGCTGCGGCCGCGGCGGCGGCGCCATATTGGCCAGCCCGGACAGCAATTCACCGACGCCAAAATTGTTGACGGCAGAACCGAAATAGATCGGCGAGAGATGTCCCTCACGATAGGCCTGCAGATCGAATTGTGGCATCAGGCCGCGCGCCAGTTCGACGTCGTCGCGCAGACGCTGGGCTTCATCCGATTTCAGCGCGACTTCCAGCTTCGGGTCGTCGAGACCCTCGATCTTCAGATTGGCCTCCTCCTGTGTACCGCCGCGATCGAACATGACGAGCTGGTCGTTGAAGAGGTCGTAGCAGCCCTTGAAGGTCTTGCCCATGCCGATCGGCCAGGAAGCCGGCGTGATGTCAAGGGCGAGCGTCTGCTCGATCTCCGAAATGAGATCGAAAGGCTCGCGGCCTTCGCGGTCGAGCTTGTTGACGAAGGTAACGATCGGCACGTCGCGCAGGCGGCAGGCTTCGAACAGCTTGCGGGTCTGGCTTTCGATACCCTTGGCGGCATCGATCACCATGACCGCGGAATCGACCGCCGTCAGGGTGCGATAGGTGTCTTCGCTGAAATCCTCGTGGCCCGGCGTATCCAGCAGGTTGAAGGTGCAGCCGCGATAGTCGAAGGTCATGACCGAGGCCGTGACCGAGATGCCGCGTTCCCGTTCCACCTTCATCCAGTCCGAGCGCGCACGACGCGCATCGCCGCGTGCCTTCACGGCACCGGCAAGCTGGATCGCACCTCCGAACAGGAGGAGCTTTTCGGTCAAGGTGGTCTTGCCGGCGTCAGGATGGGCGATAATCGCGAAAGTCCGTCGCCGGGAAACTTCGGTTTCCAGATCAGCCATAATGCTCACTTATGGAAAAGTGCCGGCAATGTACGAATTTCCCCGGCTTTTTCCAGCGCAAAAGCCCAAATAGGCTAAAAGACCGATCCAGCCGACAAATCAGGCTTTTTTGCTACTCACCAGCATGACCCCGCCGAGCACAAAGGCGGCACCGATCATCTGCGGCAGGGAAATCGCCTCGCCCAGGAACAGCCAGCCGAACAAGATGGTGGCGACCGGGCCGATCGAACCGACGATCGACACCTTAGACGCCCCCACCAGCTGGATTGCCTTGGCGGTCATGAAGATCGGCAGAACGGTCGAGAGCGATGCCATGGCGAGTGAATAGACGTACACCTGCCAGGGCTGGTTGAAAGCGTCCGCCACCCGATCAACCACGACGAAATGCAAGATGCAGCAGAGCGCTGCGATGATCGATGCCCAAGCGGCGAGACGGATGGCACCGATCCGCCCCACCAGCTGACCGTTGCCGACCAGATAGATCGCATAGGTAATCATGCAGAGAAAGACCAGGAAGCCACCGAAGACGGTGCCCTGATGATCAGTCGTCGTCTGCATGTCATGCAAGAAGGCGATGCCAATGCCGACATAGGAGATCGCCATGGCCAATAGGGCGCGTTTGCTGATCGACTGCCCGAACATGAAGACCGACAGCAGCACGACGACGGTCGGGTAGAGGAACAGGATCAGCCGCTCGAGCCCGGCGGTGATGTAATGCAGGCCCCAAAAGTCGAGGATGCTGGAGAGGTAATAGCCGACCGTGCCGAGGAACAACAGCAATCCGGCATCCTTGCGGGTCAGCGGCGTTGCCGCCACGCGGCCGGACCACCAGGCGGCAGCGGCGAGGACCGGCAGGGAAAAGGCCATGCGCAAGGCCAGCAGCAGGACGGCATCGACCCCGTAGCGATAGGCGAGCTTGACGAAGACGGCCTTCATGGAAAAGGCGGCCGAGGCCAGGAAGGCCAGCAGCACGCCTTGATTGGCGGGGCTCCGAAGAGCGGACATGGTGAAATCCTGAAACGAGCTTTGATCTTGCCGGCGAAGCAACCAGCGCTTGCGACTCTAAAGCCGGGCATCGGGTCGGACTGAGCCTAGGTCGCCAGCAAGCGCGCCGGAAGCGACAATAAGGCTGCCCCAACATGAAAAAAGCGGATTACAGCGATGAGGAGCTCAGTATGGTTAATTTTTGGCAAGGTATAGGTCAGCGGATTTCATAAAACCGCCACCAACCTGCCAAGGGGGCTTTATATGGTGGCGCCGAACGTCGACCGGCCAGTTTTCTGATCGATACACCCGGCTGGTTCGCTTCGCTGATGTCCCACATCGATCGAGCGCCACACCGTGTCAAAAACCGTCTCGCGTCTGAACATCCGGCAAAAGGTCCTCGCCCTTTTCTTCATTCTGCTGGGCACCCTCGCCGGCGTCGCCTATCTGACCGTCACCGAATTGGCCTCAATCAATCGCGAGGTGGTCAATATCGGCGAATCGGTTCTGCCGGAGACGCAGTTATTTGGTGATCTGGCCGACGCCACCCAACACTTTCGACTGCTGCAGGCCGAGCACGTCTTCGTCGTCGCCCCCGCCGATCTCGATCGCATCGAACATGACATGCAGGACACCAACATCAAGGTGCTCGGGCTGCTCGACCGACTGGCAAAGGTGGCTGACGGCGGTGAGGTCGATACGCTGAATGACTTCCGCGCCGCCTGGGTCGATTTCGCCAAAAGCGGCGACCAGCTGGCGAAACTGTCCCGCGACAATGAAGACACCCTGGTCGGCAAGCTCTATCACAACGATGCAGCAAAGCAGTTTGCACGGTTGAGCGACGACCTCAAGAAACTGTCGACCGCCAATGTCGCCACCGGTGACAGCGCCGCGCGGACCAGCGTTGCGACGGTCAGCCATACGCGCTGGGCCCTGGGCGGCATCGTCGGTGTCGCCGTATTGGTCTGCATCATCGCCACGATCTATCTGCGGCGCGCTGTCATGAGCCCCATCATGACGACAGCACAGCTGATGCGGCAACTCGCGGCGCATGATCTGGAAACGCCCATCACCGGCGCCGAGCGGACCGACGAGATCGGCGACATGATGAAATCGCTCATCGTCTTCCGCGACAGCATCGTGGAAACCACGCGCCTGCATGCGACCCGGGCCAGGGAGCAGGAGGAGCGCGCGCGGCTGACCGAGCAGGACAACCGCCTCAGCCAAAATTTCAGCCGCGAAGTCCACCTTGCCCTGCAGGAGCTGGGTTCTGCGACCCATGGGCTGGGGCAAACGGCGGATGACCTTTCCAGCCACGCGCGACTAGGAGCCGGCCAGGCGGAACGCGTGGTGCAGGCGGCGCAGAGCGCTTCGCAGAATGTCAGCGCCGTTGCTTCCGCCACTGATCAACTGGCCGCGGCGATCCGCAATGTCACCTCGCAGGCAGCGCAATCTTCAGCCGAGGCAGCGGCCGCGGTCAGGGAAGCCGCCGAGACCCTGAAGATCGTCACCGACCTCACCCAGGCGGCGACCCGGATCGGCGATGTGGTTGGTGTCATCGACGACATTGCCGACCAAACCCATCTGCTCGCCTTGAATGCGACGATCGAGGCAGCGCGGGCCGGCGATGCCGGGCGCGGCTTCGCCGTGGTTGCATCGGAAGTGCGCTCACTCGCCGGAGAGACCGGCCGGGCGACCGAGGAAATATCGTCCCAGGTAACAATGATGCAGGTCGCCGCCCAGAAGGCGGCCGAGGCCATTGGTCGCATCGACCGAACCATCACCCGCATGAACGATGTCTCCGGCACCATTGCCGCCGTGATTGGCGAGCAGCAGACGGCAACGACCCAGATCGCCCATAATATCAATGAGGCGGCGCGCGGCACCGCCGAGGTCTCCCGCAACATCACCACGCTCAATGAAATCACTCATCGCACTGGCCAAAGCTCCGCCGATGTGTTGGCCGCGGCCCATACCCTGACGTCGCAGACCACCCGCCTGCGCGACGATGTCGATGGCTATCTCGCTAATATCTCCCGGACCGCCTGAACCAAAAAGCACATGACGCACGGCGAGACACCAGCAGCCGGCGATTGAAAAATCGCCCTGGTCTCGCCATATTTGGGTGGCAAATCCATCTGACAAGGTGCTGGCGTCATCGGCTCGAGGCGCTGTTCGAACGCTTCGAGGAGGTGACACATGCCGCATGAGACGCCGCTGATCGCAACCATTGTCGGCAGCCTCGTCCTGGCTTTCATCTTCGGCACCATCGCCACCCGCCTGCGCCTGTCACCGCTGGTCGGCTATCTGCTGGCCGGGATCGTGGCCGGGCCTTTCACGCCGGGCTATGTCGCCGACCAGCATCTGGCCCCCGAACTGGCCGAGATCGGCGTCATCCTGCTGATGTTCGGCGTCGGCCTGCACTTCTCCTGGAAGGACCTTCTGGCGGTCAAGAACATCGCCGTTCCCGGTGCCGTCATTCAGATCGGCGTGGCGACGGTGATGGGCCTCGGCCTGACGACATTACTGGGCTGGACCATCGGCGGCGGCATCGTCTTCGGCCTCGCTTTGTCGGTCGCCAGCACGGTCGTGCTGTTGCGCGAACTGCAGGAGCGCCATCTGCTCGACAGCGAGCGCGGCCGCATCGCCGTTGGCTGGCTGGTGGTCGAGGACCTGGTCATGGTGCTGGTCCTGGTTCTGCTGCCGGCCCTGTCCGGTGTCATCGACAGCAGCGGTGCCGGCGGTGAACTCGATACTGCTGACCTCATCAAGACAATCGGGCTGACCCTCGGCAAG
>Ga0209148_1000841_pt1 | contig 21793 bp, 24 predicted proteins | sample AraplaCol_mMF_r2_2_FD_184288 | JGI IMG/M metagenome (GOLD analysis project Ga0209148, IMG submission 184288) | Arabidopsis root microbial communities from North Carolina, USA - plate scrape CL_Col_mMF_r2 (SPAdes) (version 2) | ecosystem: Host-associated > Plants > Roots > Endosphere | place... | reverse complement strand
CGCCGTTGATCCATGACTGACACCTCTCGCCACGGCATCGTTCGCCCCCTTGTTTGACGAATCGAGCCGATTTTGACGTGTCAACCATGTCCCCGAACACCTGTCAGTCATGTCTCCGGGCTAAACAGTAGCGAGGCAATCCAGACTGCCTCTGCGGAAAAACTCTGGATTGCTTCGCTACGCTCGCAATGACAGAGTGCGTAGCTGAGACTTCATCCCCGCATGACAACCGCACTTGTCTCACGATCCCTGATCGCCGACACTCGCCATCATCCAACCAAGCACAGGAATATGAAATGACTCGCGTTCGTTGTGTTACCGAGATGGGGATGGGCGTCGACGTTCACGGCAGGGACGCCACCAAGGCGGCGAAGCGTGCGGTGTCTGATGCCATCAGGCATTCGAGCCTTGGTTTCTTCCGGATGATCGGCAAGACCGCGAATGACATGTTCGTCGACGTCACCATCGGCGTGCCGTATCCCGAGGCTGTCGACAAGGAGGCGGTCGCCAAGGAGCTTCCCTATGGCACCGTGACCGTCACCGCGGTGAAGGGCGGGCTGGAGATTCCCTCGGCCACGGAAGTGGCCAACGACCCCATCCTTATCGCCAATGCCGCCGTCATCGTCAGCTTCGACAAGGACTGAGCCGGTGTCCGAGAGCGATGAGGCGTTATTGGACCGCCCGATCTGGAGCGCGCTGACGACGAGTCACAAGCATCTGGCCGAAGGCGGCCCACGGGCGCTGCGCTATCCCGTGGACATGACGCCGTTCGCCGACATGATCGACATGTCCGCAGAGAGCTTCGCTGCGCTCGGCGATCTCATGGCGCCCTCGCAGGTGGTTGCGCTGTTCACGCCTGAAGCGGTCGACGTTCCCTCCGGATTCAAGGTGGTGCTCGCCGAGAGCGGTGAGCAGATGATCGGCTCACCTGCGGACAGCCCGCTCCGTGATGCCGAGATCGTCACGCTGGGGAAGGCCGACGTTCCCGCGATGACGGCACTGACGACGCTGACCAAGCCCGGACCGTTCGCCGCGCGGACGCACGAGCTCGGCACCTTCCTCGGCATTCGCTCCGGTGGCGAACTGGTCGCGATGACGGGCGAGCGGATGAAGCCGGGCAGGTTCGTCGAGATGACCGCAGTCTGCGTCCATCCCGATTATCGCGGGCGCGGCTACGCGCAGGCGCTGCTCGCGGCCGTCGCGCGGCGAATCGAAGCGCGCGGCGAAATTCCGTTCCTGCATGTGTTTTCGAACAACTCATCCGCAATCGCGCTGTACCAGCGACAGGGCATGCGTATCCGTCGCCGCCTGCACGTCACGGCGTTCATGAAGGATGGGTGAGGCGTCCGTAGGGATAGCCCTTCATTTTCGGCGAAAGCGCGTTATATCCATCCCCACCATAAATGGGGGAGACGCATGGACGCCAGGACGCCAGAATTTTCCGCCGCGCGGACTGCGATGCAGCGCTACGTCGATCAGGAGATCGTCCCCGGTGTATCCTGGGCGGTGCTGCGCGGGCGCGAGGTGGTCGATCAGCAATGCGTCGGCTTTGCCGATCGCGAGGCGAAGACGGTGCTCCGGCCCGACCATATTTTCCGCGCGTTCTCCAACACCAAGATCTTCGTCACCTCCGTGATCATGATGCTGGTCGAGGAAGGCCGCATCGGACTCGATGATCCCATCGAGAAATTCCTGCCGCAGCTCGGCAATCGCAAAGTGCTCAAGCAGGACGCCTCAAGCCTTGCCGATGTCGAGCCGGCGAAAAGCTCGATCACGATCCGGCATCTGCTGACCCACACGTCCGGCCTCAGCTACGGCATCTTCGATCCCGGCACCGTACTGTTCAAGGGCTACAACGACGCGCGCGTGCTCAATCCGCTGACGCCGCTCACCGACATGATCGACAAGCTCGCTGATCTGCCGCTGTCCTATCATCCCGGCGCCAGTTGGGAATACTCGGTGGCGACCGACGTGCTCGGCCGCGTGATCGAAGTCGTCTCGGGCAAGCCGCTCGATGTCGTTTTCGAGGAACGCATCTTCGATCCGCTCGGCATGACCGATACCGGCTTCTTCGTGCCTGAAGCACAGCAGGGCAGGCTGGTCGCGCATTACACCGGTGCTGATGTGTTCGATCCGATGAAGCCCGGCCTGACGCGCGCTGACAATCTGCCTTTTCCGCAGGCCTATCGACAGCCGTTCCCGCGGCTGTCGGGCGGCGGCGGGCTGGTCTCGACCCTGCCTGATATGCTGGCCTTGGTGAAGGCGCTGCTCCCAGGGCCGGGCGCGCTGCTGAAGCCGGAGACGCTGCAGCAGATGATGACCAACCAATTGCCCGATGGCCAGGTCATCCGTTTCGCCAATCTCGGCCCGATGCCGGGCAAGGGCTTTGGCCTCGGCGGCGCCGTGACCTTCGCGCCGACCCAGTTCGATCCGCCGAACTCCACGGGCGAATTCCAGTGGGGCGGGCTCGCCGGCACCCATTGGTGGATCTGCCCCGGGGCGAATACCGCTGGCGTCCTGATGGCCCAGCGCCATCTCGGCTTCTGGAATCCGTTCTTCTTCGAGTTCAAGCGCCTGGCTTACCAGGCGGTCGGAGCCTGATCGCAGAAAAAATTACCGCGCTCGCGAACCCTTTTCGGCCCATGCGCCCTCCTAGTGGTCGAGGCAATCTGCCTCGGCTTATCTTGGAGGATGCGATGGCATTTCATAGGAAGAATATCGGCGGCCTGCCGCGAGTGCTTGCGGTTGGCGCCCAAGTCGGGCCTCTCGCCCGCACCATGGTGCGCGAATCTCTGACGAGATAAGCCATGACCGGCTATCAAAGCTCTGACGATCTGAAATCGATCCCGGCCTTCGTCGTGCTGGCGCCAGTCGAGGCCAACGCGTTCCTCGCGTTCAACCACGCGGTCGAGCGCAAGGACGGAGTGATCCCGCCCAAATATCGCGAGCTGATCTCGCTCGCGGTCGCGCTCACCACGCAATGCGCCTATTGCCTCGACGTCCACACGGCGCAGGCGGCGAAAGCCGGCGCCACGCGCGAGGAAGTCGCGGAGACCGCATTGATCGCAGCGGCCGTGCGCGCCGGCGGCACGCTCGGCCATGCGCTGCTGGCGCTGCGGCTGTTTGAGCAGCATGGGAGCGGGAGAGAAACATAACGAATGCAGACGCCGCCCGCACCATAGCTGGAGCGGGCGGATCATTTCAGTGATTTCGGGGGCCCCGGGCGCGATGTGCGTCCGGGGGCCGTTCTTGAGGGGCATCAGTTCAGTGTCGTCTCCGACGCTGCGATCCACGCGACCACGGCCTCGGAGAAGCCGTTGACGCGGGTCCAGGCGCTATGGCCGACACCGTGCTGATACGAGGCCACGTTCACCATCGTTCCGCGGGCCTTGGGCTCCGGCACCCGGTCGTGGCTCTGCTCGTCGGTGAGGACGATGAGGCGATCGCCCTTGCGGTCGATCTCGGCCACCGCCTTGCCGAGCCAGGTCCCGCTATGCGGCTGCGAGTTGATGACCGCGTCCCGCAGCGCGAAGCCACGGCGGGGAGGGACCTTCACCAATTTGTCGGAGAAGGTGAAGATCTCGACCTCGTCGCAGATCTCGCGCGCGAGGATGGCAAGGCCACACGCCGCCTCCGCGCGCGTCGTTTCCGACTGCGCAGAGAGCGGCGTGAACATCGAGCCCGACACGTCGATCAGGAGCCGCGTCCGGCCGGGAAGCCGCACATGGTCCTTGACCGACTTGAGCATCGCAGCCTCAAGCTCGGGCTCGAAGTCCGGCGCATAGCGCGCCGCCGTGATGAAGCGGTAGGGAAGGATACGATCCGTCCGCATCGCCTCGATCGCGCCTGCGATGGTCTCGCGCGGGACCTCTGCGTTCTGCATCAGCCGCAGGTTACGCAGCAGCGCCAGGCCGCCGAGCTTCTTCTCGGCGATCAGCCGCTCGAAGGTCTCGCGCTTGCTCTTTCCGGCCGAGAGCGAAACCTCCCAGGTGTCGGGGGAGGGAAGCTCGCCGTCGACGAGCTGCTTCCACACCTTTTCCTGCGCGGCGTCCTTCGGCTTGGCGTGCACCAGGAACAGCACGTCCCGGATGCGCACCGCGCCGTCGCGGTCGTACTTCGCGAGCTGGTAGGCGTCGAACTTGGTCAACGCGCGGGCGAGACCCTTCTTCACCTGCGCCGAGACCGGTTGACGCTTGCGCTGCTGCATCGGCCCAAGCGCATCCGCCCAGTAGATCGCGAGCAGCTCCGTCATCTCGTCGGGACGCTGGATCACCTGGGCAAGTGTGTCGGCCACGAGAGCGCGGTGCTTTTCGCTGCGCGCCATCTCGCGGATGACGAGCAGAGGCGCGTGCCGCAGCTTCATCACCTCGCGCGCCTCGATCGCGAGCTGCGCCACGCGGGCAGGGGCGACCTTCGGCACGAGGGCCTTGATGCGGTCGGCGATGGAGACGCCGTCCTCGTAGAACTGGTCCTCCCACAGGAGGCAGTTCATCAACGCCCGCTTCAGCTCCATCTCCGGCGTGAAGCGAATGGCGCGCGCGCCCTCACGCGTGAAGGCGCGAACGAGCTTGTTGAGCCTGACCATGACGGCCTCCTCTGGGTTGATGGTGGAATGGAAAAGGGTGCCGGGGAACGAGCGAGGCTGATCGTGCTCTACCAACTGAGCTACGGACTGACGTCCGGGAAGGCTCGAACCTCCGACAGCGAAGTAACAGCACGCTTCACCACCGGCGGTGGGCGAAACGACACGATCCGGGAACAGGCGATGCTGAGACCCCAGCTTGCAGCTTACCCTGCAAGCCGGGTAGCGCTCTATCCTCTGAGCTACCGGTGCACAGTACACCGGGCGGGATTCGAACCCGCGACCTCTCGATTATCAGTCGAAGTAACAGCGATCTTCACCACGGACCGTGATGGGGTCGGCGGGGAACGGGCGATGCTGTTGCTGCCCTTGCGGGCTATCCGCCTTTCGGCGCGCAGGGGTCGAACCTGCTCGGCGCTTCCGCGCCTTCACCACGAAGTAACAGACATCTTCACCACCGCCGGGTCGATGCTTTCGCAATGACCGTTGATGGGTACGCTGGGGAACAGCCGATATCGGCTTCTTGGGATGGCAACCAAGTGTCCTTCCGCCGCTGACAGCAGCGCAGAGCGCGTCAGTCAACGGTGGAATTAGAGCTCGCTCTTCCATCGTGTGAAGTATTCGATATCCTCACCACGAGCGTCGGTTGAGCCGCGATTATCGCGGCAAACCGAGTCATGCAATTTCTGTCGCGGCGCTGTCGACGCGCCGCCAATTGCGAACCCTCAGGGTTCGCTCTGCCATCGGTGTCCGGCTCATCGCCTCGTTCCCTCCGGCAGGCCCCGCGCGCTTGGGCACGCGCATCGTTTGCGCGAGCCCCGAGATCCGGGTCTCTCGTTCCGGCCATGGCCGGGATGTTCGAACGGGCCGCGCGGCGGGCAACAAAAAACCCTCCGGAGCGGCAGGCTCGGGAGGGTCCGTGAGAAGCGGACTGTCGATCTTGCGGTCAGGCAAGATCGCTCCCATGAGCCGGGCATGCGCGATCGATTGGCCGAAGGCCATTCGACAGTCGCGCAAATCTTTCGTAGCTGTGCTTCATCACTGGGTTCATTCTTTCACGAACGGAAGTGCTCGTGAGGGCGCGGGACATACGCCTGCAACTTGCGGATGTCAAGCGACGCAAATGTGAAACGTGCCAGAGGCGGACGAGTGACGTGCCAAACTATCTTGGTCTCGATGGATTTCGGTTCGGCTGGGTTGCGGCATGGATCGATGATCGCGGCGATCACGGATTTGATTATTCGCCGGGGCTCGCGCGGCTAATGGCAATGCCACATGCGCGGGCGCTGATCGATATGCCGATCGGATTGAAAGAGGGCGGTTACCGCGCGTGCGATTTGCGCGCCCGCGAGTTGATTGGCCCCGCCGTATTTCTCGGCGCTCGCCGGGGTCTCTGGCTTTTTTCCGACATGGCATCAGCGAACGCGTGCTACTGGCAGCGCAATGACAAGGGCGTGTCGGCCCAGCTCTGGAACATCAGGAACAAGATCAGGGAGGTCGACGAGATGATGACTCCGGCGCGACAGGCGACGATCGGCGAGGCGCATCCGGAATTGATTTTTTGGAATCTTGCCGGTCGGGTCCGACTCGAACCGAAAACGTTGCCGCGAGGCCGCGAGCAGCGCATCGGACTCCTGAAGGAACGGGGCTTCGTCAAGATCGAACGATGGCTGACGCAGCGCCACGGCACTGGCATCGGCCGCGACGATCTCATCGATGCCTGTGCCTGCGCCGTCGCTGCGCGTGACAGCACGGAGCGCGTCGGCGGCGATGAAATCGATCCGCGCGGTTTGCGCATGGAGATCAATTACTGAGGCGGCCGGCGGGTCGTGCATTCGGGAAAAACAGGCAAATTATTTGAAGCCCGGAGGAACCGGCGATGGCCGCTCGGCGTTCCCCGTGCGAACCGAATTGAGAGAAACTCGTGCGATGAATGATGCCAGTCAGTTCGCGACCGCCATGCTCGCGCTCGTTTTCGTCGGAGCATTGCTCGTCACCGGGCAGCTCTTCATCGAGCAACGCGCTCAACGCGACGCGGTCTATGCCACCACTCACCTGCTGAGGCCATTGTGATCGGGATTCGACGAGAGAGAGCGATGTAACGACGACCCGGCCTTGCGCCATGTCCCGGCTCGCCTAGATTGATCAGAATCTCACGCAAGCGCCCCGGGGTCCCGATGTCTGATTTGTCCGCCTTTCCGATCACCAGGCGTTGGCCTGCCAAGCATCCCGAATTGCTGCAGCTCTATTCGCTGCCGACGCCGAATGGCGTGAAGGTCTCGATCATGCTGGAGGAGATCGAGCTGCCTTACGAGGTCCATCTCGTCGATTTCGGCAAGGACGATCAGAAGACGCCGGAATTCCTCTCGCTCAATCCCAACGGCAAGATTCCGGCGATCCTCGATCCCAACGGTCCCGGCGGCAAGCCGCTGCCGTTGTTCGAGTCCGGTGCGATCCTGCAATATCTGGCGGAGAAGACCGGCAAGCTGCTGCCGAAGGATGCCGCGCGGCGTTATCAGACCCTCCAGTGGGTGCATTTCCAGATGGGTGGCATCGGGCCGATGTTCGGCCAGGTCGGCTTCTTCCACAAATTCGCCGGCAAGGACTATGAGGACAAGCGCCCACTGGAGCGTTACGTCGGTGAGTCCAAGCGCCTGCTCGGTGTGATGGAGACGCATCTTTCCGGCCGGCAATGGTTCATGGATGACGACTACACCATCGCCGACATTTCGATGCTCGGCTGGGTGCGCAACCTCATCGGCTTTTATGGTGCCGGCGATCTCGTCGCATTCAGCCAATTCAAGTCAGTCGGTGCCTGGCTCGAACGCGGACTGGCGCGTCCGGCCGTCGAGCGCGGAGTGAACATCCCGAAGCGGCCGTGAAGCTAGCTTAGCGCCTTGGAGGTCATGTAGAGCGCCATCAGGGCGACGAGGGCGATCATGCTCCCGCGCAGCACCGCTTTGCTGACGCGGTTGGCCATGCGTGCGCCAAGATCGGTGCCGACCCAGAGGCCTGCAATGATTCCGACGATGGCCGGCCAGCCGACCATCAGCCCCTTGCTCCAGTAGATCCAGGCGGCCGGAATATTGGTCGGGATCACCGAGAAGATCAGGCTGACGAGTTGTGCCTGATGCTGCGGTACGCGCAGGCCTGCAGCGAGGCCAACCGTGATTGCAAGGCCGCCGCCAATGCCCATGAAGCCGGAGGAGAAGCCGGCAAGCCCGCCGATGAGGAGCAGGGGAGGCCAGGGCAAGTGGTCGCGATCTCCGGCGCCACCACCATCCTTGCGGTCGCGACGCAGGATCAGAAGCGCGATCAGCGCGACGAGGTAGGCGACATAGGTCCATTGCAGCATCGCGTCGGAGACGGAAGCCGCGGCATAGCCGCCGCCCGCGCCGCCGATCAGAAATCCGATGCCGATCCAGACGATCCATGGCAGCGGGCTGCGATTACCGTTCTGCCAGTAACGGCGCACGCCCGCGAGGCCGGTCGGGGGAATTTGTGTGATCAGCGAGGTGCCCTGGGCGACGTGTTGCTCCGCGCCGAGCAGCAGCACACTGAAGATGACGAGGCCGCCGCCCGGACTCGTGCCGCTGAAGCCCGAAGCCAGCCCCGCGACAAGGCCGACACCGCCGCCGGCGAGAAGCTCGTGAATCCAGGACATCGCTCACGTCCTCGTCCGTCGCTTGATCTCGGGCTTGGCCGTACGAAATCCGTCGATCACGGAGGTGACGGCCGCCATGCAGGCCGCGATGTCAAAATCCTCGCCCCAGGATTTCTGCAGTACAAAGCCCTGGAAGATCGCGATCAGGACGCGCGCGATCGCATCCGCGCCGATGTCGCGCTTGATCAGGCCGTCGTGCTGGCCGCGCTCGACCAACGCCACGATCAGCGCGCGCGGCATGTCGATGCCTTCGACGACGCTGGTACGGACGCGCCGGTTGCGCAGCGCCTCGGCCCAGCCATGGATGCCGACACGGCGCCGCGCTTCCCCCATGGGGTCCGTCAGCCACTGCGCGTAGACGCCGACCAGCGCCTGCAGTCCCAGAATCGGATCGCCGGAGCCTTGCGCGACCGAATTGAGGATGGCCTCGCGGCGATGCCGGTCGTCGGCGAGGGCCTCGATCAGGTCGTCCTTGCTCTGGAAGTAGAGGTAGACCGCGCCATGGCTCAAGCCCGACCGCTTCACGATGTCGGCCATCCCGGTCTGGTGAAATCCGTCTTCGGAGAAGCAGGCCAGCGCCGCTGCGAGGATCTGCTGACGCCGGTCTTCACGCTTCTTGTCGCTGATCTTGGGCATCCGTCCGGTCCATAAATAACTGACAGATCGATCGTTTAGACGAACTACTAGAAGTACCAGTATCAAAGCCGATATACATAAAAAACGATCAGTCAGTCATTTATATTCGCGGAAAAGCTTTTGGTCAAGCCTGGGCGGCTGGGCCCTGGAGAGCAGGATGAAGCGATCGGCGGCCTGCGAAGGCGTTGCCGCCTAGAACAGCCGTCCGCCGTTCGGCACCGGCTTGCTCGGCTGCATCAGCACGACCTTGCCGTCGGCATCGGGAAAGCCGAGCGTCAGCACCTCCGAGACGACAGGCCCAATCTGGCGCGGCGGGAAATTGACGACGGCGGCGACCTGCTGTCCGACCAGCGTCTCGAGCGGATGATTCTCGGTAATCTGCGCCGAGCTCTTGCGCACGCCGATGACCGGGCCGAAGTCGATCCACAGCCGCCAGGCCGGCTTGCGTGCCTCGGGAAACGGCTTTGCGTCGACGATGGTGCCGACGCGGATATCGACTGCGAGGAACGTATTGAAGTCGATGGTCGCGGAGGCGGATGCGGCGGGATCGTGGGTGACGTGCATGGTGTGTCCGTTCGGAAGAGGTCGAAAGCGTCGTCGCAATATTGTCGCGTGATCAGGAGTTGCGTACAACGCCACGGGATGTGAAACGCCCTGGAGATCACTCACGACGCATGCGCGAGGACCGTCTTGCCCAACATCATCTACGGCATCAAGAACTGCGACACCATGAAGAAGGCGCGCACCTGGCTCGACACCCACGGCGTCGCCTACGAGTTCCACGATTACAAGGCCGCCGGCGTCGAAAAGGACAAGCTCAAGCAATGGAGCGACAAGCTCGGCTGGGAGACGCTGCTCAATCGTGCCGGCACCACCTTCAAGAAGTTGCCCGACGCCGATAAGGAGGGCCTGACGGAAAAGAAGGCGCTGGCGCTGATGCTAGCGCAACCATCGATGATCAAGCGGCCGGTGCTGGAAATCGGCGGCAAGCTCCTGGTCGGCTTCAAGCCCGATATCTACGACAAGGAAGTCGGTGCCATCTCGCGCAAGGGCTAGTTCAACTCGATGATCTCGGCGGTGACACCGGGCGCACCGGGTTGATCGGCGAATTCGAGCACGTCAGCGGCCGCGATCCGGCCCGGGGCGCGGTGAAACAGCTCGCGGTCGATCACTGTGCGGAGCTTCGGCCGCGGCGGCGCGTCATTTCCGCGCATCAGATTCTTGATCTCGAAGCCGCCGTCCTCGCAAAACGTCTTCAGCGAAGCGATGACGTGGCTGACCTTGTCGTCGGTCAGGAAAGGCAGCAGCAGCCGCTCATAGGCGACCACGCGGCCGTAGACATCGTCGACATCGGCGACGCTGTAGACCGGAAGTCCGCGCGCCACGCATTCGTGGTAGATCGGCATCACGAAGGGCGCGAGCCGCGGCCCGAGATAGTCGTCGAGCAGAACTCCCTTGCCGGTATGGCCGTAGGCGTGCGAGATCCGCGTGCCCTCGCTCTGAATGGTCAGGCGGGGCGTCGGCGTCGAATGGTCTACCGTGTAGTAGATGAGATCGGACAGCTCTTCCTCGAGCCGCGCGGGCTGATACTCCCAGATCGCCGGTGCAGTCTGATGGCGCGCGTAAAGTCGCAGCCACGTGTTGAGCAGGTCACGTTGCTTGATCGATTTGACGACGGAGGGAGCCGCGCTGGCGAAATCCAAAACAATATTCCCGGCGAATGAAACCCGCATATGATCTCGCTCGCGGGAAAATTTTTGATGAAGGCTGGCGCGCGGAAGCAAAGACCGTTAACGACGACTTGATGACCGGTGTCTTGTGAGCCGGGAAGCCGGCAGGCGACATCGCAAAGCCTCCAACTAAGGGAGCATAAGACTCCCCGCCAAAGGCCTGACCTGCTCAGCTTTCCGCCTTGCCTAACCCCCGTCACCTCCGGCATATTCCGCGCCCGGAGGCGGCGTTCCGGGACAGGCTCCAAGGCCCCCGGAAAGCCGAAGCAACAAGGACAGCCACGCGCATGATGCGGGCAGGGGGAAATCTGTTTGGCCGATGAGTTCATTCTCGAAACGGAAGGCTTGACCAAGGAGTTCGCGGGCTTCTTCGCCGTCCGCGACGTTGCGCTCAAGGTTCGCCGTGGGAGTATCCACGCGTTGATCGGCCCGAACGGTGCCGGAAAGACGACGTGCTTCAATCTTCTGACCAAGTTCCTCAAACCGTCTGCCGGAAAAATCCTGTACAAGGGACAAGACATCACGGCGATGGCGCCCGCAGACGTGGCACGCCTGGGACTGGTGCGTTCATTCCAGATCTCGGCGGTGTTTCCGCATCTCACGGCGCTGGAGAATGTTCGTGTCGCGCTCCAGCGCCAGCATGGCTCTTCGTTCGATTTCTGGCGCTCCAAATCCGTGCTCAACCGCTTCAACGACCGGGCGCGCGAGCTGTTGAACGATGTCGGCCTCAGCGAGTTTGCCAATACGCCTGCGGTCGAGATGGCCTATGGGCGCAAGCGCGCGCTCGAGATCGCAACCACGCTCGCGCTCGATCCGGAAATGATGCTTCTGGACGAGCCGATGGCCGGCATGGGCCACGAGGACATCGACAAGATCGCTGCGCTGATCAAGCGTATTTCGGCGAAATACACCATCCTGATGGTCGAGCACAATTTGAGCGTCGTCGCCAATCTCTCCGACATCATCACCGTGCTGACGCGCGGGCAGGTGCTCGCGCAGGGGCATTATTCCGAGCTCACCAAGGACGAGCGCGTCAAGGAAGCCTATCTGGGAGCCGGTCATGCCTGAGACTGCAATGGCTGAGGCGCCAGTGAAGGCCGCAACCGGCGGCAACATTCTCCAGGTCCGCAACTTGGAGGCCTGGTACGGCGAGTCCCACATCCTGCACGGGATCAATTTCGACGTGAATGCGGGCGAGGTCGTTACGCTGCTCGGGCGCAACGGCGCCGGCAAGACGACCACGCTGAAGTCGATCATGGGCATCATCGGCAAGCGCGCCGGCTCGATCAAGTTCAACAACCAGGAGATCATCCGCGCGACCTCCGACAAGATCGCGCGCATGGGTATCGCGTTCTGCCCGGAGGAGCGGGGAATCTTCTCCAGCCTCGACGTGAAGGAGAACCTGCTGCTGCCGCCGGTGGTGCGCGCAGGCGGGTTGCCGCTCGAGCAGATCTTCGATCTGTTTCCGAACCTGAAGGAGCGGCTGAGCAGCCAGGGCACCAAGCTGTCCGGCGGCGAACAGCAGATGCTTGCGATCGCGCGCATCCTGCGCACCGGCGCAAGCTTTCTGATGCTGGACGAGCCGACCGAAGGTCTTGCGCCTGTCATCATTCAGCAGATCGGCCACACCATTGCGCGGCTCAAAAAGGAAGGCTTCACGATCCTTCTCGTCGAGCAGAACTTCCGCTTCGCGTCGACCGTCGCCGATCGCTATTACGTCGTCGAGCACGGCAAGATCATTGACGGATTTTCCAATGCGGAGCTTGCCGCCAACATGGACAAGCTCCACACCTATCTCGGCGTCTAGTGCGGCCAGGGGTCGAATGGTCACGAGAGGATTCACGAGGAAAGTAGCATGAAAAAGTCGATTGCATCGTTGTTGCTCGGCACGGCATTGGTCGTGAGCACCGCTGGCGCCGCCTTCGCACAGGACAAGACGGTCAAGATCGGCGCACTGTCCGATCAGTCCGGTCTCTATGCCGACCTCGGTGGCCCCGGCTCGACGCTCGCGGCTCAGATGGCCGTCGAAGATTCGGGCCTTGCCGCGAAGGGCTGGAAGATCGACATCATCTCGGGTGACCACCAGAACAAGCCCGACATCGGCACCGCGATCGCGCGGCAGTGGTTCGACGTCGACAAGGTCGACATCATCGTGGACGTGCCGAACTCCGGTGTGGCGCTCGCCGTCAACAACGTCGTCAAGGAAAAGAACGGCGTCTACATCAATTCCGGTGCGGCGACCTCGGACCTTACCAACGCGCAGTGCTCGCCGAACACCGTGCACTGGACCTACGACACCTACATGTTGGCCCACACCACGGGCCAGGCGCTGGTGAAGGCCGGCGGCGACACCTGGTTCTTCCTGACCGCCGACTACGCCTTCGGTGCGGCGCTGGAGCGCGATACCACCGCGGTGGTGACCGCCAATGGCGGCAAGGTGGTCGGCGGGGTCAAGCATCCGCTCAACACGCCGGACTTCTCCTCGTTCCTGCTCCAGGCGCAGGCCTCCAAGGCCAAGATCATCGGCCTTGCCAATGCCGGCGGCGACACCACCAACACGATCAAGCAGGCTGCCGAGTTCGGCATCGGCAAGGGCGGCCAGAAGCTCGCGGCGCTTTTGCTGTTCCTCACCGACGTCAAGGCGATCGGGCTGGAAACTGCGCAGGGCCTGAACTTCACCGAAACCTTCTACTGGGACATGGATGACAAGACCCGGGCTTTCTCCAAGCGGTTCTCGGAAAAGATGAAGAACGCTGCGATGCCGACCATGGTGCAGGCCGGCGTCTATGCGGGCGTGCGTCACTATCTCAAGGCGCTGGAAGCGCTCGGCGGCAATCCGCATGACGGCGTCAAGGTCGTCGAGAAGATGAAGTCGATGCCGACCGAAGACGATCTGTTCGGCAAGGGAGAGATCCAGCCCAACGGCCGCACCATCCACAACGCCTATCTGTTCGAGGTGAAGAAGCCCTCCGAGTCCAAGGGACCGTGGGACTTCTACAAGCTTGTCGGCACGGTGCCGGGCGACCAGGCCTTCACGCCGCTGTCCGAAAGCAAGTGCGCACTGCTCAAGAAGTAAGACGAAAGCCCGCTGGCCGCGTGCCGGCGGGCAACTCTAGGGAACGCCGAAGGGACTGGGTGCTGGATCGATGCAGGCTCTCTACGCACAGCTACTGGTGGGACTGATCAACGGCTCGTTCTACGCGCTGCTCAGTCTCGGGCTCGCCGTGATCTTCGGCATGCTCAACATCATCAATTTCGCCCATGGCGCGCTCTACATGATGGGCGCCTTCGTCGCCTATTTCCTGCTGAACATCGGCGGCATCAATTACTGGTGCGCGCTGCTGCTGGCGCCTGTCATCGTCGGCATCTTCGGCATGATCCTGGAACGGACCATGCTGCAATGGCTGACCGGGCTCGACCATCTCTATGGCCTGCTGCTGACCTTCGGCATTGCGCTGATCGTGCAGGGGGTATTCCAGAACTATTTCGGCTCCTCCGGCCTGCCTTACGCCATTCCGGACCAGCTCAAGGGCGGCATGAATCTCGGCTTCATGTTCTTACCCGTCTATCGCGGCTGGGTCGTGATCTTCTCGCTGGTGGTGTGTCTGGCCACCTGGTTCCTGATCGAGAAGACGCGGCTTGGCGCTTACCTGCGCGCCGCCACTGAAAATCCGACGCTGGTGCGCGCCTTCGGCATCAACGTGCCGCGCATGATCACGCTCACCTACGGTCTCGGCGTCGGCCTCGCGGCGCTCGCCGGCGTGCTGTCGGCGCCGATCAACCAGGTGCGGCCGCTGATGGGGGCCGACCTCATCATCGTGGTGTTCGCGGTGGTCGTGATCGGCGGCATGGGATCGATCATGGGCTCCATCATCACCGGCTTTGCGCTCGGTGTGATCGAGGGCCTGACCAAATATTTCTACCCCGAGGCCTCCAACACCGTCGTGTTCGTGCTGATGGTGCTTGTGCTCTTGGTGAAGCCAACGGGATTGACGGGAAGGGCAGCCTGACATGACAGCCTTGACGGATGATACGCTGCCGGTCACGCCGCGCGCGATGCGTGACGAGATGGTCCTGTTCGTGGTGATGGCGGTGCTGCTTGCGGCCGTGCCATTCAGCGGCATCTACCCCTTCTTCGTGATGCAGGCGCTGTGTTTCGCGCTGCTTGCCTGCGCCTTCAATCTTCTGATCGGCTATGGCGGCTTGCTGTCGTTCGGCCACGCGATGTTCATGGGCACGGCGGGCTATTGCAGCGCGCATGCGCTGAAGGTGTGGGCGCTGCCCCCGGAGCTCGGCGTCCTCGTCGGCATCGCCGCGGCATTCGTGCTGTCGATCATCACGGGCTATATCTCGATCCGCCGCCAGGGCATCTACTTCTCGATGATCACGCTGGCGCTGTCGCAGCTGCTGTATTTCATCTACCTGCAGGCACCGTTCACCCATGGCGAGGACGGCATCCAGGGCATTCCGCAGGGGCACATGTTCGGCGTGCTCGATTTGTCCAAGCCGACCGTGCTCTATTACGTCGTGCTGGTCGGCTTCCTTGCCGGATTCCTGCTGATCTACCGCATCATCAACTCGCCGTTCGGCGAGGTTCTGAAGTCGATCCGCGAGAACGAGCCGCGCGCGATCTCGCTCGGCTACCGGACCGACCAGTACAAGTTCCTGGCGTTTGTCCTGTCGGGGACGCTGGCAGGTTTCGCCGGCGCGTTGAAAGTGTTCGTGGCGCAGAACGCCTCGCTCACCGACGTGCACTGGTCGATGTCGGGCGAGGTCGTGCTGATGACGCTGGTCGGCGGTCTCGGCACCATCTTTGGTCCCGTGGTCGGCGCCTTCGTGATCATCGCCATGCAGCAATATCTGGCGGGCTTCGGCCAGTGGGTGACGGTGATCCAGGGCTCGATCTTCGTGATCTGCGTGCTCACCTTCCGCCGTGGCGTCATCGGTGAAATCGCACATTACTTCCGGCGGTCGCTGTAACCCATTGATGCAATAAGAGTTTCATTGGCGCGCGAATCCGGTGGATGATCCGGTTCCGCAAGCGCTAGATGACACGCGCGCGACGCGAAAATGGTCTATGACGGTTTTGTGACGGCTCGTTCGGGCCTGCCCATTTCCATCAGGTAGACCATTCCCATGATGCGTTGGTTTCGCGCTTTCCTGCCCAAGGAAGAACGGTTCTTCGACCTGTTCGACCGCCATGCCCAGACCGTGATCCAGGGCGCAATCGCGCTCCAGGGCGTGCTGAACGGCGGCGAGGAGACGCCGGTCTATTGCCAGCGCGTCAGCCAGTTCGAGAACGATGCCGACAACATCACCCGCGAGGTGCTGACGGCGGTGCGCCGCACGTTCATCACGCCGTTCGACCGTGGCGACATCAAGAACCTGATCACCTCGCTGGACGATGCCATCGACCAGATGCAACAGACGGCCAAGGCCGTGATGCTGTTCGAGGTCCGCACCTTCGAGCCGCCGATGCGCGAGATCGGTGCACTGCTGATCGATTGCGCCAATCTGGTCGGCCGTGCGCTGCCGTTGATGCAGGAGATCGGCAAGAACGTCGCGATGTTGACCGCGATCACGGAGGAACTGACCAAGCTCGAGGGCCGCGTCGATGATCTTCACGACATCGGCCTGAAGGAGCTTTTCCTCAAGCATCGCAACGGCAACGCGATGGATTTCATCGTCGGCGTCGAGATCTATGATCACCTTGAAAAGGTGGCCGATCGCTTCGACGACGTCGCGAACGAGATCAACAGCATCGTCATCGAGCAAGTGTAGAGCGCATGATCCGGAAAAGTGTGCAGCGGTTTTCCGCTCAGATCATGCGCAAAGCTTAGAGTAGGGGCCGCCGTGGATGCTGCGTTGGGTCTTCCCGTCCTGGTCGGATTGATTGCCGTCGCGCTGCTGTTCGACTTCCTGAACGGCCTGCACGACGCTGCCAATTCGATCGCGACCATCGTCTCGACCCGCGTGCTGCGGCCGCAGTACGCGGTGTTCTGGGCGGCGTTCTTCAATTTCGTCGCCTTCATGGTGTTCGGTCTTCACGTCGCCCAGACCATCGGCACCGGCATCATCGATCCCGCAATTGTCGACGCCCAGGTGATCTTCGCGGCGCTGGTCGGCGCCATCGTCTGGAATCTCGTGACTTGGGCGCTCGGCATCCCATCGTCCTCGTCTCACGCCTTGATTGGCGGCTTATTCGGTGCTGGCGTGGCAAAGGCCGGGCTCTCGGCGGCGGTCTGGAGCGGATTGTCCAAAACCGTGATCGCGATCGTGCTGTCTCCGCTCGTCGGCTTCCTGCTTGCGATGATGCTGGTCGCGATCGTGTCGTGGCTTTCGGTGCGCTCGACGCCGTTCGCGGTCGACCGCGCCTTCCGCATCCTGCAATTCGCCTCCGCCTCGCTCTATTCGCTCGGCCATGGCGGCAACGACGCGCAAAAGACCATGGGCATCATCGCCGTGCTGCTCTATTCGCAGGGCCAGCTCGGGAGCGAATTCTTCGTGCCGTTCTGGGTGGTACTGTCGTGCCAGGCGGCCATGGCGATGGGGACGCTGATGGGCGGCTGGCGCATCGTGCGTACGATGGGACTGCGGATTACAAAACTGACGCCGATGCAGGGCTTTTGCGCTGAGACCGGCGGCGCCGCGACCCTGTTCATGGCAACCTTCCTCGGGGTTCCGGTCTCGACCACCCACACCATCACCGGCGCCATCGTCGGCGTGGGGGCTGCCCGCCGCCTCTCGGCGGTGCGCTGGAATGTCGCTAGCTCGATCGTCTATGCCTGGGTCATCACGATGCCCGCCTCGGCGATCGTCGCGGCGCTGAGCTGGTGGGCGGTCCAGATCTTCAAGTAACGAGCTTCAGCCCGACGATGCCGGCCACGATCAGCCCGATACTGGCGAGGCGGAGCGCGGTGGCGGGCTCGCCGAACAGGAAGATGCCGAGCGTCGCGGTGCCGACCGCGCCGATGCCGGTCCAGACCGCATAGGCAGTTCCGACGGGCAGGGACTTCAGCGCGATGCCGAGCAGGATCACGCTGCCGGCCATGGCCGCGAGCGTGATGACGGAGGGAACCAGCCTGGTAAAGCCTTCGGTATATTTCAGGCCAATCGCCCAGGTGATTTCCAGAAGACCGGCGACGAACAGGACGCTCCAGGCCATGACGACCCTCCATTCAAGGCAGGGCCGTCCCCGCTAGGCTGATATGCTGGTGAACGGGGAGGTCGTCCTCCCCCCAAAACCGGTATGGCTAAGGCCGGTATGGCCAGGGCCGATATGGGGCTGGCCGAAGGGCCGCGCAATCACCAAATGAGGCTTGATCCGGCTCATTTTCCCTGCCAAACGCTCCCGCCATGTCCGACATTGCCGCCACCACAGCCGAATCGCCGGCCCGTTCCCCGCTTGCCGCAGAAGTGTCGCGGCGGCGCACCTTTGCGATCATTTCGCACCCCGACGCCGGCAAAACCACGCTGACCGAAAAGCTGCTGCTGTTCGGCGGCGCCATCAATCTCGCCGGCCAGGTCAAGGCCAAGGGCGAGCGGCGCAACACCCGCTCGGACTGGATGAAGATCGAGCGTGAGCGCGGCATTTCGGTCGTGACCTCGGTGATGACCTTCGAATTCGAGGGCCTCGTGTTCAACCTCCTGGATACGCCGGGCCACGAAGACTTTTCGGAAGACACCTACCGCACGCTCACGGCGGTCGATTCCGCGGTCATGGTGATCGACGCGGCCAAGGGCATCGAGGCGCGGACGCGAAAACTGTTCGAGGTCTGTCGTCTTCGCGACATCCCGATCATCACCTTCATCAACAAGATGGACCGCGAGAGTCGCGACGTGTTCGAGCTGCTCGACGAGATCGAGAAGACGCTGGCGCTCGACACCACGCCGATGACCTGGCCGGTCGGACGCGGCCGCGACTTCCTCGGCACCTATGACGTCATCAACGGCGGTGTCCGTCTGCTCGAAGGCGGCGGCGCCAAGACCGGCGCGGCGCAGCAGATCGAGATTGCCGAGCTCGCCAAGCTCAACGCCAATCTCGATGCGTCCGCCGTGAAAGACGAGCTGGAGCTCGTCACCGAAGCTTCAAAGCCGTTCGAGCTGGACGCGTTTCGCGAGGGGCATCTCACGCCGGTCTATTTCGGCAGCGCGCTGCGCAATTTCGGCGTCGGCGATCTGCTCGAAGGTCTCGGCAAGTTCGCCCCCGAGCCGCGCGCGCAGGATAGCGACCAGCGCAAGGTCGAAGCGACCGATCCGCGCATGAGCGCCTTCGTGTTCAAGATCCAGGCGAACATGGACCCGAACCATCGCGACCGCATCGCGTTCGCGCGCCTTTGCTCCGGCAAGCTCAGCCGCGGCATGAAGGCCAAGCTGGTGCGCACCGGCAAGAGCATGCCGCTGTCGAGCCCGCAATTCTTCTTTGCCCAGGATCGTTCGGTGGCGGACGAGGCCTTTGCCGGCGATGTCGTCGGCATTCCCAATCACGGCACGCTCCGTATCGGCGATACGCTGACCGAGGGCGAGGACTTCAATTTCGTCGGCGTGCCAAGCTTTGCGCCGGAAATCGTCCGCCGGGTCCGTCTGACCGACGCGATGAAGGCGAAGAAGCTGAAGGAAGCCCTTCAGCAGATGTCGGAAGAGGGCGTTGTGCAGGTGTTCCGCCCGCGCGACGGCGCGCCGGCGCTGGTCGGCGTGGTCGGTGCGCTCCAGCTCGACGTGCTCAAGGCGCGGCTGGAAGCGGAATATTCCTTGCCGGTCGAGTTCGAGGTCAGCGAGTTCCAGCTTGCGCGCTGGGTCTCCTCGGAGGATCGCAAGAAGCTCGATACTTTCCTCGCCGCCAACACCTCCAGCATCGCCGACGACGTCGACGGCGATCCCGTGTACCTGGCCCGGAACGAATTCTATCTCGGCTATACCAAAGAGCGCGCCGAGGGCATCGAGTTCACCAACGTCAAGGACGTCAAGAAGAAGGGCTAGGGCGCTTCGCGCCCGCTTAAGCGCGAGCATGTGAACGCGCTCGGGCTTGACGCTGTCACGAACGGTGCCACGTTTCACCGACGTGACATCGCGAGCTCAAGGCATGTGGCGCGGCATCCTCGTTTTGACGCTGTTGGCGATCTCGACCGCCGCTTCCAACGCGCAGCGTCGCCAGATCAATCCGATCCCGTTTGCGCACGAGCCGTGTAGCGTGCTCGACGGCCGGCCCTGCACGCCGTCGTATTGTAGCCCGCTCGAGCCCGGCCCCTGCATTCCCGAGATGGACTATCCCTACGGCGAGAACCTCCAGCTCACGATCGAGAGCATGCCGGCGGAGGCCGATCGGGCCAAGTATCAAAAGCCGGATCACGATCTCGATACGATCGGCGATCTCTTTGCCGAGTTGCGCACCTGCTGGTCACCGCCATCGGACAATGCGCGCGCCGGCATGCAGATGGCTGTTCGCTTCAGTTTCAATAAAGCCGGCGGACTGATTGGTCCGCCACGGCTGACCTTCGCGACGGCGGGCGTCCCCGCCGACATCAGAACCACCTACCTCAACGCGATCAATTCATCCCTGAATGCCTGTCTTCCGCTGAAGTTCACCAGCGGCCTTGGGGACGCTTTGGCCGGGCGGCCAATTGCGATCCGCTATGTCGACAATCGAGAGGTGGGAAAGTAGCCCGTCAGTTGCGACCGGCGGCCAATCGATGATACCTCAGAGCCGGGGCGCTGGCTAAAGGGGAGGATGTCGTGGGTCTGCTGGTTATGATCCTGGGGCTGGCGCTGTTTTTCGCCGCCCATATTTTCACAACGAAGCGCGACGCGCGCGCGCAGGCGATCGGGCGGCTGGGTGAGGGGACCTACAAGATCCTCTATTCGGTCGTCTCGCTCGCAGGGCTGGCGCTGATTGTCTGGGGTTTTGGCCACTATCGCGCCACCGGCTGGACCGACGTCTGGTATCCGCCCAAGGCGATGAAGCACATCACGGTCGCGCTGATGCTGCCTGCCGTGATCCTGGTGGTCGCCTCCTATTTGCGCGGGCGCATCTATGCGACGCTGAAACATCCGATGCTCGCCGGCGTGAAGCTTTGGGCGTTTGCACATCTGCTCGCCAACGGCGATCTCGGCTCCATCATCCTGTTCGGCTCGTTTCTCGGCTGGGGCGTGTATGACCGCATTTCGCTGAAGCATCGCACCGACAGCGGTGGCCCGCCGATCCCGGTGGGCGGCGTCACTAACGATCTGATTGCGATCGCCGTCGGCATCGTCGCCTATCTGGCGCTGGCGTTTGCATTCCATCCTGTCGTGATCGGCGTTCCCGTGATGGGCTAGCCGAAGGCGCAAAAATATCGCCTCCGTGCCCATGCGCGGAAGGTGACAAAAGCAACAAGACGAGGGCTCTCCGATGGACTGGTCACGATCTCAGATTCCGCCGATGCGGTCCGAGGCGCGTTTTGGTGATCGGGTGGTGCCAGCCTTCGTCGACCGGCCTTCGAGTTTGTGGGCCATGATTGCGGAGGCCTCGGCGCGCAACGGTGCCGGCGAGGCGCTTGTCTGCGGCAATGTCCGGCTGAGCTGGCGGCAGGCTGTGGAGCAGGCGGCGCGGATTGCATCAGGCTTTCGCAAGCTCGGCCTGCAACGCGGCGACCGCGTTGCGATCCTGCTCGGCAACCGCATCGAATTTCCGCTGTTGCTGTTCGCCGCCGCGCATGAGGGGCTGGTTACGGTGTTGCTCAGCACGCGCCAGCAGAAACCGGAAATCGCCTATGTGCTCGCCGATTGCGGCGCGAGGATCCTGATCCACGAAGCGGCGCTGGCCGACCGGCTGCCGGATGCGCGCGATGTGCCTGACGTGATGCACCGCATTGCCGTCGATGACGACGGGAAGCTTTCGCGCTTCTCCGTGCTTGCGGACAACGCGCCGGCCCCAACGCCGATCGAGACGAGCGAAGAGGACACCGCGATGATCCTCTACACGTCCGGCACCACGGGCAAGCCGAAGGGGGCGATGCTCGCCCATTGCAACATCGTGCATTCCTCGATGGTGTTCGTGTCCTGCCTGGAATTGACGGCGGCCGACCGCTCGATCGCAGCCGTCCCGCTCGGTCACGTCACCGGGGTCGTCGCCAACATCACGACGATGATCTGCTGCGGCGGCGCGCTGATCATCATGCCGGAATTCAAGGCGGCCGATTACCT
>Ga0209148_1000840_pt1 | contig 21813 bp, 18 predicted proteins | sample AraplaCol_mMF_r2_2_FD_184288 | JGI IMG/M metagenome (GOLD analysis project Ga0209148, IMG submission 184288) | Arabidopsis root microbial communities from North Carolina, USA - plate scrape CL_Col_mMF_r2 (SPAdes) (version 2) | ecosystem: Host-associated > Plants > Roots > Endosphere | place... | reverse complement strand
CCAGCATTTCGTTGGATGAGCTCGCCGGCCACAGGATTATCCTTCCCGACATCGGGTTCCGCGTTCGTCAACAGCTAGCCGAAATTCAGGAACAGACGGGCCGCCGGATACCCGTTGTGATGACAAGCAATTCGATCCAGACGATCCTCGACTGCGTGGTTGCCAATCTCGGCGCGACTGTGCTCTCGGTAACGTCGGTGCCAGAGCATCTGACCAAAAGCGACCTTGTCGCCGTGCCCATCGATGACCCCCTGTTGCAGGCGAGTCGTGTGCAGATCATCAAACGCAACGGTCGCCGTCTGCCGGCGAGTGCGCTCGCCCTGATCGAAACGCTCGAACACCTGCTACGCAATGCCACCCCTTGACCTGCGATCTACCCCTGGGTTCGCTTCGGAGCATGATGTCCTGGATTATCCCTATGATCGGGGCGACGAATGTGGCCGTAGAGCGGGCGATTCCAGCAGGCAGGTAGCTTCGAGAAGCCCCTCCTCAAATTGGTGGTTCAGCCGCGATGCAGCCCTGCCCTATGTCTAGCAAACCCTCTCGGAGCGCTTATCGAGCAGGTTCTATTCCCAAATTGGTGGCCTTCCAGGCAGGCCGAGCTTGATGCGCTGGAATTCGGCGTAACTCTCGGCAGCCGCTTGAGCTTTGAATGAATGCCGCGTTACTTTCCCATCTTCGACGACCTGGACAATCCATTGACTGTCGACATTTTTTAATCTGACGTCATTCGGTTCTCCGGCAACCATATTCATCGTCCGCTTTGGCTATTAAGGTTGAGCAACGACATTAGAAATTCCAAGCTGCCGTTCTGCGAACAAATTGAATGCAGAACCCTCGATGCAGGCGACCATCGAGCGTCTGAGCGAGGGCGGTCCATGACTGCTGCGGCCCCCTATCATCCGGATCGAAGACCAATTGATTTCAAAGGGACTGAGCTGGTAGGCCGGTCAGAGTGGTCCTGATTTCACGGAAACCGGGTCGGACAGGGCGGATACTTGCGTCAGTAGGCGCGGTTTTCGCAAGAATCAGGAGTTCGGCTCAAGGGCAAACCTCAAGCCGAACCATATCAGCCCATCACTTTGCTGGCTCTTTCGGGCTCCAGAGGACCGTCTCCGCACCCTTCTCATAGGCCATGCCCGTGGGATAGCTGATCGCTTCCAACTGCAATCCCCAAGGTGTTTGAAAATAGATAATGGTCTGGCCGGCCGCGGGACCCTCTTTGACAGGCAGCGGCCCGAGGCGCGTCGCTACGCCTTTGGCCTGCAGATAGGCCTTCACGGCCGCGACGTCGTCTACGTAGAAAGCTATGTGGAAGCCCCCGATATCACTGTTCTTGGCATGCAGGTCCTTCTGGTCCGGTGCCGTGTATTTGAACAGCTCGATATTCGATCCATAGCCGCAGCGCAGTTGCGTGATCTGATCGATAACCGCTTTCGGGTCAACGCCGGCCAGATCCTGCATGAAGGTGCCCTTGTCATCGGAAAACGGGCCGAACGACATCGCCTTCTTGCAGCCGACCACCTCTGTGAAGAAGTCGACTGCCTGCTTCATGTCGGGAACCGTGATGCCAGTGTGATCGTGCCCGCGCATGCCGGGCATTGAATCCGCCGAAGCCACTGCCATCGAGCCAAACAAGCCGATGGCAAACATCGTGCCGGCGATTGCTTTTTTCATATTACCCCTCCGTTAGCGGGCCTACTCGTTATCGCGCACTTCCGAAGCCCGCTGTTCGGCGTGCGGCTGGATATCATGCCCGGGCCTCCGCCAGCGGGTGCAGCCAGTCCGGGTCGATTTCTGGCAGCGGAATGGCGGCCAGCAGGTCGCGCGTGTAGGCTTCTTTCGGACTTTCGAACAAAGCGTCGGTGGCGCTGGCTTCGACGATCACGCCCTCGCGCATGACGATGACTTGCCGGCACAGCCGCCGGATGACTGACAGATCGTGGCTGATGAAGGCGACGGTGAGGCCCATTTCCGCCGCAAGCTTCTCCAGAAGGGTGAGGATCTGCGCCTGCGTCGAGACGTCGAGCCCGGAGACGATCTCGTCGGCCAGCACGAATTTCGGCGACAGCGCCAGCGCGCGCGCAATGCCGACGCGCTGGCGCTGGCCGCCCGACAGTTCGTGGCGGTAGCGGCTGGCGAAGCTCTGTGGCAGGCCGACACGCTGCAGCGCTTCTGCGACTCGCGCCTTCAGATTGTCGCCGAGGCCATTCTGCTTCAGCGGCGCGGCGATGATGCTGGCAATGGTTCGGCGCGGGTTGAGCGACGACATCGGATCCTGGAAGATCATCTGCAGATTGCGCCGCAGCGGCCTGAGTTCCGCCTCAGGCAGATGGGTGATATCCAGGCCATCGAAGCTGATGCTGCCGGCGCTGGGCTCCAAAAGACGCACCAAAGCGCGGCCGAGCGTCGATTTGCCCGATCCGGATTCGCCGACGATGCCGGTCACCGATCCCTTGGGCAGATCGAAGTCCAGGCCCTTTAAGATCTCAGCCAGCGGCGCGCGACCGATCAGCGGCTTGCGCGTCATGTCGGGCAGGGCGACCTTCAGCCCGCGCACGGAAAACAGCGGCTCAGCCATGCGGTCGCCTCCAGGCCTGGTCGGTGGCGGCGATCTCGGCGGCAAGCCCGGCCAGCACCGCCTGGTCCACCGGCTTCAGCGAGGCAAAGGGATCGGTGTAGCGCGGCGTGGCGGCCATCAGCGCCCGCGTATAGGGGTGTTGCGGCGCGGCGAACAGCGCCGCCGTTTCGGCCTCTTCCACCACCTTGCCGGCATAGAGCACCGAGACCTTCTGGCTGATCTTGGCGACGACGCCGAGATCGTGGGTGACGAACAGGATGGCCGTGCCGTGGTCGCGCTGCAGCTGCGCGATCAGCCGCAGGATCTGCTTCTGCACGGTGACGTCGAGTGCAGTCGTCGGCTCGTCGGCGACGATCAGCCGTGGCTCCGCGGCAAAGGCGGCGGCGATCAGCACGCGCTGCCGCATACCGCCGGAAAGCTCGTGCGGATAGCTCTTCAGCACGCGGTCGGGGTCGCGGATCTGCACCTCGTCCAGCAACTGGCGAATGCGGGTATCGGCCCTTTCGCCACTCCAGCCCAGGATGCGCACCAGCCGGTCGGTCATCTGCGAGCCGATGCGGCGCGATGGGTTGAGAGCGGTCAGCGGATCCTGCGGGATCAACGCCGTGCGCGCCCCGATCAGCGTGCGCCGTGCCTTTGGCTGAAGCTTGCCGAGGTCTTCGCCCTCGAGCAGCATGTCGCCCTCGACAATGCGCACGCTCGACGGCAATACGCCGAGCACCGCCTTGCCGATCATCGTCTTGCCGGCGCCGCTCTCGCCGACCAGCGCGCGGACCTCGCCGGGCTGGACGGAGAGCGAGACCGAGCGCAGCACGCGCTGGCCGTTCGGCAACACGGCGCTCAGATTGGCGATGTCGAGGCAAGCGTTCATCGCAGCACCGGATCGAAGCGCGTCTTCAGCGCCTCGCCAAACTGGCTGAACGACAGCACGGTCAGGATCAGCGTGATCAGCGGGAACACCAGCACCCACCAGGCCTGGTGAATGGAAAGCCGGCCCTCGGCGATGATGCCGCCCCAGGTCGGATCGTCGGTCGAGATCGACAAATTGACGAAGGACAGGATCGCTTCGACGATGACGGCGATGCCCATTTCCAGCGACAGCAGCGCTACGATCGAAGGCACCACATTGGGCAGCACTTCGCGCAGCATGATGCCTATGCGGCCATAGCCGGCGATGCGAGCATTCTCGACATAGTCCATGCGCGACTGGCCCATCGCCTCGGCGCGGATCACCCGGCAGAAACGCGTCCAGTCGATGATCGCAATGGCAAGGATGACGGAGCTCAAGCCCGTGCCCAGCACCGCCACCAGCAGAATGGCGAACAGCACCGGCGGAAACGCCATCCAGATGTCGACGATGCGCGAAATGATGCGGTCCGCCCAGCCGCCGAAATAGCCTGCGATCAGCCCGAGCGTCGAGCCGACGAGGCAGGCGGCGATGGCTGCGGCAAAGGCGACGATGAAGGCGATGCGGCCGCCGAAGATCAGGCGCGAGAGCAGGTCACGGCCGAGGCTGTCGGTGCCCAGCCAATAGCCGGGCTCGGCGCCATCGAGCCAGAAGGGCGGCAGCCGCTCCAGCATCAAATCCTGCGCCAGCGGATCCTGCGGCGCCACCAGCGGCGCGAAGATCGCCGCCAGCAGCGCCAAAAGCAGCCAACCGCCGGCAAGCCACAGTCGCGGCGACACACCTCGCCTTCGTGCGCGACCCTCATCCATGGCGCAGCCTCGGATTGAGCAGCGCATACATCATATCGACGCTGAGATTGATCAGCACGAACAGCAGCGCGAAGACCAGCACGATGCCCTGGATCAGCGGCAGGTCGCGGTTGATGACCGCATCGATCGCCATATTGCCGAGCCCTTCATAGGAAAACAGCCGCTCCACAATGACGGTACCGCCAATGAGGAAGGTGAACTGCACGCCGACCAGGGTCAGCGTCGGCAGTGCTGCGTTCTTCAGCGCCTCGCGCAGGATGACCTGCGTTTCCGAAAAGCCTTTGACCCGCGCCAGCGTCACGTAGTCGAGCGTGATCACCTCCTTGAGCGACATCTTCAGCAATTGCGAAATGATTGCCGCCAGTGGCAGCGCCAGCGCCAGCGCTGGCAGGACCATGTGGCCCATCAGATCTCGCGTTACGTCGAAGCGCAGCCGCACGATGCTCTCGATCAGATAGAATTGCGTCGAAAACTGTAGATTGAGGTCCGGCGAGACTCGGCCCGATATATGGAAGATGGGGGCCAGAACGCCGAACAGCAGGATCAGCACCAGCCCCCACAAGAAATCAGGAATGGACAGCACGGCGCCGTTGGCGACGTCGATCGCCCCCTCCGCGGCGGTGCCCTGCTCACGCGTGCCAAGGACAGCGAGCGGCACGCCGATCAGTAGCGCGATCAGCAGCGCAAACGTCGACAGCTCAAGCGTCGCCGGGAGCCTGGCGAGCACCAGCGTCATGACATCCTGGCGTAACGAGATCGATGTGCCGAAGTCGCCATGCCACACGCTGGAGACCCAGATGAAGTACTGCTCCACCAACGACCTGTCCAAACCGTAGAAGGCGCGCAGGCGATCAATGTCGGCTTGGGTGGCTCCGGGCGGGAGCATCATGGCGATCGGGTCGCCGGGAGCGACGCGGATAATGACGAAGACCACGACTGAAACGCCCAGAAGTGTGACGGCGATCGTTAGCAACCTTAGAACCAGTCGGTTCAGGATCATATTGTGAAGTCCGGAGAGGTGACAAGGATATGGCTGTTTCAGAAGTGCCAAGCATAGCCGAGCGGATTGCCCCCCGATTGGGGGGCATTCCAGTCGGCACGAAAACTCATGACGTCGGCGGCTTAAGCCGCCGGCGTCATGAGCGCTGGGAGGAGCGCGCCGGAAACATGCGGTACGACATTCACCTTTTTCGAATGAATGATCGGCTGGGCGTATTGGATCAACGGCAGCACATAAGCCTGTTCGGCGATGTACTTGTCGACCGCCTTCCAGCCGGCGATGCGCTTTGCCTCGTCCATCTCGCCCCACAGCGGCCCGATCTTCGCATCGAGATCATCGGTCTTCCATGACGAGCCCGGGCTCGGGCCGAACATGGCGAAACCGGTCGAGCTAGACGGATCGCCCATCGAATTGCCCCAGTTGTAGAAAGCGGCAGTCGCCAGCTTATGCGCGGCCCGCAGTTCGAAATGCTTGGCGACTTCGTAGACTTCGATCGTCGCCTCGATGCCGACCTTGCGCCACATGCCGACGATCGCCTGGATCATTTCATAGTCTTTCGGCTTGAAGCCCTTCGTTGTCTGAATGACGAATTTCGCCGGCTTTTCGGTGGAATAGCCTGAAGCCGCGAGCAGTTCCTTTGCCTTTTGCGGGTTGTGTTCCACCTTGATGGACGGATCGAACCCCAGGTATTCCGGCGTCTGCAACGTATCGAGCGGCCGTCCGTAGCCGCGCAGCAGGCGGTCGACCAGCAGCTTCTTGTCGACGGCCATCACCGCCGCCTGGCGGACGTTCCTGTCCAGCATGGCGTCTTTGTTGTTGAAGAAAACCATCCCGATGTCGGAGACATTCTTGCACGAGCCCGCAAGATTGCCTGCGGCCATCAGTCGGTCATACTCCTCATAGGGAATTTCGAGTGTCACCTGCGAGGACCCGGATTCGATCTCAGCCACCCGACTTGCCGTGTCGGTCACGAACCGAATTGTGACATCTTCGAAAGCTGGCTTGCCGCCCCAGTAGTGAGGGTTCGCCTTCAGCCGCACGAAAGCGTTGCGCTCGAACTTGTCGACCATATACGGGCCGGTTCCGATCGGCTTTGCCTCGAAGCCTTCCGGTCCGACCTTCTGATAGTAAGCCTTCGGAAGCACATAACCGGTCAGGAACGACATCCACTTGAAGTACGTTGGGTCAAACGTCACCACGTCGCCGGTGACCTTGTTGCCGTCGGTCTTGAAGTTTGTGACCGTCTTCCAGATCGACTGGATCGGGTTGCCTGTCTCGTCCTTACCGGCGCGGTCGAGCGACCAGGCAAGGTCCTCGGCGGTAAAGGGCGACCCGTCGTGCCAGGTCACCCCGTCACGCACGGTCATCATGACCTTCTTGCGGTCATCGCTCCAGCCCCACTGCGTGATCAGCCCCTTGTCGAGCGACAGGTCGGGCTTCTGCAGGATGATCTGGTCGAACACAGATTGATAGAGACCCTGGATGGTCGGGTTGACGGACGACGGACCGGCTGTCGGATCCCAGGAGGGAAGGTTCACGTTATAAGCGATCGTGAGGTCGCTTGACTGGGCTCGAACAAGGTTCGGCATACCTAGCGTCGCTGCACTGAGCGCACCTGCGCCGTAGCCGAGTACTTTTCGTCTGTTGATTAGCATCTTGGTTCCCCTGTCATTATTGCGTACCGAAGCAGCCTTCCGATATCGCGCCCTGTCTGATGAGACCGTGGCCAAGGCCATGCCACACGCTGCTTTTTCGGCAATCTTAGTTGTTCCAAGGGGTCGGACAATGCGGCTGGAAAACTTGGTCTTTGCGTTGAATGCAACAACCATCGGCCTCGTCGGGAGCGCTCCCGCTCACTTTCCGGCGAGTTTTTGGGCCAGCAGGAAGCCGGATCCGGCGCCAACACCTGCTCCCGGCCAGACGGACGCGCCGACCAGATGAAGATTGCGGAACGGGGTGCTGCCGTTGGCACGGCCTGCTGCAGGACGAAAAAGAAAGTTCTGCGCCAGATGGTGGCTACCGCCCAGCCCGTCGCCCCCGACTAGGTTGACATTCATTGCCTGCAGGTCGAGCGGCGAAAAGACCGCGCGCGCCTTTATGCTTTCCGTAAACCCAGGTGCGTGCTTTTCAATGATGGAAACGACGCGGTCCGCGTAAGCTTCCTTGGCCAAACGCCAGTCGCGCGAATCGATAGTGCCGGCTTCGTCGCCCTCTATGATCTTAGGAAGCATGCGCACCTGAATCCAAAGGATATGATTGCCTTCGGGAGCCCGGCCGGGGTCGATCGCGGTCGTCTGGCCGACCACGAGCACCGGCTCCGCCGGCATGATGCCGGCGACCGCCTGCTGGTAGACCCGCGCCATTTGGTCAAGCGAGGGTGCGATGTGCACGTAGGCAAAACGGCGAAGCTCCTCGCTGGCGCGCCAATTCGGGAGGTCCTTCGTCGCCAGATGGACCATCAGGGTGCTTGGCGCATGTCTGAATTTGCTCATGGCTTGGTCGAAGCCGGCATCGCCTGAACTGCCGCCGAGCAATCCAAGCAGCGCGGAAGGCGTGACGCCGGCGATGACGACCTTGGAGGCGATCACCTGTTCGCCGGATGCAAGCACAACGCCGGTCGCGCGATTGCCGTTGGTGCTGATCGTCGCGACATCGGCATTGGTATGGATGACGCCTCCCGTCGAGGTGATCAGCGTTTCCATCGCCTTGATCATCGTGTCGGCGCCGCCTTTGCCCAACACCAATCCAAAAGCCTGGCTGGCCATGGATTCCAGATAAGGGAAAATCGCTCCACCCGGAATGTCTGGAGCAAAATCCAGATGCATGCCCCAGGCGGCCATGGTCGCGCGCACTTCCGGGCTTTCGAAGGTTTGATCCAGCCACTCACGAGAGGAGGAGAGCAGGAACCGCAACATCTCGAGCGAACCTCGCACTCCCTTGGCGCGCCAAATTGCCCACGCCGTTGCCGTCAGCCCGCAGGCCGTCATTGGCGATCCAAGCAGGCGTAGGAGCGGCCCAGAGTCTTTCACAAACCGCTCGGCGAGCCAGCGCCATTGTTCGGCATCGCGGTGCGAGAGATTTGCGAGCCGTGATAGATTCCGGTCTAGGTCGCTGCTGACGCCGAACCACTTGTCATTCGGGAAAACGCTGGCGAAGCAATCCTTTGCCGGCGCAAAGTCAAGACCTGCCACGGTGAGCTTCTCCTGATAGGCGCGGTGAAAGGCAGAACCGGCGAAAAGGTTCAGGTTCATCGCGCCGAGATCGTGCCGATAGCCCGGAAGTGTGAGTTCCTCGGTCCGCACCGCGCCGCCGCAGACTGCGTTGCGCTCGAACACCCCAACCTTCCAGCCGCGTTGCGCGAGATGCGCCGCACAGGCCAGCGCGTTGTGGCCGCCGCCTACGAGGATTGCGTCAAAGCTCGTCATTCCTGTCCTCCTTGCGGCAAACGCACATTGCCCATCCCTCTCACGGCCAACTTTGGCTCGTTGATCGCGAGTTTCACCGCGTTGATTGGAACGCCTGCCGCAAAGGCGTCCTTCGACGCAAATCTTGGGAAGGTCCCGTTCAGGACAGCCGAGATGCGGAGTCGCTAGCCGGCCCAGTCGGTGATCCTGGCGACAAGGTCGGCATAAACGCATTCGGCATCTAGCCGGATCGAGACGTCGTGATCTTCCCAACGACGGCAGGCCGTTAGGCCCGCAAAGTATTCCGCCGGTCGTCGAACCCATGAACACGCATTGGCAGATTTTCTGACGCTGCGGACGGCCATCCGCTGATCCCGGCCTTCGCTGCCCTTAAGTCGATATCGGGCTGTCCAATATTAGTCGATGAATCCGGTCGGCGGCACATCATGAACTCCGAGACGCGGCTGACGCCTGAGCCTGCGCTGTCCCGAAGTTGACCGCCATCTTGTCCGATTGCGCCTCGATCATTCTCCGCCGTTTTCGAGGAGATATGCGTTCACCGTGTCTTCCGTGCGTCGGTTGTGGGCATGAAGAAGATCCAGCGTTTTCGTGAGGTCTCGGTCCAAGGCTGCCTTCATGATGGCTTCATGCTCCATCATGCCGTCACGGATCGTTCCCTCCAGGGTTACCGAAAGCGCGATGTAGCGTTCGATATGGTCGAACACAGAAGCCGTAAGCTGCAGCAACGTTGGCGATCCGCATCCGGAAACGAGGGCGCTGTGGAATGACCGGTGTGCTGCGCTCCACTCACCCTCCATGGTCGTTTCGGAGGCCTTGCGCAGGCTGGCGAGGCGATGAAACGCGCCCACCAGCTTGACCTCCCATTCGATCGATCCGTGTTCAAGCGCCCAAGTCACGGCGGTCACGTCGAGGGCCGTGCGGACGCGCGCGACATCGTCAAAATGAGCCTTAGATAGGGGCGCCACGCGAAATCCCCTGTTGGCCTCGAATACCACCAAGCCTTCAGCAACGAGCTGCATCAAAGCTTCCCGAAGCGGACTCGCTCCGAAGCCAAAACGTGCCTTTAGTTCATCGAGTACCAGCCGCGAACCAGGCTTCAACACACAGCGTATTATGTTGCCGCGCAACAAATCGACCAGTTGGTCGGACCCAAGATCGTCTCTAAACGCCATGGGCACCGACTTCATTGTTGCGGGCTTTCGTGCTGTTCAATCGCGCAGACCGCTGATCCACTGCCACCAACGGCAGCCGTACGCTTGCGCACAACAGCGCTCCCGACGTGGGATGAGATGAGGTCGTAAAGTTCGCTCGGGGAATAATGCGAGCACTGGACGACAATTCCATTGCTGGCAAGGGCATCCTGAAGCGCGGACGACAGTGCATGCAGCGCACAGCCGCCGCCCTCCCCCATGCCCTTGGCGCCGTTGTACGTGAATGGTGAGGGCGACTCCATGTTGCCCAGCTTGACCCGCGGCATGTTCATGATGGTGATAGGCGTATAATCGCTGAAAGTGGCCGTAAGCAGGTTGCCGTTTTCATCGTAGCGCAAGCTTTCCATCAGCGCCGCCCCAATGCCGTGGGCGATGGCGCCGTTGACCTGCCCCCTCACGATCGTATGGTTTATCACTCGTCCGCAATCGTCCATCGCCGCATAGTCCAGGATACGCACGGCCGACGTCAATTCGTCAATCTCGACGACCACGATATGCAGCTGGGCGGCATAGGTCAGCGTCAGGTTGCCGTATTTTCGATCCAGGTCAGGGATCTCGAAGGGCGGACGGTAGACGTGCTTGCAGGCGAGCGTGAGGTGCCCTGCTTCCTTCGGCAGCGTACCGCCTTCCAGGTAGAGGCGCGCCCACAATTGCCCGAATGTGAGCGCGGTCGACCCGTCTTCTGTCATCACCACCGGCTGGCCGTCGATGGTCCCGACCTTAAGTCCGGCGGCATCATTGCCCGTCACGATCGAAGCAAGCTCGACCAGTTCGGCCCTCAGCTTGTCCACCGCGCCATGCACGGCCGACAGCGAGCTGACCACGAACTGGCTCGCATAGGTGCCCGAAAAAGGCGTGTGAACGTCGCGCTGCGTGTCAAATCCGCTTTCGACATGAACGAATTCGAGTGGGATGCCCAGTTCGGCGGCCACCACCTGCGCCGCCACCGTTTCGTGGCTTTGGCCTTGCGGCACCGACCCCATCGCCACGTTCACCATACCCCCACCGTCAATTCGGACCCCTGCTCCTTCTGAATTGCCCGAGAAGGGCGAATAGGGCGTGATGATCTTGGACTGGCCGAAATTGTTGGTGCCGGAATCGAGCGTCGTCCCGATACCGATGCCGATCAGCTTGCCCTCGGCGCGCATCGTCTTCTGCTTCGCACGCCATTCGTCCCATCCGACAAGCGCCTTGGCGGATTCCAGCATTTTCCCATAGTCGCCGCTGTCGTAGACGCAGCCGTTGGGCGTCGTCCAAGGCATTTCAGGAACGTAATTGCGCCGACGAATCTCATCGGCAGGGATACCGAGCTGATGACCGCAGATGTCCACCACGCGCTCAAGGAACCAGATATGCTGCATGCGCGAGTAACCGCGATTGGAGCCGGTGGGACATTTGTTGGTGGACACCTGGCTGAAATCGATGCGCAGGTTCTGGAGTCGATAGTTGCCTGGCGCGACCTGGGACCAGATCACGCCGCCCAACGGCTCATAGCGCGGATAGGCACCACCGTCGTCTATATGCGTCGAGTCGATAGCAAGGATGACGCCGTTTTCGTCGAGCGCAACGCGTGTGTTCAGAAAAGTACGGTCGCTGCCATGTGAGCTGCTGACGAGATGCTCGCTGCGTGTCTCCGCCCACTTCACCGACCGACCGCCAACCTTGCGCGAGGCGATCGCCGCTAAGGTCATGTAAGTGAAGATGCCCTGCCTAACACCGAAGGCCCCGCCGATATCGCGCGTCCTGATACGGATCTTCTCGGGCGGCAGCCCCAGGACAGGTGCAATGTATTGCTGCGTGATTCCGGGTTGCATCAGGCCGGTCAGAAAATCGACGCCGTCATCCCGATCCCAGCGGGCAATCACGCCGCAGCATTCGAGCGGCGTGCTCGAGAAACGATGGAAATACAGCTTGTCAATCTCGACGACGTGGGCCGCTGAAGCAAACGCTCCATCGACGTCACCCCAGTCGAATTTCCCACCCCAGACCAGATTCGTACCGGATTCCTTATGTATCACCACATTGTCGGCAATCGCATCTTCGACGTCGATGACCACTGGCAGTGGCTCGTATTCGATATGCACCAACTCGCCTGCATCGACCCCAATTTCGGGTGAGCGCGCGACGATGCAAACCACGGGCTCGCCTTGGAATCTCACCTTTTCGACAGCAATGCCATAGTCGATGATCGGCCCAAGCGGACCTTGCGAAAACTCCTGGTACGGGACCGTCAGCGCCTTGACGTCTTCGCCCGTGAAGGCGGTAACCACACCTTCCACAGCTAGCGCAGCCGAAAGGTCAATCGAAATAATATTCGCGTGCGCGTAAGGTGATCGTACAAAAACAAGATGAAGATGACTTACCGAATGATCATCGTCAACGAAGCGTCCAGTGCCCCTGACCAGCCGTGCATCTTCGCGCCGCTCAAAACTATTCATCAACTACACCATTGCCTTGCCAATTCGGACCATGCCGAAGCCATTTGGGGATCGAGGCCAAGGTCGACGATATCAGCGTGTCATAGCAAATTATGTGAGTCAACCACGATCTGAGCTGTTTTCTCCAATTTTATAAATCATCGATGGTTTTCCATATTGACGTTAAAATGAGGAAGTGGTCCTGTGCGCGAAAGTGCAAGCTGGAGTATCGGCATGACCGAGTCAGAATTACCTGTCATCGTTGTCGGCGGCGGGCCGGTCGGGCTGCTGACGGCGCTTGGGCTGCGCCATTACGGCGTTCCCGTGCGCGTATTCGAAGCTAGCGCAGGTCCCTCGACCATGACGAAGGCTGGAACGATCCTGCCTCGGACACTCGAAATCATGCGGCGCTATGGGGCCGTGAACAATATCGTCGGCGCAGCCATCCGCGTCGAGGAGATAGGCGAGCTCAAGCGCAGCACCGGCGAGTTGACCTTGTCCCTGCGAACGGGACTAGTCGATGCCGAAACCCGCTTTCCATTCTTCGCAAACCTGCCACAGCACCAATTGGAACCGCTGCTGACAAAGACGCTGACCGAGCGGGCGGGCCCGCAGGTTATCTCATACGACCACAAACTGATCGAGTATCGGCAGGATGCTGACGGCGTGGTTGCGACCTTCCAAACCGAGGCAGGTTTGGTCGAGGTCAGGAGCGCTTATCTCCTGGCCTGCGACGGTGGGCGCAGCACGGCACGGGCACAAATGGGCGTAGAGGTCGAAGGCACATCCCTCGATCTGCGATATACGCTCATTGACCTCGACCTCGACCTCGATGTCTCCAATCCAAGGGACTACCCCTATCTCACCTATTTCTCCGATCCGAAGGAGTGGATGATCCTTGTGCGCCAGCCACATGGTTGGCGCTTCATCTTTCCGGCAGCACAGGAGGCGCCCCAGCCGACGCCCGAGGATCTGAAGGCACGTGTCGTCCAGTTCATCGGCAACGTCGACAGAGCGGTCATTCTGGAAAGCGCAAATTACCGTGTGCATCATCGGGTCGCGACGAGCTGGCGCGACGGTCGGGTCTTCCTGATGGGTGATGCCGCCCACCTGCTGACGCCGATGTGGGCACTCGGCCTGAACACTGGCGCCACCGACGCGCACAACCTGCCTTGGCGCCTCGCCTGGGTACACAAGGGTCTTGCGCCTGAGTCGCTGCTCGACGGCTACGAGCAGGAGCAGAAGACTATCGCCGTCAAGGGCGCTGGCGAAATGGCGGAAGCGGCGCGGCATCTTATGGATGCCAGGGGCGATGCCACTGACGTGATGTCCGGCTCGGACTGGGCCAATGTATATACGCGTTCATTGCTTGGCATGCGCCTCGACGTCAACGGCACCGGCTCGTGGTCGATGGCCTGCACCGAGCTTGCCCCCGCATGCATCGGCGAGCGGCTCCCCGACTTCCGCCTGCAGGGTCCGGACGGCCAATCGATGCGGGCGCATGATCTGATCGATGGGAACTTCCTCGCGCTCCATTTCTGCGATGCCCGCCGCCGGCTGGACATGCCCGCCGATGATGGTGAGCGCCTTCGCCATTTCGCGGTTTCGCGTTGGGACATCCCCGCGTCAGACCCTCTGCGCGCCCGCATGCTGCTTGATATCGGCGACGCATTCCGCGCGCGGCTGGGGGTTGGAGACGGGTCCGTGGTGCTCGTCCGGCCGGACGACCATATCGTCCTGATCTGCAGCGAGGGTACCTTTCGCGACGAAGCAGCGAACGCCATGCCCGCCCGCCCGCTGCAGAAGGATTAGGAAAGCATGGCTATCGTACTGGACACGCATACCCATCTCGTACCGGTGCAATCGCGCCATCTCTCGGGCGTGCGAGGCATCGAATGGGATGCGGCGACCGAAAAACTGCTGATCGACGGCAAGACGATCGGCATGAAGCAGCTTTTCCAGCCCTCGGCGCTCATCGACTGGATGGACCGGTTCTCCGTTGGCCATGCCTGGGTCTCGCCGCCGCCGCCGTTGTACAGGCCGCATCTGGACGCTGGAGCGGCCGGCGAATGGGCGCGCGCTCTGACGGCAGGCCTTGACGAAATCGTCGAGCCCTTGGGGAACCGGCTCTTATCGGTCTGTTTCCTACCGATCGAGCATCCGTGCGAGGCCGAGCGTATCGCAGCCGAGAGGTTGGCGGCTGGCAACAAGCTCTTCACTGCCTCGACGGGCGGCCCGGGCGTCTTCCTCTCCCAGGCCGAGTATGACGGTTTGTGGCGCGTCCTGTCAGACGGTGGCGCGCTGCTCTTCCTCCATCCCGGCGAGAGTCACGACCAGCGGCTGGAACCCTTCTACCTTACCAACCTGCTCGGCAACCCGCAGGAAACCGGCATCGCGGTCGCCCACATGGTCTTTTCCGATGTGCTTTCGCGCTTCGATGGCATGACTGTGCTCTTGTCACATGGCGGCGGCACGGTGCCAGCGCTTGCAGGACGATGGGAGCAAGGCTTCCGCACCGACCGGCCTGGCCTCAATACGGGCATCGCCCCGCCGAGCGCTCAGTTGAAGCGCTTCCACGCCGACTGCGTAACCCACTCAAACGCCACGCTGAAAGCTGCCAGGGACGTGTTTGGGGGCGGCAACATTGTCTTCGGTTCAGACTGGCCCTTTCCGATGGGCCTGCTCGAACCGGACACGCAACTTGCTGGCAGCGATCCCGCCGAAATCTTCGGCTCGAACACCCAGAGATTGCTCGACGCTTTCCATTAGGCAAGGGGCTGCCCCCCCACGGCCGCAAGTCGCGCCTCCCCGTTACCGCCCGCACCGCAGCGAGCGACCGCTACGAAAGATCCAGCGTGGTCGACCGACCTCTGCCAGCGCTTTTGACCGTCGGCTTCCCGCGGGCGCCCTTCTGGGCAGCGCCTTCCGGTCCGAACAGCTGGGTCACGAGCTTGTGGAGCGTGCGCATGTGATGCTGGCGCAGCAACACGACCGCTTCCTCGGTATGCCGGTCGAGCGCGGCCTGCACCAAACCCTCATGCTCGGAGATGTCGTCGCGCGGCTGGTCGGTGATACCAACCGAAATGGCAATATAGCGCTCGACCTGGTCGAACAGCCCCGAGTGAAACGATTTTAGAAGTTCCGAGCCGCAGGCCGAGATCAGAGCGGAATGGAAGGCCCGGTGCGCAGTGCGCCAGTCGTCGGACGAACTTGCCGAAGGGACCGCCGTCTTCGAGAAGCGCTTGAGCCGATGCAAGGCGCCAACGAGTGAGGACTCCCACTCCACGCCGCCCTGGTCGATTGACCATCCCAGACAGAGGACCTCGATCTCGGTTCGAACGTTCATCACGTCCATCAGATGATCCTTGGAGATAGGCACGACTCGGAAACCCTTGTTGGGCCGCTCACCTGCGATCGCCCAGGTCCGCTTTAGCATCACAGTTGGGTAAAACGCGAGCAGGCAGCGGCGGCGTCGGATTTTATCCATGATTGCACCATTTACCGACGAAAGCAGCCTCGAAGACAGTCTCACTTCTGCCCAGAGGCAGCGTCGCGTGGAGAACATCTACGTGTGCGATGCGCCTGCCTGGTATTTGTGATTGCTGTACGGCTCGCAGCGAAGCCGCCCAGCTCCGCTTGGCGGATGATGGGACGGAGTTCTGGCACGTTTGCTGCGCCTAGACGGTGGGCCGCTCCGGTCGGCTGCGGTTCTTCATCTGCCGTTCCAATAGATCCAGCAATGCGATGGCGGCCGATGATAGGCGGCGGCCGACGCGTGTGACGATGTTCACTCGTCCGGTGTTCAATTCCGGATTCGAGATCGGCAGCGCAAGCAGTCGGCCCGCCTCGACATAGTCGGAAACGCAGCCAAGCGGCATGATGGTTGCGACCGTGCCCGCCGAGGTCACATCTGCTATGAACTGGACGGATGATGCGGTGATCCGCGTGTCCAGAAACAAGCCATGATTAGCCTCGAATTCGGACAGCACATCGCGAATGCGGAACCCACCTTCAGGCAGGATCAGGGGCTGATTGACGAGATCGCGAATGTCGATTTTGGACGCCGACGCCAGCGAATGGTGCGGCGCGACAATCAGATAGTTTGGCTCGGGGAAACTCGACCGCGACCAGACGCGCGGATCGATCGGTGCATCCATGACCACGCCGAAATGCGCCATGTCGTCGCGGACCAGCGATATGACGGCGCGCGAGGGGGCCGAGACGACATCGATGCGAACGCCGGGCAGCCTGGCCGTGTATTCAGCCACCGCCCGCGCGACAACCACACGCATCAGCCCGGTGCCAACGGCAATCCTCAAATGACCGGTGCGCAGTCCCTTGAGGTCGTCGAGGTCTGTGACCAAGGCTTCCTGCTGCGCCAGGCGGTCGCGGTAATATTCGATCAGGCGCTCACCGGCTGGGGTCAGGAGCACGCGATGCCGGTTCTTCTCGATCAGTTCGATGCCAATTTCCTTCTCCAGCGCGGTGATCTGCCGGCTGATGGAGGACGGTGCCATGTCGAGGAAATCGCTTGCCGCCCGCATCGTGCCGAGGCGCACGGATTCGTAGAGATATCTCAGCCTTTCGGCCGGAAAGTCGCGGTAGGTGCCCGATGGCGTCATTTAGGTTCCGTTCGCACGGCCGCATATCGGCCAACGTAGTCGCCCTCCTTCACGCTGCAACGGCTCGCGTGATGGCGTTAGCACCGTCATTGACACCTTGGCACCCCGTCTTTCGGCAATGCCTGAGAGCAACGCGTGGATATCGCTGGGCGAGTAATGCGACTGGTCGAGCCGCATCCCGGTGGTCGCCACAGCATCCTGTAGAGCAGACGAGATCGCGAAGATCGGACCGCCACCGCCTTCGCCCATGCCTTTGGCGCCGTTGTAGGTGAAGGGCGACGGCGATTCACGGTTGCCGTAGTGTAGGTTGGGCATGTTCATGATCGTCAGGGGGCAGTAGTCGCTGAAGGTGGCGGTCAGAAGGTTGCCGGCCTCGTCATATTTCAAGCACTCCATTAGCGCGGCGCCAAAGCCATGAGCGGCCGCGCCGATCACCTGGCCCTTGACGATCTGATGGTTGATGACCTTGCCGCAGTCGTCAACGATCGAATAGTCGTGGACATGAATGTTGTAGGTGAGCGGATCCAGTTCGATCACGGCGACATGCACCTGCGCAGCGTAGGTGAGCGTCAGGTTACCGAACTTCTTCTCGATGTCCGGCACCTGGAACGGTGCGCGATAGACATGGCGGCAATTCAGCGAGACATCCATAAGCTCAGGTGGGAGCTCGGCGCTCTGGGCATTGACGAGGTTCGAGATCCGCGCCAGCGAAACCGACTGGCCGTCGGGCGCGGCCACCGAGGCGACGCCATCGAAAGTCCCTACCCTCAGCGTTTCGGCAGGCTGGCCTAGGAAATAACTGCCGGCTCGCAGCAATTCCTGCCTCAACTTCTCCACGGCGCCATGGATGGCGCCGAGGCTCGTCACCGCGAATTGCGAGGCATAGGTACCCGAATGGTTGTTGTGCGACATGCGCTCTGAATCGAAGCCGATGGCGACCAGAACCAGATCGGAGGATATACCCAACTCCTGACCGACAACCTGCGCGGCGATCGTCTCGTGGCTCTGCCCCTGCGGCACTGAGCCGACGGAGACGGTGACTGTGCCGTCCACGCCCAGGCGCACATTGGCCACCTCCGAATTGCCGGAGAGCGGCGAGTTCGGATTGACGATGCGCGACTGGCCGAAATTGTTGGTGCCGGAATCCAGCGCCGTGCCGATCCCGATGCCGACGATGCGGCCCTCGGCGCGCCAGGCGTCGCGCTTGGCGATCCAATCGTCCCAGCCGATCAGATCCTTCGCCATGTCCAGCATGGCGCAGTAGTCGCCGGAATCGTAGACGCAGCCGTTGGGCGTGGTCCATGGCATTTCGGGGACATAGTTGCGCTTGCGCATGACATCGGGCGCGATGCCCATTTCATGGGCGCAGATGTCAATCACCCGCTCGAGGAACCAGACATTCTGCATTCGCGAAAAGCCGCGGTTGGGTCCCACGGGGCATTTGTTGGTCATTGCCTGGCGAAAATCGATACGCAGGTTCTGCAATCGGTAAGAGGCCGGGGCGACCTGGCTCCAGATGACCGCACCGAGTGGCTCGTAGCGTGGATAGGCGCCGCAATCGTCGACATGCCGCGCGTCCACGGCAGTGATCTCGCCATCGGCCGTGAGCGCGACACGGATGTCCAGGAAGGTGCGCTCGTTGCCATGTGCGCTGCCTTGTAGATGCTCGCGCCTCTCCTCGATCCACTTCACTGGGCGATAGCCCACCTTGCGCGAGCACAGCGCCGCGATCATCAGATAAGGATAGAGGTTCTGCTTGATGCCGAAGCCCCCGCCGATGTCTTGCGTGCGTATGCGTAGCTGCTCGGGCGAGATCCGCAGCGCGGGTGCGATAAACTTCATCGCCACGCCCGGCTGGATCAGGTTGCACAGCATGTCCACCCGCCCCGTCGGCTCCCAGGTGACGAGACCTGCAAATCCCTCGAGCGGCGTGCTCGAGAAACGGTGGAACTTCAGCCGGTCGATCTCGACGACGACATCGGCGCTGTCAAAGGCGCCGTCCACATCCCCCCAGTCGAACAGCGAGCCCCAGGTTTGATTGGTCCCCGATTCATCGTGCAGAATTGGCGCATCGACCCCCAGCGAGGCAACTGCATCAACGACGACCGGCAAGGGGTCGTAGTCGACGCGCACGAGTTCAACGCCGTCACTGGCGATGGCGGCGCTTGTTGCCACGACAGCTGCGACGGGCTCCCCTTGAAAGCGCACCCGTTCGGTTGCCATGCAATAGTCGCTGATACGGCTGGTCGGCTCCGGTGCCATCTGTGGGAAGCGGTTGGTTAGCTCGCGTACTTCCGCGCCCGTTAGGACGCAGACCACCCCCGGGAGAGACTCGGCGCGGCGGGTGTCCATGCCCAATATACGCGCATGCGCATAGGGAGAGCGCACCAGCTTGCAATGAAGCGCGCGTGATCCTTCGTCGTCGACGAAGCGGCCGCGCCCGTGGATCAAGCGGCCGTCCTCGCGCCGCACGATAGGCTTGTCGTTGCTCATGATGACAGATCCTCGTTCGGGCTTTTCGCCCTTGCGGCGCCGAACAGCCCCTTCATCGAGGAGACCGAGCGCTTCATCAGGCTCGGGGAGGCAGCCGGCTCGAGCTGCACGACGCCGAGCTCCTTTTGCACCGCCACGACCAGTGATTTGACCTGACGTCTCGCCAGCGGCAGCAGGATGCCCTGTGCCAGGGACGCGAGCGTGCCGCTGACGGTGCCTTCGCTGGTCCAGTTCACGCGCGAGCCAGCCTCGATTGGCTCGATGGCGAAGGTCATGCGCGCATCGATCATGCCCAGCGCATGGCGCCCATTGATTGTATAGACCACGCGTTCGTTCGGCACTGACTCGATACGGCGCGCCGCGACGTCGGCACGCCCCCGGATCTGTGGGACGCCCACTTCGAGGAGCACGCCGAAGCCGTCGCCTTCGACCGAATGCAGTTCCTTGAAATAGGGAAGGATCGGAGCAAAAGTCCGCGGCTCGGTGATGAAGGCGAAGGTTTCCGCAGGCGACGCAGTCACCTCGAAATTGCCGTCCATGTCTACTTTCATTGTGCGGTTTCCTTGAGCTTGACGGCGGCGGCCTTAACCGCCGCGATGATCGGGAGATAACCGGTGCAGCGGCAGGTATTGCCGCTAAAGGCTTTGCGGATGGCGGCCTCGTCGGGATCGGCATTGACGCTGAGCAGCGCCAGTGCCGACATCAGGAAGCCGGGCGTGCAGAAGCCGCACTGCAACGCATGATTTTCCGCAAAGGATTGCTGCAGGATATGCAGGCCTTCAGGCGTTTCCAGCCCCTCAACTGTGGTGACTTCGGCGCCATCGGCCTGCAGCGCGAGCACCGTGCAGGACTTGGCCGAGCGCCCGTCGACGACCACCGTACAGGCACCGCAATAGCTAGTATCGCAGCCCACATGCGTGCCGGTCAGGCCGGCGTTCTCGCGGATTAGCTCTACCAGGAGGGTCCGCGGCTCGACTTCAAATTGCAGTTGGTGGCCGTTCAGCTTCAGGGCCACACGCATGGTCGGATACTCAGCCATAATATTGATGCGTCTCCACTGCCGGGCGCCCGAGACGGCGTGCCTCGATGATGCCAAATGCGCGTTTAACCAGGCCGCGCGCGAGTTCCCGTTTGTAATCCTCCGTACCCTTTGCGTCGGCGAAGGGCTCGACGAAGATCGATGCGGCTTCAGCTACATCTTCGACCAAGTTCTCGGTGGCCTGTCTGCCGGCCGCGATGTCGTTTCCCTCGTCGAAGGCGAGCGCGGTCAGGCCGAGGCAACCGAAGCCCATGCGCAAGCTGGCGATCCGTTCGCCATCATAGGCGATCTGCATGGCACAGCTCGCCGTCGGATAGGCCGGCGCGCAACGCTTGAAGGCGACGAATGTGCCATAGCCCTCCAGCGCCTGGCGGGCTATGGCGACGCGTGCGATCAGTTCGCCGGGCTCCAGGGCCGGTGTGTAAGCGTCCTCCAGCAGTTCGCGCACGCTTTGGACGCGCCGGCTGTCGGGGCCTTCGCATAAAACCTGTGCATCGAGCGCAACCAGCAACGCCGGCCAACAGCTGCACGGATCAGCCTCGGCTAGTGATCCGCCGATCGTGCCCATGTTGCGAACCTGCGTGTCGGCGATGCCCTGTCCGCAGTCGCGCAGAATGCTGAAGCGTTCAGCAACGTCCGAGCCTGCAATGTCCACATGGGTCGCCAGGGCACCGATCTCGACGGCGTCGTCGCCGAGTGCGATGTCGCGCGCGCCGGAAATTCCGCGCAGGTCGACGAGCAGAGCCGGCTTCAGCAGACGCAGCTTCATCATTGGAATCAGGGTTTGCCCACCAGCAATCGCCTTGGCGTTCGGGTCGGCCGCCAGAACCGCGGAAGCTTCCGAGAAGCTCCCCACCCTCATGAAATTGAATGGCGCGGGATACATGGATTTCCTTTCGGAACAAGCCTCTGGAAAGCTAGAGCGCGTGGAGCGCAGGATTCTGGAACCGGCCAAGGCGAAGCTGTCATATCCGCAGTCGTCGCCATCAAGATCAAACCGACACCTCGGTTGTATCCCGGGTGGTCGCTATCGGCGGACCGGGAATGAGCGATGGGTCGTCTGGCAATTCCAGCGTGGAGATTTCCTCGTCGCTATAGGCGAGCAGGGACGCGAAATGCCTGTCCTGGTCTTCCCTGAACAAATCTCCGACGACGCCCCGCACCAAGCGCGGGATGCCGTAGCGCATGCCGCTGATGGAGGCCGCCGACAACCCCATGCTGAGGGTCGCGCCATAGCTGAAATTATGAATGCGACGCAGATAAGGTGCCGCTCCGGGCCTGCGTTCCTGAAACTCAAAGCCCGCGCCCA
>Ga0209148_1000836_pt1 | contig 21976 bp, 20 predicted proteins | sample AraplaCol_mMF_r2_2_FD_184288 | JGI IMG/M metagenome (GOLD analysis project Ga0209148, IMG submission 184288) | Arabidopsis root microbial communities from North Carolina, USA - plate scrape CL_Col_mMF_r2 (SPAdes) (version 2) | ecosystem: Host-associated > Plants > Roots > Endosphere | place... | reverse complement strand
CTTCGTTCCGTCGGGGTTCATCACCTGGTCGCCGGATGCCCAGATGCTGGGGAACCAGGTGAAGACCAGGCAGCCACCGCAGTCGAGGCCGGCAGCGGTGCCGTAGGTGTCGGGAATGTGCAGGGCCTGGATGGCCTCCGCGTCATCCGCGAACTCCTGCAACGTGGTCGGCCCCTTGTCGGGGTTGAGGCCGGCCTTCTTGAAGAGGTCCTTGTTCCAGAACATCGCAGACAGGTCGAGCACGAACGGCAGCACGTAGTTCTTGTTGTCGAGTGTTCCTGCCGTGAGGTGGCCGGGGTTGATCGACTTCTTGAACGACAGTCCGTCGATGTTCTTGGTCAGGTCTTGGAACAGACCCTGCTTCACCCAGTTGGGCACATAGACGATGTCGGCGGCGAACAGGTCGGGCAGGCCATTTGCCCCGGCTGCTGCGCCGACCTTGGCGACGTAGTCGTCATTGGGGACGACCGTCAGGTCGACCTGATTCTTGTGGCTCTTGTTGTATGCCGCCACCAGAAGCTTGGCCTGCTTCTCGAGGGGGGCGCGCGTCCAGAGGGTGAGGGTGCTGCCGTCGTCCGTCCCGTTGGGGCCGGCTGTTGCGGCGCCGTTCGCGGGGGTACCCGAACTGCAGCCGGTGATGCCGGCGAGAAGCAAGCCGGCGGTGACCAGCCCGGCCAGCAGAGGCAGGGGACCTCGGCGGCGACTGATGTGACTCATGGTGCTCTCCTTGTGCTCTTCGTTGAGCGGGCTCTGTGGAGCCCGACGAGGGAAGTGATGTGTGTCGGATGGGCCTGAAAACGAAATCTTCCGAAACCCATTTCGGAGAGTAGGGTGCAGCCGCTAGTGTCGTCAACGAATCGCACAGCCAAAAGTTTTCGAAAATATCGGAGAAGTTGGATGCCCCGCTCCAGCGCGAAACGCGCCGTCACCCTGGCCGACGTGGCGAAGGCCGCCGGTGTCTCGCTGTCGACCGCGTCCAAGGCACTGAACGGCCGCGACGAGGTATCGGCCATCACTCGTCAACGCGTCGTGGACGCCGCCAGGAAGATGTCGTTCACTCCGAGTCAGGTGGCGCGCAGCCTGTTGGCCGGCCGCACGGGAACCGTCGGCCTGCTCACCAGCGACCTGGAGGGCCGGTTCGTCATCCCGATCCTGATGGGCGCCGAAGACGCGTTCGGCGCTGGCGAGGTCAACGTCTTTCTCTGCGACGCCCGGGGCGACGCGATTCGCGAGCACTATCACCTGCGCGCCCTGCTCAATCGTCGGGTGGACGGGATCATCGTGGTGGGCAGCCAGACCGACCCGCGGCCGTCGCTCGGACACGATCTGCCGGTTCCCGTCGTCTACGCGTACGCGCCGAGCGAGGATCCGACCGACCTCTCGATCACACCCGACAACGAGGCAGGCGGGCGCGAGGCCATCGAGCACCTGGTTTCGGTCGGGCGGTCGCGCATCGCGCATATCACCGGAGATCCAAGCTACGCGGCGGCTCGCGACCGCGTCACCGGGTCGCTCGCCGCTTTACGCGCTGCCGGGCTCGAGCCGGTGGGTGACGTGATGTTCTCGAATTGGTCGGAACGCTGGGGTCGGGACGCCACGGCCGCGCTCCTCGCCCGGCATCCCGATGTCGACGGCATCGTGTGCGGGTCCGACCAGATCGCGCGCGGAGCGCTCGACACCCTGCGCGACCTCGGTCGCTCGGTGCCAGAAGACGTAGCGATTGTCGGCTTCGACAACTGGGAGATCCTGGCCACGAACGCCCGGCCTGAGCTCACCAGCATCGACGCCAACCTGCAGGAGCTCGGCCGCACTGCGGCCCTGCGGGTCTTCGACGCGATCGCCGGCGAAGAGGTCGAGTACGGGACGACCCACCTGCCTGTCAAGCTCGTTATCCGCGGGTCCACGATCCCGCGACGTTAGTCCGTCAGGCTCGATCGCCCTTCGGAACCGAAGCTCGGGCGAGCAGGAGGTATGCGCTCGCCGTCCAGGTGTATGCCCGGTCGCGCAGGCCGGCGCCCGAGAGCGCGTCGAAGTTCTCGGCGAATCCCGACGTCTCGCAGAGCAGCCGGAATCGCGCGCTCACCTCGTCGGCTAGTTCCGAATAGCCGCTAACGCGCAGCCCGTCCTCGATGAGGATCGTCGACGGCGCCCAGATCGGTCCGCGCCAGTAGCCGTCCGCCGCATACTCGGGCGAATCGACCAGCTGGGTGGCCGGACCGAACGCGGTCAGGTGGCGCCGGATGTCGTCGGCGAGCCGTTCGGTGACCTCGGCCGGCAACGTGGCGCCCGCGACGATCGGCAGCAGGTTGAGCAGGCTTCCGCTCTTGCTGACCCGACCCGTCGCGGCCGAGTGCGCGACGAAGGCCTCGCCGGTCCACAGCTCCCCGAGCAGCGCAGCCGCGACCTCCTCGCGCTGCCGCCGCCGGTCGTCGGCACCGTCGAGCCCCAGCTCCTCGGTCAGCGCGATCAGCACATCCAGTTGCACCACCAGGAAAGCCGCGAGGTCGGGCGACTCGATCACGCGGTCGCGGTCGAAGGTGGTGGAGTTGTCCCATCCGCTGTCGTTGCCGTGCTGGTAGTGCGGCAGGGCATGCCCGGGCACCCGGCGATAGTCGAGCCAGAAGTCGGTCCAGGCGGCGAGACGGTCGTGGATGTCGACCAGCGTGGCGTGATCCAGTTGCGTCGTCGCGCGCAGCTTGGCCAGCGCCCAGCCGTGGATCGGTGGCTTCACGAAGTTGTAGAGGATCTCGGAGTGCGTGACCGAGTCCGGCATCGCCCCCGAGGCGTCAGCATGGTCGAACGGCGTCAGGAATTGGTCGAGCGCGAACGCCGGCTCCCCCGGGCTCAGCGCGAGCGCGTTGAAGCAGTGGTCCCAGCTCCAGACCTTGTCCATCCAATGCTTCGACATCAGCACCGACTCGCGCCGCAGGAAGCCACGGGGCGAGACCGTCGCCGACCACAGCACGTAGGCGGCGAGCTCGGCGGCCGGGGTCGAGGCATCCCGCCAGCCGGCGACGGCGTCCGCGAAGGCGGAGAACTCGGCCGCGACCGCGGCGGCTAGGGCATCGATGTCGTCGCTCGAGCGGTAGGGCTGCCGGGCGGTCTCGAACTCCTCGATCGCCACCTCCCAGACGCCGTCGGCATCGCCCGAGGCGACGACCGCGCGGACGCTCTCACCCAGCGCTTCGGACCCCTCGATCCGCAGCCCGCCCCGCAGCGCCGTGACCCGGTACCGCCGCCCCGACTCGTACGAGGTGAACACCGCCGAGCCGTCAACGGGATCGGTGAACAGGTACGTACCGGTGAACGGCGTGAGCACCTCGGCGGCGTCGGCGATGCGCAGCTCGGCGCCCTCACCCGCCAGCCGGACCGCATCCATCCCGTCGAAGACCGCCCGGATCACCTGCCGTCCGTTCTCGGTCCATGCCAGCTCAGAGGGCGAGGCCTCGACCTCGAGCGCGAGTCGCTCGCCATCCCGCTCCGGAACGAGGCGCAGCACCGCGTGCATCCCGGTCTGATGGGTGACGAGGTGCAGGTCGTCGCGCACGGTGTGCACCGCCACCACCGGCGAGATGTCGAGCCACGATCCGCGCCGGCTGAACGGGATCTCGCGCACGTCGAAGCGCAGGGATGTCACGTCGGTCATGGGGCCCTCAGTCCTTGACGGCGCCCGCGGTGACGCCCGCTGCCACGTAGCGCTGGGCGATCACCAGCAGCACGGCGGCCGGGATCGACGCCACGACCGCGGTGGCCATGATCGCGTTCCAGTCCTGCGTGTTGTTGCCGATGTAGCGGTAGATGCCGATGGTGATCGGCTGCAGGTCGTCGCCGCGGTTGAGGGTCGAGGCGAAGATGAAGTCCGACCACGCCCACAGGAACGCGAACAGCGACACCGTCACGACCGAGTTGCGGCTGATCGGCAGCACGATCGAGCGGAAGGTGCGCCAGACATTCGCCCCATCGATGGTGGCCGCCGAGATGAGCTCGTGGGGGATGCCGCTCATGAATGCGGTGAAGATGAGCACCCCGAACGGCACCGCGATCGTCGAGTCGGCCAGGATCAGCCCCGGGATGGTGTTCAGCACGCCCCAGCTGTTGAAGATGAGGTAGAACCCCATCGCCATGATGATGGCCGGGATCATCTGGGCGATCAGCAGGATGAAGTTGAGGGCTGTGCCGCCCCGGGGGCGCAGCTTTGCCAACGCGAAGGCGGCGGGCGCCGACAGCGCGAGCGTCAGGGCGACCGTCCCCAGCCCGACGAGCAGGCTGGTGCCGAGGTAAGGCAACTGCTCGCCGACGACCTTGGAGTAGCCGTCGAAGGTCGGGTTCACCGGGAAGAAGTTGGGCGGATCCTTGCGCAGCTCGTTGGGCTGGGTGAGCGAGACGTTGATCATCCAATAGATCGGGAACAGCATCGCCCCGGTCAGCACGACACCGACCGCGGTCTTCCACCAGGAGCGCCGCGCCCTCATGAGCGCACCACCCTCTGCTGCACGCGGATGTAGATCAGGCCGAAGATGAAGGCCACCACGATCAGCAGGTTGCCCACGGCCGCGGCCGGACTGAGCTGGGGCGACTCGCCGCCGAATCCCAGCCGGTACGACCAGATGGCGAAGGTCGTCGAGGCGTTGACCGGGCCGCCCTGGGTCATGATCCAGATGATGTCGAACACCTTCAGCGTGTACACGAGGCCCAGCAGGATGGTGATCGCCGAGACGGGCCGGAGCAGCGGGAAGGTGACCCGCCAGAAGGTCTGCCAGCCGTTGGCTCCGTCGAGCGATGCGGCCTCGTACAGATCGCTCGGGATGCCCTGCAGCCCGCTGTAGAGGATCACCAGGTTGAACGGGATGCCGATCCAGATGTTCGCGATGACGACCGAGACCAGCGCCCACTGCGGCGAGGTCAGCCAGTTGATCTGGTGCAGGCCGATGCCCTCGATGACCGCGTTGACGACGCCGGACTCGCTGTTGAGCATCCAGGCCCAGACCGATGCCGAGACCAGCAGCGGCAGCAGCCACGGCACCAGGAACAGGGCGCGCAACGTCGCGGCGAGGCGGAAGTTGCGGAAGAAGAAGACGGCCAGCGCCAGTCCGATCGTGAACTGGAACAGGATCGAGACCCCGGTGAAGACGGCCGTGTTGATCAGGGCCGGGGTGAAGGTCGAGCTCTGAATGACATCCAGATAGTTCTGCAACCCGACGAAGGGCGCCGTGCCGTCGATGAACGAGCGCAGTGTGTACGCCCGCAGGCTCAGATCGATGTTGCGGTAGAGCGGGTAGGCGTAGAAGACGACCAGGTAGATCACCACGGGGGCGATGAACGCCCACGCGGTCAGTTGGGTACGCCAGCGTCGCCGGCGCCGGGCGGCGCCGTCCGGACGGGCGGTGGCCGGAGGGACGGCACCCGTGGATGCCGCCCCTCCTGTGCCGCCGCGCGCAGGCAGCCCGGAGGTTGTCTGCAGTGCGGTCATGGCGTTTCTCCTCGTAGAACTACTTGACCGCAGCCTGAGCGGTCTTCAGGGCGTCAGCCGGCGAGGCCGAGCCCGACAGAGCGGCCTGGATCGCGGTGTAGAGCTGTTCCGAGATCTTGCCGTACTTGATACCCAGGTTGTCGGCCGTGCGCGGCTTGGCGTCGCCCACTGCGGTGATCCAGAACTTGAGGGTCGGGTCCGCCGCGAGCTGCGCGTCGGCACCTGCCTTCGTCGGGGCGACGTAGCCGAGGGCCGTGGCCGCCGTGTCGCCCTTGCTGAGGCATCCCACGATCTTCGCCGAGGTGGCGTAGCGCGAGGTGTCCTTCTGGACCGGGATGGTCATGAACTCGCCACCGGTCGGAGCGGGAGCCGCTCCGCCGTTCTCGGCTGGGATCTGGATCGACTTGAAGCCGGCCGTGTCGGCGTCGCTCTTGAACCACGAGCCGTTCTCGGCGAATCCGAAGTCACCGGTCTTGAACTCGGTCCAGCTGGTGCCCTGGGTGTTCTGGATGACCGAGTTCGGCGCGAAGCCGTCCTTCAGCCAGCCCGTCCACAGCGACAGCGCCGAGTCGGCCTCGCTCGAGTCGAGCTTGGTCAGATCGGCCTTGGCGCCCCAGAACCAGGGGAGGAACTGGAAGCTGCCCTCTTCGGTGCCGACCGCCGAGAAGGTGATGCCCTTCTTGCCGGCCGCGACGACCTTCTTGAGCGCGTCGGTGAGCGACGCCCAGTCCTTCACGCTGGCGATGTCCACACCTGCCGCGCTCAGCACGGTCGGGTTGTAGTACAGGCCGAGCGTGTTGGCGCCGGTCGGGACTCCGTAGAACTTCCCGTCGATCTCACCGGCGCTCAGAATGTTCTTCGAGATCGATGAGACGTCGAATCCGTTCTGCTTCGTCGTGGTGAGCAGGCCGGCGTCGGCCAGGGTCGACACCTTGGGGTTGTCGACCAGGGCGACGTCGGGCAGGTTGCTGGCCGCGGTGGTGAGATCCTTCACGGTGTCGCCGGTGTTCGACGCGGTGCGCTTGATGGTGATCTTGAGCTGCGTGGCGCAGGCGTCGACCGCCTTGGCCCACGTCGAGTTCGCGTCGCGGTCCGGGTACGGGTCCCACAGGGTGTAGGTCCCGCCGGCCTTCGGCTTGTTCGAGGGGGTCGAGCAGGCTGCAAGCGAGCCGACCAGGGCGGCGCTCAGGACGAGCGCGCCCACGACCCGCAGCCGTCGTGCTGTGGTGCTGTTCACGATGTTTCCTCTCTGAATCATTCGCTGTTCGGTGTTACAGGGATCGAACCGGTTCGATGGCGATCCCGGAGCTTTCTCCGGGACGCCACTGCCCGTCAGGCCGTGCTGCCCCGGATCGTCAATTCCGGCTCGATGAACTTGGCGACCGTCGGCGCATAGTCGGGGTCGTTGATCCGTCGAACCAGGTGCTGGACCGCTTCGCGGCCCAATTTGTCGGGCGCGCTCTCGACTGCCGTGTAGGGCAGCAGAAAGCTCCGTCCGAAGTCTTGGGAATAGAGGCTGACGACCGAGAGGTCGCGGGGAACCTGGACTCCGCGCTCGTGCAAGACCGCCGGCAGCACCGCGATCGAGGCGTCGTTGTGCACGATCATGGCCGTGGCGTCGGGGCGCGCATCCAGGATCGCGTTGAGGCTGCGCGAGATGCCCGGCTGCTGCGACTCGCCGTAGTAGGGGTAGATCTGGATGCCGTAGCGCGCAGCTCGCTCCACCGCCGCGTCGCGGAAACGCCAGGCATAGGCGCCGCCGCGGTCGAACACGTGCCGCGGCGGCGAGACCAGGATGATCTTGCCGTGGCCGAGCCCGTACAGGTGATCGACCAGCATTCGTGCGGCTTCGCCGAAGTCGAGGTCGAACACGTCGACGTCTTGGGTGTCTCGGGGCAGACCGACCAGCGCGCCCGGCTGGCGCGCCGCACGCAGTGCGTCGAGGCGCGGATCGTCGTGCGTCACATCGAGCAGCACGACACCGTCGACCATGTTCGACGACGTGATGCGCTTCACGGCGCCCGGGCCATCGGGATCGGTGACCATCAGGATGTCATAGCCCTTTTCACGGGCGGCCGTCGACACCGCGAGGATGTACTGCAGCATGGCCGGCGGGAACTCGTCGTCGTGGAACTGCAGCAGCAGGCCGATGACCATCGTCTCGGAAGTCGCAAGGGCTCGCGCCCCCGCGTTGACGGTGAATCCGAGCGAGGCGATGGCTTCGTCGATGCGTTCGCGCGTCTCGCGCGAGATCGATCGCTTCCCCGACAGCGCGTACGACACGGTGCTGCGGGAGACTCCCGCCACACGGGCCACATCGCCGATGGTCGCCATCGTCCTTCTCGTTCGGGTCGCGCCGGTCCCGACACTCGCTGTCGAACCGATTCGATGAATGTAGCCGAATCCCGGAGTCGAACGCAAGTGATGTAGTCGACGTTTCTTCCGACGGCGCGCGACCACGCTCGCCACTACGCTGGAAGCACGGGCCTGTAGCTCAGTTGGCAGAGCATCGGACTTTTAATCCGCGGGTCGTGGGTTCGAGCCCCACCGGGCCCACCCTTGTCAGTAGATCTCACGCTCGGGCCCCGGCGAATCCGCCCTATAGGCCGCCAACGATAAAGGTGCCGATGCGGGTGGTTCCGTCGGACTTGTAGACCGGCACCGGGATGCCGTTCGGATACTTCTTGGCGATTGCGTCCTGCTGTTGTTGAGCCTCTGCTGGAGAGGTCGGTTCGCGCCCTCCGGGCCATTGGAGGGCTGCTGCGAACGCGTATCCATCGACATCGGCGCCATCGGCGGCCTGGCCGACCACAGCGACAAGATCCGGCGAACCCGCACCGTCCTTTTCGACACCGTACGTCTGACCGTGGCTGTTGACACCCCAGGAGGTTTCGACCTTGCGGAGGTACTGGTAGCTCACGATCCACTCCCCGGTCGGATCGAGGTAGAGGGCGTCGGCTCTCTTGATCGAGAAGTCGTAGAAGGTACTCGCCGATGCGGTGCCCACGTCTGTCGGCGCACACGTCGCGCTCGGGTTGTTCCCCGTCGGATTCGTGCCCCAGGCGAGGCGACCCGCGGACACGCATGTGACGTCGACGCGAACATCGGTGGCCGTTGCCGGGATGTCGGTCAACGGGGCCGTCATACTCGACACGACCTGGATGGACGTGCCTCCCCCAAGGAGCGACACGATGGGCATCCCGGGCTGAGTTCCCGGCAGTGCAGGAACACCTCTCAGTCCCGCAGCGGACCCGATCGTGAACGGCGACGCTTGGGGCGATGACAGAGGGGTCGGGATGATTCTGGAGGCCGCCGCAGATACGGCACCGCCCACGAGCGCGCCCGCCACCGCGAAGGTCGTGATCCCAGCCCACACGGGCAACCCCCTCCGCGGTGCCTTCGCGGCGCGTTCCACAAGACCGGCGCGGAGTGCGGCGAGCCTGACCGGGTCGAAGTCGGGGATCTTCACGGTGTGCTCCCTTCCGGAGACAGGTTGAGTCGGGCGCGACGTCGTGCCCGAGATAGACGTGCCCGGGCGGTCTGAGCTGAGATCCCCAGGGCGGCCGCTGCCTCGGCGGCCGAGAACCCTTCGAACGCGGTCAGAGCGAGAATCGTGGCATCCGTGGGAGGCAGCGAACGTAGCAAGCTCATCGCGCGGCGCTCGGCCTGAAGCTGTTCGACTCGGTCCAACTCGATATTTTCGGCGACGCGTTCGGGCAGGCTGGAGAGAAATCGGCGATGTCGACGAGTCGTCCTGGCCTGGTTGCGTCCAAGGTTGCTCAGGGTCACCAGCATCCAAGGGAGCACCGAGCCCTCGACGACGCGGACGGACTCACGCCGCCTCCACAACTCGAGGAAGGTCGCGGCGACGAGATCCTCGGCGTCGGTCGCCGTCTCTGCGATGCGAAGGGCGGCCAGGTGCAGTCGTCGTTGATGGAGGTCGAAGATCGCACCGAAGGCGTGACCGTCCCCGCGCTTGCTCTGCTCCCACAATTGCGACTCCGAGTCGTCACTCACACCTCATACTGTCCGGTTGTCGCGCGAACGTGACATGAGCTCGGAGGTTCTCGCGATCGAGTTGCAACCGCCGCCACGACCCAGAGCGGTCACTCCGGAGAGAATGGCCTCAGGCGCCGCCGGCCGTCAGAATCGCGTCCGTGGCGAAGCCGGCGATCATTCCGACCAGGATCCCCGCGGTCACGACCCCGGTGCGCTTCGCGCGGGCGAGCACCCCCAGGAGCTGGATGATCACGTAGATGATCGACCCCGCAGCGAGCGAGAGGAACAGCACCGAGAGCGCCTCACTGACAAACAGGGAGCCCACCAGAGTGCCGAGCAGCGTTGGACCCCCGCCGATCAGGCCGAGCAGCAGCAGGAACCGCCAGGACGGACGGTTCTGCTCCCTGGTGAGCGGGGCGACGATCCCGAACCCTTCGGTCGCGTTGTGCAGTGCGAATCCGACGACCAGGACGCCCGCGAGCGCCAGCTGTCCCGAACTCGCCGACTGCCCGATAGCCAGTCCCTCCGCGAAGTTGTGAAGGCCGATCCCGATGGCAATGAGCAGCGCCAGCCGACGAGGGGGCAGCTCCGCGCGGTCGGTGCGGCGCATCCAGCGACGCTCGAACTGCGCCAGGCCGACCAGTCCAACCCCGAGACCGATCACGAAGAGAACCGCGAACGGCCACAGCGAAGCCGACATCGGTCGAGCGGTGAGGCCGGAGTCGATGGGCTCCCACGCCGCGCTCAGCACGTCCCAGACGAGGAAGAGCAGCACGCCGACCGCACCCGCGTTGAGCGCGATGCGGAGGGTCTGCGATGGCTGTCGCAGCCGTGCTACCGGCAGACCCAGCAGGATGGTCGCTCCGGCCAGGAACCCGAAAATGAGAACGGTCGGAGACACGCACATCCTTTGGTAAGGCTTACCTAACTGGTCAAGAGTATGACGCGCAGCATCCTGTGTCGAATCTCGACGACCAGCATCGGTGTTGATACCGAAGCCTGGCCCCTTCCCTCAGCGGTTTCTTAGAGCGTGATTGGTGGCGTGTGAACTCCACTACTTCGTCTGGAGACGCCGTGACTGATCTCAAAGCCACCTCGCCCGCGCGCATCATGCTCAACAAGGTCCCGGAGGTGACCGCCGCGTTCTGGATCATCAAGGTGCTCGCGACCACCGTGGGAGAAACCTTTGCCGACTTCCTCAACGTCTCGCTCGGCTTCGGTCTGACCGTCACCTCGATCGTGATGGGCGTCCTTCTCATCGGCGCCCTGATCGCTCAGTTCGTGCTGCGGAGGTACCTGCCCGCGGTCTACTGGCTGGGCGTCGTGCTCATCAGCGTGGTCGGCACTCTGATCACCGACAACCTGACTGACAATTTCGGTGTGCCGCTGGTCGTCACCGCGGTCATCTTCGCCATCGCCCTCGCCGCGACGTTCCTCGCCTGGTTCGCGAGCGAGCGGACACTGTCGATCCACACCATCGTCACGACCCGACGCGAGACGTTCTACTGGCTCACGGTGCTGTTCACCTTCGCGCTCGGGACCGCGGCGGGTGATCTGCTGGCCGAGTCTCTGAACCTCGGCTACGCACTCTCCCTCGGGGTGTTCGCCGCCGCCATCGTGGTCGTCGGTCTGCTGTACCGCTTCGCGAACCTCAACGCGGTCGCTGCGTTCTGGATCGCGTATGTGCTCACGCGTCCCCTCGGCGCGTCTACGGGGGACTTGCTCTCGCAGGCGACGAAGGACGGCGGCCTCGGCCTCGGCACCACCGCGACCAGCGTCATCTTCCTGCTCGTCATCCTGGCGCTGGTCATCGTTCTGTCGATCCGTCAGCACCGGCAGCGTCTCGCACACGAGGCCGGGATCGCGAACGATGCGCTGCTGGCCGACGGCCGCGACTCCGACGTCTCGGTGGCGCCGTGAGCTTCAACCTCAGTGGATTCCTCGAGGGGCTCGGCCCGTGGGCGGTCGTCGTCATGGCCGCGTTCCTGGTCATCGAGACCGGGTTGCTCTTTCCCTTTCTCCCGGGCGACAGCCTGATCTTCACGGTCGCCCTCCTGGCGCCGGCGCTGAACCTCCCGCTCTGGCTTGTCATTCTCGTAGCTGCAGCCGCCGCGATCACCGGCGACCAGATCGGCTTCGAGATCGGGAGACGGCGGGGACGCAGACTTTTCCGACCGGACGCGCGTGTCTTCAAGACCCGCTACCTCGACGAGGCGGACCGCTTCTTCGCACGCTGGGGACGCGGCGCGATCGTGCTGGCGCGCTTCGTCCCGATCGTGCGCACCTTCATCGCGCCAGCGGTCGGCGTATCGAAGCTGCGCCACCGCACTTTCACGATCTGGAACGCGCTCGGCGGCGTCCTCTGGGCCGTGCTCCTCGGGGTAGCCGGCTTTTCCCTCGGCAGGATCCCGGTCGTCGCCAGCAACGTGGAGCTCATCGGTGTCGGTATCGTGCTCCTCTCGGTCGTGCCGATCGTGATCGCGACGCTGGTGCGGCGGTCGCGCGTGAGGCACGGGTGACGAGGTGATCGACCTCGCCCCCGCCCGTCGCGTGCCCGAGCCGACAGCCGGCTTCTGGGTTCTGAAGATCCTGACGACCGGCGTCGGCGAAGTCGCTTCCGACTTCCTCGTGAAAGCGTTCGACCCGGTGATCGTGGTCCTGGTCGCGGCCGTCGTGTTCGCCGGTATTGCCGCCCTCCAGCTGACCGCGCACCGCTACATCCCGTGGCGGTACTGGCTGCTTGTCTTCGCGGTAGCCGTGTTCGGAACGATGATCGCGGATGTCGCACACCTGGTGGTCGGCATCCCCTACGCCGTGACGACGGGAGGCTTCGCGCTCGTCCTTGCCGCCGTCTTCGTGGTGTGGCGCCGCCGCGAGGGCATCCTCTCGGTGCATTCGATCGATACGGATCGTCGCGAGATCTTCTACTGGTTCACGGTCTGCGCCACCTTCGCGCTCGGTACCGCGTTCGGCGACTTCACCGCGACCACGTTGGGGCTGGGCTTCCTCGGGTCGGGCTTCGTCTTCCTTGCCCTGTTCGCCATCCCCGGTGCACTGCGACTGATCCGGATGCCGGCTACGGCCGCATTCTGGTGGGCATACATCATGACGCGGCCACTGGGCGCGTCATTCGCCGACTGGCTCGCGCTGCCGCCCGAGCGCGGAGGGCTCGACCTCGGCTACCTGCCGATCACCGGCTTCGGCACGGCCCTGATCGCGATCGGAGTCCTGGTCGTCCAGCTCAGGTCCTCGCAAACTCGGAGTTCCTTAGAGCATTCTTAGAAAGCGCGCGCAAGCCTGACACTGAACGCGGGCGCGACCACTCCCCATACCACCGCGACATTCCACGAGCGGAGTCTGCCCATGCACGACCCCAGGCCGCGGCTGCTGCTGATCGAAGACGACCCGCAGCTCGGCCCGGTAATGCGCGATGTGCTCGATGAGGTCTACGACGTCACTCTGCGCAGCGATGGCGAGACCGGGTTTCGGGATGCCGTCGGCGGATCCTTCGACGTGATGATCGTCGACCGCCGCCTGCCCGGTGCTGACGGACTCAATATCATCGAAGCCCTCAGGACCAAGGGCGTCTCGACTCCGATGCTCGTCCTCACGGCGCTCGGCACCGTGCACGACAGGGTGCGAGGGCTGGACGCCGGAGCCAACGACTATCTGGTCAAGCCGTTCGAATTCGACGAGCTGTTCGCTCGCCTTCGTGCGATCCGTCGCGTCTACTCCGGCGAAGGTCCCTATGTCAGGATCGGCGCCTGGGAGTTCTACCCCGAGAGCCGAGCCATCTACTCGCCATACGATGGCCGGTCGATCCTGACTGTCCGCGAGAACAGCCTGCTGCGACTGCTGGCCACCAATCCCTCGCGCACCTTCTCCCGAGAGCAGATCCTGCGAGAGGTGTTCGACCCGAGTGACCAGCCCGGAACGGTCGACACCTATGTGCACTACGTGCGCCGCAAGACCGACGTCGACATCATCACAACGGTGCGAGGGCAGGGGTACAGACTGGGGTCACTATGACCCGTCCTGCGGCGCCCAGCGTCGATCCCGACGCTCTGGCGATGCGGCGCGCCTCTCGCCGGGTCGGGCTCCAGATCACGGCGGCGTTCACCATCCTCGTGGTACTGGCGCTGGGCACGGCGCTCGCCTTCGTGCTCACCCACATCAAACCGAGCCATCTCTTCAGCGCGGGGCGCCATGAGAGCACAATCGATGTCGGCGGACTCGACATCCTGATCGCGGTCAGCGTGATCGGCGTCGTCACGATTGCGCTCACCGCCGCATTGAGCTGGTTCGTGACCCGCCGAGCGGTGCGCCCCCTCGGAGACGCGCTCCGCCTTCAGCGCCGATTCGTCGCCGACGCGAGCCACGAGTTGCGCACGCCGCTGGCCGTCCTCGACGCTCGACTGCAGCAGCTGCAACGCGGGTTGAGCGCACGCGATCCCTCGGTGACCACCGTGGCCGAGCTCCGGCAAGACGCCTCGACGCTCATCGCCATCGTCAACGATCTGCTCGAGACCGCGGACGACGCGGGTTCGCCGGCGATGTTCACCCAGCCCGTGCCTCTGATTCCTGTCCTTCGATTTGCTCGCGACTCGATGCGGCTGCTGGCGGAAGGTCAATCGGTCGGCCTGGAGCTCGAGGTCGACGCGCCCGACGGGGTCGCCGTCGCCGTGCCTGCGGCGTCGATCCATCGCTGCCTCGTGGCCGTGCTCGACAACGCCCTGCGATTCTCGCCACCGGGTTCCGACATCCGCGTCTCCGTTCACGCGGACCGCGGCCACGTCGCGATTCGGGTGATCGATCAGGGGCCCGGGATCACCGGCATCCACCCGGATCGCGTCTTCGATCGATTCGCTCGCGGCGAGGGCGCAGTGCACGAGACCACCGGATTCGGGATCGGGCTCGCCCTCGTGAAGGACACCGTGGAGCGCTACGGCGGGTCCGCGACCATCGAGGTGACGGGCTCGTCGGGTTCGACCGTTTTGCTGAGACTTCCCCGAGCTAAACGCCGCTGACGCTCTTTCTGAGCCCCATCTTGGAGGGCTCGCGCTGACCTGGACTGTGAAGCCGGCCCGCAGAGATCGAGTGGGAGATGGATCGTGCACCGTCATACGCGCCACGTGACGATCGCCGCTGCCCTGACCGGGAGCTCCGCTTCCGCCATCTCGATGATCGGCGCCGGCACCCCGTCGCTGTGGGGCGACGAGGCCGCCAGCGTCCTCTCGGCCGAGCGTTCCGTTCCGTCGCTGCTGAGCATGCTGCAGCACGTCGATGCTGTTCACGGGCTTTACTACCTTGCGCTGCATTTCTGGATCCAGGTGGCCGGCACCTCGCCCTTTGCCGTCCGGGCGCCCAGCGCCGTCGCGATCGGAGCCTGCGTCGCTGGCATCGTGGTGCTCGGTTCGACGCTGCGGGGGGTGCGATTCGGCGTGATCGCGGGGACTCTCTGCGCAGTGCTCCCCCGGCTCACCGACGTCGGGTCGGAGGCGCGCTCCTATGCATTCACCGCAGCTGTGGCAACCTGGCTCACCGTCATCGTCGTTCGGATCCTGCGTTCGCGTGAGCCTCGCACGCGGCTCTGGGTGTGCTACGGAGTGCTGCTGGCGATCGGCACCTGGCTGTTCATCTATCTCGCTCTCATCGCCGTCGCGCATCTCGCGGTGCTGTTGGCTTCGCCTCGTCGAGCGACGCTTGCGCGTCCAGCCCTGGTCGCGATCGTCATCGCCTTCGTCGCGACGACGCCCCTCTTCGTTCTCGCGTACCTCGAGCGCGGCCAGGTCGCATACCTCGCGTCGCGCGACTACCACGACCCGACTTCCCTGTTCGTGAGCCCGTTCTTCGAGAATCTCACGGTCGCCATGGCGGCGTGGGTGCTGATCACCGTTGGTGTCGCCCTCTCGATCTGGGATTGGAGAACGGGATGGCACCGCTGGCAGGTGCCCACGGCCAGCTCGGTCTCGGCACTGATCCCGGTCGCCTGGCTCCTGGTGCCGGCGGCGATCCTGATCGGCAGCAGCACCGTGATCGCCGACTACACACCGCGGTATCTCGCCATGTGCGCCCCCGCTGCCGGCCTTCTCATGGCCGTCCCGGTGGACGCCCTGGCCGGACTCACGCGACACCGCTGGGCAGGGGCACTCGGCGGTCTCGTCGTCGTCGTCGCCGTCGTCGCCATCGCCGTGCCGGTCTGGGTGCATCAGCGGGGACCGTACGCCAAGAACGACAGCGACTGGGCGGCGATCAGCGCTGAGGTGGCGGCGCACGCCTCCCCGGGAGATGCGGTCGCATTCGATGACTCGGTTCGACCCTCCCGTAAACCGCGCTTGGCGTTCGACACCTACCCCCAGGGGTTCCGCGGCCTGCGCGACCCCACCCTGCGAACAGGATTCCAGGCGTCCCCCACGTGGTACGACCAGGTGATCAGCCTCACTCAAGCTCAGCGGATGGGTCGGCTGGTCGGCGTCTCGACACTGTGGATGGTGGAATACGCCACGGCCGGGCACGTCGATCAGGACGGGATCGCCGCGCTCCGAGCTGCGGGTTTTCGGGAGGTTGGCCGTCTGGTCACCCACCGGAGCGTGATCCTCGAGTTCCACCGCGGGTGACCCGCGGTCTTACAGAATTCTGAGAGGAGTCTTCGCACACTCGATCGGGTGACGACACTTCGCCGCGCGACGTCGGCGCTCCCCCGACGGCTCCGACGTTTAGCGTGGCGGTTGAATCGGGCGGTCTCCGCCGAGCGACGCGGCGCAGCATATTCGCGGCCGATTGTTCCGGGCACGGTGCTCTACGAATCGTTCGCCGGCAATGGCGCCCTCGACAACCCGGAAGCGATCTTCCGCGAACTGCTCGCGTCGTCCGACCACTCCCACCTTCGGCACATCTGGGTGCTCGACCGTCACGCAGGCCGGCCGTTCAGGGCCGAGTTCGCGCGGGACCACCGTGTGCGGTTCGTCAGGTATCGCTCGGCTCGCTACTTCGCAGCCTTAGCACGCAGCCAGTACCTCATCAACAACGCGACCTTCCCCCTCGAGTTCCAGAAACGGGACGGGCAGACCTACCTCAACACCTGGCACGGAACCCCCTTGAAGACCATGGGATACGAGATGCCCGACGGCGCGTTCCAGTCCGCGAACACCCTGCGCAACTTCGTCGCGGCCGATGTGCTGCTTGCGCAAAATCCCACGATGACGCGGATGTACCGGGAGGCCTACAAGTTGGACGGGATCTTCCGGGGTCGGATCCTGGAGGCGGGCTACCCCCGCACTGATCGACAGCTACTCACGTCGGCGGAGCGGTTGCGAGCCTTGGCGGCTCTGTACGAAGCCGGCATCGAGACCGAGGGGCGGATCCTGGTGGTCTACGCCCCGACCTGGAAGGGCACGAGCTTCACGTCCCCTCGCGACGACGCCGAAGCCCTGCTCCAGACGGTGGATGGGCTGCAGCGGCGCCTCGGCGATGGCTACCGAGTGGCGCTGAAGGCGCACCAGGCCGTCCATCGTGTTCTCGCGGCGCAGGCGCGCAGGCGCCTCATCCCGAACGATCTGCCGACCAATGTGGTGCTTGGCCTGACCGACGTTCTGATCACCGACTACTCGTCGATCTTCTTCGACTTCCTCAGTATGGGCCGCCCGATCGTGTTCTACACACCCGACGCGGACGACTACGCGCAGGAGCGCGGGACCTCGGCCCTCGGGCTTTTGCCCGGCAGCACCGCGACGACGCTGGACGAGCTTGCGAGCGCCATCGCGACCGAGCCCCAACCCGAGATCGTCGAGCGAGCTGCGCGCTGGCGGAAGGACTTCACGCCCCGAGACGATGGCCACGCCACGCGTCGCGTCATCGAGGCGGTATTCGACGCGGTTCCACATGCGCTCCCGGCGCCCGAATCCACGAGCGATCGCCAGTCGCTTCTGCTCTACCTGGGTGGAATGCGGTCCAACGGCATCACGAGCTCGGCTCTCAACCTTCTTGCCCACCTCGACCACAGCCGACTCGACGTGTCGGTGGTGCTGGCGGGCCCGCGGGGCGCAGAACAACGTGCCAACGCCGCACGGATCGACCCGCGCATCCGTCAGTTCCACCTGCTGGGCGCCCCCAATGCGCGCAAAAGGACGACGATCGCCAGTCGGGTGCGGGGTCGGTTCGGACCGCGATGGTCGACCGAGCCGGCGTGGGACGATCGCCTCTGGTCGTCCGAGTGGCGGCGCGTCTTCGGGCATGCGCGATTCGACGTCGTGGTTGATTTCAGCGGCTACAGCCGACCATGGACCCAGCTGATCCTGCACTCTCCGCCAGCCCACCGGGCGATCTGGTTGCACAACGACATGGCAGCCGAGGTCAACCGAACTGTCGGCGGGCGCCGACGAATGCGCCACTCGCTGCCTGCCGTCTTTGCGCTCTACCCCGGTTTCGATGACCTGGTCTCTGTCTCGCGTGACCTCGCGGTCGTCAATGCAGACCATCTTGCCCACCGCTACGGGGTGGCACGCGAGCGCTTCGTCTCGGCCACGAACGTGATCGACGAGGTCGGGGCGCTCGCGAAGCTAGCCGAGCCGCTCACCGGGGCCGCCGAGTTCGTCGACGCCGAAACCGAAATGGTCAGTGTGCCCCACTGGGCGCGTCAGCTGTCAGAGCAAGCCGGGCTGCGCTGGTTCGTGACTGTCGGACGCTTGAGTCCGGAGAAGAACCACGCGCGGCTGCTCAGCGCATTCGCTCTCGTCCACGAGGAACATCCTGATGCCCGCTTGCTCGTCGTCGGCGACGGCCCGCTTCGCTCCACCCTGACGGCGCAGACCGAGTCGTTGGGGCTGACCGACATCGCGTTTCTGACGGGCGCCCTCGCGAATCCCTTCGCCGTTCTAGCCGCTGCGGATTGTTTCGTGCTCTCCAGCAACTACGAAGGACAGCCCATGGTGCTGCTCGAGGCGGCGGTCGCCGGGCTCCCGATCGTGTCGGTGCGATTCGGCTCTGTCTCCGACGCCCTGCCGGATGGGCAGATGCACATCGTCGACCAGAGCGTCGAGGCGTTGGCCGCCGGGATGGTCGACTATCTCGACGGGGCCGTTCCCCGTGCCGCGCTCGACGCGCTCGCGTACAACCGACGCGCCTTGCGCGAGTTCACCGAGGCCGTCGGTCTGGACTCGGATTCGATATCGCCGGATTCTTCCTCCATGGATCGCGACACCTCGGCGAGCAGGCCGATGCCCAGGCGCAGCAGCACCAGGACCGCGACCACGGCAGCCGCTGCAACGACGATCCACCACATCTGAACCTCCTCGGCGCGGTCCTTCCGCACCGCCGATCATCATCAGTCCGTCCCCAGATGCATCTCAGAATCGCGCTCGGTCATTTCTGTGGCGCGTCGGCTACATCCTCAGACGGATGCGACCGCCGAGGACCGGCGCTTAGAGTCACCGACATGACACGAATCGTGGGATGGGTGACCGCCGCGGTGCTGGTCACCGGTCTGTCAGCGAGCCTGTACCTCGTCACGCAGCAATCCGAACGCCAGGGCGCCGACGACGCCCCGGCTCGACTCGTCTCGCAGATCGCCGCGCGGCTCTCGCAGGGGGATGACGTCGGGGTGACGACCGACGATCCCCGCACCGTCGACATCGCCACAAGCGACGAGCCGTTCTACGTCGTCTATGACTCCGCGAACCGCCCGGTCGCGGGATCCGGTCGGCTGGATGGCGCCCTTGCCGTGATCCCGGCTGGGGTGCTCGCCGAGGCTCGACACTCGGGAGCCGATCACGTGACGTGGCAGACCTCAGATGGGCGGCGGTTCGCGACCGTCCAGCGACGCGCCGGCGACGATGTCGTGCTCGGCGCAGAGTCGCTGGCTCCGACCGAGGCGCGCATCGACCAACTGGGGCTGCTGATCCTCGTCGCCTGGCTCTGCCTCCTCGCCGTGGTCGTCGCTGGTTACGTTTTCGATCGCGTGGTGTCCCGAGCGTCCCGCTGACCCGCACCTCCGAGTCAGCCGAGTGTCGGTGGCCTCACGCTGGGACCGACCTAGCGTCGAGCACATGAGTCAGATCATTGAAACCATCGACGTCGAGGTCCCCGTGTCCACCGCGTACAACCAGTGGACCCAGTTCGAGCAGTTCCCCGAATTCCTCGAGCACGTCGAATCCATCACCCAGACCGACCCCACCCACACCGCGTGGAAGGTGAACATCGGCGGGCAGATCCGTGAGTTCGACGCTGAGATCACCGAGCAGCACGCCGACGAGCTGGTCGCGTGGACGAGCACGGCCGGTCAGGTCGATCACGCCGGCGTGGTCACGTTCCACAAGCTCGCCGACAACCAGACTCGCGTTACCGTTCAGCTCGACTGGCAGCCCGAGGGATTGCTCGAGAAGCTGGGCTCGGTCACGGGAGTCACGACGCACGCCGTCAAGGACGAACTCGAGCACTTCAAGGAGTACATCGAGAAGAAGGGCTCGGCAGACGGCGCCTGGCGCGGCGACGTCCAGGCAGGATGACAAAGAGCGACGCGACCTGCTGCCAGGTCTCCCCGGCAGCGGTCGCGTCGGTGTGCATGCGCGATCTAGACCGCGCGACGTCCGGAGATCATCCGCACCAGCCAGATGATCAGTGCGATCACGGCCAGAACGATTCCGACCCAGAGGAGGAAGTTCAGCGACTGCACGAATCCGCCGGTCAGCAAGAGCACGACCGCGATGATTCCCACGATGATCAAGAGGATGTTCATTGTTTCTTTCCGTCCTGCCGCGCTCGTTGCGCGGTGCATTTTCATGCCACACCCAAACCGGCGCATTGCGGCGAACGTCCAGGCAACGTCCAGAATGGGCGCTCAGCGCCGCCGCTGAGGGACGGACGACACGCTCTGCGGCCTCCCGAAGGTGACCGGCACACCCGACGAGAAGAGCACACTCACCGGCGGCGAGGCGGGCTCGGGCAGTCCTGCCGCGGGGATCAGCGTGTCGTTGAGGTCGAGCAGGTGTGCGTGCTGAAGGGGCCAGGCCGGATGCTCGTTGGGCACGTGCAGGGTGCGTCCCCACGCTCGCACATGCAGCCCCCACCGCGCGGTGAGCCACAGCTCGAGCGGCGAGGGCTGGGCGATCGGATCGCCGATCCGGACCGAGATGCGCGAGGTTGCTGGTCGCGGCCCCAGGGCGCGCCGACGGCTCGTGTAGTCGACCCGGTCGGCGCCCTCGTCGCGGGTGCGCGCGACGTCGAGGGCCGACCACATGTACGGCAGGCGCAGGCCGGCCCGGGCGCTCAGCGCGCTGAGCAGTCGCGAGCTCTCCAACGACGGGAACACGACGCCACGGCGACCCATCCCGTCCACCCCGTAGAGGCGCACGTTGATCTCGCCGAAGGTCCCCAGGTACGGGATGCCGGGGCCGCGTCCGAAGCCGAGCCCCACCATCCGGAACCCGATCAGCCCGACATAGCTGACCCCGTCGAACACATCCGGCAGCACCCCGGGAGGCAGGTGCGGCGCAACGAGCTCGGGGTCGATCGGCCAATGCAAGAAGGTCACGTCGCGCCAGGACTGCGAAAGCAACGGCCTCGCCACCGGGCGCGGCGTGAGGGGCGTGATGTCTTCGAGCATGCCGGTCAGTGCCGCAGCGAGCGCACGAGCCCGTAGGGCATCAGGAGGAGGACTGCCAGCGGCATGACGAGCCAGACGGCCGACCACACCGGCACGAGCAGGAACGTGAGCACGAGGGCCAGGACCACGCCGAGCGCCACCTGCCAGTCGTCGCCGACGAGGTAGTCGTACCAGAACAAGGCGAATCGCTTGAGGGGCCCTGGCTGGGGAGCCGCGACGACAGTCACGGGTGCGGCTGAAGCTGGTACGTCGTCCGCAGGTGCGGGCGGCGCTGTCACGGCCGCCTGCGCGTTCCGCCGACGTCGCACGCGCAGCACGATCACCGAGATCGCCGAGAGCACGGCGACGAAGACGAAGACGACCAGGAGGGCGAGATCCGATCCGGGCCATTGCGCCCCGGCCCCCTCTGCCCCCCAGAAGATGCCGAACGTCGTCAACAGGCCGCCGACCACGAACTTCAGACTGTTCTCGGGGACGCGCGACAGCGGGCCGCGCACGGCGAATCCCAGGGCGGCCACGAGCAGCACGGCCGCTCCGGCCGCGAGGGCGGCGACCCCGAGCTGATGGGTGCTCGATCCGAAGGTCACCACGATGAACACCACCTCGAGACCCTCGAGCAGCACCCCTTTGAACGAGAGCACGAAGGCGTAGCCGTCGGTCACGCCGAAGCGGGCACGCCGTTCGACGCCCGCCGAGGACGTCACCACGCGCCGGTAGATCGCTTCCTCGTCGTGCAGAGGTTTGGTGCCGGATGCGCGCGCGATCGCCTTGCGCAGCCATTGCAGCCCGAAGACCAGCAGGAGGGCGCCGACGATCAGACGCAGCACCCCGATCGGCAGCAGTTGGATCGAGGGTCCGGCGACGAGCACGATGACGGCCAGAACCGCCAAGGCAACGATCGTCCCCGC
>Ga0209148_1000835_pt1 | contig 22026 bp, 22 predicted proteins | sample AraplaCol_mMF_r2_2_FD_184288 | JGI IMG/M metagenome (GOLD analysis project Ga0209148, IMG submission 184288) | Arabidopsis root microbial communities from North Carolina, USA - plate scrape CL_Col_mMF_r2 (SPAdes) (version 2) | ecosystem: Host-associated > Plants > Roots > Endosphere | place... | reverse complement strand
GATTTGCGCGAATCCGGCTCGATCGAGCAGGACGCCGACGTCGTCATGTTCGTGTTCCGCGAGGAATATTACCACGAGCGCAAGAAGCCCGGGGACCATGAGACGGACAAGCTGCAGACCTGGATGCAGGAAGCCGAGCGGCTGCACAACAAGGCCGAGCTGATCCTGGCCAAGCAGCGTCACGGTCCGATCGGTACCGTCATGCTGCATTTCGAGGGCACGGTGACGCGCTTCAGCAACCTCATCATGGACGATCATCTGCCGGAGCATCACTGATCGGGCCCGCGCCTGTTGACAGGGCGGTTCCCTTCCGCCAAGTGAGGCGCCAGCAGCAGCCCGTGTGACGAAAGCGCCGATGTACGACCAGAATGCCGCCATCCTGACCATCGATCTCGATGCGATTGCCGCCAATTACCGGTTGTTGCAGCGGCAGGTCGGCCGCGCTGCCTGTGCGGCGGCGGTGAAGGCGGATGGTTACGGCCTTGGCGCCATCCAGGTTGCGCCGGCACTCTACCGGACCGGTTGTCGCGACTTCTTCGTGGCCACCCTGGATGAGGGGCTGGTGCTGCGCGACGTCGTCGGCCGGGATGCCCGGGTCTACATCCTCAACGGCCTCGCTCCGGACAATGTCGAACTGATGTTGCGGGTCGGACTGACGCCGGTCATCAACGGCCCCCGCGATGCCGCGGTCTGGGCTGATTATGACTGGGCCTCGGTACATGGCGGCCCGCAGGTTCCGCCGCCGGTGGTCTTACAGCTCGATACCGGCATGTCACGCCTGGGGTTCGGCGCCGCCGATCTTGAGCGCCTGATGGCCGGCGATTTCCTCGATCGGCATCCGCCGGCACTGGTCATCAGCCATCTCGGCTGCGCCGATGACCCGGCCTCGGCGATGAACGCGCGCCAGCTCGCCACGTTCCGGGCCCGCATCGCTGCGCTGAAAGCCCGCCTGGCAACGACACCGTCCTATTCGCTCGTCGCCTCCGCGGGGATCTTTCTCGGCACCGATTATCATTTCGATCTGGTCCGGCCCGGCGCTGCGCTCTATGGCATCAATCCCGTTCCAGGCAGGCCCAATCCGCTGCGCCCGGTCCTGCGGTTGCAGGCGAAAATCCTGCAAGTCCATGACGTTGACGCGGGAACCCTCGTTGGCTATGGTGCCACCCACAAATGCGCGCACCCAACACGGATCGCCACGATTGCTTGTGGCTATGCCGACGGTTTGTTCCGTGCGCTGAGCAGCCAAGGCGCCGTCCATGTGGGGGATCATCGGGCGCCGATCGTGGGGCGAGTTTCGATGGATTTGCTTTCGATCGATGTCGGTGCCGTACCGCCCGATCTCGCCCGACCCGGGCTGACTGTTGATATCATCGGTCCTCGTCAGGATGTCGATACCCTGGCGCGCGATGCCGCGACCATCGGCTATGAAGTGCTGACGGGCCTCGGTCCGCGCTTCCACCGCATCTATCAGGGCGGAATGACGGCCAACGGCCAGGCGGAGGCACATTCTTGATCGGCTTTTTGCAGGCCATCGGCCGCACCTTCCTGAGCGGTTTGACGGCCATTGGTCGGGTCACCCTGTTCACCCTGCAATCCGTCCTGCAAGCGGTGCAGCCGCCCTACTTCCCGCGGCTCATCCTGAAGCAGATGATGGAGATCGGCTTCTATTCATTGCCCGTGGTCGGCATGACGGCGGTCTTCACCGGCATGGTGCTGGCGCTGCAGAGCTATACCGGCTTCTCGCGCTTCAATGCCGAGGCAGCGATCCCCAATGTCGTCGTCATCTCGCTCACGCGCGAGCTGGGCCCGGTGCTTGCCGGCCTGATGGTCGCCGGACGTGTCGGGGCCGCCATGGCGGCCGAGCTCGGCACCATGCGCGTCACTGAGCAGATCGACGCGCTGACCACGCTCAACACCAATCCCTTCAAATATCTGGTGGCGCCGCGCCTGATCGCCGGGCTGATCATGCTGCCCTGCCTGGTGCTGGTTGCCGATATCATCGGTGTCGCCGGCGGCTATCTCGTCAGCGTGGTGAAGCTCGGCTTCAACCATGGCACCTATCTCAAGAACACGGTCGATTTCCTCCGCGCCCTCGATGTCATCTCCGGTCTCGTCAAGGCCGGTGTCTTTGGCTTCATCGTCTCATTGATGGGCTGCTACCACGGCTACCATTCCTTCGGCGGTGCCCAGGGTGTCGGCAAGGCGACCACCAATGCGGTGGTGACGGCCTCGATCCTGATCTTGATCTTCAACTATATCGTCACGGAGCTGTTCTTCGCCCGATGAGCAACGATCTCAAGATCAAGGTGCGTGGCCTCAGCAAGGCCTTCGGGCGCAAGGTTGTCCTCAACAATCTGGACCTCGACGTGCATCGCGGCAAATCGCTGGTGGTGATCGGCGGCTCCGGTACCGGCAAGTCGGTGCTGATCAAATGCATCCTTGGCCTGCTGGCACCGGATAAGGGCTCGATCGAGATCGACGGCGTGGAAATGATTGGCGCGTCGAGCGAAGTCCGCGAAACGGCGATGCGCAAATGCGGCATGCTGTTCCAGGGCTCGGCGCTGTTCGACAGCTTGCCGGTCTGGGAAAATGTTGCCTTCGGGTTGATCGAAGGCCGCGGCATGAAGCGGGCCGAAGCAAAGCAGATTGCCATCCGCAAGCTTGGCAATGTCGGCCTCGGTCCGGAAGTTGGCGAGCTTTATCCGGCGGAACTCTCCGGCGGCATGCAGAAGCGCGTCTCTCTGGCCCGCGCCATCGCCGCCGAGCCAGAAATCATCTTTTTCGACGAGCCGACCACCGGTCTCGATCCGATCATGAGCCAGGTGATCAACGAGCTGATCAAGAAATGCGTCAGCGATCTCGGCGCGACCGCCTTCACCATCACCCATGACATGCACAGCCTGCGGGAGATCGGTGACGAAGCGGCGATGATCTTCGAAGGCAAGATCGTCTGGACCGGCCCTGCCAGCGACATCGACAATTCCGGCAACGGTTTCGTCGACCAGTTCGTCCATGGCCGCGCCGACGGCCCGATCAAGATGCCGATCCGGCCGCTCTGAAGCACCTGGCGTCGCCTTCCTGGCAGTTCCGATCCGACTGACGAATGGCTGGTGGCCGACTCGCCAGTCGCTCTATAAAGAGAACATATCGGGATCATGACATGGCGCGGCGCCGATTGCCGCGCCGGGCACCTCCTAGAAACATCGCCGAGGAGCCACCCCCAAGGAGACAGCGCCGCATGGCGAAAGCAACCACCCTCTATGTCTGCCAGAATTGCGGCGCCAGCTTCAGCAAATGGGCCGGGAAATGCGATGCCTGCGGCGAGTGGAACACGCTGGTCGAGGAGGCGGCGACCGGCAACGTCCCCAAGGGGCTCAGCGGCAAGCGCGGCAAGGGCATCGATTTCGTCGGCCTCGACGGCGATGTGCCACCGGCCATCCGTCGCCCGACCGGTATCGCCGAGTTCGACCGGGTGACCGGTGGCGGCCTGGTGCGCGGCTCGGCTTTGCTGGTGGGCGGCGATCCCGGCATCGGCAAATCGACGCTCCTCCTGCAAGTCGTGGCAGCCCTCGGCCGCCAGAAGCCGGCCTTGTCTTGCGCCTATATCTCCGGCGAAGAGGCGGTTGAGCAGGTGCAGCTGCGGTCCCGGCGCCTCGGCCTCACCAGCGCTAGCGCCAAGCTCGCCGCCGCCACCAATCTGCGTGACATCATTGCCAGCCTCGATCGCGGCGATCCCCCCGATGTGGTGGTGATCGATTCCATCCAGACCATGTATCTCGACAATCTGGATTCGGCACCGGGCACGGTGGCGCAGGTACGCTCCTGTGCTGCCGAACTCATCCGGGTGGCGAAATCACGCGGTTTCGTGCTGCTGCTGGTCGGCCATGTCACCAAGGAGGGCCAGATCGCCGGACCCCGCGTCATGGAGCATATGGTTGATACCGTGCTCTATTTCGAAGGCGAGCGCGGCCATCAATTCCGCATCCTGCGCTCGGTCAAGAATCGTTTCGGTCCGGCCAATGAGATCGGTGTCTTCGAGATGACCGATGGCGGCCTGCATGAAGTGCCCAATCCCTCCGCGCTGTTCCTGGCCGAGCGGCGCGGCAATATCAGCGGCACGACGGTCTTTGCCGGGATCGAAGGCACCCGGCCGGTTCTGGTCGAGGTGCAGGCACTGGTGGCGCCCTCGCCGATGTCGACGCCTCGCCGCGCCGTGGTCGGCTGGGACGGCAACCGTCTCGCCATGATCCTGGCGGTGCTGGAGACCCGCTGCGAACTGGGCCTTGCCGGCAACGAAGTCTATCTCAACATCGCCGGCGGCCTGAAGATCGGCGAGCCAGCCGCTGATATGGCGGTTGCCCTGGCGCTGACCTCGGCGCTGTCCAACCGGCCGGCACCCGAGGATGTCATCGTCTTTGGCGAGATCGGTCTCTCCGGCGAGATCCGCATGGTGGCCCAGGCGGAATCGCGGCTGCGGGAGGCTTCCAAGCTCGGTTTTCGCCGGGCCCTGGTGCCGCAGGGGCCGAAAGCCAAGGCCGGACGGCCAAGTCTGGCCATTGAAGGCCTGCAGATCATCGAAATCGGCCATCTGCAGGACCTGATCGACTGGCTCTACAACGAATCCCGGTCGCTCTCCCTGGATCCGGCGCTCAAAGCCGGCGCAAAATCCGGTGCGCCGGTGGCGTCCTGAGGAAGGGCAGACAACAAGAACTAGGTGCGACAAGCCGAAAGGTGGCATAGCGATAGCATGGCGGTTATAAAACCTGTGCTATGATTGCCTGGCGATGAATGGGGCGATGATCCGGGGGCGCATGCTTCCGGGGCGACCGTAACAGCGACGAGACAGCGCGTGAATTTTGTCGATATCTGTGTTCTGGCCGTAATCGGCATTTCCGCGCTGCTGGCTTTGTCACGCGGTCTGGTCAAGGAAGTGCTGTCGATCCTGAGCTGGGTCGGTGCCGTTGTCGCGGTGATTTTCCTGCTGCCGCGGGCCGAACCGATCGTCGGTCATTATATCAAGGAGCCGCTGCTGGCGCAGATCGCCAGCGGGATCGGGATTTTCATCCTGGCCCTGGTTGTTTTTGGCATTGCCAATCACTATTTGTCGGCGAATGTGCGATCCAGCGCGCTCGGTGCTTTGGACCGTTCGCTGGGCCTGGTTTTCGGCATTGTTCGCGGCGCTGTCGTCGTCTGCGTCGCCTATATCCTGATGAGCTTTGCCATGCCCAATCCGGCCTCGCGGCCGGATGTGATTCGCGAGGCGCGCACCGAGCCGCTCGTGGCCGAGGGTGCTACCTTCTTGAAATCATTGCTGCCCGCTGATGTTGTCGACAAGGGCAGCTCGGTCATCGATACCAGTATGCAGAAGCTGGAGCAGGGCAAGGCCCTCAATGACAACTACCAGAAACTGACGAACGGCACCGGGACGGCGACCAATTCGGGCACCGGTTCAGCCGGGTCCGCTGCGCCTCAGGCACAGGCCGGCAGCGGCACTGCTGGGGGCTCTTCAGCCGGTGCATCCGGTGCAGATCAGGCCCCCGTTAAAGCGGGTGGACAAGGTGACAGTTCGGGGTATAAGGACGCCGAACGCAAGGAAATGGAGCGCCTGTTGCAAGGCGCGCAGTGACCGCCGGCCCCAGGTTTTCTGCCAGTTTTCGCAGAAATGCCGCTCGTGCCGGTAACCGGAGCCAGGCCAGGCTCCCTTGAGAACCGGAGCGTCCCCGCGATGATGACCACGCAGCCTTTTGACGATGACCATCTGAAAGAGGAATGCGGCATCTTTGGGATTTTTGGCAATGACGACGCCTCGGCCCATACGGTGCTGGGGCTGCATGCCCTGCAGCATCGCGGGCAGGAAGCGGCGGGCATCGTCAGCTTCGACGGCACTGAGTTCCACGCCTATCGCTCGACCGGCCATGTCGCTGACCATTTCTCCAAGGAATCGGTGATTGGCCGGCTGACCGGCAACAGCGCCATCGGCCATGTGCGCTATTCGACCACCGGCGGCGCAGGCCTGCGCAATGTGCAGCCGCTTTTCGCCGATCTGCAGTTCGGCGGCTTTGCCGTCGGCCATAACGGCAACCTCACCAATTGCTATGCCCTGCGCGATGAGCTCACCAAACGCGGCGCCATCTTCCAGTCGACCTCCGATTCGGAGGTCATTTTGCACCTGATGGCGACCCATCTGCGCGGCAATGTGGTGGATCGTCTGACCTATGCCCTGCATCAGATCGAAGGCGCCTATTCGCTGGTGGCGCTGGCCGACGGCGTGATGATGGGTGTGCGCGATCCGCTGGGTGTGCGTCCACTGGTGCTCGGCAAACTGGGTGGCGCCTATATCCTCGCTTCCGAGACCTGTGCGCTTGATATCGTCGGCGCCGATTATGTGCGCGACATCGAGGCCGGCGAACTGGTCGTCATCGACAAGGATGGTATCCGCAGCCTGCGGCCCTTCGGCCCCACGACGAAGCGCTTCTGCGTCTTTGAATATATCTACTTCGCTCGCCCCGACAGCATCATGGACGGCCAGAGCGTTTATGAGGCGCGCAAGCGGATTGGTTCGGAGTTGGCCCGTGAATCCGCCGTCGATGCCGATGTCGTCATCCCGGTGCCGGATTCCGGCGTGCCGGCGGCCTTGGGTTATGCCCAGGAATCCGGCATTCCCTTCGAGCTCGGCATCATCCGCAATCACTATGTCGGCCGCACCTTCATCGAGCCGACCGACCAGATCCGCAATCTCGGCGTCAAGCTGAAGCACAATGCCAATAGCGCGAAGGTGCGCGGCAAGCGCATCATCCTGGTCGATGACAGCATCGTGCGCGGCACCACCTCGAAGAAGATCGTCGAGATGATGCGCGCCGCCGGTGCCACCGAGGTGCATATGCGCATCTCGAGCCCGCCCACCAGCCATTCCTGCTTCTATGGCATCGACACGCCGGAACGCAGCAAGCTGCTCGCCGCCCAGCATGATGTCGCCGAGATGGCGAAGATCATCGGCGTCGACAGCCTGGCTTTCGTCACCATCGACGGCCTCTACCGGGCGATGGGCCATGCGGCGCGGAATGCCGAGCAGCCGCAATATTGCGATGCCTGCTTCACCGGCGACTATCCGACCACGCTCACCGATCAGAATGGCGGCAACAAGGTGACCCAGCTGTCGCTGCTGGTTACCGACAAGGCCTCCTGATGCCGGTTGCCGCTGTGGAACAAGCGGCCGCGCCCGGTGTGCAGGCGAAGGGGCGGCTGGCAGGACGGATTGCCCTCATTACCGGCGCTTCGCGCGGTATCGGTGCCGCCGTCGCCAAGCGTTTCGCCGCCGAAGGTGCCAAGCTGGTGCTGACGGCGCGCACGGTCGGCGGGCTGGAAGAGGTCGATGATGCAGTCCGGGCAGTCAGCGGCGAGAACAGCCTGCTGGTGCCGCTCGACATTCGCGAATTCGATGCTATCGATCAGCTGGGAGCGGCGCTTTTCCAGCGTTTCGGCAAGCTCGATATCGTCGTCGGCAATGCCGGCGTGCTGGGGCCGATCACACCGGTCGCCCATATCGAGCCGAAGCAGTGGCAGGAAGTGCTCGACGTCAACCTGACCGCCAATTGGCGCCTGATCCGCAGTGTCGATCCGCTGCTGCGCCAGTCCGATGCCGGTCGCGCCATTTTCGTCAGCAGCCAGGTCGCCAGCAGTCCGCGGCCTTACTGGTCGGCCTATGCGATGGGCAAGGCGGCGCTCGAAGCCTTGGTCCGCTCCTATGCCCAGGAAGTCGAGAACGTCACGCCGATCCGTGCCAATCTGATCGATCCTGGCGCCACCCGCACCAAGATGCGGCAGGCGGCTTTTCCCGGCGAGAATCCGGAGACGCGGCCACTGCCGGAAGACATCACCGAAGCCTTTGTTCGCCTTGCCAGTCCGGATTTCACCGCAACCGGCCAGCTGATCGAGGCGCAAGCCAGTTAGGCTGCTGACGCCGGCAGCCCCGGCTGATCCCGAGTTCATATGACTGACCGATGAGACTCTTCGCCCCGCTTGCCAACCGCCGCATTGCCTGGCTGTGGGTGGGGCAGATCGGTTCCGTCATCGGCGACAATCTCTATGGCGTGGCACTCGCCTGGTTCGCCGTCAGCCTGGTCGGCGGCAATGCCACCTATCTGGTGGCCGCCCAGGCGCTGAGCATCACCCTGGCCGGCATGATCGGCGGATCGCTCGCCGATCGCATCGAGCGCCGGCGCCTGATGATCGCCCTTGATGCCATCCGGGCCGTTGCCGTGCTGATCCTGCCGGTGGTCGAGATGCTGCATCTGCCGCTGGGGCTGCCACTGGTCTATGGCGTGGCGGTCCTGATGGCGGCTCTGGGGGCGATCTTCGATCCCACCCTGCAGGCGGCGATGACCGGCCTCGCCCGCAATGCAACCGAGCTGCGTGCCCTCAATGCCCTGACCGACGGCACCAAGCGCGTCGCCCGCATCGGCTCCAGCGGCATCATCGCGCTCTGCGCCAGCTTCCTGCCCGTCACCCATTTCTTCACCCTGGATTCGATCACCTTCCTGGTCTCGATCGCTACCTTGCTGAAGGTTGGTTCGCTGCACTTCCAGGCGCTGCCCGCGACCACGACGCGGCCGCATTGGCTCAGCGATCTCGGCGTCGCCGTGCGCATGGCGATGACGCATCCCTGGCTGCGTTTCAACCTGCTCGGTACGGCACTCGGCTTCGCCTCCTGGATGATCGGCGCCATGATCGGCCTCAGCCTGCTGCTGCAGACGAGTGTCACCCAGTCGAGCAGCGGCGGCCTCGATCTCTATGGCCTCACCATCGGCATCTATGCCGCCGCCTCGCTGATCTGCAATCTGGTCCTCGGCAATATGCGGCAATTGCCGGTGATGTTGACGATGCTGGTCGGGCGCGGCCTGATGGGGCTCGGCTATATGTCCTGGCTGCTGGCGCCCAACATCACCTGGCTGGCGATTGGCGGCATTCTCGCCGGCCTCGGCAGCCCGATGATCGACATTCCCTTCTTCGAGCTGATCCGTCGCACCACGGCGCCGGACCAGGTCGGCAAGATCTTCGCCCTGCGCATCGTCATGCAGAATCTCGGCATCGTTGTCGCGAGCGTTGTCGCAACACCGCTGCTGCATCTGTTGGGACCAGGTGGGCTGATCGCGCTCTTCGGCCTGCTCAATGTCGGCACCGCCTGCTCGGGTGCCTTCCGGTTCCGCCAGTCACTGCGCGGGGACGGCGAGCTTGCCGAATTGACCGCCCCAGGCGGGGCATCTATCGTTACCGATCCAGGCGACAAGCACTGAGACGAGGATAAGATGGCAGGGCATGAAGCAACCGGCGATGCAGCGGCAATCACCGACACGGCGAGCCTGCGGGACTATTACGGTGCGCCGACGCCGCGCGCCCTGAAGAAGCAGCTCAGCTTCATCGACAAGCATTTCCGGCACTTCATTTCGCTGTCGCCCTTCCTGGTGATGGCGACCGGCGATGCGGCGGGGCGGCTGGATGCGTCGCCCAAGGGTGATGCACCGGGTTTCGTGCATGTGGTTGACGACAAGACGCTGCTGATCCCCGACCGGGTCGGCAACAACCGCTGCGATGGTCTCCATAATCTCCTGGAAAATCCGCGCATCGGCCTGCTGTTCTTCCTGCCCGGCCGTGACGAGACGCTGCGGGTCAATGGCCGGGCCGAGATCGTCACCGACACCGCCGTGCTGGAGACGCTGGTGGCGCAAGGCAAGCTGCCGCGCGCGGCGATCCGGGTTACTGTCGAGGAAGCCTATATGCATTGCGGCAAGTCGGTCATCCGTTCCGATCTCTGGAACAGCGATAAACATGTCGGCAAGGCGGATTTCCCCAGCCTCGGCCGCGTGCTTGCCGATCAGATCGAAGGCCTCGATCCGGAAACCTCCGAGCGCATGACGGAAGAAAGCTACCGCACGCGGCTTTATTGATCGGCATGAAGGTCCGGTCTGGCAAAAGTGACGATTTCGTCGCCGTTGATATGCTCGTCAACGAGGCGATTGCAGGTGCCTTTTATCGACCGGATCTCACGGCAGAGCAGCAGGCGGAGAACCGGCATATCGTCGATATCGCTGCGCGGTGCTGCTTGGACTCGATGGCGCATGATCGGCAAGCCGTCTTCAGTGCCCTGGATGAACGGGACCACCTTGTCGGCTTTGTCATCGTCGATTGTCGCGACCCAGCCTGGCCGGAAATCGACTGGCTGATCGTCTCGCCTGCCTATCATGGCAAGGGCGTTGCCGCGGCCTTAATGCACGAAGCCTTAGATTGGATCGGGCCGATGAAGTCCGTGCGGCTTGGCGTCATTCATTTCAACAGCCGCGCCATCGCCTTTTACCGCAAGTTCGGCTTCGCCGAGACAGGCGAGATCGTCGGCCGGCATGCCATCCCCCGCGTGGTGATGCGGCGGCCGGCTGTGGAAACACCCGGCGACTAGACGAAATCCTTCGCCACTTCGAGCAAGGCGGCGACGGCGCGACGCCGCCGCCGCGGCTTCAGGTAGATCAGCATGTTGCGATTCGCTCCGCGCAACTCACGCAGGGGCACGGCCTGGCTGCGCGGATCCTGGTTCTGTTCGCGGTTGAAGATGAAGCCGATGCCAATCTGGCGCGAGACCGCTTCGATCATCGCCTCGCGGCTGCCGACGGTGAGGACCGGCGGCAGGTTCAGCCCGGCTTTCTTCAAGGCTGCTTCCAGCAGGCGCTGGGTGTTGGAGCCATGCTCGCGGAAGATCAGCGGCTGGTCGGCGAGGTCCTTGAGGGTGACCTGCTTGCGCTCCGCGAAGGCATGGCCGCGCGGCACCAGCACCATCATGTCCTGGGCAACCAGTGCCTGGCGGGCGAGCCGGAGATCGGCCAGCGGGTTGGCGACGATGGCGATATCGACTTCCGATTGCTGCACGGCCTGCAGCGTCTGGGTGGCGTTGCCGAGCACCAGTTCCAGAGTAATCAGCGGATAGCGTCGGCGGAACAAGGCGACGAGATCAAGGGCAAGATGCGGCCCGTCGGCGCCGAGCCGCAGATGGCCGCGCCGCAGCGCTTCCGTCGATTCCAGCAGATCCTCGATCTCCGCTTCGGCGGTGAACATCTGCCGGGTGAGGGCGAACAGCGCTTCGCCCGAGGCTGTGAGGGTGAGCTGGGTACCCTGGCGCTGGATGAGATCGGTGCGATAGGCGCGTTCGAGGGCCGTGACCTGGATCGAGATCGCTGGCTGGGTGAGGCCCAGCATCTGCGCCGCGCGCGAGAAGCTGCGGGCGCGGGCGACGGCGTCGAAGGCACGGAGCTGAGCGTAACGCATCGTGAGATTATAAATTCTGTTATATTTTTTGTCTCATCTTTTTAATTTTACTGATGCCAGGTTCGGGCGGAGACTGGGGCCATCAAATCGACGATGAGGATCGCATCATGGACGGCACCCACCAGCACAAAGACGAGATCACGCCAAATCTGCGGCCCGATGCCGAGACCATGCCGGATCTGCCGGTCTATCGCCTGCCGCTGGTGCGCGGCACGCCGGAGAATCTGAAGGGTTACGGCGAGATCATCGCCCATCCGGATGCCCGCAAGGTCGACATCACCCGCTGGCCCTCCCAGGGCTGGCGCCAGGTCGAGCCGGGTACCGGCGATCAGGGCGGCACCACCGAAGGCCCTTTCGCCTTCCGCTGGCAGGGTGACGCCTTGCGCGCCTGGAATGAAGCGGTGGACGACAATTACGTGCTCGGCTGGAGCCAGCAGCCGTCGAAGGTGAATTTCGAGAAGGCCAGCGGGCCGCGCAACGAATTGTTGATGTGGCGCGCCAATTACCATCCCGATGGCGGCCAGATGTTCTTCCCGACCGAGCCGGGACCTTTCGTCGTCACGCTGGCGCTGCCGGGCGACGACATCAAGCCGGAGAGCTTTACCACGTTCTGGTTCGATGGCGGGCAGGGGCTCTATATCCACGCCAATATCTGGCATGAGGCTTTGTGCCCCATCAACGACCGGATGACCTTCTTCGGCCGCCAGGGCAAGGTGCATGCGCGGGTCGGGGCGAATTTCCCGAAGGAGTTCGGCTGCTATCTCGCCTCACCTCTCAATAAGGCAGAGCTGCGCGAGCATCTGTAATCACGACGGTAGAGGATGGCGCCGTCAGGGCGCCGCCACTGCCGCTAGATGATTCCGCCGATGCAGGTAGATGGCGAGCGCCAGGGCGATCATCACGCCGATCGCGGCGCTGAGATAGATCGCGGCATAGCCGAAACTGCCGATGATGAAACCGGCGAGCGGCCCGGTTGCACCTAACGAGACATCGGCGAAGACCGAATAGGCGCCGAGGGCCGCCCCGCGATTGGGCGCTGGAACCAGGCTCACCGCTTCCACTGCCAAGGCCGGGAAGATCAGCGAGAAGCCGAGCCCGGTGAGGGCGGCGCCGAGCTGCGCCATCAAAGGCGTTGCTGCCAGCCAGAGCAGGATCAGGCCGACGATCTCCACCGTGAAGGAGGCGATGGCGACGCGGTGCCCGCCATAGCGGTTGATGGTATTGGCGAAGGCCAGCCGCGCGCCGATGAAGCTGGCGCCGAAGATCGTCAGGCACCAGGCGGCATCCGGCCAATGCTGGCTGGCATAGAACAAGGTGATGAATGTGGCGATGGTGCCGAAGCCGCTGGCGCCCAGGGCCAGGCTTATGCCATGCGGCAACACCCGGCCGAAGACCTGGATGAACTCCAGCTTCTCGCCGCCGATGATCGGCGTTCCCGCCTTGAAGCGGCTGAGCAGGATGCCGCTTAGGGCCAGGAGCAGGATGCTGGCGCCGATCGCAACGAAACCCCAATATTCGACCAGCTTGACGCCCAGCGGCGCGCCGATCGCCAGCGCGCCGTAAGTGGCGATGCCGTTCCAGGAAATGATCCGGGCGGTATGACGCGGCCCCATCTGGCCGATCGCCCAGGTGATCGAGCCGGTGCCGACCAGGCTTTCGCCGAAACCGAGCGTGAGCCGTCCGGCGAGAAGCACGCCATAGCTGAGCGCCGGCATGTCCTTCAGAAGCGCGGCGATCATCATCAGGATGCCGCTGCCGCCGCAGGCGATGAGCCCCCGAAACACCGCTTTTTTCGGACCGATATGATCGCAGATATAGCCGGCCTTGGGCCGGGTCAGCAGGGTGGCGGCATATTGCGCGCTGATGACCAGGCCGGCGAGCACCGTGCCCAGGCCAAGCTCGTCATGCACATAGACCGGCAGCACGGCGAGCGGAATGCCCACGGTCATGTAGCAGATGAAGGTGAAAAAGACGGTGGTGAGGATCCGCGTCATCTGCGCAGTGCCGGTCGTTTGATGGTCAGCATCGGTGCGGGCGCAGTCGGGAGGGAATGAGCGCGCGCGGTGCCTTGCTCATGCACTTTATGCTGCACTGCGTCAACGCGCGTTGGCGCGGGCGAGGGCTGCGCGGATGGCGGGGCTGGCGAAGGATGACGGGATGATTGTTTTGAAAGGAAAACAGCCGGCGATCTTGCGATCGCCGGCTGTTTTCTTCCCCCTCGCAACGCATCTCCTGCCGCCTGTCGCTGACAGGCCCTGGAGGCGCCACGGTATTCGGCGGTTAGGCCGCCTCCGACTTCCGGTGATAGGCGAGATGGCAGTGATTTGGGCAATAGGGCCGGCCGGGCTCGGCCGGCTCACCGCAGAAATGGAAACCCGGCTGCTTCGGATCACCGACCGGCCAGGAGCAGCTCTTGCTGCCACCATGAGCGCGGCTCGGCTGCGGGTTGCTGGCAACCGGCGGCAATGGATTGCTGGCCGGGGCGACCGGCTGGCTGGCGGGACGGGCTTGGGCGGCCGGCGCGGCGGGGGCATTCAGGACACCCTGATGCACCGGCTGGCTGACGGTCTGCTGGGTGCTCGAGGTCATCACCGCCGGACGGGCCGGACGCTCGGTCCGGGTGGTGCTGGCCTTGCGCCGGGTCGGGGTCGTGCTGCTGCCGGCTTCCCGCTTGATCGGCGAGGGACGGCCGGTCAGACCCAGGCGATGGGCCTTGCCGATGACCGCATTACGGGTAATTCCGCCGAGGATTGCGGCGATTTGACTGGCGGTCTGGCCCTGGCCCCAAAGCTTCCGCAGGGTTTCGATCCGCTGTTCGGTCCATTCCATAGCATGCCTCCTGGTTGTCACGGGTGGCCCGAGATGTTGTGTGTGAGGACCATTTCACTCCACAACATGCTGAGAGGCAAGACCTCCTATGCAGAATCTTGTGGATAGCTACGCACTATCCGCAAGATTTTGACATAAACGCCAGGGATTGGGGTGAACGGTTATTCGACGACCGCCAGTTGGCGGCTGAGTGTTTCAATCACATCCGTCAGGTCCCGGCTAGAGGCTAACTGCCGATTCCGGGAAAGCAGGATGTAATTGGCGTCGCGATCGCCCTTCAGCACCACTTTATTAATGGCGAAGAGCGGCTGTTCCTGGCTGCGACGGTAGATGGAGAAGACGGCCATATTGCCGCGGTGATCGATCGCATAATCCCGCCACAATCCCCGCCCGACCTGACGGCTATAGATGGCAAGGAGCAGATTAAGATCGGTCCGGTTGAAGAAAACCCGGCGACCTTTGCGCTGATAATCTGCCAGAAGGACCAGTTGGGTCATCAGCCTCCGACGGATTGTGTAAGCCGGGCCAGACAGGCCCCGAGGATGAGCCCCTCAGGCGATGAACCGGCGACTCGGCTCCGCTTCCTTAACACTCTAAGTGTTCCGCAAATCCCGGCTGTCGTCCAGTTCGTTAAAGTTTTAAGTCGCCGTCGGTCAGGTCTGGCGGCCGGGCGGGGGCGGCCTGCGCCGCGGTCAATGAACCCGGGTTTCGCCGCTCGCTGCGGTATCGGGCTCGGTATAGCAGACCACCTGGGCTAGATGCCGGTAGCAATAGCCGAAATTATCACGCTGTTCCGCCGCCGCCATCTGCGCCAGTTCCGCCGAGCTCAGGCAATATCTGCCGGTTTTCTGGTAACGGAGGATATTGCAGTCCTCGCCGGTAATAGAGGAAACGATGTGATCCGAGGCGGTTTTGCCGGTCTGGTTGAGGCTGGAGCCTTCGACCAGGCTGTAGACCGCCCCGGCTGTGGTGATTTCACATCCCGGCAAGGCCAGCAGCAGTGCAGCTGCGACTGGCGCCAGGATATTCAGCGGGATCAGGGCATTGCCGATTCTGCCGAGGCGATATCGCCGACCGGTAACCTGCCGGTCGATCTGGTGGTGGTTGAAGAGACGCATGCCGTCCTCGCTCTGCATTAAGCCCTGTTGCCAAGCTTACAAGCAATTACCGTTCCAGAATCCGGCCGGCCGATCGGAAATTGCCATTACAGCCGGCGCGGTATCGGCCAAGCGGCTGAAAATTCGTCCGATTCGGCCAGCTTCAGGTCTGCCTCGCGCTTTGACGATGGCGGGCTAGGTCGCTATGGTAGCGCGCAATTTTTACCCCGGCAGGGCGGCGCGCAGGGTTGCGCGGGCAATGGCGGGGACGGATCGGCTGCCGGTTACAGCCGCAAGAGGTTTGGCGTGGCTGATATCTTTAATGAAGTTGACGAGGAATTGCGGGCAGACCAGGCACGCCAGTTCTGGAAGAAATACGGCAATCTGGTGATCGGCGGGGCCCTGCTGCTGGTTCTGGTCGCCGCCGCCTGGTGGGGGTGGCAGGTCTATAGCCAGCGCCAGCAGGAAGAACAGAGTGTCGCTTTCGTCGAGGCCGTGCAGGCCTCCGAGAAGGATGCCAAGGATACCGGCAAGCTCGACGTCATCGCCGGCCAGTCGGGCGGCTATGGCGCGCTCGCCCGCTTTGAGCTGGCGAACAGTGCCGCGGCCCAGGACCCCGCCAAGGCCGGTGATCTGCTGGCGGCAGTTTCCCAGGACGCCAGGCTCGACGGCGCCATGCGCGGCATGGCCGCGATCGAGGCCGGCCAGCTGAAGTTGCAGGCCAATAAGCCGCAGGAAGCGATCGACGTGGTGGCGCCGTTCACGGTCGCCGGTAATGCTTATCGCCTGTCGGCGCTGGAAATCACCGGTCTCGCGCAACTGGCTGCCGGCGATAAGGCCAAGGCCAAGGAAACCTTCACGCAGCTTCAGCAAGCGGCGGCGGCACCGACGGGCGGCAATGCCAATGCGGCCCAGCGTGCGCAGCAACTGCTCGATCGGCTGCAATAACGTCAGGTTGTCGACGGCGGTGCGGCATATCCTGCCGCAAGACAAAGAGAAGACCAGGGGCAAGACACCTGGATAAATACCAGGGCGACTGGGCAGGCAGAGAGTTGATGGACGGCGTCATGACAAGACCGGAATACCAAGACGTTACCTGCGCGAAGCAGGTGCAGGCGCAATCCGTGACGGCCGATATGCCGTGCCGCAGCCGGATCCTGCGGCGGGCTCTGATCGGTCTGGTCGGTGTGCTGGCGCTCGGCGCCTGCGACAAGACCAAGGTGCCGCTGCCTGGCGAGCGCATCTCGGTGCTCAGTCTCGATCGTACTCTCGACGCCGACAGTTCGCTGGCCGATGTGAAGGTGCGGTTGCCGAAGCCCTATGTGAACACCGACTGGTCGCAGGTCGGCGGCAACCAGACCCATGCCATGTATCACCTGCAGGTCGCCAACGATCAGGCCCTGCATGAGGTCTGGTCGGCCGATATCGGTTCCTCGGCGGATTCCGAGAACAAGCTCCTGGCCGAGCCGGTCATCGCCGATGGCGTCGCTTATGCCATGGACGCGGATAGCCGTGTGTCGGCTGTCGATGCCAATAGCGGCAACCATCTCTGGCAGGTCGATCTGACGCCGGATGAAGAGGATGACAGCCTGTTTGGCGGCGGTGTCGCCGTGGCCGAAGGCAAGGTGATCGTGACGACGCCTTTCGCCAAGGTCTTCGCGCTCGATGCCAAGACCGGCAAGAAGATCTGGGAAGCGCCGGCACCGTCGGCGATGCGGGCGGCACCTGCCGTCAGCGATGGCCGCGTTTTTGCCGTGACCCTCGACAACCAGCTGGTTGTCTACGCCTTGGATGACGGGCGACGCCTGTGGTCCAATGCCGGCGTCGAGGAGGCAGCCGGTCTGCTCGGCGGCACCACCCCGGCCGTGCAGGGCAATGTCGTGGTGGCGGCCTATACCTCGGGCGATCTGCTGGCCTTCGACGTGATCGCCGGCCGCAGCCTGTGGAGCGACAATCTCGCCGGCAAGGCGCGCGGCGATTCGACCGCGACCCTGACCGATATCCGTGGCCGGCCGGTGATCGACCGCGACCTGCTGGTTGCCGTCAGCAATGGCGGCGTGATGACGGCGATCAACATCAAGCGCGGCGGCCGCTTGTGGGATGCCAGCATCGGCGGCACGCAGAGCCCCTGGGTGGCCGGCGATTTCATCTATGTGCTGACCAACCAGAGCGAGGTCATCTGCCTGCAGCGCCAGGACGGCCGCATCAAGTGGGTGCAGAACCTGCCGCGTTTCCAGGATCCGGAAACCCATAAGGAGCCGATCTATTGGTCCGGCCCGGTGCTGGTCAGCGACCGCTTGCTGGTGACGGGATCCGAGGGCCATGCGGTCTCGATCTCGCCCTATGACGGCAAGATCCTGGGCCAGATGGAGCTGCCGGCGCCGACCCATCTGCCGCCGGTGGTGGCCAATCAGACGGTCTATATCCTGTCGGATGATGCCCAGCTGATCGCCCTTAGGTAACCGCGGGCAGTCTCAACGGACCCGCGAAAGGCTTCGCAGGTCCAGATAAAACGTTTCAGGCCATCGGCAAAAGCCTTGCCGGTGGCCTGATCATTGATGCCGATTACCAATCGGTGGATATTGGAACCATGACTTTTACTGTTGCCATTGTCGGCCGGCCCAACGTCGGCAAATCGACCCTTTTCAATCGCCTGATCGGCAAGCGCCTGGCGATCGTCGATGATCGTCCCGGTGTCACCCGCGACCGCCGCTATGGATCAGGGCGTCTCGGCGATCTCGACTTCACGGTGATCGACACCGCGGGCCTTGAAGACGTGCGCGACGACAGCCTGGAAGCGCGCATGCGCGAACAGACCGAGCAGGCGGTGGCCGAAGCCGATGTCGCCTTGCTGGTGATCGATGCCCGTGCCGGCTTGACCGCGCTCGACGAATATTTCGCCCGCCAGCTGCGCAAGAGCAAGACGCCGATCATCCTGGTTGCCAATAAGAGCGAGGGCCATGCCGGCCAGGCGGGTGCAATGGAGGCCTTCTCGCTGGGGTTCGGCGCGCCGATCGCCATCTCCGCCGAGCATGGCGAGGGGATGGGCGATCTCTTCGATGCGCTGGAGCCCTATGCCAAGCGCGATGCGGCTGAGCAGGACGAAGCCATCGCGGCGCTCGATGCCGAGCTGGAAATGCTGCCGTCCGATGATGCCGAGGCGCCGACCCATCTGCAGCTCGCCATTGTCGGCCGGCCCAATGTCGGCAAGTCGACTCTGGTCAATCGCCTGATCGGCGAGGACCGGCTGCTGACCGGGCCAGAGGCCGGCATCACCCGCGATGCCATCGCCATCGACTGGCAGTGGCGCGACCAGGCGATCCGCCTGATCGACACGGCCGGTCTGCGCCGCCGCTCCAAGGTGGTGGAAAAGCTGGAACGCCTTTCCGGCGCCGATACTGATCGCGCGATCCGCTTCGCCCATGTCGTGGTGCTGGTGCTTGATTCTGCCGACATGCTGGAGAAGCAGGATCTCACCATCGCCCGCACGGTGATCGAGGAAGGCCGCGCGCTCATCATCGCCGCCAATAAATGGGACGCGGTCGAAGACAAGAACGAGGCCCTCAAGAAGCTACGCGACCGGCTTGATCTGTCGCTGCCGCAGGTGCGTGGCATTCCCGTCGTCACCATTTCCGGCATGACCGGCCGCAATCTCGACCGGCTGATGGATGCGGTGCTCGATGTCTATCAGCGCTGGAACAAGCGTGTGCCGACGGCGCAGCTCAACCGCTGGCTAGGCGAAGTGCAGCAGATGCATCCGCCTCCCCTGGTTGGCGGCAGGCGCGTGAAGATCCGCTATATGACGCAGATCAAGACGCGACCGCCGACATTCGCACTGTTTGCCCAGATGGCGGACGAGTTGCCGGATTCCTATCACCGCTATCTGCTCAACGGCATCCGCGATACCTTCGGCATCGATGGCGTGCCGCTGCGGCTCTATACAAGGCGCGGCAAGAACCCGTTCGACAAGGACGGACGCTGATTAGCGGCGTCGATAGCATTACGGCAGGTTTTGCTGGACTGTTGTCCTTGCTGTCATGCTGGGCTTCGCTTTAGCTGATATCGATTTCAGCCAGCGAGGGCGAGATGCAGATCGTTCATGCCAAGGATTTCACCGCCGAGCGGGCCTGGGGTGCGCGCGACATCGCTGTGCTCGATGGCACCAGCGTGCGCCTGCACTGGACCGACCAGCCCTATCGCTGGCATGTCAATGACGGCCAGGAAGTCTTCGTCGTGCTCGATGGCGCGGTCGACATGCACTATCGCGATGCTGCCGGTGAGCATGTGGTGCGGATGAATACCGGTGACATCTTTCACGCCGAAGCTGGCGACGCGCATGTCGCGCATCCGGTCGGTGAAGCGCGCATTCTCGTTATCGAACGGGAAGGCAGCAACTAGAGCTCCTTCAATCCAGCAGCTTGTAGAGCTTCACCGAATCTTCGTGAAAGCCCTGCCGTGCATAGAAAGCGCGGCCATGGTTGTTGCTGGCGAAGACATCGAGGCTGAGGCAGGCGAAGCCTTGCTCCCGCGCCCAGGCTTCGGCCGCTTCCATCAGCAGGCGCCCGATGCCGTAGCCTTCCGCACCGGTTGCCACCGAGAGCATGGAGACATAGCCGGCAGGTGCTGCCGTCAAAGGATCCGCTGCCGGTTCCAGATGCACGAAGCCGAGCGGCTTATCGGGCGTGATACCGGCGATCAAGGTACGGCTGCCGGCGGGCGGGTTGCTCAAGGCCGCTGCGATCAAGGCGCTTTGAAAGGCCTCGATGGCGGCTTTCGGCCGGCCGGGCAAATGGGCGATCTCGGTCAAACGCGGCGCCTGGGCGCGGATGAAGGCGTGATCGGCCGGATCGGCGGTCCGGATCACGACCTTGTCGATCTGCACGTCATGAATTTCAATGTCGGACATGTTGGGGGCTTTCGCGCGGCTAGAGTGCGATCGTTTATGATGGAAGCATGCTCGCTTCCATCATAACCGTGAATCGCCCTCTATCTTATTGAGGAGAGACGGATTCACGTTTTAGACAAAATCGCGAAGCGATTCCGTCTAAAACGATCCGGCTCTGGGCGGCTGGCAGAGGAAAACGGCAAAGAAAAAGGCCGGCAGTGATGGCCGGCCTTTCTCACGAAAGACAGATGACGCTTATTTGAAGACCACCTTGGTGATCTCGTAGCTCTTGGAACCGCCTGGCGTCGTCACCTCGACGGAATCGCCAACCGACTTGCCAACCAGGGCACGCGCGAGCGGCGCCGTGATGGCCAGGCGCTTTGCCTTGATGTCGGCCTCGTCCTCGCCGACGATCTGATAGACGGTCTTTTCGTCGGTGTCTTCGTCGATCACCGTCACCGTGGCGCCGAACTTGACCTGCTTGCCGGACAGTTTCGAGACATCGATGATCTCGGCCCGGCTGATCTTGTCTTCCAGCTCCATGACCCGGCCTTCGATGAAACTCTGGCGCTCGCGGGCGGCGTGGTATTCAGCATTTTCGCTGAGATCGCCATGCTCGCGGGCTTCGGCGATCGCACGGATGATGGCCGGGCGCTCGCTTCCCTTGAGGTGCTTCAATTCCTCTTCCAGACGGACAAAACCTTCCGCCGTCATTGGGATCTTCGACATGCTTTCTTACCCAAAACAGCAAAATACACCCCTCAGGCGGCTTCAGACTTCCCTGGGGAAGCCGAAACATCGCCCGGTGGGGCCAAAAAAGGGCGGGCTTTCAATGGTTTGGCAGCCCGTCCCGGCTGCACTGGCAGTCCTGGCTCTCAGGACGCCTGCTTAAAGTACGACTGAAGCGGGGCAACTTCAAGGTCCCCACTGGCCAGGGCCCCGATCGCCTCCACCGCCGCCAGGATGCCTGACAGGGTGGTGTAATAGGGGATGCTGCCCATCAGCGCCGTCCGGCGGATGTCAAAACTGTCCTCGATCGCCTTTGCCCCGGCAACCGTATTGAGCACCAGCTTGATCTCGCCGCGCTGCATCGCCTCGACGATGTGCGGGCCGCCCTGATGCACCTTGTTGATGGCGCGGACAGCGAGGCCCTGGTTGCGCAGGAAGGCCGATGTGCCAGGGGTTGCCAGCACATCGAAGCCCATTTCCAACAGCTTCTTCACCGCCGGGATGATCGCCGCCTTGTCCTTGTCCTTGACCGAGATGAAGACGCTGCCGCTGCGCGGCAGCATCAGGCCGGCGCCCATCTGCGCCTTCAGGAAGGCCCGCGGGAAATCGGCGTCGAGGCCCATGACTTCGCCGGTCGATTTCATTTCCGGGCCGAGGATGATGTCGACGCCGGGGAAACGGGCGAAGGGGAAGACGGCTTCCTTGACGGCGACATGATGTCGCGCCCGGGCATTGAGGTCGAAGGAGCCGAGCTTCTCGCCGGCCATGACACGGGCAGCGATCTTGGCGATCGGCGTGCCGGTCGCCTTGGCAACGAAGGGCACCGTGCGGCTGGCGCGCGGGTTGACTTCCAGCACATAGATGTCGGTGCCCTTGACGGCGAATTGCACGTTCATCAGGCCGACGACATTGAGGCCGCGGGCAAGCGCTTCCGACTGGCGGCGGATCTCGGCGATCACCACCAGCGGCAGGGTATGCGGCGGCAGCGCACAGGCACTGTCGCCGGAATGAATGCCGGCTTCCTCGATATGTTCCATGATGCCGGCGACATGCACGTTTTCGCCGTCGCACAGCGCATCGACATCGACCTCGATCGCATCCTGCAGATACGAATCGATCAGCACCGGATTGTCGCCGGAAACCTGCACCGCCTTGCGCATATAGCGCCTGAGGCCA
>Ga0209148_1000832_pt1 | contig 22046 bp, 18 predicted proteins | sample AraplaCol_mMF_r2_2_FD_184288 | JGI IMG/M metagenome (GOLD analysis project Ga0209148, IMG submission 184288) | Arabidopsis root microbial communities from North Carolina, USA - plate scrape CL_Col_mMF_r2 (SPAdes) (version 2) | ecosystem: Host-associated > Plants > Roots > Endosphere | place... | reverse complement strand
GCTTGCTGCCGCCACTGAACTCGGCCGCTACCCGGACGCCAACGGCTTCGAGCTGAAAGCCGCGCTGGCCAAGCGCTACGACGTGCCGGCCGACTGGATCACGCTCGGCAACGGCTCCAACGACATCCTGGAAATCGCCGCCCACGCCTTCGTGCAAAAGGGCCAGGCCGTCGTCTATGCGCAGTACTCGTTCGCCGTGTACGCGCTGGCCACCCAGGGCGTCGGCGCGCGCGGCATCGTCGTGCCGGCCAAGGATCACGGCCACGACCTCGAGGCGATGGCCGCCGCCATCGATGCGGACACGCGCCTCGTCTACATCGCCAACCCGAACAACCCGACCGGCACCTTCATCCCGGCCGCGCAGATCGAAGCGTTCCTGGATAAAGTGCCGGCCTCCGTCGTCGTCGTGCTGGACGAGGCGTACAACGAATACCTGGAGCAGAAGGACCAGTTCGAATCGACGCAGTGGGTCCGCAAATACCCGAACCTGGTCGTGTCGCGCACGTTCTCGAAAGCGTATGGCCTCGCCGGCCTGCGCGTCGGTTTCGCCATCGCCCAGCCGGCCGTGACCGACCTGATGAACCGCATCCGCCAGCCGTTCAACGTGAATTCGCTGGCGCAGGCCGCCGCCATCGCCGCGCTGACCGACAAGGCGTTCCTGCAACAGGGTTTCGAAAACAACCGCGCCGGCTACAAGCAGCTGACGGCGGCCTTCGAGGAACTGGGCCTGGAATACGTCCCGTCGTACGGCAATTTCGTGCTCGTGAAAGTGGGCGACGACGATGGCGCCGGCGCCCGCGTGAACGTGGCGCTGCTGAAGCAGGGCGTGATCGTGCGTCCGGTCGGGGCGTACGGCCTGCCGCAGTGGCTGCGCATCTCGATCGGTCTGCCGGAAGAGAATGCAAGGTTCATCGAAGCGCTCAAGCGCGCGCTGAGCTGATGTTCACGAAAGTCGTCATCGTCGGCGTCGGCCTGATCGGCGGCTCGTTCGCACTGGGCCTGAAGGCGGCCGGCGCGGCGGGCCACGTCGTCGGCCTCGGGCGCTCCGCGCAGGCGCTGGCGCGTGCGCGCGAACTCGGCATCATCGATGAAGTGGCGGCGTCGCCGCAGGACGCGATGCGCGGCGCGGATATCGTGCTGCTGGCGGCGCCCGTCGCGCAGACCGGGACTATCCTGGCCTCCTTGCTGCCGTGGCTCGAGCCGCAGACGATCGTCACGGATGCCGGCAGCACCAAGTCCGACGTCGTGGCGGCCGCGCGCGCGGCGCTGGGCGAGCGGATTTCCCAGTTCGTGCCGGGCCACCCGATCGCCGGCCGCGAATCGAACGGTCCGGACGCGGCGATCCCCGACCTGTACCGCGGCAAGAAGACGGTATTGGCGCCGCTGCCCGAAAATGCGCCGGAGGCCGTCGAGAAGGTGGCCGCCGCGTGGCGCACGTGCGGTGCCATCATCCACATGCTCTCGCCGCAGGAACACGACAAGGTGTTCGCCGCCGTCAGCCATCTGCCGCACCTGCTGGCGTATGCGCTCGTCGACGACATCGCGGGCAAGCCGCACGCCGACCTGCTGTTCCAGTACGCGGCCAGCGGTTTCCGCGACTTCACCCGCATCGCCGGCAGCTCGCCGGAGATGTGGCGCGACATCAGCCTCGCCAACCGCGACGCGCTGCTCGGCGAACTGGATGCCTATCTGGCTCAATTGACACATCTTCGCGCGCGGCTCGCAGCCAGCGACGGGACCGCGCTGGAGGCGACCTACGCCAACGCCCAGCGCGCCCGCCGCGCGTGGATCGAAGCGATCGAAGCCGCGGAAAAACCGCCGGCGCCCGATCAGGAATCAGGAAAATGACACAGTCTAAAATCTATCCGCAGCATATCGACCTCGAACCCGTGATGCGCGTGCAGGGCACCGTCCGCCTGCCGGGCTCGAAGAGCATCTCCAACCGCACCTTGCTGCTGGCCGCGCTGTCCGAAGGCACGACGACGATCCACGACCTGCTCGCGTCGGACGACACGTCCGTCATGCTGGACGCGCTGCGCAAGCTCGGCATCCAGTGGGAGCAGATCGACGACCGCACGCACGTCGTGCACGGCGCCGCCGGCCGCCTGCCGGTCGGCCAGGCCGACCTGTACATGGGCAATGCCGGCACGGCGATCCGTCCGCTGACGGCGGCGCTGGCCGTGATCGGCGGCGACTACACCCTGCACGGCGTGGAGCGCATGCACGAGCGCCCGATCGGCGACCTGGTCGACGCGCTGAACGCCGTCGGCGCGCGCATCGAGTACACGGGCAACCCGGGCTATCCGCCGCTGCACATCCGCGCGGGCGACGTCCAGCCCGACCGCATCGCCGTGCGCGGCAACGTGTCGAGCCAGTTCCTGACGGCCCTCCTGATGGCCGCGCCGCTGATGGCGGCCGCGCACCCGGTCACGATCGAGGTCGTCGGCGAGCTGATTTCGAAGCCGTACATCGAGATCACCCTGAACCTGATGCGCCGCTTCGGCGTGACGGTCGGCCAGGACGGCTGGGCGTCGTTCACCGTGCAGCCGGGGCAGGCATACCGGAGCCCGGGCAGCATCCACGTCGAGGGCGACGCCTCGTCGGCGTCGTACTTCCTGGCCGCGGGCGCCATCGCCGGCGGCCCGGTGCGCGTGGAAGGCGTCGGCCGCGATTCCATCCAGGGCGACGTGCGCTTCGCCGAGGCCCTGGAAGCGATGGGCGCGACGATCACGAGGGGCGACAACTGGATCGAGGCGACCTCGAACGGTGTGCTGAAAGCCATCGACGCGGACTTCAACCACATCCCGGACGCCGCGATGACGATCGCCGTCGCCGCCCTGTACGCGGACGGCACGAGCACCCTGCGCAACATCGCCAGCTGGCGCGTGAAGGAAACCGACCGCCTGGCCGCGATGGCGACCGAGCTGCGCAAGGTCGGCGCGACGGTGGAAGAGGGGCCGGACTACATCCGCGTGACGCCGCCCGAGACGCTGTCGCCGGCGACGATCGACACCTATGACGATCACCGGATGGCGATGTGTTTCTCGCTGGCGTCGCTCGACGGCGCGGCGCGGCGCGGCAACGCGATGCGCATCAACGATCCGAAGTGCGTGGCCAAGACGTTCCCGGATTATTTCGAAACGTTTTCCGGGATCGCCCAACACGATATATCCTGAACGGGTTGCGAGATAATCAAACGTTGGTTGGACGCGTGGACGGCTCTGCCGTCCACGCGTCCATGCGGACGACGCGTATTGCATAAATTTGAAGAATCACATGTCGAACTCGAATATTCCCGTCATTACGATTGACGGCCCGACTGCCTCGGGCAAGGGCACGGTGGCCCACCAGGTTGCCGACCGCCTGGGTTTCCACCTGCTGGATTCCGGCGCCCTGTACCGCCTTACCGCACTGTCCGCGCTGCGCCGCGGCACCGACATGCACGACGAGCACGCGCTCGCCAAGGTGGCCGAACACCTGAGCGTCCGCTTCAACGGCGGCCACATCTACCTGGGCACGGAAGAGGTGAGCAACGCCATCCGGGCCGAGGACGTGGGCAATACCGCGTCGAAGATCGCCGCACTGCCGGGCGTGCGCCAGGCATTGTACGGTTTGCAACTGAGCTTCCGCGAAACCCCCGGCCTGGTGGCGGACGGACGCGATATGGGCACCGTGATCTTTCCTGGCGCAAAGCTGAAAGTGTTCTTGACGGCAAGCGTTGAGGCACGTGCGCAACGCCGTTATAAGCAATTGATTGACAAAGGATTTTCTGCTAATATGGACGATCTGCTGGCGGATTTGCAGGCCCGTGACGCGCGCGACACCCAGCGCGCCGTGGCGCCGCTGGTGCCGGCGGAGGGGGCGCATATCCTCGATACCTCGCAAATGACGGCTGACGAAGCCGTCGAACGGGTGCTCGCCTGGTATGCGCATCCCTGATTGGCAGCAGGCCGCGCGAGCGGCGTGCTTTTGGTGCCCGGGGCCGTTCGCCTCGGGTGTGGTCCAACTTGACCCAGTTCAGATCGCATATGGCCGATCTGCTGGCTAACATCTCAAAACTTATGGCTACTGCAGCAAATCAAGATACCGGTATGGAAAGCTTCGCAGCACTCTTCGAAGAGTCGCTGGCCCGTCAAGACATGCGTTCGGGCGAAGTCATCTCCGCCGAAGTCGTGCGTCTGGATCACAACTTCGTGATCGTCAACGCCGGCCTGAAATCGGAAGCTTTCATCCCCATCGAAGAATTCAAGAATGACCAGGGCGAACTGGAAGTCAACGTGGGTGACTTCGTTTCCGTGGCCATCGAATCGCTGGAAAATGGTTTCGGCGATACCATCCTGTCGCGCGACAAGGCCAAGCGCCTGGCATCGTGGCTGGCTCTGGAAAAAGCAATGGAATCGGGCGAGATCGTCACCGGTACCGTGAACGGCAAAGTCAAAGGCGGCCTGACCGTCCTGACCAACGGCATCCGCGCATTCCTGCCGGGTTCGCTGGTCGACACCCGTCCGGTCAAGGACACGACCCCGTTCGAAGGCAAGACCCTGGAATTCAAGGTCATCAAGCTGGACCGCAAGCGTAACAACGTCGTGCTGTCGCGTCGCGCCGTCATCGAAGCATCGATGGGCGAAGAGCGTGCGAAGCTGATGGAAACGCTGAAGGAAGGCACCGTCGTCACCGGCGTCGTCAAGAACATCACCGACTACGGTGCGTTCGTTGACCTGGGCGGCATCGACGGCCTGCTGCACATCACCGACCTGGCATGGCGTCGTGTGCGTCACCCGTCGGAAGTCCTGTCGGTTGGCCAAGAGATCACCGCCAAGGTCCTCAAGTACGATCAGGAAAAGAACCGCGTCTCGCTGGGCGTCAAGCAACTGGGCGACGATCCGTGGACCGGCCTGTCGCGTCGCTACCCGCAAGGCACCCGCCTGTTCGGCAAGGTCACGAACCTGACCGACTACGGTGCGTTCGTTGAAGTCGAGCAGGGTATCGAAGGCCTGGTGCACGTCTCGGAAATGGACTGGACCAACAAGAACGTGGCCCCGAACAAGGTTGTCCAGCTGGGCGACGAAGTCGAAGTCATGGTCCTGGAAATCGACGAAGAGCGTCGCCGTATCTCGCTGGGCATGAAGCAGTGCAAGGCGAATCCGTGGGACGACTTCGGCATGACCCACAAGAAGGGCGACAAGGTCAAGGGTCTGATCAAGTCGATCACCGACTTCGGCGTGTTCATCGGCCTGCCGGGCAACATCGACGGCCTGGTGCACCTGTCCGACCTGTCGTGGACCGAAGCCGGCGAAGAAGCCGTCCGCCGCTTCAAGAAGGGCGACGAGCTGGAAGCCGTCGTGCTGGCGATCGACGTCGAGCGCGAGCGTGTCTCGCTGGGCGTCAAGCAGCTGGAAGGCGACCCGTTCAACAACTTCGCTTCGCTGAACGACAAGGGCACCCTGGTCACCGGCACCGTGAAGTCGGTTGAGCCGAAAGGCGCCGTGATCGCGCTGAACGACGAAGTCGAAGGCTACCTGCGCGCTTCGGAAATCGCCCGCGACCGCGTGGAAGATGCCGGCACCCACCTGAAAGTGGGCGACAAGGTCGAAGCCCTGGTCATCAACATCGACCGCAAGGCACGCAGCATCCAGCTGTCGATCAAGGCCAAGGACAACGCCGAGACCCAGGAAGCCATGCAGAAGCTGGCTTCGGACAACAGCGCAGCAACCGGCACCACGTCGCTGGGCGCCCTGCTGAAGGCCAAGTTCGATAACAAGGGCTAATTCACCCGGAAGCTAAGCAGATGACCAAGTCCGAGCTGATCAACCGCCTGGCCGAGCGCTATTCTCAGCTGGTGGCAAAAGACGCCGAGTTTGCCGTCAAGACCATCCTCGATGCGATGACGGGCGCTCTCGCGAGCGGCCAGCGCATCGAGATCCGCGGTTTCGGCAGCTTTGCACTGAACAGCCGGCCGCCCCGCATCGGCCGCAACCCGAAATCCGGCGACAAGGTGATGGTGCCCGAAAAGCGGGTGCCCCACTTCAAACCGGGCAAGCAGTTGCGCGAGCGGGTCGACGCGATGGTCGGGCAGCCGATCCTCGAAGACTGAGTCGTCTGCGTCGAGCTGACAAAAACGGCGTCCCTCACGGGGCGCCGTTTTTTTTTGTTCCGCGGCAGTGCCGCTGGCAGCCGGACAGTCTTGGGAATAGAATGATCTTGCCATTTCCCCATGGGATGGAAGAATCCGGCGATGAAACAGAAAGAATTACGGCTGGCAATCGTATTCTTCGGCGGCGTGTCGCTCGCCGTCTATCAGCACGGTATCAACCGCGAAATCCTCAACCTGGTGCGCGCCTCGAACTTGTACGACCGGGGCCGGGCGGGGATGGAAGACAGCCAGTCGTCAATGCACCGGCACTATCCCGATGAGCCGGAGCAATCGACGGGCGACATTTATTATCGATTCCTCGAAACGGTAGGCAAGCAACTTGGCCTGCACGTGATTGTCGACGTGATTTCCGGCGCCTCCGCCGGCGCAATGAACGGGGTCGCGCTCAGCCGGGCCCTTGCGCACGATCTCAGCCTGGCGCCCTTGACCGACATGTGGCTGGCCGAGGCGGACATCCGCGAATTGCTGGACGAACAGGCCAGGGCGAAGCGTTGGAGCAAGTGGTTTTTCTGGCCACTCGTCCGGCCGCTGCTGTCCCGGCTCAAGCACGAAGGCCTCATCATCGGCCCCGTGGATGCCGAAATGCGGGAGCGGGTGTCGTTATTTCTCCGCTCGCGGTGGTTCAAGCCGCCGCTCGACGGCCGCCGTCTCACGACGCTGATCCTCGACGGCCTCACCGCGATGGAGCGTCCCGGCGCCGCCGGCGAATCGCTGGTGCCTGCAGGTACGCGGTTGGACCTGCTGGTCACGGCGACGGATTTCCGCGGCCTCGATCGCTCGATCTTCATCCACGACCCGCCCGTGCTGACTGAGCGCGAACACAGGCGACCCTTCCATTTCCAGCTCTATCATGAAAAGAGCGGGCATCTGCGCAGCGACTTCGACCTCGACAGCGTGCCGTCGCTCGCGTTCGCCGCACGCGCCTCGGCGTCGTATCCCGGGGCGTTTCCGCCAGCCCAGATCCGTGAAGTGGATGATCTGTTGGCAGCGCGCCACCGCCCCTGGCCGGCGCGCGCCCAATTTATCAAACAGAATTTTGGTGGATATCGCGATCAAAGGAAGGATCCCGAGGATGCCGTGCTGGTCGACGGCAGCATCCTCGACAACAAGCCGATCAAGGCGACCCTGGAGGCGATCCGCGCACACAGCGCATTCCGCGAGGTCGACCGCCGCCTGATCTTCATCGACCCGCACTCCCAGCTCGACAAGCCGCCACCGGGCACGGAGGTGCCTGGCTTCTTCGCGACCCTGCGCGGGGCGCTCTCCGACCTGCCGCGCACCGATCCGACCTACAAGGAGCTGGCCGATGTCGGGCGTTACAACAAGCAAGTGCGGCGACTGAAGCAGGCGATTTCCTACGCCCGCCCGCAAGTGGCGAAACTGGTCGACCAGGTCACGGAAGGGAAGGCCAGGGGCCCATTTACCGTCAACGATCTCCGCCACTGGCGCCTCAGTTCGACCAACGCCCTGGCGGCCACGCCGATCGTGTACGATTCCTTCATGCGGACCCTGGTGCTGGAAGCGCTGGATTTCGTTGCTGAACTGATCGCCGGCGCGTGCGGCTTCGCGAGCGAATCGACCGCGACCCACCGCGTGCACGAGGCGGTGGAACTGTGGGCCGCACAACACGACATCCTCCTCGCAGACTCCTACTACGCAGCGGAAAATGCCTATGAAAACGTGGACATGCCTGCGTTCGCCAAAATGACGATCGACTTCGGCGTCGTGTACAAGAAACGCCGCCTGAATTTCGTGCTGCACGAGATTAACGACCTGTACGACACGGGAGAGTCGGGGACGGCGGCGGAAGACCTCGATCTCATCAATATCCAGGTCCACAAGCTCATCGATGCAATGTCGATGTACGACGATGCCGGTTTCCTCAGCGAGCGCGCGGTGGCCATGTGCCGCAAGCTCTTTACGCCCGTGACCGCGAGCCGGGTGGACATCGCCCGGTACGTCGCCGACCGGGATGCGGACCTGACCGCGCTGGTCCGGCGCCTGGGCATCGAATGCGACCTGGCGGGCAAGAACGACGACGCGGACACGTTACTGTCGTCGGCGCTGGTGCAGAATCTCGACCCGCGCTACCGCACCGCGATCCTCACCGGTTACCTCGGCTATTTTTACTGGGACGTCATCCTGCACCCCGTCGTCAGTGCGCTGGCGCTGGAAACCGGACCGATCGAAGAGATCCTGGTCGATCGTATCAGTCCCGACGACGCGCTCAGTCTCGCTCCGCCCGGCAACCCGCGCGTCCTCCTGGGCGGGACGTTCGCCGGGTTCGGCGGTTTTCTCAACCGTGCGACGCGGGAAAACGACTACCTGTGGGGCCGGTTGCATGCGGTCGACCGGCTGTTCGACATCCTGGCCAGTACCTTGCCGAGCGCAATCTGGGCCGCGATCGATCTGCATGCGTTGAAGAAGGCGGGGTTCGAATGCGTGATCGAGGAGGAGGCGCAGCGGCTGCGCCTCGTCCCGGACCTGGTGGAAAGGCTGCGCGAGGCGATCGCCGCGTTTTGACTTGAGCATCCCGGCAAAGATGTAACCTCACATTGCTTCCCCGATGCCGTCCGGGCAACCCACGTATAATCACGCCGCATGCGCACAACGGCCGGGCTGGCCGTCCTATGAATATCGTTTCAAATATGCGACACTGCGCCTTTGCCGTCTTTCCATTCGGGACCTGCTGATGAAACTCGTCTCCACCATCGTCGGTTGCCTGCTGTTCGTCCTGTTTTTCAGCTTCGCCCTGAAGAACACGCACCAGGTCGACCTGCACTTCTTCCTGAACTACGAGGTGAGGGGGCCGCTGGTGCTGATGCTGCTGGCGTTTTTTGTCGCCGGGGCGTTCCTCGGCATCCTGGCCGTGACGCCGACCGTGTTCCGCCACCGCCGCGAGAGCTCGCAGCACAAGAACACGATCCAGGCCCTGCAAAGCGCGGCCGGCACCGCCGCCGGCGCACCGCAACCGGACAGCGTCGCGCCGCGCGGCTGACGCGGCCCGGCTGACCGTAACAAAATCATCAATAAGAACAACATATGGAATTTGAAATCTGGTGGCTGCTCGGCATCCCCGTCTTTTTTGCCCTCGGCTGGATCGCCGCCCGCGTCGACATCAAGCAGCTCGTCTCCGAATCGCGCAGCCTCCCGCGCGGCTATTTCAAGGGCCTCAACTTCCTCCTCAACGAACAGCCGGACAAGGCGATCGACGCCTTCATCGAGATCGTCAAGCTCGACCCGGAAACGGCCGACATGCACTTCGCGCTCGGTAACCTGTTCCGCCGCCGCGGCGAGACGGAACGCGCCATCCGCGTCCACCAGAACCTGCTGTCGCGGCCCGACCTGCCGATCGAGCAGCAGGTGCACGCACAGTACGAACTCGGGATGGACTACCTGAAGGCGGGCCTGCTGGACCGCGCCGAGGAGACGTTCAACCTGCTCGTCGACACGCAATACGGCGTGCAGGCGCGGCGCGCGCTGCTGGAGATCTTCCAGCGCGAGAAGGAATGGCGGCGCGCGATCACCGCCGCCGAGGGCCTGCAGGAATCGGGCGCCGGCGCCCACCACAAGGAGATCGCCCAGTTCTATTGCGAGCTGGCGCAGGATGCCCTCGTGCACATGCAGTCGGACGAAGCCCGCGCGCTGCTGGACAAGGCGCTGCAGGCCGACCGCAAGAGCGTGCGCGCGACGATGCTGTACGGCGACGCGATGGTGGCCGACGGCGACATCGAAGGCGCCCTCAAGACGTGGCGCCGCGTCGAGCAGCAAAGCGTGCCGCACGTGGCCCTCGTCGCCGCGCGCCTGATGGACGGCTACCGCAAGGTCGGCCGGCCGCAGGAAGGCGTCAATCTGCTGCGCTCCTATTTGCAGGAAGCGTCCTCGATTGATCTGATCGAGGTTGTCTTCAAGGCCGTCATTGAACTCAACGGCGTGGAAGCTGCCAAACAGCTGGTGGTGGAAGAGCTGCGCCGCAATCCGACCCTGCTCGGTCTCGACAAACTGCTGGAAGCGCGCCTGATGGATGCGCCCGCGAACGTATGGGAAGAGCTGTCGATGGTGAAGAACCTGGTGCACGGGTACACGCAGAAGCTGGCGCGCTACCAGTGCAGCCACTGTGGTTTCAAGGCGCGCCAGTATTACTGGCAATGCCCGGGGTGCAGCAAGTGGGAAACCTATCCGCCGCGCCGTACCGAAGAACTGAATGTGATGAACTAAGCTAAAGCAAACCATGAAGATTACGATTATCGGCACCGGCTACGTCGGCCTCGTCACCGGCGCCTGCCTGGCGGAACTCGGCAACGACGTCTTTTGCCTCGACGTCGACCAACGCAAGATCGACCTGCTGAACAACGGCGGCATCCCGATCCACGAACCGGGCCTGGAGGAAGTTGTCGCGCGCAACCGCGCCGCGGGCCGCCTGCAGTTCTCGACCGACGTCGCGGCCAGCGTCGCGCACGGCCAGCTGCAGTTCATCGCCGTCGGCACGCCGCCGGACGAAGACGGCTCCGCCGACCTGCAGTACGTGCTCGCGGCCGCCCGCAACATCGGCCGCCACATGGACGGCTACAAGGTCATCGTCGACAAGTCCACGGTGCCCGTCGGCACGGCCGACCGCGTCGCCGCCGCGTTGCGCGACGAATTGCGTACCCGCGGCGCGGACACCGACTTCGCCGTCGTCTCGAACCCGGAATTCCTCAAGGAAGGCGCGGCCGTCGAAGACTTCATGCGTCCGGACCGCATCGTCATCGGCCACGACGACAGCCCCGCGGGCCACCGCGCGCGCGACCTCATGAAGCTGCTGTACGCACCGTTCAACCGCAACCACGAGCGCGTCTACTGGATGGACGTGCGCTCGGCCGAATTCACGAAATACGCCGCCAACGCGATGCTGGCCACGCGCATCTCGTTCATGAACGAACTGGCGAACCTGGCCGACCAGGTGGGCGCCGACATCGAAGCCGTCCGCCACGGCATCGGCTCCGACCCGCGCATCGGCCACAGCTTCCTGTACGCCGGCGCCGGCTACGGCGGCTCGTGCTTCCCGAAAGACGTGCAGGCGCTGGAGCGCACGGCGCGCCAGTACGACCAGGAACTCCTGATCCTGCGCGCCGTGGAAGCCGTCAACGACCGCCAGAAGCAGGTGCTGGGCCGCAAGGTCGTGCAGCGCTTCGGCGACGACCTGGCGGGCATGCGCTTTGCCGTGTGGGGCCTCGCATTCAAGCCGAACACGGACGACATGCGCGAGGCGCCGTCGCGCGTGCTGCTGGCCGAGCTGATCGAACGCGGCGCCACCGTCGCCGTGTACGACCCCGTCGCGATGGAAGAAGCCCGCCGCGTGCTGGCCATGGATCTCGGCGAAGAACAGCTCGCCCGCATCGAGTTCGCCAAGGCGCCGATGGACGCGCTGATCGGGGCCGAGGCGCTCGTGATCGTCACCGAGTGGAAGGCGTTCCGCAGCCCGGACTTCGAGCAGATCAAGGCGCGCCTGAAGCACCCCGTGATCATCGACGGCCGCAACCTGTTCGAGCCGCCGCTGATGACGGGCCTCGGCATCGAATACCACGGCATCGGCCGCTCCGTCCTGACGGGCAAGTGAGGCGCGCATGACCAGCACCATCGCCAGCCACCTGCTGCCCGCCGACAGCTACCGCCAGGCCGAAGCGCCCCAGCTGGAGCGCGTGCGCCTGCTCGTCGTGGGCGACGTCATGCTCGACCGCTACTGGTTCGGCGACGTCGCGCGCATCTCGCCGGAAGCGCCGGTGCCCGTCGTGCGCATCGAGCGCCGCGAGGAGCGCCTGGGCGGCGCCGCCAACGTCGCGCGCAACGCGGCGGCCCTCGGCACGCACTGCGGCCTGCTGGGCGTGGTCGGCGCCGACGAGGCGGGCGACCACGTCGAACGCATCCTGCGCGAATCGAGCATCCACAGCTACCTGAAGCGCGACGAGGCGATCTCCACGATCATCAAGCTGCGCGTCATCGGGCGCCAGCAGCAGATGGTGCGGATCGACTTCGAGGACGCGCCGACGGAAACCACGCTGCGCGACAAGCTCACGCAGTTCAAGGCGCTGCTGCCGGACTACGACGTGATCGTCTTGTCCGACTACAACAAGGGCAGCCTCGTCAACGTGGCCGAGATGATCCGCGCCGCGCGCGCGGCCGGCAAGACCGTCATGGTCGACCCCAAGGGCGACGATTTCACGCCGTACGCGGGCGCCACGATGCTCACGCCGAACAAGTCTGAGCTCAAGCGCATCGTCGGCAGCTGGAAGACGGAAGAGGAGTTGACGGACAAGGCGCAGCAGCTCCGCACCGACCTGGGCCTGGAAGCGCTGCTGCTGACCCGGTCGGAAGAGGGCATGAGTCTGTACACGGCGAACGAGGTCCTGCACGTCCACGCGGACGCGCGCGAGGTGTTCGACGTCTCCGGCGCCGGCGACACCGTCATCGCGACGATGGCCGCCATGCTGGGCGCCGGCGTGCCGCTGCCGGAAGCGCTGGCGACGGCGAACCGGGCCGGCGGCATCGTCGTCGGCAAGCTGGGCACGGCAACGGTCACCCGCGACGAGTTGTTCGCGCAGCGCCGCAAGGACGACGGCCAGGCTTGAGCCGTAGATACCGTCTCGCCCGCCATGCGTCGGGGGCCCGTTCAATTGTATTTGTGACGCCGCAAATCCCGCCGTCAACGCAACCGTTCGTCCATCCGTTATGGTCTCAGGCGGCCATTCCCGGCTGCCATCCAACGCCAATGTTAACGGAGAAAACGAGATGATCAAGAAGCTGATGCTTGCAGTCGCCACGCTGGTGGCGTCGATGGGCTTTGCGTTCGCCCAGGTGGACGTCAACAAGGGCGATGCCGCCGCGCTGGATTCGGTCAAAGGCGTCGGCCCGGCCATGTCGAAGGCAATCATCGACGCGCGCACCAAGGGCGGCGACTTCAAGGACTGGAGCGATTTCCAGAAGCGCGTGAAGGGTGTCGCCGACAAGCGCGCGGCCCAGCTGTCGAAGGCCGGCCTGCAGGTGAACGGTCAATCGAAGGAAGGCGCGCCAATGGCAGCGGCTTCCGGTGCGCCAAAGGCAGCGCCTGCCGGCGCACCGATGGCGGCGGCACCGTCCGACAAGGTCGCCAAGCCGGCCAAGAGCAGCGCCAAGCCGGCCGACATGAAGGCCAAGCCGGACGCCAAGCACGAGGCCGCCAAGTCCGCGACCTGACGCTCCCCATCCCGCATGACGACCCCGCCGAGCGCGGGGTTTTTGTTTTGTACAAAAGTATTTTGCTGCCGGCGCTGACTCTACCCCATACGCGCCGCTCCAACTCGGATTAGAATGGCACTTTCGCGTTTGCAAAGAGTAGGCAATGGCATACAAGACCATCGAAGACACGATCGGCAATACCCCGCTGGTGCAGCTGGTACGCATCCCCGGGCCGGAAGCGGCGGCCCGCAACAACATCATCCTCGGGAAGCTCGAAGGCAACAACCCGGCGGGTTCGGTGAAAGACCGGGCGGCGATGTCGATGTTGCGTGGCGCCGAGGCGCGCGGCCAGATCAAGCCCGGCGATACGCTGATCGAGGCGACGAGCGGCAACACGGGCATCGCGCTATCGATGGCGGCCGCGATCCGCGGCTACAAGATGGTGCTGATCATGCCGGACAATCTGTCGGTGGAGCGCCGCCAGAGCATGGCCGCGTACGGCGCCAGGATCATCCTGACGCCGAAGACGGGCGGCATGGAATACGCGCGCGACCTGGCCGAGCAGATGCAGAAGGATGGGCAGGGCATCATCCTCGACCAGTTCGGCAACCAGGACAATCCGCTCGCCCACTACCAGACGACCGGTCCCGAAATCTGGCGCGATACGGACGGCCACGTCACCCACTTCGTCAGTGCGATGGGCACCACCGGTACGATCATGGGCGTGTCGCGCTACCTGAAGGAACGGAACGAGGCGGTCCGCATCGTCGGCGCCCAGCCGGAAGAAGGGTCGTCGATCCCCGGCATCCGCAAATGGCCGGAAGCGTACATGCCGAAGATCTTCGACAAGTCGCGCATCGACCAGGTCGAGAACGTGACGCAGGCCGCGGCGGAACAGATGGCGCGCCGGCTGGCGGCCGAAGAGGGTATTTTCTGCGGCATTTCCGCGGCCGGCGCCTGCGAAATCGCCTTGCGTATCGCGCAGACGGTCGAGAATGCGACGATCGTATTCATCGTCTGCGACCGCGGTGATCGTTATTTGTCGACGGGTGTGTTTCCCGCCTGATTATCGGCTTGCCCGGCGCGGGGTCGTGGCGCTGGGGCTCCCCATCCCACATGCGATGCGGGCTGTTGTTTCTGCGCCGGTGCGGCGGCGTCAATGGCCGCCGTCCGGTTCAGTGCGCTTCATTATTGCTCGATGCCGCTGCCGCCCGCGTCCTTGTCTTTCGGCTTGAACTGCTTGTCGCTGATGCGGAACTTGGCGCGGCGGTCGCCCATCAGGTAGCGCAGGTCGCGGATCGACAGATCCGACACTTCGTGCATGCGGATCAGCAGCGAGGCGCCGACCGGCAGTCGGTGGTGGCGGATCTTCGAGATCACCGGCGGTGCGACTTCCAGCGCGCGCGACAGGGCCGCGTCGTTTTTCAGGCGCAGGTTCTCGATCAGGGTGTCGAGCAGGCGATTGGGGTTGTATTGCAGCAGTTCGTCATTTTCCGAATCGCTGTTCATATCGATACCGACTTGGTTCGTCATGATGTCACTATTCCTATGAGGGGTTTGTCTGAGCTCACGGTCAACTTCCAGCTCCTTAAGGATATGAAAGTTTCTACTAAATTATACAACTAATTTCAAATTTAGTACTCAAGAGCAATAAATATCAGTGGCTTTCGTTGAGTCCGTTGTCACATCGCAACAATAGCCGCAATGCAATTCTCTCACAAACTCACCGGGGGAGATAATTGTTTTTTATTTAAAATTAAGTGTAAAGCAATTATCGATGCGCCGCCGCACGTTTCAGAATTGAATGGTGGAATGACAACTTGGGAGGGGGTATCGGGGAAGATCCACAGTTTCCTAGAAGAACTGTCCAGCGGAAACGAGGATACTCCCCGGGGTATAACGTTGTCACGACTGCATTAACTCAGCAGTATTTATGACAAGTCTGTTACAAACTGATACAAAGTTGTTGGTTCGAAGCAGCTAAATCCCGCGTGCCAACCGGACCGCGCGGCCCAGTTCCACCACCGACATGGCATAGAAGTAACTGCGATTGTATTTCGTAATAGCAAAAAAGTTAGCGTTCGCCACCCAATACTCCGTCGGCTCCGCACCATTTTGCAGGTCGACGAGGCCGTACAGACGGCCATCCGGCAGGGCCGTGTGCGTCGCGACGCCGGCGCCGTCCAGTTCCGCCGGCTGGTAGCGGGCGTCCAGGCCGCCCAGCAGGGGCTGCCAGGCGAGGCTCGGCGCCACGTCGGCCGGGAAGACGGCCGGTCCCGTGTTGTTGCGGTCCCAGCCGTGCTGGACGAGGAAGTTGGCGACGCTGCCGATCGCATCCGCCGCCGAGCCGCGCAAGTCGACGATGCCGTCGCCGTCGAAGTCCACACCATATTTGAGGATATTGCCCGGCATGAATTGCGGCATGCCGACGGCGCCCGCGAACGAGCCCAGCAGCGAGAACGGGTCGATGTTTTCCTTGCGTGCCAGCAGCAGCGTGTTTTCCAGTTCGCTGCGGAAGAACGCCATGCGGTCAAGCCGGTTCGGCGCTTCCGGATAGGCGAAGGCGAGGGTGGTCAGCACGTCCACGACGCGGAAACGTCCGGTGTCGCGTCCATAAATCGTTTCCACGCCGAGGATGCCGACGAGGATCTCGGCCGGCACGCCGTACGTCGCTTGCGCGCGCGCGAGGGTGTCCGCGTTCTCGTCCCAGAAGCGCACGCCGGCATTGATCCGGATCGGTTCGATGAAGCGGTCGCTGTAGGCGCGCCAGTTCTTGGGCTTGCCCGGCGGCGCCGGTTTCACGAGCTGGACGGCGGAATCGATGAAGCGCGCCTGCTTGACCACGTCGTCGATCTGGGCGCGGTCGAAGCCGTTGCGGGCGACCATGTCGTCCTCGAAGTCGCGCACGGCCTGCCATTCGTCGAAGTTGACGGGTTCGCCGTCGTAGTCGATGGCGGGGCGGACGGGCGCAGCGGCTTTCGGCGCCTTGGCGGCCTTCGCCTTCTTGCCGGCCTTGGCCTTGGCGGTATGGGAATGATGGAGCGAGGATGCGGCGTACGCATCCGCCGCCGTCCCGGCGCCGACGGCCAGGGCAAGCAGCAGTGGAACGAAGGATTTCATCGAACTCGGGACAGCAAATCTCTCAGGATGGGGACAAGGCCGGTGCCAGGGGCCTGCGATCCGTAGCGGTAAGCGCTGTAGCGGCGCAGGAATTCCGTCGCGGCCGCGCCGGGCCCGGGGGGCAAATCGGCGTCGGCAATACGGCGGGCGTATGCGGTCGGCCCTTCGTCTGGCGCACGCGGCAGGCCGAGCTGGCCGAGGCGCTGGCACAGGACCGAGTATAACGCATCGACGGGGTCGGTTTTTCGTCGCTGCGAGAATTTTCTTACCAGGAACAACATGGCGCAGAGCATGCCGATCAGCGCCAGGCTTTGCCAATGGGACAATCCTTCTTGCAAGCGTTGCATGAGATTCTGCTGGCGTTGCGGCGTGTAATTCAGCACCCACTGGTTCCAGCCGTTGTTGACCGCGCCGATCGCGTAGCGGAGGCGGCCCAGCAGCGAATCGGGATCGGGCTGCAGCAACCGGCCCAGGCCTTCGAGGCCGAACGGCGCCGGGGCCGGCAGCGCCTGCGCCAAGCCGCGCTGCACGCGCTCCGGCGCCACGGCCGCCGTCGGGTCGACGCGCACCCAGCCCCGGTGCGGCAGCCAGACCTCGGCCCAGGCATGGGCGTCGGACTGGCGCACGGTCAGGTAACCGTCGAGGGGATTCAGGTCGCCGCCCTGGTAGCCGGTGACGACGCGCGCCGGCACCCCGGCCGCGCGCATCAGGAACACGAAGGCGCCCGCGTAGTGCTCGCAAAAGCCGGCGCGCGTGCCGTACAGGAAGTCGTCGACGGCGTCCCGCCCCGGCAGCAGCGGCGGCTGCAGCGTGTAGACGAAGCCGCCTTGCGCGAACTCGCGCAGCACGGCCGCCACGCGCCGCGCCGGATCGGGCTCGCTGGCGATCGCCTGGCCTTCGGCGCGCGCGCGCGGATTGATCCCGTAGGGCAGCGTCAGCCATTGCCCGTCGACGGGCGACGCGTCCGGCTGCAGCTTGTAATGCACGAAGGAGACGAGGTCGTAGCGCACGCGTTCCGCGATCGGGTCGAGCGACTGGAATTCCAGCTCGCCGGACAGCGTCACGCCATGTCCCGGCACGTCGGGCAGCGCGCGCGGCATCTCGAGCGCGAACAGCCAGCGCGTGTTCGACGGTTCCAGCGTGACTTCGTAGCCGACCGGCGTGCCGCCCACGGACAGCGCCAGCGGCTGCGGGCGCACGAACCGCGACGGCCGCACGCGCGACCAGGTGCGGCCGTCGTAGCGGCCCAGCACCGGGCCGCGCCAGTACAGCTGCGGTTGCGGCGGTACCGGTCCGTCGAACTTCACGCGGAACGCGACGTCCTCCGACTGCGCCAGGTTCGACATCTGGCCCGGCGCCATCGTGTCCGACAGGCCGGTCCGGGCCGCGTGCGCGTCGTCGGGCATGCCCCACAATGGGCCTTCGATGCGCGGAAACAGGAAGAACGCGGCGCCCGCCAGCGGCAGCGCCAGGCCGAGCAATTTGGCGCCCATCCACAGGCGCGTGCGCAGCGGGGGCACGACGCCCGTCAGCTGGAACGACAGCTGCGTCGCGAGCAGGGCGACGATCGACGCGAGCATCAGCAGCGCGGTCGGGATCGTCTGCGAATAAAAGAAATTGGTGAGGACGAGGAAGTAGCAGAGGAACACGACGACGAACAGGTCGCGCCGCGCGTGCATCTCGAGCATCTTGAAGGCGACGAGCAGGACGAGCATGGCGACGCCCGCATCGCGCCCCAGCAGCGTGTGGTAACTGTGCAGCACGCCGACCATGGCCGCCGCCGCGAGCGGCACGAGGACGATGTTCGGCGGCATGCGCCGGCCCAGCAGCGTGACGCCGGCGCGCCAGGCCAGGGTGGCGCCGCACAGCAGGCTGACCCACGGCGGCAGGTGGGCCGCGTGCGGCGCCAGCACGAGCAGGCTGCTGGCGATCAGCAGCAGGGTGTCCTGCTTGTCGCGCGCAAGTGGCGCTGTGAAGCGGGGCGTTCTCATGCCGGATCGTCCGCCAGGCCGTACAGGGCCAGCGCGCGCAGGCAGGCCGCCTGGTGCGCGGTGCCGAGGGCCGCGTCGTAGCGGATGCGGCCGAGGTGGAAGGCGTAGGGCAGGGCGCGCTGTTCCGCTTCCAGGACCCAGCGGGCCATGCGCGCGAGGCGCAGCTCGGCGTCGAGCCGGACCGGCAGCGCGTCGAAGTCGAGCACGAGCTCGTCGACCGTGCCGCCCTCGAAGTGCTTGGTGACGAGCTGGCCGCCCAGTTCCGGGTCGAGGCGGGCGATCTGGCGCCACGCGAGGTGGCGCAGCGGGTCGCCCGGCTGGTAGCTGCGCACGCCGCCGAAATCGTCGCTGCCGGCGCTGCCGAAGCCGTCCGGGCTGGGCCGGCCCTGCATCGGCAGCGGCGGCGCGTCGTGCTCGGGGAAGGGATAGACGAGGGCGCGGCTGTCCGGCTGCCACCAGCTCCAGGCGCGGAACAGGCCGAGCGGGAAGCGCGTGGACAGGCGCACGCGCGGCGCGCGCATCCAGCCGCGCGCGCGCGTGGGCGTGCGCAGCACCAGCGTGGCACTGCCGCCGGCCGTCGCGTCGACGGCCTGGCGCGGTTCGGGCACGTCCTCGAAATCGATCCAGACGGCGTAGCGGGCCAGGCGCGTGGGATTCTCGACGCGCAGCTCGAACGGCGCGTCCTCGCCGGCGAACACGGCGGGCGCGCGGCCGGGGCTGAGCACGAGGCCGGCCAGGTTGCGCGTCGTCTGCACCATGTCGACGAGGGCGCAGGCGCCGGCAACGAAGGTCAGGCCGAAGCCGAGGCCGAGGTTGTAGTTGACGGCGCCGACCAGCAGCACGAGCAGCAGCGCACAGAAGCCGAGCCCGGCGCGCGTGGGCAGGATGTAGACGCGCCGCTGGCTCAGCAGCACGCTGCCCGCGTCGCGCGCCGTCGCCCGCGTGCGCCACAGCGCGCGCTTGCGTTCGAGCCAACGCATCGGCCAAGCCTTGGGCCTTGCCATCGCTGGATCGGCGAGTCCGGCCATCAGACCGGGACCGACTTCTGCAGCTGCAGCACGAGATCGCGGCTGGCCATCGCGACGCCCTGCGCCGAACGCAGCGGCCGCAGGCGGTGCGCGCACACGGGCACGAGCAGGGCCTGCACGTCTTCCGGAATCACGTGGTCGCGGCCTTCCAGCGCGGCCCAGGCGCGCGCGGCCTTCAGCAGCGCCAGCGTGGCACGCGGCGACAGCCCTTCCGCGAACAGCTTGCCCGAGCGCGACGCCTGCGCGAGCGCCTGCAGGTAGTCGATGAGGGCGCCCGACGCGTGGATCGCGCGCAACGAGCGCTGGGCGTCCATCAGTTCCTCCGGCCGCATCACGGGGACGATCGTCTTGAGCATCGCGCGCCGGTCTTCGCCCATCAGCAGGGCGCGCTCGGCGGCGGCGTCCGGATAGCCGAGCGACAGGCACATCAGGAAGCGGTCGAGCTGGGATTCCGGCAGGGGGAACGTGCCGACCTGGTGCGCGGGATTCTGCGTCGCGATGACGAAGAACGGTTCCGGCAGCGCGCGGGTGACGCCGTCCGCCGTGACCTGCCGCTCTTCCATCGCCTCCAGCAGGCCCGATTGGGTCTTCGGCGTGGCGCGGTTGATCTCGTCCGCGAGCAGCACCTGGGTGAAGATCGGGCCCGGGTGGAACACGAAGCCGTTCTTTTCGCGCTCGTAGACGGAGATGCCGGCCACGTCGGCCGGCAGCAGGTCGCTCGTGAACTGGACCCGGTTGAACCTGAGGCCCAGCGACAGCGCGAGCGCGTGGGCCAGCGTGGTCTTGCCGACGCCGGGCACGTCGTCGATGAGCAGGTGGCCGCCGGCCAGCAGGCAGGTCAGCGCGAGGCGGATCTGCTGGTCCTTGCCGACCACGATCTGGCTGACCTGGCGCGCGCTGGCGTGCAATTTGTTGAACATGGATGGTTTCCGGTCGTCGTTCAGGGGCGGCGGGATGCGCGGGCGTGGTAGATTAGCGCTGTTAGCAACAAGATATGCCTGCGTCATTTGCCGGTCCCGTCGATTCTATGCGAGAACGGGAGGGCTTGCGATACGGATGAGCGGCACGCGCACACGAATCATGAGTACAGCCATTTACAGCCACCCGGACTGTTCCCTGCACGAGATGGGCAACTGGCATCCCGAAACGCCCGCGCGCCTGCGCGCCATCGAGGACCAGCTGATCCTCGCGCGCCTGGACGGCCTGGTCGAGCACGTGAGCGCGCCGCTGGCCGACGAGGCCGACATCCTGCGCAACCACACGCAAGCAGCGCTCGACCTCGTGCGCGCCAACCTGCCGGCGGCACCCGGCGAACACTATCCGCTCGACGGCGACACGCTGCTGTGCAAGGACAGTTACCGCGCCGCCCTGCGCGCCGCCGGAGCCGCCGTGGCCGCGACCGACGCCGTCATCGCCGGCACCGTCGACAATGCCTTCTGCGCCATCCGCCCGCCGGGCCACCACGCGCGTCCGAACGAGCCGATGGGCTTCTGCCTGTTCAACAACGTCGCCATCGCCGCGCGCCGCGCGCTCGACGTGCACGGCCTGGAGCGCGTCGCCATCGTCGACTTCGACGTCCACCACGGCAACGGCACGGCGGAATCGTTCCGCGCCGATCCGCGCGTGCTGATGGCCAGCTTCTTCCAGCATCCGTTTTATCCGTACACCGACCCCGAACCTATCACCGCTACGAGTATCAATGTGCCGGTCGCGGCGTACACTGGTGGCGATGTCGTGCGCAAGCTCGTCGCCGAACAGTGGCTGCCCGCGCTGCACGCGTTCCGCCCGCAGATGGTCTTCATCTCGGCCGGCTTCGACGCCCACAAGGAAGACGACATGGGGGGCATGGCGCTCGTCGAGGCCGACTACGCGTGGATCACGCACCAGGTCGCCGACATCGCGCGCCGGTACGCGGGCGGACGCATCGTCAGCTGCCTCGAAGGCGGCTATGCACTGTCGGCGCTGGGACGCAGTGTCGTGGCCCACGTCAAGGCCCTCGCGGAACTCGACTGATCCCGCGAACTCGCGCGACGCGGCGGTATCTAAACTTCACCATATCGATGAGTGGAGGGAATGATGAGAACGCTGCGTTGTTTGATCGCGCTGTGCCTGCTCGCGTTCGCCGGCCTGGCTTCGGCGGCCAACTACACCTTGTGGATCAACGGCCGCACGGGCGGCGGCACGATCGGCAACTACGCCGACTTTGCCTACTGGGGGCCGGCCACGATGGACGCCGGCATCAACAAGAAGGCCGTCAACTGGGACGGCCGCAGCAGCATCGCATCGCAGAGCGGCATCATCCGCAACGCCCTCGACTGCTTCTGCACGGGATCCAACTGGTGCTACATCGCCACGCACAGCGCCGGCGACCTGCTCATCGGCTACACGCTCGCCAACTACGGCGGCTCGGCGCGCGTGAAGAAGGACGCGCGGCCGAATGCGTCGGGCGTGTGCGGCAATGCGGGCGGGGCGGCGCAGACCGGGTGGAACATCAAGTGGATCGCATCTGCGGCCGGTTCCGGCGGCGGCTCCGAGCTGGCGGACATCGGCGCGTGGGTA
>Ga0209148_1000829_pt1 | contig 22139 bp, 16 predicted proteins | sample AraplaCol_mMF_r2_2_FD_184288 | JGI IMG/M metagenome (GOLD analysis project Ga0209148, IMG submission 184288) | Arabidopsis root microbial communities from North Carolina, USA - plate scrape CL_Col_mMF_r2 (SPAdes) (version 2) | ecosystem: Host-associated > Plants > Roots > Endosphere | place... | reverse complement strand
GACGCCGATCATGCGTTGTTGCGTCTGTTCCTCATCGAGAAAGCTGCCTATGAAGTGCTTTATGAATTGCACAACCGCCCGGCTTGGGTTGCCTATCCGCTTCGCGGTCTAATCAACATCATGAGTCTCGGCGATGACACGGTATGATCAACGCGATAAGCGGCATGATGTTGAAAGTATCGTGGGAGCACTATCAGCGGCCGAGATGAATTCTCTCGCCGAAGGCAGCCATGGCAATCCCTTCGCAGTCCTCGGCCTTCATGACGCAGACGATCAGCGCATCATTCGGGTCTTTCTTCCCGGCGCCCTCGCCGTCACCGTCAGCGACGACGCAGTCAACTCTATCCGGTTACAATCGCTAGGTGACCAAGGTCTCTTCACCGGAAAATGGCAAGGGGGCGCCCGTTACACGCTTCGCATCGAATGGCCCGCCGCCGTTCAAGAAACGGAAGACCCCTACAGCTTCGGCGCATTAATTGATGACGACGAACTTCGAGCCTTCGCCGAGGGCAGACATTATCGCATTGGTGACGTCCTGGGCGCCCATTTCGAGGCGGTCGAGGGGGTTGCCGGGGTGCGTTTCGGGGTCTGGGCGCCCAATGCTCAACGGGTCTCCGTGGTGGGCCATTTCAACAGTTGGGATGGCCGTCGCCATGTCATGCGGCTGCGCCATACGGCCGGGGTCTGGGAGCTTTTTATTCCGCGTCTCGTTCCCGGAGCCATCTACAAATATGAAATTCGCGACCGGACCGGGCATGTGCTGCCGTTGCGCGCTGACCCAATCGCCTTCTTCGCCGAGGAACCGCCAGCGACAGCCTCGATGGTGGCTGACCTCACAAGCTTCGCCTGGCATGATGAAGCATGGCTGCAGCAGCGTTCCGTCCAGCATCGGGACGACCGTCCGCTCAGCATTTATGAAGTTCATGCAGGCTCTTGGCTGAGAGATGATGGTGAGGTGCCGAGCTGGCAGAAGCTTGCGCAGCACCTCATTCCCTACGTCAAGGCGATGGGCTTCACCCATGTCGAGTTTTTGCCCATCATGGAACACCCGTTCGCCGGCTCCTGGGGTTACCAGCCGCTCAGTCTCTTTGCGCCGACCGCACGGCACGGACACTACGCAGACTTTGCGGCGCTGGTGGACGCATTTCACCAGGCCGGCATCGGTGTCCTGCTCGACTGGGTGCCAGGTCACTTCCCAAATGATGCCCATGGTCTAGGTTTCTTTGATGGAATGCATCTTTATGAGCATCAGGATCCGCGGGAGGGGTTCCATCGGGACTGGAATACGCTTATCTACAATTTCGGCCGGAACGAAGTGCGCGCATTTCTGATATCGAGTGCCCTGCATTGGCTGCGGCAGTATCATATCGACGGCTTACGCGTAGACGCCGTCGCTTCCATGCTCTATCGCGATTATAGTCGACGCGAGGGTGAATGGATTCCAAATATCTACGGGGGTCGCGAGAACCTCGAAGCGATCAGCCTTTTGCAGGAACTGAACGCGGCTGTGCGGGCGGAATTTCCCGATACGCTGATGGTCGCGGAGGAATCGACAGCCTGGCCAAATGTGACGCGACCACCCGGTGAAGGGTTGGGGTTCACCCATAAATGGAACATGGGATGGATGAATGATACGCTGCGTTATATCGGCCGCGATCCCATCTACCGATCATATCATCATCAGGATATGACCTTCAGCTTCCTCTATGGCTTTACCGAAAAATTCATCCTGCCGCTGTCACATGACGAGGTAGTCCATGGCAAACGCTCGATCCTGCGTCGGATTCCGGGCGACGATTGGCAGGCTTTTGCCACCTTGCGCGCCTATCTCGCCTTCATGTGGTGCCATCCGGGCAAGAAACTGGTTTTCATGGGAACCGAGCTGGCGCCGAATGACGAGTGGAACCACGATGGCGAACTACCATGGCATCTCCTGGACGATGCGAGACATTGCCAGGTTCAACTGTTGATGCGGGAACTCAACCACCTGTATCGCGATATCCCGGCGCTGTATGAGCGGGATTTTGATGCGGCTGGCTTTAGCTGGATCGAAGCCGAAAATCGCGAGCAGAGTATTCTGATTTTTAGGCGCATAGCAGGCGACGGTACGAGCGCCATTGCCGTCAGCAATTTTACGCCGGTACCCCGGCGGGATCACCGCATCGGCCTACCGCAGCGACGAGAGTGGCGCCAGGTACTCAATACCGATTCTGTCCGGTTTGGCGGCACAGGAATTGACGAGAACGCTGCTCTCTTTCCAGAGGAGGTCGGCTGGGCCGGCTACCCTTGCTCCAGCAGCTTGACAATCCCTCCGCTTGCCACCGTACTCCTGATCCCAGCATAAGTGAGGGCTTGGGCCAGCAAGCCAATATTTTCTAACTTTCTCATATCTCGGATACAAGAAAGTTGCCCAATATTCAGGCGTCGCCACTGTATGAACCTGCATTTGTGCCCGCCCGCGAATTGGTTGGAGATGTAACCGGCCGTCCCCCGCCTGCGGCCTCAGGCGGCTCGTTTGTTCAGGGCGCCCAGATGGAATTCGAGCCAGTCATAGGCAGCGCGGCGCAAATCCGCGTGTGTGAGTGCCCGGCTGTCGAGGGCGCGCTCGAGGAAGAGGCCGTCGATCAGGGCGATCAGATTCCGCGCGACCTCGGTAGCATCGATCTTGCGGCGGCGCTCATCAGCCACGGCCTGGATCAGCTGCGTGCAGGCCTGAAGGAATTGGCGGTAGAGAACCCGATGCTCCTGCTTCAATTGCGGGTTGGTGACGATCTCGCTCCAGAGTGCGAGCCAGACCGTCAGTGTCGCGGGCTTGAGATAAGCCGGGTCCACCATGGCATCGACAACGTCGCAGAGCCGTTTCTCCGCCGGTGAAGCGAGGGCTCTCTCCGATACGGTGTCAGTGCCGGTTTCCCGCGCTTGGCTGATGATCTTGTTGATGTCGTCATAGAAGGCGGCCTGGTAGACGGCACTCAAGAGATCGGTCTTGCTGGGGAAGTAGTGATTGATAAGACCGAGAGAGACATTGGCCTCGGCACAGATGCGCTCCAGCCTGAAGGCGGACATGCCGCCTTCGCCGAGGCAGCGTATGGCTGCCTGGACGAGGGCCTCGCGCCGCTTCTCGGGACTCTCACGACGGAATCGGGGGGAATTTGGGGAGGCCGGCCGTTTCGATCCGGCAGCTTTGGGCGCCGCCTTCTTGGCCGTCTTTCGCTCCCGCATTTGGTTCATTGATCCCGTCCCATCATGTCCCGCCTAGCTTTAGCGAAGGCCGCGGTTTCCGGCAATTCGGCCAAGCTGTATACAGATTGTTATTGCACCAGCCTGTCCTTTGTTGTAAATATTTTCAATAAGAAAACGAGCGGACAGGGGCGGTTGGCCGGCAATGGCGGGAAAAATGCCGAATAATGCGCGGGGGGAGCGACAGGCCAAGACGCCTTATTCCGCTTGGACCTTGCTGCGCCAGGGCCTCTCGGCTCAGGCGGGCTGGAGCAAGGCCTGGGAGGACCGCGATCCTGCACCGCATTACGACGTCGTTGTCATCGGCGGCGGCGGACATGGGCTGGCGACGGCCTATTACCTGGCCCGGGCCCATGGCATCAGCCGCGTCGCCGTGCTGGAAAAGGGCTGGATCGGCGGCGGCAATACCGGCCGCAACACCACCATCATCCGTTCCAACTATTTCTATCCGGCCAGTGCCGCGCTCTACGATTTCTCGGTCAGTCTCTACGAAGGTCTGGCGCGGGAGCTCAACTACAACATCATGTTCTCCCAGCGCGGCATGCTGGAGGTGGCGCATGACGAGGCCGATCTCGAGGTCATGGCCCGCGCTGCCAATGCCATGCGGATCAACGGCGTCGATATCGATCTCCTGAGCCGCGATGAAGTCCTCGACATGGTACCGCTGCTCGATGCCCGACCGGAGATCCGCTGGCCGGTTGCCGGTGCGCTCATCCAGCGTCGGGCCGGCGTTGCGCGCCATGACGCGGTGGCCTGGGGTTATGCCCGTGCCGCGGATGCGCTGGGTGTCGATATCATCCAGAATTGCGAAGTGACGGGCTTCGATATCACGTCGAGACGTCTGGCGGCGGTCGAGACGACCCGCGGCCGCATCACCGCCGACCGCTTCGGCATGGCGGTCGCGGGACATTCCTCGGTACTGGCCAGCATGGCGGGTTTCCGCCTGCCGCTGCAAAGCTATGCCTTGCAGGCGATGGTGAGCGAGCCGCTGAAACCCTGCCTGCATCAGGTGGTCTCGTCTTCCGTCAATGGCGCCTATGTCAGCCAGTCCGATAAGGGAGAACTGGTGATGGGCGGCAATCTCGACCGCTGTCCGTCTTATGCGCAGCGTGGCAGTTTCCCGGTGACCCAGTCGGTGATTGCCTCCCTGGTGGAGATGTTCCCGTCTTTTGCCAGCCTGAAGCTGATGCGGCAATGGGCCGGCATCGTCGACGCCTCGCCGGATAATTCGCCGATCATCGGTCCGTCGCCGGTGGCCGGACTCTTTCTCAACTGCGGCTGGGGAACCGGCGGTTTCAAGGCCATTCCCGCTGGCGGCACGCTGCTCGCACATCTGCTGGCGACCGGCAAGCATCACCCGCTTTCAGAACCCTTCGACCTCGCGCGCTTCACCACCGGGCGCCTGGTCGATGAGGCACATGCCGGCGTCGCACATTAAAAGGGGGAGCAAGAGACGAGATGCAGCAATTTCCCTGTCCCTGGTGCGGCCTGCGCGCCGAGAACGAATTCCGCTATGTCGGTGATGCGGGTGTGCCGCGGCCGGCTCGCGCCGCCAGCGATGCCGAATGGGCGCACTATCTCTATTTCCGCACGAACTCCAAGGGTGCCGCGCGCGAACTTTGGATTCACAGCACTGGTTGCGGCCGCTGGTTCGAACTTGATCGCGACACGGCGACCCATGACGTGGCGGCCACGCGGCCGATGGTGCCATGAGCGGCGATGTTATGACTGGCCCGCGGCGTCTGCCCGAAGGCGGTGAGATCGATCGCCGCCAGCCGCTTGAGTTCAGCTTCGATGGCATTAGCTATCGCGGATTTGCCGGCGACACGCTGGCTTCGGCCTTGCTCGCCAATGGCGTCCGTATCGTCGGCCGCAGTTTCAAATATCATCGCCCGCGCGGCATCCTCAGCGCCGGGCCCGAAGAGCCGAATGCCATCCTCGATCTGCGCCATGGCCCGCGCCATGATCCCAATGCGCGGGCAACAATGGAATTGCTCGCCGATGGCATGGCACTGAGATCGGTCCATGCCCGCGGCACCGCCGCCCGCGACCGGCTGGCTTTCCTGGATCGCTTCGCGCGCTTCATTCCCGCTGCCTTCTATTACAAGACCTTCATGTGGCCGCATTGGCGGCTCTATGAGGACCGCATCCGCGCCATGGCCGGGCTGGGGCAATTGGATCCGGCATCCTCTGCCCATAGTGCCGCCCATCATCATCACGATACCGATCTCTGCGTCATCGGCGCCGGGCCGGCCGGATTGGCGGCGGCTCTCGCAGGGGTACGGCAGGGCAGGCGCGTACTGCTGGTGGATGAGGGAACGGCGCTGGGCGGATCGCTGCTGGCGCGTGCGGCCGAGATCGATGGCCGGGCAGGGCGTGACTGGGCCGCCGATTGTCAGCGGCAGCTGAGCGATGGCGGCGCGCGGGTCCTGACACAGGCGACGGCGATCGGCCTCTATGACCATCTTTCGGCTGTGGTGGTCGAGAAAGGGGTCGCCGCCAGCGCCAATGGTGAGCGGATCCATCTCATCCGGGCAAAGCAGATGGTGATCGCGACCGGCGCCATCGAGCGGCCGATGCTCTTTGCCAATAATGACCTGCCGGGCGTCATGCTGGCCGGCGCGGCGCTGACCTATCTCCGGCGCTATGCCGTGCGCGCCGGCGCCGAAGCGGTCATCGCTACCAATAACGATTCCGCCTATGAACTGGCCGTGGCGTTGCGCGCGGCGGGAAGCGCTGTCCGGATCATTGATGCACGGCCGGAACGCGAACTGCCGGCATGGCAGCGTGACCGGATCCGGGTGTCAGGGGCCACGCTTCATGCCGGCGTGACCGTTGCAGCGGCGCTGGGTCGCAACGTCGTCGAAGGCGTCAGGCTCAGCGACGGTACGCAGTTTCCGGCTGATCTGGTGGCGCAAACCGGCGGCTGGACACCGAGCCTCCATCTCTATTGCCATGCCAAAGGCCGGCCGCTGTGGAATGCCGAGGAAGGCGCGTTCTTGCCGGGAACGGACTTGCCCGGCATTGCTGTTATCGGTGCCGCTAGCGGGGCCTGGGCACTTGACCGTGCGCTGCAACAGGCGACATTGAGTGTCGGCGGCAACGCGGGGGATGCCTCGAAGGCCAGTGCCCCGGATGAAAGATGGACGGCGCGGCCGCTTGCGGCATCGCAGGCGCAGAGCGGAAAAGCACGTATCTGGGTCGATCTGCAGAACGATGTCACCAGCAAGGACATCGCCCTCGCGGCACGGGAGAATTTCGTCTCGGTCGAGCATCTGAAGCGCTATACCACGCTCGGCATGGCGACCGACCAGGGCAAGACCTCGAACATCAATGGTCTCGCCGTGTTGTCGGCCGAGACGGGCCGCGATATCGGCGCCATCGGCGTCACGACGTTCCGTCCGCCTTATGTGCCGGTCTCGATGGCCAGCGTCAGCGGCCTGGAGCGGGGTGAACTCCAGGTGCCGATCCGCCGCCTTGCCGCGGAAAATGTCCATCGGCAGGAAGGTGCGCAGTTCCGTGACTATGGCGGCACCTTGCGGCCTGCCTGGTATGGTGCCGACAGAACTGTCGTCGCGCAGGAGTGCCTGGCGGCCCGCAACGAAGTCGTCGTGATGGATGCTTCTTCGCTCGGCAAGATCGAGGTGATCGGCCCGGCCGCGGCGGCGTTGCTGGATTTCGTCTATTACACGCCGATGTCGGGTCTGAAACCGGGGCGGCTACGCTATGGGTTGAGCCTGACGGAAACGGGGCTGGTTGCCGATGATGGCGTGGTGCTGCGCCTGGCACCCGAGAATTTTGTCGTCTCCTGCTCGAGCAGCCATGTCGCCGCCATGGTGGCGCAGTTCGAAGCTTGGCGGCAGGACCATTTCGATCTCGATTCCGTCTTCGTGCATGATGCGACACCGCATTGGGCGACCATGGCGATCTCCGGACCCAAGGCGAAGGCAGTGATGGCATCGCTCGGCCTCGGGATCGATCTCGATGACGGCAAGCTGCCGCATATGGCGGCAGCTGCCGGCCGCTTCGCCGGGCGTCCAGCCCGAGTTGCCCGGGTCAGCTTCACCGGCGAGAGAAGCTATGAGATCTCCGTGCCAGCCGGGCTCGCCGCCGATCTTTGGGGGCAGGCCCGTGCGGCGGGCGCCAAGCCGCTCGGCATCGAGGCCCTCAATATCCTGCGGGCCGAGAAAGGCTATATCTATGTCGGCCAGGATACCGATGGCGAGACCATGCCGCAGGACCTCGGCATGACCGGGCCCCGCGACAAGCGCCAGGAAGCCTATGTCGGCGATCGCTCGCTCTTCACGCCTGCAGCGCAAGCAACGGGACGCAAGCAACTGGTCGGGCTCGCCGCATCGGGCCGTGACCCGCTGCCGGCAGGAGCCAATGCCATCGCGATATCGGCGGGCCGTAAGCATAGTCTCGGTTACGTCACCAGCAGCTATGTCAGCCCGGTACTCGGCGGGCCGATCGCCTTGGCGCTGATCGAAGACGGGCTTTCGCGCATGGGAGAGACACTGTCTTTCGAGCATCTCGGGCAAGTCAGCGAAGGACGGATCGTGCCGACCTGCTTCCTCGATCCGGAAGGAGCGCGTCTCCATGTTTGATCGCGGTCGCTTCTGGTCGCCGGTACCGGATTGGCAAACAGCTGCCATCAATAAGGCGGATCTCACTGTCCGGCCGGTGCAGGCGGATGGCGAGATATTCATGGTCAGCGGCAATTTCGGTGCCTTTCTTGCCGGCCAAGGATTGGCGCGTTGCCTCGGCCCCAAGGACAGCTGCGGCGATGCCCCCTACGCCCTGCGGCTGGCGCCCGATCGGATGTTGCTGATCGGTGGTGCAGCCCCGATCGATATCATGCCGGGATGGCAGGACGGAATTGCCGTCAGCGAAGTTACGGACGGCTATCTGATCATCGATGTGATTGGTGCCAATGCCGGAGCGCTGATGCGCGCGGGGGCGGCTTATGACTTCGATGCCCCGGCAGGGGCGGCAGTGGAATCGGCAGTCATCCTGTTCGCCGGCATGAAGGTCGCCGTCATACGTCGCGCCGGCGGCTGGCGCCTGCATGTCGAGCGGCCGATGGCGCCGGCGTTGTGGCACTGGTTGGAAAAGGCCGGCTGACGGCCGGGCATGTCTTTATGGTAACGACGGCGGGCCGAGGCATGCCGTGCAATCGAAATGGTGAATGGGATGAAATCGCATTATCGGGTCGTGATCATCGGCGGCGGCATCGTCGGCAGCAGCATTCTCTATCACCTCAGCAAATTCGGCTGGACCGATGTGGCGCTGATCGAGCGGGCGGAACTCACGGCAGGGTCGACCTGGCATGCTGCCGCCGGCTTCCATGTGCTGAATGACGATCCGAACATCGCGGCTTTGCAAGGCTATACCATTCGCCTCTATGACGAGATCGAGAAGGAAAGCGGCCAGAGTGTCGGCATGCATATGACCGGCGGCATCAGCCTGGCGGCAACGCCGGAACGCTGGGAAATGCTGAAGGCCGAGCGGGCCATGTATGAGACCATGGAGATGGAGACCCGGCTGGTGACGCCGGAGGAGATCAAGGAGCTCTGCCCGATCGTCGATGTCGCCGGTCTGCAGGGCGGCCTCTATGACGCGCATGAAGGCTATATGGATCCCCATGGTACCACCCATGCCTATGCCGGTGCCGCCCGCAAGCGGGGCGCCGAGATTATTCTCCGCAACCGCGTCACGGAACTGCACCAGCTGCCGAACGGCCAGTGGTCGGTGGTGACCGAGCACGGCACCATCACCGCCGAGCATGTGATCAATGCCGCCGGCCTCTGGGCGCGCAAGGTTGGCGAGATGGTCGGGCTCAATCTGCCGGTGACGCCGATGCAGCATCATTATCTGATCACGGAGGATGTGCCGGAGATCGTCGCCATGGACCGCGAGATCGCAGCGATCACCGATCTCGAAGGCTTCACCTATCTGCAGCAGGAGCGCAAGGGCGTGCTGCTCGGCGTCTATGAGCGCGATCCGCGCCACTGGAAGACGGAGGGCGCCGATTGGGATTTCGGTATGGATCTGCTGCCACCGGATATCGACCGCATCTCGCCGGAACTGGCGATCGGCTTCGAGCGCTTCCCCGGCCTGCAGAAGGTCGGCATCCGCAAATGGGTTAACGGCGCCTTCACCTTTACGCCCGATGGCAACCCCCTGGTCGGCCCGGTGCCCGGCCTCAAGAACTACTGGGTGGCTTGCGGCTGCATGGGCGGTTTCTCGCAAGGTGGCGCCATCGGCCTTACTCTGGCGAACTGGATGATCCATGGCGAGCCGGGCTATGACATCTTCGGCATGGATGTCGCCCGCTATGGCGACTTCGCTTCGGGCAATGCCTATCTGAAGGCAATGACCAGCCAGTTCTATGCCCGTCGCTTCGTCATCTCCTATCCCAATGAGGAACTGCCAGCCGGCCGGCCGCTCAAGGCTTCGCCTTGTTATGACGCGCTGAAGGCCGAAGGGGCGGTCTATGGCGTCACCTGGGGCATGGAGACACCCCAATATTTCGCCACCGGCCAAAGCAACTTTGCCGAGAAGCCGACCCTGCGCCGCTCCAATGCCCATGATTTCGTGGCGGCGGAAGTGAAAGCCGTGCGCGAGGCGGCGGGTATCTTCGAGAGCACGGTCTATGCGCGTTACGAGGTGAGCGGGAAGGGGGCTGCAGCCTGGCTCGATCATCTGCTGGCGGCGAAGCTGCCCGCGGTTGGCCGCGTGCGACTGGCGCCGATGCTGGCGCATTCGGGCAAGCTGATGGGCGATCTGACCGTGAGCCGTCTTGCGGAGGACCGTTTCTGGCTGATCGGTTCCTATTACCTGCAGAACTGGCATATGCGCTGGTTCACCGAGCACATGCCGGCGACGGGCGTCACCTTGCGCAATCTCTCCGACGATTGGATGGGTTTCGCCATGTCGGGACCGAATTCGCGCAAGATCATGGAACGACTGGTGACGCGCGACATCTCCAATGCGGCCTTCCCCTTCCTCGCTTGCGCCGAGATGGAAGTCGGCCTCGCCAAGGCCGTCGTTGCGCGTCTCTCGCTCACCGGTGAGCTCGGCTATGAGATCAATGTGTCGGCCAGCCAGCAGCGTGCCCTCTATGGCGCACTGATGGAAGCCGGTGCCGGTCTCGGCCTCAAGTCGGTCGGCAACCGCGCCCTCGACAGCCTGCGGCTGGAAAAGAGCTACGGCATCTGGTCGACGGAATTCACCCAGGCTTATACGGCGGAGATGTCCAACCTGCGCCATCATATCGCCTTTGATAAGGGTGACTTCATCGGCCGTGCTGCGGCGTTGAAGGAGCGGGAGAAGGGCGCAGACAAAATTCTGGTGACCCTGGCGATCGATACGGTCGATGCCGATGCCGCCGGTTTTGAGCCCGTCAAGCTGAAGGGCAAGCTGGTCGGCTATGTCACCTCCGGTGCCTATGGCCATCATGTCGGCAAGAGCCTCGCACTGGCCTATGTCGACAAGGATGTGGCGGCGGGGCGGCCGGAGCTGACGGTAGATGTGATCGGCGAGACGCGGCCGGCTGTCATTCTGGCGGAGCCGGCTTACGACCCGGCCGGCAAGAAACTACGGCTCTGACCGCAATCTTCGCCGATGTTTCAGAAGGCGTTCCGCCTTGGTGGGACGCCTTCAGCGTTTGGCGATGTCGGCAACCTGGCCCTGTGTAAGCGCCAGAAGCTGCGCCGGCGTCAGCTTGAAGACGGCATTGGGCGTGCCGGCCGCGGCCCAGATGATGTCGAAGTTGTTGATATCCGCGTCAATCAGCACGACGGGCGCTTCCTGGTGACCGATCGGCGGCACGCCGCCAATGGCAAAGCCGGTCTTGGCACGCACGAAATCGGCATCCGCCCGGCCGATGCCTTCGCCAATCAGGCGCGCGACTTTCTTTTCATCGACCCGGTTGCTGCCGGAGGCCACCACCAAAACGGAGCGGTTGGTCTCGGCCGCGCGGAAGACCAATGACTTGGCGATCTGCGCCACGGTGCAGCCGATCGCCGCCGCCGCTTCCTCGGCCGTGCGCGTGCTCTCGCTGAATTCCAGCACCTGGAAGTCGCTGCCGAGGACAGCCTGGATTTTGAGGGCGCTGGTACCGGTTGCTGGCTTCATATCGGTGGACCTCTCACTATCTCACCTGGCCGCAAGGCCGAGGACGCGTTTCAGCTCCAGCACGGCGGCGTCCGGTGTGGTGATGACGGGACAATCCAGCGAGGATGCCATGCCGGATGCAGCCCGGGCCATGGAAAACTGCCCGAGGACCAGCGCATCGAGCGAGGACAGGCGCCGCGCCGCCTCGGCGATCAGGCGATCGTGCTGTGCGGCATCGCCGGCCTTCAGGGCTGCCAGGGCATCGGGCACCAGTTCGGCATGCAGCTCGAGCGGTTGGCCGGCCTCGGCAGCCATCTGCCGGAGTTCGGCGCTCAGCGCCGGCAGCGAGGGCGCGAAAGTAACCAGCAGGCCGATCTTGCTGCCCTGGCGCAAGGCGGCAGCGAAGGCAGCTTCGTTGGGTTTGAAAACCGGGATCCGTTGTTCGGCCTTGACCGCCTCGATGGCCGGGCCGAAAGCCGAGCAGGTGAAGAGAATGGCCCGCGTCTTGCCGCCGATCCCCTCGCTCGTGGCGGCATAACGACCGAGCACGCTGAAGCGATCATGGATCGCCGGTGTCAGCGCGCCTGCTGCGGCAAGATCCGCCGAGAGGGAAGTATCGAGGAGATCGAAGGTCACGGCTTCCGGCCAGTGTCGGCCGAAGGCCGCATGGATCGGCTCGACCGAATCTGCCAAGGCATGAATGAGGGCGATACGTTGGGGCAAGATCACCTCAGGAAGCCGATACGGGGTTACGCAGCTTCAAGCGCGCGATCAGGGCGGCATCGCGCTCTTGTTCCAATTGGCCGATACTGCGACCGGCTGCTTCCACCGCGATGCCATTGGTGAGCAGCTGACAGACCTCAGGTGTCAGTTTCGGCGTGCCGAGATCGGCCCAGCGGCGTTCCTGGCTCGGTCCCAGATGCTGCAGATAATGGGCGATGCCGCCGGCACCGCCACCGAGATGATAGGCCATATGGGCGCCGATCACCGACCAGCGCAGGCCTGGACCGTTGACCAGCGCACGGTCGACATCCGCCACATCGGCGATGCCCTCGGCCACGATATTGACCGCTTCCCGCCACAGGGCCGAGGCCAGACGATTGGCGATATGGCCCTGGGCCTCGCGCTTGAGACAGACCGGCACACGGCCGAGGCGGGTGTAGAAATCGATGGCGCGGTCGCGAATGCCCGCATTCGACGCATAGATTTCGACCAGTGGCATCAGATGCGGCGGGTTGAAGGGATGGGCGAGCAGGAAATGCGCCGGACGGCTTAGCTTGCTGGCGAGATCCGACCACAGCAGGGACGAGGTGCTGCTGGCGATGATCGTCTCGGCCGATGCTGCCGCCTCGATCTCGGCCAGCAATGCGGTCTTCAGCTCGAGCCGTTCGGGCGCGTTCTCCTGGATCCAGCGGCAATCCCGAGCCACATCCTGCAGCCCGTCGACCAGGATGACATCGGCCTTGCCGGTCATCCCGAGCTCGGACAGTTGCGCCTGCGCCGCTGCCACGCGCGCTGGGAAGTGTTTCCGTGCATGTGGTTCGGGATCCCAGGCGTGTACCGGATAGCCGGCGGAAGCGGCAAGCGCTGCCCAGCTTGCACCGATCAACCCGCAGCCAATGATCCCGACCGTCAACTGCTCTTCCGCCATCGCCATCCTGCATGCCTCGCCGCAATCGCCGGGACGATAGCACAGGATCTGGTCCACCGGCAGGGTTGCCGGTCAGGCCTCGTCCGCGGCCTGGCTTTGCGGCAGCCAGATGGTGAAGACGGCGCCCCTGCCGGCCTCGCTCTGCACGGTCAGCTGCCCGCCCGCCCGGGTGACAAGGGCATAGCTGATGGAAAGGCCGAGCCCGGTGCCTTGCTGTGGTTTCGAGGTGACGAAGGCATCGAAGATGCGGTGCAACATGTCCGGTGCGATGCCAATGCCGGTATCCTCGACGGCGATGATCAAACCCATGACGTCATCGCGATCCTCATCGGCGCTGCGCAAGGTGAGGGTGCCGCCTTGCGGCATGGCATGGACGGCATTGACCAGCAGATTGACGATCACTTGCTGCAATTCGGTGCGGTTCATCGCCGTGCTTCGCGACGCCAGATCCTGCCGCTGCACGGCGATTCCCGATTTGTTGAGGTGATGTTGGATCAGGACGAGGCAGTCGGTCACCACATCGGCCGGGGCAACGCGATCGAGATAGCCGGCGAACTCAGCCGGCCGGGCGAATTGCAGCAGCTTGGTGATGATCATATTGATACGATGCACCTGCTGGTCGATCAGTGCGAATTCTGTTCGGGCTATCTCCGCCTCTTTGCCAAGCATCTCGCGGGCGACGTCGAGATTGCCCTGGATGACGGCAATGGGATTGTTGATCTCATGGGCGACGCCGGCGGTGATCTCGCCGATGGCGGCCAGCTTCTCAGATATCACCAATTGCTGCTGCGTTGCTTCCAGGCGGCTGTTGGCTTCCTGCAACTCCCGCGTCCGCTCGATGACGCGCTCATCCAGCACTTGGGCCCAATCGCGCAATTCGCGGTCCCGTTCCTGCAACCGATCGAGCAGGGTATCGAGATGTCGCGCCACCCGGCCGATCTCATCACCGCTGTTGGTCTCACGGGTGCGGGCGCTGAGATCGCCGGATTCCACCTGGGAGATGGTCTGGTTCATGCGTTCCAACGGCAGGAAGATACCGGCGATCCAGCGCAGAAAGATCGGCACGGTGACCAGCGTTATCACGACCAACGCCGTCGCCATGAGGGCGATGGTGGTGATCTTCATGTCATGGAAGGGCTTTTCCAGGAAACCGACATAGAGCATGCCGACCCGCTGGTTGCGGCTGTCGACGATCGGCTCATAGGCGGAGATATACCAGTCATTGACGACGAAGGCCCGGTCGAGCCAAGTGCGACCTTCACCCAACACGGCATTGCGCACAGCGCCGGATACCCGGGTGCCAATCGCCCGCTTATTGCCGAACAGGCGGACATTGGTGCTGACCCGGACATCGTCGAGGAAGAGGGTTGCGGTGCCCTGGCTGCCGGCTGGGAGGCTGGCAGTCTTGTAGACGAGGTCGTTGATGGTATCGATGAAGTCGAGATTCTGATTGAGCAACTCGCCGCTGACCAGGGCACCATTGCGGGCATCCGGGAAGCGGACCGGTGTCGCCGTATGCACGACGAGGCCCCGCGTCTCCTCGGTGCGGTCAGTCGGTACCGCGGCCGGAGTCTTCAGCAACGGGATCTGGGCGCGTTCAGCCAGGGCCGGTGACAATTCCTGCAGGTCGGCAGCAGCAAAGACATCGACCACGGCAGCACTTTTACCGGCGAGGGCGGCGCTCACCACTGGCCAGCGGCGCGGGTCGCCTGATTGCATAAAGGACGGCGCGGCGGCAATGACATGTCCTTCTTCATCCGTCAGATAGAGAAAATCGAGCTTCCGTTGCCGGCGCTGGTCTTCGAGAAAGCGGGACAGGTCCTGGTCCGAGCCTGTCCGCAGGATCTCCGCAAAGGCAGCGGATTGGCCGATGGCGCTGAGGCTCTCGTCATCGCGCTCCATGATCCGGTTGAAATATTGCCGGGCAATGGTGAGGTCGCCATTCACCTTGGTGGTCAGGAGATGGTCGAACTGGGTGGTCCACCAATAGAGGCCGAGTATCGCCAGGGCCGGCAGCATGATCAGAACCGGCAGCAAGGCGATGGCGAGCAGGCGGACGCGAACCGACATGCCGCTGATGGCGGCAGCGGTCTTGCGGGTTACGCCCGGCAGCGCCTGGTCAGACATTCCAGGCCGCACATTTGCGGTCCAGGGTCTTGCGCGAGATGCCGAGACGGCGCGCGGCTTCGGCGCGATTGCCGCCGGCCGCCTCCAAGACCTTCAGCATATGGCTCTTCTCGATGGCGGTAAGCGCTTCGGGATTGGGCTCCGGCGAGGCGACATTGCCGGTGACGATATCCTCGGGAAAAATACCGAGGATCAGCGACCGCTCGATCACATTGCGCAATTCGCGCACATTGCCGGGCCAGGCATAATGTTCGAGTTCAGCGAGGATGGCCGGTGTCAGGTCCAACGGCGGCACGCCGAGTTGCCCCGAGATATGGGTCATCAAGCGGCGGGCAAGCGGCGCGATATCCTCCGGTCGTTCGCGCAAGGGCGGAAGATGGATCTGCAGCACGCTCAGTCGGTAATAGAGATCCTGCCGGAAATGCCCGGCGGAGACTTCCTGCGGCAGGTCGCTGTTGGTGGCGGCGACCAGGCGGACATCGATCGGAATTTCCCGTTCGGCGCCGACCGGGCGGACCTTCTTCTCTTCAATGACGCGCAGCAGTTTCGATTGCAGCGCATAGGGAAGCTCGCTGATTTCGTCGAGGAACAGCGTGCCACCCTGGGCATAGAAGAACAGGCCTTCGCGGGATGAGGCGGCACCGGTGAAGGCGCCTTTCAAGTGGCCGAACAATTCGCTTTCGATCACTTCCGGGGCGATGGCGGCACAGTTGACCGGCACGAAGGGCTTGTCGGCGCGATCCGATTGAAGATGCAGGGAGCGGGCGGCCAGCTCCTTGCCCGTGCCGGATTCCCCGGTGATGAGGACGGTGGTGGGCAGAGGGGCGGCGCGTGCGATGATCTCGCATGCCCGGCGGACACTGGGGGAATCTCCCACCATCTGGCTGTCGGCGCGGTTGGTGTGGGGGAGCGATTGCAACTGTCGGCGCAGCACGAAATTCTCTCGCTGCAGCCGGGCGCGATCGAGACAGCGGGCGATCGCCGTCAGGATCTGGTTGACGCGGAATGGTTTCAACACGAAATCGGCAGCGCCGGCGCGCAGGGCCTGGATGGCGGTCTCCAGATCGGCGAAGGCGGTGATCAGGATGACCTCGATGAAGAAGCCGCTGGCGCGCAGATCGTCGAGCCAGGCGAGGCCGGTCTTGCCGGCCATGATGTTGTCGAGGATGACGACATCGAAGCTGTTGCTTTCCAGCCAGCGTGAGGCTTCCTCGGTGTTGCTCGCAACCTCGACCCGCCGGCAGCGCGAGGAGAGTGTCTTGACCAGAAAGTTGCGCATGCCCGGCTCGTCATCGACCACCAGGATGGCGGCCTCCTTGAGCCAGGGGCCGAAGGATGGATCCGGCGCGGTATCGGTCGGGGTGAGTTGGGACAGGGGGCTCATGGGGCTCATGCCGTCGGCACCTCTCGCTCGGTGGCAAAGCGGACTTCAACCGCCAGCCTGACGCCTCGATCAGTGCATAGAAACATGGGACTCTGCCGGCGACAAGGGTGCGGCAGATAACGGGACTATCGGGGGCAGCCAAAAAAGATGCGGTGGGATGGCGCTAGACTGCCACCCCACCGCAGCAAGGGGACTTATTGGAACAGACTCCAGGCGTTCTGGAGGGTCTTCAGCACGCCCCAGAGCAGGGGAATGCCGACCAGCAGCCAGGTGGCCACGAGCTGCGCCGTATAGGAGTGGTTTTCAGATTGCTCGGACATGGGACTCTCCTTCAGGCGGTCTGTTCGCGTAGTTTCAGATGATGACGAGCATCAACGGCTTTCATCGCCAGATTGCAGAGGAAGCCGATGAAGAGCAGGCCGGCCATGATGTACATGGTGACGGTATAGGCATCCGCCTTTGCGACGCCGTGATCGATCTGGTATTGGCGGATGTAATTGACCAGGACCGGGCCGAGCACACCAGCCACCGACCAGGCTGTCAGCAGCCGGCCATGAATGGCGCCGACGAATTGCACGCCGAAGACATCACGCAGATAGGCCGGGATGGTGGCGAATCCGCCCCCATACATGCTGAGGATGACGGCATAGCAGATGACAAAGAGCCCCATGCTGCCCATCCTTGCCGTGCTCGGCACCAGGGCATAGAGCACGATGCCGAGCAGGAAGAAGCAGAAATAGGTGTTCTTGCGGCCGATGATGTCCGAGGTCGAGGCCCAGAAGAAGCGCCCCGCCATATTGAAGAGGCTAAGCAGGCCGACGAAGCCGGCAGCGGCGGCGGGCGTGATGCGGCCCTGGAACATTTCCTGGCTCATTGCCGAAGCCTGGCCCAGGACACCGATGCCCGCCGTCACGTTGAGGCAGAGCATCCACCACAGCAGATAGAATTGCGGTGTCTTGGTGGCCTGGTTGACATGCACGACCTGATCGGTCACCAGCTTCTTCGGTTGGGCCGGCGGCACATAACCGACCGGATGCCAATTGGCGGCCGGTACGCGCACGATCAGGGCGCCGATCGACATGAAGACGAAATAGATGATACCGAGCACGACAAAGGTCTCGGCAACACCGATATGGGTCTCGGTCGAGAATTTCTGCATCAGCCAGACCGAAAGAGGCGAGGCGATGAAAGCGCCACCGCCGAAGCCCATGATCGCCATGCCGGTCGCCATGCCGGGCCGGTCGGGGAACCAGGTGATCAGGGTCTTGACCGGCGAGATATAGCCGAGGCCAAGGCCGCAGCCGCCGATGACGCCATAGCCGAAATAGATGATCGAGAGCTGGTGCATCCAGACGCCGAGCGCCGCGATGATGAAGCCACCGCCGAAACAGGAGGCGGAGATGAACATCGCCTTGCGTGGTCCCACGCGGTCCAGCCAGGAGCCGGCGAAGGCAGCGGAGAGGCCGAGGAACACGATGGCGATGCTGAAGATCCAGCCGAGATCGGTCAATTTCCAGTCGTCAGGAGTCGCCTGGGTGATGCCGATCAGTTTGGTCATCGGCAGGTTGAAGACGCTGAAGGCATAGGCTTGGCCGATGCAGAGATGTACGCAAAGCGCTGCCGGTGGAACCAGCCATCTGTTGTAGTTGAGCGGCGCGACGATGCGCTCGCGCGACAGGAAGGGTGCAGTTGTCGTGCTCGACATTCTTGGAAACCTCCAGCCTTTCTTTTTTGAGTCAATGCGTGAACGAGATTCCGGCCGGATCAGCTGGATGCGTGCGAGAAGAGACCGTTCGTCCCGGTGAAAATTCCGCTCCCCTCCGGTTCCGATGGCGAACGGACGCGCTTGCTACCGATCCCGGCGCGGCAAAGCGGTCGGACTGTTTCCTCGGATGGACGGATTCCCCGGCTGCGACACAGGTCTGTCGCGACGATTGGCATGCTCCCCTCACGCATCTCGTTCTTGGTTATTTGTCAGTCTTGCTTTTCATAGCGAGGAGGCTGGTCATTCGACGCATATGCCTCCCATGTTTGTCTAAAGCAAACCGAATGCCAGGATTTGGCTGTTGTTTTAAATCAATGGTTTGCGGGAAGTTCACCCGGTTTGATTGGACAAAATGTCCACTTTTGCTACATCCAGATGAAGGTTTGGTGGACAGTTTGGCGATGGCCGCAATCTCTCGAAACAGGTAATCACGCTATTTCGCTACCCAGACCGGTAGCGGAGGCCCTTAGAGGCTGGTTGTTAGGTCGCCCCTCTGACGAGTCTGAAGGGGCTATCCCGCAGCAACCGGTTCCATTCGCAATGAGCGGCTTTCTTCGGCGTAACTTGCTGATTGCCCACGGCTTGAGCGGGCTTGGCGATCTGAGTTTCAAAGATCAAAGCGGTGCGTGATGGGGCTGACATACGGCCCCGTTGCCGATGGCGAAATAAGGATTGCTATCGGCGGCCGGAATGCCGATTCTAAGTGTCCATTCTGCTTCGCAAGCCGGCGCCCTGCCGGATCAGTCCTTTTATTCCGCCGCCCGGTTTGATGACCTCCGAAGACCTGCCGCAACAGGAGCTGTTTGCTACCCAACGGGATCCACGCCTGCGTTTGCTGATTCCGCTGGTGGTCGCTTTCGCGTTCCTGATGGAGCAGATCGATTCGACCATCGTCACCACCGCCATTCCGCAAATGGCGCAGGAATTGGGAACGAGTGTCCTGCGGCTCAATCTCGCCGTGACGGCCTATGTGCTGACTCTGGCCGTCTTCATTCCGATCAGCGGCTGGTTCGCCGATCGCTTCGGTGCCCGCCGCATCTTCATCCTGGCACTCCTCGTCTTCACGCTGAGCTCACTGCTCTGCGGTATGGCGACAAGCTTTGCCATGCTGGTGGCGACCCGCGCACTGCAAGGCCTGGGCGGGGCCATGATGACGCCGGTCGGGCGCCTGATCCTGCTGCGCAGCTTTCCGCGCAGCGAGCTCTTCACAGCGATGATCTATATGAGCCTGCCGGCATTGATGGGGCCGGTGATCGGCCCGCTGCTCGGTGGCCTGCTGACGAGCTACATTTCCTGGCGCTGGATCTTCTATATCAATCTGCCCTTCGGTCTGCTGGGGATCGTGCTTGCTATGCGCTTCATCGAGAATTTCCGCGGTGACAAGCAAGTGCGGTTCGATTTTCCCGGCTTCCTGATGGTGGGCTCAGCGCTCGCCATGGTGCAGTTCTGCATCGAGAACATGACCCGGCCTATCGTCGCACCGGCTGTGCTGATTGCCGTCATCTGCTGCGCCATCGGCCTCCTTGTTGCTTTTGCGCGCCATGCCGGGCGGATCAATTTTGCCGCGGTGGATTTGACATTGTTTCGCCTGCGCTCCTTTCGTATCGGCACGCTCGCCGGCGGCCTGTGCCGGATCGGCGTCAATGGGGTGCCGTTCCTGCTGCCCCTGATGCTGCAGGTGGGTTTTGGCATGAGCGCCATTCAATCCGGCTCTCTCACATTCTTCACCAGCATCGGCGCATTGGTGATCCGCCCGACATCCAAACCTCTGCTTAAATTTCTGGGCTTCGATCGCATCCTGCTCTACAGCGCGGTCCTGGCGGCAATCACCATTGCCGGCTTCGCTGTCATGGGGCCGGACACGCCGCATTGGTTCATCGCGGTTTATGTCAGCTTTTTTGGCCTCATCCGTTCATTGCAGTTCATGAGCTCGAACACGCTCTCTTACGCCGATATGCCAGCCGGTCAACTGAGCCGCGCCACCAGCCTGGGCGGTGTCTTGCAACAGCTCAGCGTCAGCTTCGGGGTGTCTTTCAGCGCGATGCTGCTGGGGCTGATGGCGAAAGCCGATGGTGGTCCGCTTGTCCCTGAATTCCATCGGGTCTTTCTGCTGATCGCGCTGATACCGCTTTTGTCCATACCCGGCTTCCTGTATCTGCGTCCGGAAGACGGTGCGACCGTGAGCGGACATGTCCGGCGCCGGGCGACGGCGGAGCACAATTGACCCGGCTGCAGCATCCTGATTAAGTCAGAAACGAAACCCCCTATATTCCTGTTGATATAAGGGTCTTTCTGCGGATGCCGCTGTCGCTGACGAGGGCACTCTTGCAGAGGGCCACCAGGCCGACCAAATCGACTTATCTGATGCGTCAAAATCTCTTCGCGGGAAGTCACATGACAAAACTTGCTGATCTCGGTGTAACCGGCCTGGCCGTGATGGGTGCCAATCTGGCGCGCAATGCTGCACGCAAGGGCTTTCATGTCGCCCTGCATAACCGCAGCAATGAGCGGACCGATCGTCTCGTCACCGAGCATGGCAAGGAGGGCAGCTTCATCGCCACCCATTCCATTGCCGACTTCGTTGCTGCCTTGTCGAAGCCGCGCGTCATCCTGATCATGGTGAAGGCCGGCAAGCCGATCGACGACGTTATCGCCGAACTGGTGCCGCATCTCGATGCCGGCGACATCATCGTCGATGGCGGCAATTCGCTCTATTCCGATACGCGCCGGCGCGAGCGTGAGCTCGCCGCCCGCAACCTGCTCTTTGTCGGCATGGGCGTATCCGGGGGCGAGGAGGGAGCCTTGGAAGGTCCCTCCATGATGCCGGGTGGCGCCAAGGCGGCCTGGGACCGCATCGCGCCCATGGTGACCAAGATGGCCGTATCCGTCGATGGTACGCCGTGCTGCGCCTATATGGGGCCGGATGGCGCCGGCCATTACGTCAAGATGGTGCATAACGGCATCGAATATGCCGACATGCAGCTGATTGCTGAGGCCTATGATCTGATGCGCACCGTTTACGGCATGTCGGCTTTGGAGATCGCGAAAATCTTTGCCGCCTGGAAGAAGAGCGAGCTTGATTCTTATTTGATCGAGATCACCGCGGCGGTTCTTGCAAAGCAGGATCCTGCCACCGGCGGCGCCCTGGTTGACATGATCAAGGACGAGGCGGAGCAGAAGGGCACCGGACGCTGGACGGCGCAATCCGCCTTGGATCTCGGTGTGCCGATTACGGCGATCACCGAGGCGGTGTTCGCCCGCTCGCTCTCGGGCCGTCCGGCCCAGCGTGCGGCGGTCTCAAAGGTATTCGTCAGCAAGCAATCGACGGTTGCCAAAGCCACTCCGGCCGAGATCGAGAAGATCCGACAGGCTCTCTATGCCTCGAAGATCATCGCCTATGCCCAGGGTTTCGAGCAGCTGGCAGTGGCATCGACGGAATATCAGTGGAATCTCAATCCCGGGCTGATCGCCACCATCTGGCGGGGTGGCTGCATCATTCGCGCTGCTTTCCTGGATCGTATTCGCGAGGGCTATGAGCGGCATCCGGAAGCGGCCAGTCTTCTCCTGCAGGACTATTTCAAGGATGCCATCGTCAAGGCTGAGACTGCCTGGCGCGAGGTTGTGATGCTGGCCGTCCAACATGGCGTGCCAGTGCCGGCTTTCGCCTCTTCCCTGGCCTATTTCGATGGATTGCGCCGGGCGCGCGGGCCGGCCAATCTACTGCAGGGATTGCGCGACTATTTCGGGGCACATACCTATCGCCGCATCGACAAGGATGGGTCATTCCATACGCGCTGGTCGCAGGACGGCAGCGAGGTATCGGCGGGGTGATATGCCGTGGGCGAGAAGGAGTT
>Ga0209148_1000826_pt1 | contig 22316 bp, 23 predicted proteins | sample AraplaCol_mMF_r2_2_FD_184288 | JGI IMG/M metagenome (GOLD analysis project Ga0209148, IMG submission 184288) | Arabidopsis root microbial communities from North Carolina, USA - plate scrape CL_Col_mMF_r2 (SPAdes) (version 2) | ecosystem: Host-associated > Plants > Roots > Endosphere | place... | reverse complement strand
TCGCTGCGGGCCGCCGCACTCGAACTTGGCAAGCATCCGTCGGTCGATGCCGTTTTCGTTTCCTGCACCAGCCTCCGCCTGGTCGATATCGCCGCCGATCTGGAGCGCGCCTTGGGCAAGCCGGTGACATCATCCAATCATGCGCTGGCCTGGCACTGCCTGCGCCTGGCCGGCATCGAGGACCAGCTGCCGCAATGGGGCAAGCTGTTCACCGTGCCGCTGCTGACCGCGTGACCGGCGCACCAGACGCTTAAGCCCGGGCCCTAAGCCCGGGTGTAGCGGGCGAGGCTGAAGGCGCGGTCGTCCAGCGCCGTCTTGCGGCCGGCCATCTGGTCACTGAGAATCTGGCTCATGCCGCAGGCCATGGTCCAGCCCATATGGCCGGCACCGGTATTGAGCCAGAGATTCCGCACCGGACTGGCACCGATGATCGGCGGCCCGTCGGGCGTCATCGGCCGCAGGCAGGCCCAGTAGCTCGGCTGATCATAGGCGCCGCCCTGGGGGAACAATTCGCGGGCGACTTTCAGCATATGCGTGAAGTGGTGGGCTTCGAAATCGGTGTCATAGCCGGCGAAATCCGCCGTACCCGTGAGGCGCAGACGATCGCCGAGCCGGGAGAAGGCAACCAGATTGTATTCATCGACGCCGCCGATGGTCGGGGCCCCGGCAGGGTCACGGATCGGCAGGGTCAGCGAATAGCCTTTCACCGGATAGATCGGCAGCTTGACGCTCAGCCGGCGGACCAGTTGCGGGCTGTAGCTGCCGAGGGCCAGGACATAGGCATCGCCCTTGATCAGGCCGTTGCCGGTGATCACGCCGGAAACCGCGTCGCGATCGCCCTCGATTCGCTCGATCTTCTCGCCAAGACGGAACGTCACACCTAGGCTGCGGCAGACATTGGCAAGTTCCACCGTGAATTTCCGCGCGTCGCCGCTTTCGTCACCCTCCACATAGATGGCGCCGACCAGCTTGTCGCGGCTGGCCTGCAGGGCCGGCTCCAGGCCAATGACTTCATCGACCTCGATCGCCCGCAGCTTGACCCCGGCATCCCGCATCATCGGGAAATTGGCCTGCGCCGATTTCAGATAATCCTTGTCGCGATGAAGATAGAGCGCGCCTTTGGCGATGCGGTCCCATTGGATCCCGGTCTCGCGGGTCACCCGCTCGGTTTCTTTCTGGCTGTGCAGGCAGAGATGCAGTTTGACCAGGGTGTTGGCGCGGTTCCGTTCCGCCGTGCAGTTGCGCAGGAACTGCCAGGTCCAGCCCCACATGCGGGGATCGAGCTTGAGGCGGTAGCGCAGCGAGGTGTCACCGCGCCAGAGCGATTGTAGCAGGATCATCGGCGCCCGCGGGCTGGCCCAGGCAGAGGCATGGCCCGGCGTCATCAGCCCGGCATTGGCGAAGCTGGTCTCCATGGCGACTTCGGGGCGGCGATCGACCACGGTGACTTCATGGCCTTCCTTGGCAAGGTAATAGGCGGAGGTGACCCCCATCAGTCCGGCCCCCAGGACGATCACATGCATGTCATCTCCAATGACTGTTCAATCGGCGGCAAGATTGCCATACTTCCGCCCTAGTTGACATGTCGCTTTCGACTGAATTTAAGGAGGAGCAATGCAAGAACAGCGAATCCCGATCGTCGCTACGGCGCGACCGGGCCGTCAGGCATCCGCCAGGCTGACGCTTGCCCCCCGGCTCCTGCTTGCTGTCTGCGGCTTTGCCTCGATTGGCGCACTTCCGGCCGGTGCCGATTCCACGCCGATGGCCGCGCCGGCGCAAATGGCCCAGTCGACCACAGCGGCAAGCGGCCCGGCGCTCAGCGTCACCGAGTTGCGAGATTGCCTCTGCATGGAACAGCAGATGTCGACCGATCGTGATGATATGGCGATGCGTCAGGACCTGTTGAACGAGCGGCAGCAGGAACTCTCGAATCTCGATCAGCAGGTCATGGAACAGCGCAGCAATGTCCAGCCGCAAGATACGGTGGGGCAGCAGGTGCTGAAGGATCTGATGTCGCAGCAACAGACTCTGCGCACCACGGTGCAGAACGAGCTGCGCCCGGCCTACAATACCAAGGTCGATGAGTGGAACGCTTTGGTTGCCAAATATAACACCCAATGCGCCGATCGGCCGCGCTATACGATGGATGTGAAGACGGCGCAGCAGAACCTGCAATGTCCGAAGCCCTGAGGCACTTGAAAGCTCACGGGTTAGGACCCGCGTTTCTGCCTCACGCCACCTGCTGCCACTGACATTTGAGATGCATCTGCCCTGCCGTATTGGCAACGGCAGCCATGCAGCTCGCCGCCTTGTCGGCGGGAATGAAAACCGCCATGCGCAGGACGAAGCGGGCACCGCTGCTCGACGGCGCACTCTCCGAGTTCAGGCGCACGATGTTCACGCCGTATTGGCGCGAGACTTCGCTCAGGCGGGCAATGAGGCCCGGGCTGTCATCGCCACTGATCTCGATGCGATGGGTGATCTGCGCACTGTCGTCATGGCTCTCGCGATATTGGAAGGGCTGTACGGTCAGCTTGGCGCCCTTCAGCATGGGCAGACCGGCGAGATCCTGCTCGACCTCGGCGAGGTTCATATCGGCCGGCAATTTAGCAACGAGGGTGAATTCAGCACCGCCGCCGAGCACCGCGAAGGTGGTATCGCCGAGATTGACGCCAAGCTCATAGAGGCGCCCGGTCACGTCGGCGATCAGGCCGGCATGGTCGGCGCAGATGACTGAGATCAGGGCAGTGTTGGCCATGGCGTTTCCTCCGACAACATGCCGACAGCACGGATGATGCCTAGCCTAGAGCGCGATCAGGGCCGGTGGAAGCGAATTTGCGACACCCGCTGCGGCGCCGGCGTCACCGGAGACAGGTCAGGGTCACTGAAAGTGTCAGCGGCCGTCTGGATGCAGCTCAGACGACATTCGCCTCTTGGATCAGCTGGCCATTAAGCAGACGCTCATAGCCGAGCCGGCTGAGATCCAGGCTGCGATAGGCGCCGAAAGTGACCAGCTCGCTGAGCGCCCGGCCGATTGCCGGCGATTGTTGCAGGCCATGGCCGGAGAAGCCGCTGGCGATCAGCAGATTGTCGATCTGTGGCGCCTTGCCGATGATCACGTTCTGGTCCGCCGTGTTGTAGTCATAGTGGCCGGCCCAGGCGCTGGACATCTTGATGGCTTCGAAAGCCGGAACACGCTCTGCCAGTGTCGGCCAGATCAGGTCCTCGAACAGATTGTATTCCAGGTCGTAATCGGTGCAGTCCGGGTCCTGGTCCTCAGCCGGAGAAACACCGGTGATGAAGCCGGCGCCTTCCGGGCGGAACCATACGCCGGAGGGATCGATCGTCAGCGGCGCAGTGCGGATATCATCCTTGCAGTCAAAGACATAGATGAAGCGCTTGCGGGGGCGGACAGGGAGATCGATCCCGACCATCTCGGCGAGGCCCCGGGCGCGGATGCCGGCCGTCATGATGGCCATCCCACAGGCGATCTTGCCGCCGGATTTCAGCGTGACACCGTCGACATGGCCCTTGCTATGGCTGATGCCGACCACTTCGTCATGGAGGTAGGTGACGCCCATCGACCGCGCCTTGCGCTTGAAAGCCTGCAGCAGGGAATAGGGGTCGAGCCAACCCTCGTTGACCGGTCCGAAGGAACCGCCGGCGAGGTCGCTGGTATTCAGCCAGGGGAACTTCTTCGCCAAGGCGTCCGGCTGCAGCAGCTCGGTGCTGGCGCCCATCTGCCGCTGCAATTGCTGGTTGGCGGTGAGAACATCGAGGCCGGCGGGGGTTGCCAGGAACAGATAGCCGTTCTCATGGAACTGGATGTCCGGTTTCTCGCCATCGACGCTGAGATGCTCGCCGACCGATTTGATGAAGGCGGCACCGAACTGTGAGATCTGGATGTTTTCCGGGGTGGAATATTGCAGGCGGATGCCGCCGGCGGAGCGGGGGGTTGCCGCTTCGTTGTAGGTCGGGTCTTTCTCGATCACCGTGACCGAGCCCTTGAAGCCTGGCTGGCTGGCCAGGAAATAGGCGGCCGAACTGCCGACCACGCCACCACCGATAATGACGACATCACTCTGCTGCATTTGACGGTCCCGACATCCCTGCTGGCGCCACCGACCGAGGGAAGGTCGTGGCGGCTTTCCCTGCAGCCGTTTTAGCGGGATAATACGGTTACGGTCCAATGAAACCCTGGCAGGGCGCCGTGCCGCCGGTGCATAGCCATCGGGTAGGAGATGACCATCGGTTCGGCGCGCCAGCGGGACGGGTGCCGCAGGACGGGTTTCCGGCGCCGGTTCAGGGCAGGACGATGGAGCCTTGGAAGACGGGCGGAGCCTTGGAATGGGAGCCCTGCCGGGCGGTATCAGGCGCCCCCCGCTGATAGCGGTTTCGTACCAGCCGGCAATTTGGCAAACAGGACCATCCTGTTAGGACGGATGAGATGAGTCGGGCATTTGTAAAAGAAGAAGACAATATCGCTGACGAGGTGCCGGAGCGGATGCACAGCCCGCACCCCAATTACGTGACACCGCGCGGCCTTGCTCAGCTGCACGCGCAATTGCAGGAGATCGAGGAGGCCTTGGCGGCGCTGGGCAGGCCGGTGGCCGGCGCGGTTGGCGACGACGGCAAGCTGGTTGACCGGCAGCAGCGCTCGGTGCTGGAGCGCAATCTGCGCTATGTTCGCGAGCGCATCAGCCGCGCCATCCCGGTCGACCTCGCCACGCAGCCGCGTGACCATGTGGCTTTTGGAGCCGCCGTCGACACCGTCGATGACGACGACCAGCGCCGCCGCTTCGAGATCGTCGGGGAGGACGAGGCGGATCCTGCCCAGGGCAAATTATCCTGGGTCTCGCCGCTGGCGCGGGCACTCACCGATGCCGGCATCGGCGATGTGATCACCTGGAAACGCCCGGCCGGTGATATCGACCTGGAGATCGTCGCGATCAGCTATCAGGCAGGTTGAGTGTTGCGGCACAAGGCCGGACTCAGCGATGGATGTTCTGCTGCGTCAGGACGCCGTTGAGTTCGCTCATCAGGCTGGTGATCCGTTCCGCTGATTCACCGGTCAGGGTGGCGAGCGATTTGATCTCCTGCGCGACCACGGCAAAGCCGAGCCCTTGTTCGCCGGCCCGCGCGGCTTCGATGCGGGCATTGAGCGCCAGCATCTTCAAGGCGCGTAGCACATCGAGAATGGCCGAAGTGTCCTTGACGATCGAGTTGCTGATGACGGCGATCCTGTCGAGCATGCCCTGGACTTCGTTTTCCAGCCGCTTGCGGTCGGTGACATTGATGATGGCACCTTCGAGATATTTGAGTTCGCCATCAATGCCGAAGACGCCGCCGCCGGTCTCATGCACCCAGATTTCGCTGCCGTCGCGGCCGACCAGGCGATAATCGAGATCCCACTGGGCCCGCTTTTCGAGCGCTTCGCCGACCGCGGCGTCGACCGCCGGGGTATCGTCCTTATGGCAGATGGAGACCCAGCTGCGGTGGCGGTTGTTGAGGAAATCGCTGGCCGGATAACCGGTCATGGTCTCGACGCTGTCGGAAATGAACAGCATCGTATAGGCGCTGTCGTTGTTGCAGCGGTAGAGGCAACCGTTCATCCGCGCGCTGATCGACAGCATCGCTTCCAATCGAGGGTCGACGGTATCTGTCACCAAAGAACCGGAATCCAAGGCACTGCCCTCCCGCGTGAGGCGCTGGTCCATGATGGTTGCTCCAACCTGTTCTTGTGTCCCCGATCCAGCGCAAGCTCATAAGGATTTAGGACAAAAGTTAAACTTCGGTGAAAGATGACAATCCATGGTTGACAGGAATGAGGATAGCCTGATCGGGTCAGCGTTTTGCTCCAGGATCGACCATTCCCAGACTGCAATCGGCAGCTTCGACGGAGGCGAAGCCGTGTTGCGAGGCGCTGTCCGCGGCGTTATTTCAAGCTGGTGTAGCTGCCGCGGAAATAGAGCAGCGGAGTGCCTTCCGTCTGCGCTTCGAAGCGCAGGACCTCGCCGATGAACACGCGATGATCGCCGCCATCGTGAATGGCATAGGTCCGGCAATCGAAGGCTGCCAGGGATCCCTTCAGGATCGGGCTGCCGGTCTCCCAGCGATCGAAGGCGATGCCGCTCCACTTGTCGCCCTGGGTGCGGGCGAAGTTCTGCGACAGATTCATCTGGGATTCACCCAGGATATTGACGGCGAAATTGCCGGCGGTTTCGAAGGCCGACAGGCTCAGGGACCGGCGCTCCAGACTGAAGAGGATGAGTGGAGGATCGAGCGAAACGGAGTTGAAGGAGTTCACGGTAACGCCGAGCAGATCGCCGTTGCGTGCGCAGGCGGTGACCACGGTGATGCCCGTAGCAAAATGGCCAAGGGCGGTGCGAAACTCCCGTTGATCGAACGCCATTCCGGTACCTTAAGTCTTGCTCATGCCGAGCCGGGTGGTCCTGGACGATCGGAGGATCGCCCCTGTCGGTGACAGATTATAGATTGCGCACCGGCCCGCCTATCCTGCATAGGCCGCTTGGCGGCGCAAGCGCGACGACCTGTCCGTCGCACAAGTATTTCTGGGTATTTCACACGGCAAAAGAGCAGCCGCGCAAAAAGAGGACAGCCGCGGCGACCGGCACCGCGGCTGTACGAATGACAGGCAACTGACCGTGATCAGATGTCAGCGATCGTGGTGGCCGCGGTCGCGCGGCTGGAACTGCCGGCGAGGCGCACGCGGCGTCGCCGTGCTGGTATCCAAGGTGATGACGCGCAGCACCTGGATTCCCTTGCGTCCCTGGCCGACTTCGCAATGGATTGTCGAGCCCTCGGGGGCATCTTGCAATCCAGCATCCTTGAGCGCAGAGATGTGCAGGAAAACATCCGGGGCGCCATCAGCCGGTGAGACGAAACCGAAGCCCTTTTCCGTGTTGAACCACTTGATCCGGCCCCTGAGCTCCGAACCGCCACCGTGGTGATTGTGATCAGTCATGTTGTTCACTCTGCAAGAAGATGGATAACCGGCGCTCCACCATCTCAGGCACTCGCGCAAGAGCGCCTAATGCTGAATTGCCAACAACCAGCATGCGGGTCAGAGAAACGAAAAGCAAGCGGCTGATTCGCTCGTATTAGTGTTTTTTTAATTTTTGCACAGCTTTGCCGAGCGAGCTTAGAGCACTATTTGTGCGTTTCTAACATATGTGTGGGAGCCGGTCCCTGGAACTGTGCAAGTGCAGCATTGAAATAGCCACCATCAAAGGTTTCCTGCGACCGTTCGAACTGTAGCGGCAGGCGCCACCACGGCAGATGCATGTTGCTGTGATGGACGCGATGGAAATTCATGTTGAGAATCAAGGCGCGGAAGGGGCGGGCGAGTTGCAAATTATAGGCGAAGTCGGGCCGATCCAGTGGGGTCCGGAAGTGATAGATATTGTCCAGGAACGAAATCAGCATGCCGCGGAGCAGGATGAAAGCCAGCAGCCCTAGCCAATGCGGGCCCCAGAGGGCAAAGGCGCAGCCATAGAGCACCAGGACCATGGCGCTATCTTGGCGGATTTCCCTGATCGCCCGCGGCGACCCCAGTGCCTGGCCGGACAGTTGATGTAATTGCTTCAGTCGCAGATCATTGCCGCCATAGATCCGGGCCAGCAGACGGCGGATCGCCGGCGCCGGCAGCCAGTACAGCAGGGGCGAAAAGGCCTCGATCAGGTAAAGGCCGCCAAATATCTCGGTGAAAAATCTTATCCGGGCTTTCGCCGGCGATGCTGTTTTTGGGTCGAATACATCCGGGCAGTCCAGCGGGTGCCGGTTGAAGCGGTGATGCATCAGATGGCCGAAGCGCAGCACGCGGAAAGACGAGCCGAAGAGCACGCTCATGAAGCGGCCGACACGCCGGTTCGCCGTCTGATCCGCGGCGAAAAGATTATGGATCGCTTCGTGCTGCAGGGCCCAGAAGCCATTGCTGACAAGCGCGACCGGCAAGGCAATGCAGAACCAGCCCCACAGGGCATCGAGCCGATGCAACCGGAAAGCGGCGGGCAGGATGAGAAGCACGGCCAGGGTCGCGGCGGCATAGCTGAGGCCGAGAACCATGTTCAAGCGCTGATACCGGCTTGTCTCTCTTAGCGAGGCTGAGGTCGACATCAGTCTTTCATGGTGATTGTGAGGCAGATGGGCATGCCGGAACCGGCGCTCCGGGCCAGTCTTGCCGGGAAACTGCCAATTCTCAACCGAAAATTAGACGCATTCTCGCGGGGCGTCGGCGGTAGCCGGTGCGAAGGCGAGAATGCGTTCTCGTTAGCACATATGAGCCGTTTATTGGATCAAAAGGCGATGATGATGCCGGAGATGGTCATCCATAAAGGTCTGGATGAAGAAATATCCGTGATCATATCCGGCATGCCGCCGCAGCGTCAGCTTCTGGCCGACTGCGCCCGCTGCCGCCTCGAACAGATGCGGATGCAGCTGTTCCGCCAGGAACTTGTCGTCCAGACCCTGGTCGATCAGGATTTCGCCCGGGAACGGGCGCCGCTGCACCAGTTCCGTGGCGTCATATTCTGCCCAGGCCTCTTTATCCGTGCCGAGATAGCCGGTAAAGGCCTTGACGCCCCAGGGGCATTGGCTGGGGGCACAGATCGGTGCGAAGGCCGAGAGCGACCGGTAACGTTCCGGCTTGCGAAGAGCCGTGACAAGGGCGCCATGGCCCCCCATGGAATGGCCGAAGATGCCCTGCCGTGTCATATCGGCGGGGAAATGGGCGCCGATGATCTCCGGCAATTCCTCGCTGATATAGGATTGCATCCGCCAGTGGGCCGACCAGGGCGCTTGGATGGCGTCGACATAGAAACCGGCGCCGAGGCCAAAGTCCCAGCTATCGGCCTGGCCGGGGATATCCGTACCGCGCGGGCTGGTATCCGGCGCTACCAGGATGAGGCCGAGCTCGGCAGCAAGGCGTTGGGCGCCCGCCTTGATGATGAAGGTCTCTTCCGTGCAAGTGAGCCCGGCAAGATAGGTGAGGACCGGCCGCTTCTGATGCTCCGCCTGGGGCGGCACGAAGACGGCGAATTTCATGGTCTTGCCGGTCGTCCGGCTGGCATGGCTGTAGAAGCCCTGCCAGCCGCCGAAGCAGCAATGCAATGAGAGTGTTTCGATCGCCATGGTCAGTAGATCACCACGCCACGGATGGAAGAGCCGGCCTTCATCAGATCAAAGCCCTTGTTGATGTCCTGCAGTGGCATCGTATGGGTGATGAGATCATCGATGTTGATCTTGCCGTCCATGTACCAGTCGACGATCTTCGGCACATCGGTGCGACCGCGGGCGCCACCGAAGGCCGTGCCCTTCCAGACGCGGCCCGTCACCAGCTGGAACGGACGGGTGGAGATTTCCTGGCCGGCGCCGGCAACGCCGATGATGACCGAGACGCCCCAGCCCTTGTGGCAGCATTCCAAAGCCTGGCGCATCACTGTGGTGTTGCCGATGCATTCGAAGCTGTAATCGGCGCCACCCTTGGTGAGGTTGACCAGATACGGAACGAGGTCGCCCTCGACTTCCTTGGGGTTGACGAAATGGGTCATGCCGAATTTCTCGGCAATGGCCTTGCGGCCCGGATTGAGGTCGACGCCGACAATCATATTGGCGCCGGCGAGGCGGGCACCCTGGATGACATTGAGCCCAATGCCGCCCAGGCCGAAGACGACGACATTGGCGCCGGGCTCGACCTTGGCGGTGTTGATGACGGCGCCGATGCCGGTGGTGACACCGCAGCCGATGTAGCAGACCTTGTCGAAGGGCGCGTCCTCACGGATCTTGGCAAGGGCAATCTCCGGCACCACGGTGAAATTGGCGAAGGTCGAGGTGCCCATATAGTGATGCACCTTCTTGCCGCCGAAGGAGAAGCGGCTGCTGCCATCCGGCATCAGGCCCTGGCCCTGGGTCGAACGGATCGCCTGGCAGAGATTGGTCTTCTGGCTGAGGCAGTATTCGCACTGGCGGCATTCCGGGGTGTAGAGCGGAATGACATGGTCGCCCTTCTTCAGCGAGGTGACATTGGGCCCGACTTCGACCACCACGCCGGCACCTTCATGGCCGAGGATGGCCGGGAACAGGCCTTCCGGATCGGCGCCCGACAGGGTGAAATAATCGGTATGGCAGATGCCGGTCGCCTTGATCTCGACCAGGACCTCGCCGGCCTTCGGGCCCTCCAGTTGCACGGTTTCAATGCTGAGCGGCTTGCCCGCCTCTATCGCCAAAGCAGCCCGGACATCCATCTGTGCCTCCCGTTGGAAATTGAACGGTCCCGTCCGGTGCCCGTCTGCCTTTCGGTGGACAGGGTTACCAAGATCGTCGTCTGATCAGAGGGAATGCTAACGAGAAGACTGTGACATTCGAAATTAGACTTTGGATCGAGATAAGTTCGGGGAATAATTCAACCAGTTCAATCGCGGAGTGCTAGGATCACCAATAAACAAAAATAGTCATCAGGGAGGCAGATATGCTGGAATCAGGAACGGTCGAGCGCGTGGCCAATGGGCCGACGTTGAACGCGATCCGCCGGGGAATGTCCATGAAGACGGAGGTCACCGAAGCGGTCCAGGAGATTCTCAACCAGATTGCCTCTGACGATTCGGAAATCGTCCTTCTGTTCTGCTCACCGCAATTCCACGTTGCCGACATCGCCGCTGCCATAAGGTCGCATGGCACCCGGCAGACCGTTATCGGCTGCACCACGGCTGGGGAAATAACCCCAGTAGGCCATCGTCACGGCAGTATCACCGGGATCAGCCTCCCGCGCCAGCATTTCGCCGTCTCGCTGCAGGTCAGCGAGCATCTCGCCAATTTCGACATTGCTGCCGGCATTTCTTCCACCAAAGAGCTGTTGCAGAGCCATGAGAATGTCAGCCGCCGGTTCGATCAGCCGCGGACCTTCGCATTGCTGATCAATGACGGGCTCGCCATGCGGGAAGAGGCGCTCGCCAGTGCTGTTGGTGATGCACTCGGCCATGTGCCGCTGATCGGCGGATCGGCCGGCAACAACCCGACCTCCGAGGAGCCGAACATCTTCGTCAATGACCGGGTCCTGACCAATGCGGCAATTCTTGTCCTCGCCTCGACGGATCTCGATTTCCGCGTCTTCCAGACGCAGCATTTCGAGCCGCTGGAGCATAAACTGGTGGTGACCAGAGCCGATCCCAGCCGGCGCCTGGTGATGCAGCTCAATGCCGAGCCTGCCGCCCAGGAATATGCCCAGATGCTGGGACTGAAGCGCGAGGACCTCAACTCCTACGTCTTCGCGTCGCATCCCCTGGTCGTCCGGGCCGGTGGCCGGCATTATGTCCGCGGCATCCAGAAGGTTGATGATGCCGATTGCCTGCAATTCTTCTGTGCGATCGATGAGGGGATCGTGCTGAGCATCGCGCGTAGTGGCGATTTGGTCACCAATCTCGAAAATCTGTTCGATCGGCTCAACCGGGATCTCGGCAAGATAGACGCGGTGGTCGCGTTCGATTGCATTCTGCGTTATGTTGAAATGGAACAGACGCAGTTGTTACCGCGCGTCTCCGATCTGCTCTCCCGCAATAATGTCATCGGCTTCAACACCTATGGCGAACAGTTCGGGATGATGCATATGAGCCAGACCTTTACCGGCATCGCCTTTGGAGGCAACGCCTCATGAGCAATGACATGGCGTCGCAGACCATCCCGGAAGAAGCCACGACATCCGCCGAAATTGCCCGGCTGGAGCGGGAAAATGCCAAGCTGCGGGAAATCAACCGTGCCTTGATGCAGCGGGTCGAGCACAGCCATGACATCCAGGGCAACGCCTACCATCTCTTCCAGACCGCCATCCTGCTCGATCGCAAGGTCCGGGACCGTACCCGGGAACTGGAACAGGCCCTGCAGGCAGTGGAAATTTCCAACCAGGAATTGAACGCCGCCATCATCGTCAGCCATACCACACAAAACCGTCTGCAGGACGCCATCGACAGCATTTCCGAAGGATTTGCCATTTTTGATCCGGAGGATCGCCTCATCCTCTTCAATCGCAAATTCCTCGATTTCTGGCCGAATATCACCGACCGCGTCCGTACCGGCATTACCTTCGACCAGCTGATGCAGATGGCGATTTTCGAAAAATGCATCAATGTCATCGATGAGGCCCCTTATGACGAATGGATACAGCGGCATCTCGAACAGCGGCATGCGACACGACGGGGCGGGGCAAACCGCTGGATCTACGGCCTCTCCTCCGGGAAATGGGTTCAGGTCAATGACCGACGGTCGATAGAGGGCGGCATCGCCTCGATCTATACCGACATTACCGACCTCAAAGATGAGGAGCGTCAGAAGCGCGAGCGGGTGCTGGCGGAAACCTCGGCCCATCTCCAGGCGACATTGGAGAGCATGTCGATCGGCGTCGCGGTGTTCGACAACAAGCATCATCTGACAACGGCGAACCGGCGTTATGGCGAAATTCTCGGCCTGCCGGCGACCCTGCTGACACCGGGATCGAGCTTTAGCAGTTTCCAGCATTTCAATGACCGGCGCGGCGTGCCGGAACTCGGCAGCGGCTCCGCTATTTCCCGGGTACTCGATCTCGCACCGATCGAGGTCTCGGTCAATGGCCGCTGGTTCTCGGTCGAGTGCGACCCGATGCCGGATGGTGGCTTCGTGACCTCCTATGTGGAGATCACCGATCGCCGGCTGGCGGAGGAAGCATTGCATGACAGCGAGGAACGGACGCGGCTCTTCGCCAACGCCATTCCGACGATGATGAGCTATATCGACAGCCAGGAGCGCTACCAGTTTGCCAATCGGGCTTACCGGGCCAATTTCATGCCGGAAGGGGGCCGTATCATTGGGCGCTGCCTGTGCGATGTGCTGCGCCCGGAGGAATATGCCTTGCGGCGGCCCCATATCGAGCGGGCCTTGGGGGGCGCGACCACCATTTTCGATATTCCGCTGTCATCGGCAGGCGAAGAGGCGCGTTTCGGCCTGGCGACCTATGTGCCGCATCGCAATGGCCGTGGGCAGGTCGTTGGCTTCTTCACCCTGATCCAGGACATCACCGAGCGTCGGCGCGCGCAGAAGATCCTCGAAGCCGCCAATGAGGAGCTGGAACGGCGGGTGCAGGAACGCACCGCCTCGCTGCAGAGGTCAAATGAGGCCCTGTCGCAGGAGGTCGAAAAGCGCCGGCGTGTCACCCGGGAATTGCGGGCAGCCAAAGTGGAGGCCGAGCGGGCCAATATCAGCAAGACCCAGTTTTTGGCCGATGCCAGCCACGACCTCTTGCAGCCCCTCAACGCGGCGCGGCTTTTCGTAGCTGCGATGTTGTCGGAACGCCCCCGCGGCCAGCTCAGCCCGCTGATGGGAAAGGTGGACCGGGCCCTCGGCAATATCGAGGATGTGCTCAACATCCTGCTCGATATATCGAAGCTCGATGCCGGGCGGGTGGATGCGGAGATCCAGCGCGTTTCACTCGACACCCTGATGCGCTCCCTGCGGGACGATATCGCGCCCCTGGCAGAACAGCATGGCTTGCGTTTCACCGCTCTCCCCAGCGGCCAGAGTGTCTATACCGATCCCCGCCTGCTGCGGCGCTTGTTGCAGAATTTCCTCACCAATGCCTGCCGCTATACCTCGCGCGGCCGGATCCTGTTCGGGGCGCGTCGCCGCGGCAGCGGCATCGAACTGCAGGTCTTCGATACGGGCATCGGCATACCACAGGACAAGCTCGATGACATTTTCGAAGAGTTCCATCGGCTCTCCTCCGGTGAAGGCAGCGAGAAGGGCTATGGGCTCGGCCTGTCGATCGTGCGGCGGATCAGCCGGCTGCTCAATCACCCGATTCAGGTGCGGTCGCGTCTCGGAAAGGGCTCGATGTTCTCCGTTCTCGTGCCCGTGGCGAATGACGTGACTGAGACGGTCACGCTCGATCAGCGCGCGCTTCCCGCGGCCAGCAGCATCGCCGGCACACGTGTCCTCGTCGTCGATAATGACCGGGATATTCTGGATGGCATGCGCAGCCTGCTGGATACCTGGCAATGCCGGGTGATTGCCGTGCCGGATGAGGAGGCCGCGATCGCAGCCATCGATCATGATTTCGGCCGGCCGGATATCCTGCTGGCCGATTACCATCTCGACAATGGGCGGATCGGGACCGATCTCATTTCCGCGGTCCGCCATCAGCTGGGGGAAACCATCCCCGCTGCCGTCATCACGGCTGACCGGAACAATGAGGTGCAGCAACTGGTGCAGTTGCTGCCGGCTGTGAGCCTGCTGATGAAGCCGATCAAACCGGCACGGCTACGCGCGCTGATCGCGTCGATTCGGCACTGACGGGGATTTATTGTATTTCTGATAGAGAATGACGGCCTGGGTGCGACTGGAAACACCGAGTTTCTGCAGCAGGCTGGAGACATGCGCCTTCACCGTGGTGATCTGCACATCGATCTCATGGGCGATCTGCTTGTTCAGAAGGCCCGCTGCCATCAACTCCAGGACCTTGCGCTGCTGGTTGGTGAGCAGCTCGAAGCGGCAGCGCACCGCGTCGTCGAGCTCCTCGGCTTCGATATCCGGCTTGGCCTCGGCGATGCCTTCATGAGGAGCGTAGCTGCCGCCATCGAGAATCGTGGAAATCGCATTCGCGATGGCTGCCCGGGAAAGCGATTTCGGAATATAGCCGATGGCGCCGGCATCGAAGCATTCGCGCACGACGAAGCTGTCAGAGAGCGCGGAGATGACGGCCACCGGAACATCCGGCCGGCGCACCCGCAGGGTCCGTACACCCTTGACGCCGTTGACGCCGGGCATGCGCAGATCGAGCAGGATCAGGTCGATATCGGCACTTTCAGCCACGGCGCCGATCGTCTCGGTCATGGAGCCGCTTTCGATGACGTCGACACGGTCGATGATGGAGCGCAAGGCATCTGCCAGCGCTTCCCGGAACATTGGATGATCATCGGCAACCAAAACGGTCGTCATCTGACCTCGCCTCTCGAGAGTGATCGAGTTTGAGTATGAATGCTTACCCGGTCAAGTAACGTTTACCCGAGCGGACTGTTCCGTGGCGATCTTTCCAGCTTTGTCTGCAGAGATATAGGAGCCCGGCCGGGCTTTCTTCGACCAAAGTACAAGGAACGCTGGTGATCCGATCCAGTCGGGTCAAAGCACTTTCAGTCTCTGCCATGGACTGCATGCATCCATATGTCGGACTATTCCAGGGCATGGCCGATCTTCGCGCCGCACCAAAGTCCAATTGTCGCTGGTCCCGCGTTTCTCGATAACTAGCTAACCGCCGTGGCATGCGCGATAGCACCCGGCGATTGATGATCAGCGATGCTGGAAAGGATCGGCATGTACGATATGCGGCCTCTCGACAGGCGTCTCCGCGATCTGCCGTGCAATGGGCTCCGTCATCAGCGCCGGCGATCGTCGGCTCTTGCATCGGCCTTGCCGCGGCACATGCCTTCTGACGGGTTTCTCAGGGCCGGCGTGGACGGTCCGGTGGAGATTGCCCTCCTGCTTTGGCATGGTTTCGATATGCACGATTTGTCGGCACTGCTCGATATTTTTGAGCTGGCCAATGCCCTCCATCAGCAAGCCCTTTTTACCTGGCGCGTTCACGGGATCGACACAGTGGCGGTAGAGGCTTCATCGGGGCTTAGCGTCCAGGCAGATGATGTCCTTTCCGATACGTTGCATGCCGACAATATCCTCATGCTGGCGGGCCTCGAGCAGCCGGCATCAGGGGTATCCATCGATATTGCCTCCTGGCTCTGCCGGCAGCTGGAGAGGGGCGCGCGGATCGGCCTGATCAGCGGCGCCTCCAATTTGCTGGCGCGGACAGGCCTGCTCGATGGACGGTGCTGTGCGGCACACTGGGCCCATATCGATCTCTATCGTCAAGAGCACCAGCAGGTGGATTTTCGCAACCAGATCTACCATATCGATCATCAGATCCTGAGCTGCAGCGGCGGTTGTGGGACAACGGATCTGGCGCTTGCCTTCGTCCGGGAACTCTGCGGTTCGGAAATCACCCTCGAGATCGCCGATCGTCTCAATCGCTCTGTCGTCCGCGACGAGCATGATCTGCAGCAGCCTTTGGTGCCGGCGGCGAATTCACTGACCCGAAATGCTATTCAGATCATGCGTCGCCATGTTGAAGCGCCCTTGAGTTCCCGGGAAATCGCCGTCTTGCTGGGGACGTCCCTGCGCCGGCTCCAACGCTGCTTCAAGCGTGAGGAGAAACTGACGCCGACCCAGTTCTATGTCCGGGAACGCCTGCTGCAGGCCCGCCGCCTGTTGTGGCAGGACGCGTCGCTCAGCATCGCCACCGTGGCCCATCGTTGTGGCTTCGTTTCGGCCTCCGATTTTGCCCGCAATTTCACCCGCCAATTCGGCTATCCGCCGAGCCGTTCCTATTAGCTGGGGCCGATCAGTCGAAGCCGAAGGTGCTGATGCAAAGAAAACGCCGATAGGACGATCCCTATCGGCGTTTGCAGGTTGAGGACAAGACAGGGTGGAAGGTTAAGCTTTCAAGGCGCCTGATTGCTTGGCGATATGCGTCGCGATCGCATCCATCAAGGGCGGTGAAAGGCAATCATAGGGCTCGAGCTTGAGCTCCCGCAGCCGGGCGCGAACGGCATCCATCCCCTTGGGATCGGCGCCGGATTCGATGATCGAGGAGACGAAGGCTGCAAAGCCGGGTGCCGCCCAGCCATCCTGCTTGGAGAGCTCGGTATGGATGAAATCGAGGCCATAGAAGGGATGGTTCTTGTTCTCGATGCGGCCATACATATGGACGCCGCAACCGGTGCAGGCATGACGCTGAATCGCGGCGCCGGCATCGACAACCTTCAGCTTCTGCGCATTTTTTGTCACCGAGACGCTGTCGCGCGGCGCTACGGCAATCTGCGCGAAAAGAGCGCCGCTGGGCTTCCAGCATTTGGTACAGCCGCAGACGTGGTTGTGGGCGCTTTGCGACTTTACGGTGACTTCTACCGGGTCGCTGGCACATTTGCAGGTCAGTGTGCCACCGCTGAAGCTGGCCGATCCGGGCTTGACGCCTTGATCGACAGCCGGATGGATTGAGACGGGCATAAGATTTCCTCCCCTAGTAATGCATGACGGTGTAATGCATGACGGTGACGCCTGTGATCCTCAGGATGATCATTTGGGCGGACGGCAACCGGGGAAGTATATCGCCGAAGGTTGGGAAGTTAACTTGTACCTAGGTCGAAAGAGCCCTGCTTCGTCGTGAGAGATATTTCCGGGCGCACAGCCGGTCACAGTCTCTTCTGGGCGACGAGATTGATCAGGGTTTCTTCGCGGTTCTTGGGCGGCAAAACGCCAAACCAGCGTTCCAGCACCCCCAGATCACCGCGGCTCCACCAGAGATAGGGCAGGGATATCGCACCATCCGGAAGGTGAAAGCCGGCATGCCGGATCATCTCGATATATTCCGGCGCCGAACGCTGGACGTCCATCGGATGGCGGAAAAGGATCCGGATCATCCAGGAGTGGATGTATTTGCGCGTCGATTCGGCAAAGAGCAACAGGCCGCCCGGGCGCAGGATGCGGAGAAACTCGGCCAAAGCCGCTTCCTGTTCGACCAGGTGATGAAAGGTCTGGTGGCAAAAAACCATGTCCACTGAATTGTCGGGCAGTCCGGTTTGCCAACTGGTGCTGTGACGGAACTGGACGGACAGGCCCTCGGCCGTGGTTGTCTGCTGTGCGATCGCCAGCATGTCGGAGTCGATATCGATGCCGATCATCTGCTTCGGCCGGAAGCGTTGATGCAGCAATTTGAACGACCGGCCACGGCCGCAACCGATATCGACGATCACGCCACAGCTGGCCCGCCGGTCGGGAATAAGGCGCTGGAGGTCATTGATCGCCCGCTCCAGGACATGCTTCGCCCAGGTTTCCGTCTTCAGGAACCACATGCCAAATTTGGTCTCTGGCACATATTGGTCGGTGGCGATTGCAAGATGGTCAAGTCGCTGCATCGTCTCGTCCGGGTTTGCCGTGTACGTCTGATGTCTCATTGGACTTGTGGAATATTACGCCATCAAGGTCCAGCTCCGAAGATACATGACACTTCCATATCTCCGGCGTCGAGCGATTCGCTGTCCTTGATGTCTCAGGCGTCATCGTCTCGAGGCTGACCAGAGCCATCTGCAAATCGGGCCGCAGGCGGGCGCTCCACCAATGCCAGCCTGCGGCCGTCGAGGTCCTGGAAGCCGTATCTTCCAGCAGCGGCGTCGGCACATGGTCCAGGCGATCCGTTAGTGCGGCAAAACCCGTACCGGTTGCCTTGGACCAGGCTTCGCGGAGGGTCCAGATGCGGTAGAAGGCGGCACTGCCGCCGGCCTGCACTGCGGTGATTTCGGTGGGGCCGAAGGCGGCTTCCGCAAGGGCCAGATGATCGCGCCCGGTTTTTGCCCGTTCCAGATCAAGCCCGATGCCCTGGCCTGTTCTCGCTTCTGTCTCGGCGGCACAGGCAATCCAGCCGCCACTATGGCTGAGGGAGATGGCCGGAAGGGAGATTCCCGTGCCGCCTTCGAGGACTGGTCGTCCGTTTGCGTCGGTGGCCAGGCGATAGCCATCGGCCGGCAGCTGCAATTCCTTGGTCAACATCTCGTGTAGCAGGGCGCGGACGGCGCGGCGATGCGGCGCCATCTCGGCCGGGAGGTCCGACCTCCAACGGTTGAGGATCGATTTAAACCGGTCGCTTTCTTGGTGCAGAATTGACAGGAAAATCATTCTATAACATACAGCTGCACGTTGGTAGATTGGGGCCGGTCAGTCGGACGAAACTACCATAGATGTTGGCTGAGGGGGACGCTGCCGACACGGGCCACGGAGCCCGACAGTATAAGTATAAGGCGTCGGGAGCGCTGTAAGGGTCATGCTGTCGTTTGCGAAAGTTGAGGTGCTTCCAGCACCGGCCGACCGGCCGGAAAGCCGCCCGACCATCACGACATCCCAAGCCTCCACGACACTGTTGACCGGCGGGCGTTTCTATGGGCTTTGGTACCGATCGTGATGAACGCTGCCATGTCTGCTACCGCATTATCCTTTTCCATCCGCGACTGGTTCGCCTGGAAGCCTGGTCATGAGACCCGGGCAAGCTGGTTCATGCCCGGGGCAGGACATGAATGGCCGGCGCCGGCAGGTGATCCCGATTGGGCGACCAGGCCGGCTACTGCACTGCCGATGATGCTGCGGCGGCGCATGAGCAGCTTCGGTCAGAAGATCGTCGGCGCGGCTCTGGCGCTGCCGGGGGCACAGCAGGCGCGCTATGTCTTTGCCTCGCGCCATGGCGAATTCGCCACCACCTTGCGCATCCTGGAGGATTTGCATAACCGCACGCTGCCGTCCCCGGCCGATTTCAGCCTGTCGGTGCATCACGCTTTGGCCGGGTTGCTGTCGATCCAGACCGGCAACAAGGAAGGGCATACGACGATCTCCGCCGCGCGCGATACTTTCGGCTACGGGCTTCTGGAGGCCGTCGCTTTCTGTGTCGAGCGGCCGGGGCAATCTGCCTTGCTGGTCGCCTATGACGAGCCATTGCCAGAGCTCTACAGTAAGTTCCAGGAGTCCGACGAGGCCGGGTTGCCGCTGATTGTGGTGCTGGAGATCGTGGCTGATGGCGAGGCCGATGCCGGTGTAGTAAGCCGTTTCAGCCTTGAGATGCGGCCACCGGAAGTGTCCGCGACATCCAGGGACGATGCCGCCATTCCTCTTGGCCAAAGCTTCCTCGACTTTTTCCTTTCTGGTTCCGCCGAGACGTCCTTGACGGGCGATACACTGACCTGGGTGCTGCGTCGTGTTGCGCGCCATTGATCGCGCTTGGCGCCTGCTCGGCACCGGACTTGGCTTTGCCTTGATTTTTGGCGGCGGCGCGGTCGGCGCCCTGACCGTGCTTCCCCTCATCGTCGCCTCTCGACGGTTGCGCACCGGGGACCCGGCGGCTGGCAGTCGCCAGGCGCAATATGCCATTCACCGCTTTTTCCGCGTCTATCTCGCTTTGATCCAGGCGCTGGGGACGATCCGGATCGAGATCGATGGCGCCGACAAATTCTCCCGGCTGCGCGGCAGCCTCGTCGTCGCCAATCATCCGACGATCCTCGATGTTGTCGTCCTGATGGCATCGATCCCGCGTACCCAGTGCATCGTCAAACATCAGCTCTGGCATAGCCGCTATCTCGGCGGGCTGGTGCGGATTTGTGGCTATATTCCCAACGATTTGGATTCGGCGACCCTGCTGGAGGCCTGTCGCAAGAGTCTTGCCATGGGTGACAATCTCATTATTTTCCCCGAAGGGACCCGCACCCGGCCAGGGGAACCGCCCCGTTTCCAGCGCGGTTTTGCTAATATCGCCTTGCTGACGAAGGCACCGATCCAACTGGTCACGATCACCTGCGAACCTTTGACCATGACAAAAGGTGAGCCGTGGTGGCGCGTCCCGACGCGGCGACCGGTTTTTCGGGTAACGGTCGATGAATATTTGACGACAGACGACCTGCTGCAGCATGCCGAGCGCCCGAAAGCGGCGCGGGCGCTGGTGCGGCAGGTTGAGGCTCATTATGGGGAAAGACTTGCAATTGGCTGATTTCGAGTACGAGCTCAAGGAACTCATCATCAAGACACTGAAACTTGATGGGATCCAGGCGACGGAGATTGATAGCGAGGAGCCGCTCTTCAATGAAGGGCTGGGACTTGATTCCATCGACGCTTTGGAACTGGGTGTCGCGATCCGTAAGGCCTACGGGATCAAGATCGAAACCATTACGGATGAGGTGAAGGCGCATTTTGCGAATGTCCGCAGCTTGGCGAAATTCATCCAGTCGCTGCGGGGAGAATAAGGGAATGCATTCGCGCGAAGAGATTTTCACGACCTTGCAAGGCTATCTCGTCGACATGTTCGAGGTGCCGACGGAGAAGGTCACGATGGAGGCGCGGCTTTATGAGGATCTCGATCTCGACAGCATTGATGCGGTCGATCTGATCGTCAAATTGCAGCAATTCACCCAGCGCAAATTCAAGGCGGAGGAGTTCAAGACCGTCCGCCGTGTCAGCGATGTGATCGATCGTGTCGAAAGCATTCTGGCAGAATAAATCCGCCAAGTTTCTGCTGGCGGTAGGGACGGTGCTCGGCATCGGTTATCCTTTTGCCGTCTATTTCTCGCGTGGCAGCATTTCCGCGCGCAGTTTCGTGCTGATTGCCTTGGCGCTGCTGATCCTGCGGCTCGTCACCTTGCAGTCGGGCGCGGCGCGCCTCTGGCGTCTGCCGCTCTTGGCCATGGTCGGCATGCTGATCGTCACGGCGGCGCTCGATGCCGAATTCGCCGAAAAAGCCTATCCGACGCTGATGAGCGCCGCGGCGGCCTGCGTCTTTGCCTGGTCGCTGCGTTTCGGTCCCAGCCTGGTCGAGCGCTTCGCCCGCATCAGGTCCGGCGATCTCACACCGGCGGCCATCCTCTATTGCCGCAAGGTCACCATGATCTGGACCGCCTGGCTGGTGATCAATGCGCTGATTTCCGCGACGCTGGCGATCTGGGGCAGTCTCGCCGTCTGGGCGATGTGGACCGGCCTCATCTCCTATCTCGTCATGGCCGTTCTTTTCCTCAGCGAGGTCGCTGTCCGTCATCTTGTTCCCGCCTACCGGTCCAGGCAATGACCGTGGGAACGCTGCGTGACGTGCTTGCCGGGTCCCGGTCGGCAACCGGTATCGTCGCTTTCGATCGCACCGGCGCGGCTGTCGATCTGGCGCAATTCCGCCGCGATGTTGCACACACGTCTGCGCGGCTCGAAGCCGTTTCCTGCAAGGCGGGATTGCTTGCTTGCGCCGACAGCTATTGGACTGCGGTAGGACTGGCGGCCCTGTTCGTAACGGGTGCCAGGGCTGCGCTGGCGCCCGCTTTGCGGCCGGAGGGCGGGGCAGGTCATCGCCGCGCTCATGAGATACTGATCACCGACCAGCCCCAGGGGGACGATCCCCAGGCAGACGAACCGCAGGCGATCCGGCTGGGAGTTGCCGCCGCGGAAGATGGGGGCGGTTCGACGGAGGGCTGGGGGCGGCTCGATGCCCGGCAATGCCGGCTCGATCTCTTCACCTCCGGTTCGACCGGTGCACCGAAGCGTATCAGCAAATCGCTGGAGCAGCTTGAATGCGAGGCGCAGACCATCGAGAGACTGCTGGCACCGCGATTGCCGGCCGGCAGCCCAGTCCATGCCACGGTGCCACATCATCACCTCTATGGCCTGACCTTCACTCTGGTCTGGCCGCTGCTCTCGGGCCGGCCGTTCAATCGCCA